>Ga0193717_1000027_pt1 | contig 173868 bp, 192 predicted proteins | sample U2c2metaG_FD_145900 | JGI IMG/M metagenome (GOLD analysis project Ga0193717, IMG submission 145900) | Soil microbial communities from a riparian zone of the East river system, Colorado, United States - U2c2 | ecosystem: Environmental > Terrestrial > Soil > Riparian zone | place: USA: East...
CAGCTGATGTTTGCTATCGCACGCCAAGATCCTTACTTTAATCCAGAGCTTGACTACATAACCGTCAGTCGCTATGGCAATAGTCAAATAGCATCTGAACCAAGAATCGTTATGGATCTAAGTCATAAATCTACCACGACTGATCGTACTATTATCATTCTGGACGACCTGATCGATAAAGGTGGCACATATTTATTTACCAAAAAACATCTAGAAAACAAAGGTGCGAGCGAGGTGTATCTTGCCGTCCTAGTCCAGCGTGAACTTGAAAAACCACGCGGATTTGATGCTGACTTTTATTGCATTAGTGTCAAGTCGGAAGAATGGTTTGTTGGCATGGGAATGGACGACACTCGTCTGGGTACAGAGGCTCATCGATGGACTGATTACGTAGCAATTGCTAATTCGCCTTCTGATCTATGACTCATCTCATAAAACCATCTACGAACGTTTTTATCATAAAGGATTCAAAAGTCCTTTTAGGACGACGAATTAATACTGGGTGGAAAGACGGCTGGCTTTGTGCTCCTGGTGGCCATGTCGAAAAAGGTGAAACGCCTTCTGTCGCTATACTTCGGGAAATCAAAGAGGAGTTAGGTGTTGACGTAAAGCCAGATGATCTAGAGTTTTTATGCGCCTATGCCCGTAACGATGATCCTTATGAATATTTTGCCTGCGAATTTATCATAAAAGATAAAGAATACGACTTTCAAAATGCCGAACCGGAAAAGTGCAGCGAATTAGTCTGGGTTGATATCCACAATCTACCGGATGACATCATTGATGACTTTCGTCATGCCATTGAAGAATCAATTTTAGGCGACAAACAATACCTTGAGCTTGGGTATTAGCCTTATCTCTAAGAATAACTTGTCTGATAGGTGTATAATAAGCTAGTTATGAACAGCCAGAAATTAACTGATCTAGGGGTGATGCTTGAACAAGCGACCAGCAACATCAAGCAATACGATCAGCATCAGGAGGATGCCGCGCACACTCCTACTATTCATGTTCCAAACGTAGGAAATACGCTATTATTTGCCTACGAGCAGCTACGCAATGCATCCGAAAACATACAAGATCACCTTTTGTTCCAACGAGCTATCTTACGTTTTTATAAGCGAAACCTACCTTTTGGCGTTAATAAATTGCCTACACGACTTGGACACGAACTTGTTATTGAACTAACCCAAGCCGAATATCTTAAAAACAACAGCATACCTACGTCAACCGCCGAAGAGCTAGATAAACTTATTCAAGAACTATATGCTGCCTACTGGACGCTAAAAAATGAATACAAGATACCAAACGAAACAGCCCAGAAATGGGTATTAGACCTACTATCGGTTAAATCGGAACAATTATTCAATAATCCGATCCGAATATTATCATTTGCACATTTAGCGCATGCACATTTTGTAAAATTGATTGATATTGGTGACAATATCGTTGATGATGAGTCGGTTGAAAAAGCCGACTATCAAATGCTACTTTATATCAGCCTTCATAAAGCATTGTTAAAATCTGACGATGCGAATATTCGTAATGCGCTTCTTGATCTATATTCGATATCAACGTCTAACATTCCAGAGTTCATAGAATTTAATAAGAAGTATGACGCACTCGCCGAACTAAAAACAACTGCACGGGTTTCAAGGCTAGTTAGTAAAAATGGCGCGCCACTTCGTATCCTTCGTTCTACATTCTTTACCACCCCAAGCAGCCTCAGCAGTATTGATATCAAAAATGAGTCAAAGACACTCAACATGATTGACTTTCAAGTTGACGAGGATTACAAGCAGGTCAAAAGAACTATTAAAGCTGGTGTTATAAAGAGTATCTTTTTCCTACTGATCACCAAAGCACTCATCGGCCTAGTTATTGAAATTCCATATGACATTATTGTTACGGGGTCTATTGTTATTCTTCCGCTCATCATTAACCTTCTTTTTCCACCGCTCTTTATTGCGATTACTGCACTAACATTCAAACATCCGTCCGACGTTAATAAAGCAGCGATCCTCGACTACGCTAAAACGATGGTCTACGAATCAAATACCGTACAGGCACCAATCCGATACGCCTCATCACAGGGCAGGAACTATGTTTTCAATACCGTGTATGTCATCATGTTTTTGGCCGCATTTTACCTGGTAGCATCAAGGCTTGCAGCACTTGAGTTTAATATCGTCCAAGGCGTTATTTTCTTTGTCTTTCTTTCAACAGCAAGCTTTTTGGGATATCGTTTGACCGTTCAGATTAAGGAGCTAGAAATCGTCAACACCAACCAAGGTATCATCGCTCTCATACGTGACTTCTTGTACTCGCCATTTATTTTTGTCGGCCAAAGGATCTCATACCGATTCGCACGAATGAATATTATTGCCCAAATTCTTGATATCGTCGTAGAGCTACCACTAAAGACAGTTCTAAAACTTATCAGGCAGTGGACGATATTCCTCAACAATAAAAAAGACGAACTCATATAAAATAAGCCGCATCTCGCGGCTTATTTTATATCGTTTTAATTAATTATGAACGACGTTTGTTTCGGAAGTAAAGTCCAGCATACGTTGCCGTAGACAAAACAGTACCGATGGTCATTGTACCAGCTAGGCTAGAGCCAGTGTGTGGCAATTCTGCTGGTACTTCTTCGGGAAGAACCACAACAGGAGCTGGAGTTTCCGGAGTCTGAGCTTCAGGAGTTGGAACTTCTGGAGTTACAGGTGGGGTCACAGGCGTACATTCGTTCTGAGCCTTTTTGATGATCTTGCCACTAATATATTGGTTACCGTGGCCATTTGAACCAACGGTTTCGATCTTCGGCGCATAATAAACGTCTACCTGGATGTTTTTACAGCTTTCGGGTAGTTCAATTGCCATAGTAGTTGCTTTAGCTTCACCTTTTTTCAAAACGGCAGTTGCGTTACCAAAAATTGTTTGTGGTGATGCGGTTGGGTTATGCGTGAATGGCTGACCGTTATAGTTGTCAGGCATCGTATATGACGAAAAGAACAATGTTACGTCGTTACAAAGCGGCTTGTTATTTGCCGTAGCTACGGTCACATTACTATTACTTTTCCAGGTAACCACGAGGTTACTTCGTACGCTACCATCAACACATGTTGACGTATTGGTTGCGTTTGCCGATGGAGCTACAAATGTAAGCACTCCTGTTAAAGCGGCTAACGCGATAAAACTCTTAAATACAATGTTCATAAACACCTCTCAAATATTACTCTCATCTTTCATATTATCATATTAGTGCTTATTTGTCAATATTATGATAGAACGTAAGCGTGATAAGGGCGCTCGAAAGGAGTACAATAAAGATATAATCAAGGAGGAAATATGTTCAAAGACACACCAGCATTCAGCGGTTTTTCGGTTAACGATCTAGCTGCTGCAAAAGAATTTTATGGTAACGTGCTAGGTCTGAACGTCGAGCAAGAGCCGGCGCCAATGGATATGTTGACACTTCATCTTGCAACAGGTGGTGAAGTCCTTATTTACCCCAAGGAGGACCACACACCAGCAACCTATACGGTACTCAACTTCCCTGTCGAGGATACTGACAAAGCGGTTGATGATCTTGTTGCTAAAGGTGTTACTTTTGAAAAATACGAAGGCATGACCGACGAAAAGGGTATCGCCCGAGGTATTTCGCAGAATATGGGACCAGATATTGCCTGGTTCAAAGACCCGTCTGGCAATATTCTTTCTGTTCTACACGACGCGTAAGAGCATTTACGCTCCTATTGGATGGCCATACGTTTCACTAAGGGGTAACAAATTCGGAATGCCGAACTCTTGCCCCATTTTTTCAAACTGGACTGTTTTATGTTCACCGAATTGCCTAATAAATTCTTTGTACTGTTCGTATGAGTTAAAATGCGGTGGTGAGGGCATTTTTGAATGAAATTTGTCCGCATACATAACAAGCCGCTCTTCTTTGGTTTCAGCTAAGTAATCTTGCTGTGGCAAAGGGAAATTCTGCTCTATAATGTCGGCTTTTGTTAGCCCAACACCCGTATGGTGGGATGCAAACCGCCGAATTACTTCCGGAAAACCTTCGGCTTTTAAAATTGCTTCGCCGCGATTTCCATGCGTAATGAAATGTAGGCCGTCGCGTCTCCTGCCTTCTTCGTCAAGAATAGGGTGAACCCCAATGTCGTGCAGCAAACAGCCGACTCTTACTAAATCTGCATCAATGACAATGTTATTTGTCGCAATTAGCTGATCGGCTATATCCGCGACTATCTTACAGTGAGTAAAGATCAGGTCAAATACTTTCTCACTAGGCGCATACTTTTCATGAAGAGATTCTATTTCTTGAAAGGTAGGGAGATGCATGGTCATCATTATATCAAGATATGCATTGTGAAGGCCTACGCCGTCGGAATAGGAGATTCTGGCGGTCTACTATCAGCGACAATCTTATTCGCCTGCAGTTCACTTCCTAATACTTGCTGAACTTGCTCAAGGCTAATTTCGACTGTGCTGCCTGGGGCAACATTCCCAGAAAGCATTTGTTTGGCCACGGTGTTTTCGACTGCACGTTGAACGACACGGCGCATTGGGCGAGCGCCCAGGCGAGGGTCATATCCTTTATCTACAAGGAATAGTTTTGCGTCCTGGGCAACAGCTACCTTCACTTTTTGCAAAGCTAAGGTCTTGTTGATACCAGCCAATATCAGATCGATCACTTGCAATAATTCTTCTTTGCCAAGCGGACGGAAGGTAACGATTTCGTCAAAACGGTTCAAGAATTCAGGTCTGAATTGATTACTACTGATTAGTTCGTCAATAAACTGGCTTTCGAATTGTTCCAGCTGGTAACCGCGTTCGATATATTCGCGGATTCTATCGGCTCCTGCGTTAGATGTCGCGATGACGATCGTATCGCGAAAACTAATCTCGCGGTTTTTGATATCGCGCAGAATTCCTTCGTCCAACAGCTGTAGAAGTGTCGTTAACACATTCGGGTGAGCTTTTTCAATTTCATCAAGCAGCACGACACTAAAAGGTTGCTTCATTGCCTGGGCGGTAAGACTGGTTGGGTCATCCGCACCATCCGCAATAAGGCGCGTGACATCTTCTGGCCGTACATATTCGTTAAGATCAAGCCGTATCATGCGGGCTTCGCCGCCAAAGTACACGTCAGCTAGCGCTTTGGCTAACTCTGTTTTACCAACACCGGTCGGACCTAAGAATAAGAACGTACCGATTGGGCGATTTTGATTGCGTACCCCTGCCCTCGCCCTACGAAGCGCATCACTCACCACGCCCACAGCCCTGGTCTGGTTGATCATTCGTTTGTGGATTAAATCTTCAAGGTGAAGGAGTTTATCACGTTCATCCTCACCGCTTGCGACGCCAACTTTGATATCCATCGTTTGTTCGATCGTTTTTTGAACTGATGCGGCCGTCACCAGCCCGTCTTCGCTATATCCCGCAGCCGATTCCATTAATTTGATAGCTCTGCCTGGCATTGCGAGGTCATGTACGTAGCGTTCGCTTAAACGATAGGCCTCTTCAAGCGCCTGATACATATAGGTTACCTTACGCTGGAATTCAGTCATAATCAGCTGATCTTGCATTACCGCAAGTGTTTCTTGTTCGTTTGCCGCGCTAATACTGATACGGTTAAGCGCATTTACGAGTGCCGGATTACGCTGGCCAATTTGCAGGAATCGCTGTTCATCCATGGTTAAGATCATACGAAGGCGTCCTGCTTCAAGAATAGGCAATAGGACATTGCTAAGGTCGACCGAGCCAACTCCTTCTTCGAAAAACAACTGCGCGTTATCAAGGCAGATAATGATGTTTTTAGCGTTATAGGCCTCACCCAGCACCTGCATAATAAGATTCTCTAGCTCGCCACGACCTGGAGCCGCCGAAATCAGGCTGGACGCATCGAGGATAAAGACTTGACGAAATTTAAGGCTTTCAGGTAATTTCATTGTTGCGTCCAAAAGCCGTTCGGCAAATGCATGGATAAGCGTCGTCTTACCGACGCCTGCAGGCCCTACAAGGGCGACATTTTGTCGGCCAGCATTACCAAATGTATTAATAAGCTGGTCAAGCGCCTGCGTGTGCGCCTCTAGCTCAACCGAAAGAAGCCCGCCTCGTGCAATTTGATCGCTAATATTTTGGCCAAAACGCGTCAGGAGGGGGATATACCCGAATGACCAGTCACGCGCAAGACCGCCAGTCCGTTTAGGACTTGAGTGTTTTGCAAACAAATCATGGATATGCTGCTGCCAGTGGACGCCATGCAGTAAATCATCCTCGTCCAATTGCAGACGAGCAAGTAGCCCTTCGTAATCCGGAAAGGATCGCACAAGGGCAACGACAAGAACGCTTCCTGAAATTTGCTTTGCTTCCGTTTGTTCTTTTACGAGCATTGCAGCTTGCCATACGGCTGCAGTTTGGCTGACCTCGTTCGACGCAATATTTTGCAAGAGTCCAGCCCCAATACCAAATCTTGCTCCAAAGAACTGCCCGCCCGATACTCGACCGACGGCAAGCGCAATGTCATGAGGAGTAGGATTATTCGGAAGTTGGCCTAAAACATCGCCCGCTAAAAGATCGTCAATTGTTTTTGGATCTTTACTTTTGACTGGCAGTTCTTTTAATTCATGCGTATACCAAACCCTAATAATAAACGGAAGCGCCGCAAGTCCGACCAGCAGCCATCCAATCGCTATCCCAATGGCAAGAAGCGCGACTCCTGAAATGAGCAAAAGAACGACAAAAACAGGTAGAAGTTGCTGCCAAATTCCACTAAGAGCATGGCCGATACGCGCTTTTTGCGCTCTTGGGCTGCTGTATTGAAATGTTACCGTATCCACGGCATCCATCCTGACAACCACAATATGATGCCGAATATCGGCAGAAGCGGCACGAACGCCCAGAGAATCAAACCAATACACCCGATAAGTCCCGTTAGGATAATGGCACAGATACCTATGATTACCATGAAGGAGCGGATCATCCCGCCGATCATACGTGAAATAAGGCCGTCAAAGAACGCTCGCATCTGTACGGCTAGCGGCCCGTTCACTTTACCAGCAGAAATCTGACGAAAGGGTGAGAATAGTGTTTTGAGTAAAAGTCCGATCGAAAAGAAATCCATAGTTGAATCGACATGTTCACGCATAATCGAAATACGCTCGCGCCACCCCGGGCCGTACCACCATGAAAGAATCCCCACTATAAACATAATCTTATTGTAACGCACACCCTTCGGTTACGCTATAATAGATGTATGTCAAAACCATATGTGACGCTGCTCGGCAAAGCTGTCCGCTATATTACTCGTCTACGCGGAGGCGGATCTGCCCTTCCCGGCCTGTTTGTCGAAAAGATTGATCCTGATTTTATTAAACGTACGCTTTCCACGTTGCCACAAGGGGTTGTGGTTATTAGCGGCACTAACGGCAAAACTACCACGACGAAAATGGTCGTTGAATTACTGGAAAGCCAGGGCCTAAAGGTTTTTACCAATCGCACAGGTAGTAACTTTACTCGTGGTGTTGCCGCAGCACTTCTAGGCGAAGTCGATAATAAAGGGGTCATTGACGCCGATATTGCCATTCTGGAACTAGACGAAGCACATGCCGTGTCATTCGTTAAAAATGTCCCACCTCGCTACAGTCTGCTTTTGAACGTTATGCGCGACCAACTAGATCGTTTTGGCGAAATTGATGCAACCGCTAAAATGCTCGCCATTATTGCTAAAAGCACGACTGAAACGGTGGTGCTGAACCGCGAAGATCCCCGGGTAGCGGCAATTGCAGGTGTTCTTACGTATCAAAAGATTAATTACTTTGGCCTATCCCCAAAACTTGCCCATCTTTTTCCAAATGACGACGAAATGCGTGGTAAATCCGCACAGACGGGCAAACGTCAAACGCTCCAGGCTGGCGTCGTTCTTGAATCGCTAAAAGAAGGCGTCGCGAGTTTTACCATGGACGGGCATTCCGTTTCGACAGCGCTCAAACTACAGGGTATTTATAACGTTTACAATGCAGCGGCCGCACTTGCTCTTGCAGGGGTAATTGTCGGCGAAACAATGGACAAAGAAAAGCTCGTTGCAGCGCTCGCAGAAATCACCCCCGCTTTTGGACGCGGTGAAACAGTCGTCATTGGCGGCCAGCCGTTAGAATTAGTGCTTGTTAAAAACCCGAGTGGGTTTCGTCTAAGTCTCTCGTCGTTCAAGCCCGAAGGCTACGCCACAATGATCGCTATTAACGATAATTATGCCGACGGACGGGACATGTCATGGCTCTGGGATGTTGAATTTGACAGTCTAAAAGAAGCCGGCGTCGCCGAGGTGACCGGAATGCGTGCATACGATATGGCTCTTCGATTGCAATACGACGAAGTACTGATATCTCATGTCGAGCCGGATCTCACGGAAGCACTTCGTCACTTTATTACGTCGAATGCTGACAGCCCTAAACGGATTTTCTGTACCTACACCTCTATGCTCGCCCTTCGGCGGGAGCTAAGCAAGATGACAGAAGTTGAGGTTATTTCATGAACGAAAAACAGATTACGATTTTGCAGTTATATCCTCATGACATGAATATTTATGGCGACTGGGGAAATGTCCTGGTACTAAAACGACGTCTTGAATGGCATGGGTATACGGTGAATCTGCTTGAATACAACCAAGGGGACAAATTCCCTGATAATGTCGACTTAGTTATTGGCGGTGGCGGTCAAGATTCGGGACAAGATAATATCCAGACGGACTTACTCTCAATCAGTACAAAGCTTCATGATCTAGCAAACGACGATGTCCCCATGCTTATGATTTGCGGACTATACCAGTTATTCGGTAAATTCTTTAAGGCGAGCGATGGACACACTATTGAAGGAATTGGCCTTTTAGATATTGAGACGCACGCCGGACCAGAGCGGCTCATAGGGAACATTACGACAAAAAGTAGTGAATTTGGTGAAATTATCGGGTATGAAAACCATAGCGGACTTACTTTTCTTGGCCAGGGCGTCCAGCCACTTGGTCACGTTATAAAAGGCGCGGGTAACAATGGACAGGATGACACCGAGGGCGCACGCTATCGAAATGTCGTGGCTAGCTATCTGCATGGGTCACTTTTGCCCAAAAACCCTCATCTTGCAGATTTCCTCGTTGAAAAAGCAATTATCAAAAAGTATGGTGAATTTATTCCAACCGTTATTGATGATCGTTTTGCAGATCTGGCTAGGGAAGCTGCGCTAAAACGTCCCCGTTAAACAAAAACACGCCCCATTACGAGGCGCGATTTTATCTAAATCTAGAAAAATATTAGTAGGTTGATTTCGTTTTGCTACTAACGACGTCTTGCGTGAAGATTACCATTATCGAGGCTTTGTCCGTAAATACATTACCGTAAGAACAAGATTCGGTCTTGCCGTACCCTTCGATTTGGCTTTCTGTACAATTTTCTGCTTTCTTACCTGTTGCGTCTTCAACTTGAGCTTTAGTCATACCATTTTCAATTTTGGCATACGAAGCCTCGACATCCCATTTGGCATCACTTTTTGGAGCATCACTTGAAGATTCATCCGTAGCTGGAGTTGTGCTTGTATTAGTATTGTCAATTACCGTAGTAGTCCCGCGCTGAGTTGCGCCGTATACTCCACTAAGTGCAAGGACGACGACAGTAAGTATGATTGCAAGTACCTTATTCTTTTCATAATCCGCTAACTTATTACCTTGTTTGTCCCGTGTTCCGTCGCATAATAAAATGATCAGGTCAACGAACCACCAAATGCCAAGCCCGCCAAACGTAAATAACTTTAAAAGCCCCGTGCCCACTTTGCCCAGATAGAAACGATCAACCCCAAATACACCTACTAAAATGCTAAGAATCCACGTAACTAGAAAACTTTTTCCTCCGCGCTGATTTGCTGCTTCCATTGTTCCCCCTTAAGATATGGTTTATATCAGCATTTTATCAGGTTTATTATATAAAGATAAGTGTATTTATTTTTGCAAAGATTTTAACGCTTCAACCACCTGCTCGCCGTGGCCAAGCGGTGTTACTCGTCCGTAGACTTTTACAACCATCCCTTTGGGATCAATAATAAATGTCTTGCGAAGAATTCCTTCTTTACCAAACATCTTTTTACCCCATGCGCCGTAAGCATTCATTGCCGTTCGGTCAGGATCACTTAAAAGCGTAAAGTTTAATGTGTGTCTAGCTTTAAACTTTTCGTGGCTCGTAGCATCGTCGCTGCTAACGCCAACTACCTCGGCATCAAGCGCGGTAATGTCATCGCGTGCATCACGAAGACTACAGGCCTCGACCGTACAGCCAGGAGTATCATCCTTAGGATAGAAATAGAGCACCAACCACTTCCCTTTGTAATCAGTGAGGTTATGCATAGCACCTTCGTCATCTTTAAGTGAGAATTCTGGTGCTGGATAGGGAGTGGTGTTTATCGTCATATATTTAGTATACCTTTTCAGGAAACCTTCACGAATGCTTTGATATACTAGATACAATGATTGCTAAATCCAGCCTGTTAAAGACAGCCCCTTCCCGTATACTGGCTCTCGACTACCTCCGCGGTTTTTTTATTATAGTGATTATCGTTGATCATTTATGGCGCTGGCCAAGTTTATTTGAAGTCGTGAGCGGACGCGGGGAACTATGGGCATCCGCGGCCGAAGGTTTTGTCATTATCTCTGGGTTATTAGTGGGGTATGTCAGAGGATACAAGAACCGTAACAAACCCCTATTAGAGGTCAGCCAGAAGCTCATCAAACGCGGCCTACTCCTTTATATTTGGATGCTTATCACTACCGTTGCGTTAGTTGCAGCTTCGTGGGCACTTAATTTTAAGGGAGACATGGCATATATTCCTATTCCTATCGGGCACTGGAATGAACTAGTCATGAGTGCGCTCCGGTTCGATTACGTTCACACACTCACACACTTCTTGTATCTTTACGCCATCTTCCTCATTCTTTCGCCCCTTGCGATTTGGCTTTTGCGCCGCAAGAAAGCATGGATAGTAGCCTGCATTTCAGCTGCCATGTGGATTCTAGGCGTCGTCAACTCTATTGAATGGATGCAGTGGCAACTTCTCTTCTTCCTGCCTGCAATCGCCGGATTTTACCTTGATTCGATCTTTGCCAAATATTACAGCCTGGCTAAAAAGCAGCAGCAGGTCATTCGCTTCGGAACTATAGGGCTGATGGCCGTAACAGTTCTTGCAGCTGCATTAGTAGTTCTTCCGATGTCACCAGGCGAATACGAGAGCTCATTATTCGGACGTGATCCCATCACGCTCGCCACCATACTGACATCATTCATTTGGTTTATCGGGCTGCTTAGTCTTTTTCAGCTGATATTGCCATTCCTAAAACGCTGGCTTGGCTGGTTGTTGATTGCCTTTGGAGAGCGGTCACTGACTGCATATATTCTTCATACAATACCGCTCGTACTATGCCAGCTACTATTCGTGCAGTTTAATAACATATGGCTAAACACCCTACTCGGTATCGGTTGTATACTATTTACTTGGGGACTTTTGAAAATCCCCCACATAAATAAGCTTATTCCGCGCTAAAGGTTGCGACCGTAAGAGAACCAAACTTTTCATCGCCTGTCTGGTTGAGAAGCAGTGGAATTTCCAGGCTAGGCTGATCGTAGTAAGCATAGTAAACGGTCTTTTTATCTGCAAGTTGGCTGGCTGGATCACTAATACGGAGGGGACTTTCGGAAAGTAGCGCATACCCACCGCCTAGTTTTGCATCCTTACTGTAAAAATGAATATCACAATCTTTTGGAACGTAGTAGGCAAGTTCAATAGCAACATACGGATCGGCAGCCATAATAGTAGCACCTGTTTCGCATAGCTCTAAAAGGGCTGCCGCACGGGCAACATCAGGTTTTTGCAAACGCTGGAAGTTGTAGTTTCCAACTTGTATCAAATGAGCAACACCAACCACAAGAACTACGACCAAAAGCGCAGCGGCCTGAACGGTAACGGTCGTCGTTTTTTTCGTTACAAGTGCTACAGCGACACCCACAAATAGCATCCCGCCAATTGCAATATGCGCTAGATAGCGCTCAACATACATCGGTCGGAAAAGTGATACGAGCGTCAGCACAATAATGGGAATCAAAACGTAAAATGCCAGCAGCAAAAGGTACTTCTTTTTATCATTTGACACAACCTTAAACGCTTGTACGGTGACGTAACCAAGCGTTCCAATGACAAATACCACCAGAAGGGATAGTAGCGCATTCAACTGCCAAACCGGCTGATACACAAAGTTGAATGATATAATTCCCAGCAAGTTTTCAAGTGTCATTGCCTGTGAAATTGGTGCTAATGCCCCGTTACTTATTTGCCTTACGAACGTTGGTAACCACGGCAAGAACAAGATCACACTGCCAGCGAATGCGAATAACCAAGGAGCTCTAAGGACCGGCTTCTTTTCACGGTACGTAATCCAACCTAGCCACACTAGATGAGCCACCCACAACAGTGCCGTGTAGTACAACGTATAGACTCCGATAGCAACCAGCACGGCATATAGTCCGTAACGAATCCAGAGCTGCCTTTTCGTTTTAGCATCGACTGCCGACACGAGCACATATGTGGCTGCAATACCGATTAGCGATGCGAGCGCGTACATGCGAATCTCGAATCCGTATCGGAGGAGAAATGGCGCAAACAAAATGAACGGAAGGGTTATAAGCGCTGTCCGTACGCCAAACATTCGCTTCACAAGTAAGCCTCCAATAACTAGTGACCCGCCAAGCGCAAGGACGCTTAAGCTTCGAAGCGCAAATTCGCTCCACCCGAATAGTCCAGCCCAACCTTTTAGCAGCAGATAATAAAGTGGCGGATGAGTATCTACCGCTGTTAAATGCAATAGCTGTTCGATAGGCTGCTTAGCAACCATAATTGAATACGCTTCGTCAAACCACACACTCTGCGCCAGACCAATTGCTAAGCTGACAAGCATAGCCACAGCCGCTCCAACTATAAGTATTGCCGTAAAATGTCGCTCTGCCCAGCTAGTACGCCTGACATGGAAAACCCGTTCAAGAATCTTTTGTATCATATAGATTTATGGTAGCGCCTTTGAACTAAAAAAGCCACCAGTAGAAAACTACTGGAAATGTTACACGGTTTAGTCTATAATCACCTAAGTAACACCTATCGGGGTGTGGCGCAGTTGATAGCGCGCTCGGTTTGGGACCGAGAGGTCGAAGGTTTGAGTCCTTTCACCCCGACCAATTGAATTTATTATGTTATAGTATGTATTTTACATACTATTTTAATATATTGACTAACCTATCTATTGACATTATTCACATATTAGTATATTATAATATATGTTCTTTAACAAATGGAAAATCACACATAGGTACGGCATCTTGTTTCTAATAACTTAGAGATAAAATGCCGCACCTATAGGCCAGCCGCTCCGGCCAGCCAACGGTAAACCTCGAGAGGAGCCCAGTCATTATGACCAGGTTCAACCAGTTCCGTAACTCCAACACCCGTATCGCCGACCTCCCGTGGGGACAGATGACGCAGTTCGTCACCCGTCTCAACAACGCGGGTCTGACCGGCGATGACGTGAAGAAGTTGCTTGACAACCCCGAGTTGCTGATCAAGGTGGCGGAAGCTACCAAGGCGCTGCTCGCGGAGCCCATCTGGGGTTCGGGACGGTTCTTCCTGCCCACCAAGTTCTGGAACACCATCGACGGCACAGCTTACAACGCCGTGCCCAAGGTGCAGATGAAGCGCCCTGAGGGCTACGACTTCTGCTGCGCGAACTCGAACCACATTCTGGTGCATGTCAGGTGCGAGAACTGCTCCTGCAACACGCACTGGGCGGAGGCCACCCTAGTTCACCTGAGTGACCAGTGGGTGGACGTCGCCCGCGGTGTGCAGGTTCAGAAGAGCCACTCCGACGGTATCGTGGTGCGTACGCTCAAGGCCTCCTGAGGAAGTCTTGGTCGCACGACCGCATCTCCACCGTGTGATTTCCCATGACGTTTTAGGTTAAACCCCGTCTTACCTGTTCGAGAGCACACCCCGCGTAGTGCCTCACGGTGCTAGGCGGGGTGTTTGCTATCTTAAAATATTACACTATATGCTTTAGGCTGTTGACTGGAATCATTTAGCCACAACTCCTTTACTAATTCTCTACCCACGGTCGGGCTGGTGATTATATAATCCAATAGTTTGAGGAGTAGATGATCATCTCGACCATGAAAAGTGCCGTTCGTTTGGACGGCTTTTTTCATTTCAAGGCAACTGACGAAAAGATGCTACCATTAGAGAATGAAAAAATCAGTATTGATCACCGCCGTTTCTGGCTCTGGTAAGTCTACCGTATGTAAAGCTTTGGTTGACCTTGGCTATGAAGCATACGATATTGAAAGTATTCCAGGTCTATTCACATTAGTAGATGAAGAGACTGGAAAGCCAATTCCGGGTAAAGACATCGGAGATCTTGCCCGTAATACTGACGGTGAGTGGGTATGCGATCTAGAGAAACTGAAGTCGATTATTGCAAAGCAGCAATCTGAAATAGCATTTTATTGTGGAGGCACAAGCCGTACGGAAGAAATGATGGCAATATTTGATCATACGGCCGTATTGCAGGTTTCTGATGAAACGACTCTTGCCAGGCTATCTACTCGTCAAGCTCATGAATTTGGTGGTACAGACGATGTTAGAAATTGGGTACTGAGCTGGAAACATAGAGTGGAAGCAGACTGACTGTCGGCTGGTGGAGTTAGTATTGATGCTGAGCCAGAACCTGACGTAGTAGCCCAGAGCGTTATTGATAGATTCACGAAAACAACGGGATAGCTTCGTAGCCTTAAAGCCTTATTGAATCTAACTTTTTATCATCAAAAACAACCGATTCATGAAACTTTTTGATAGCAAGCTGATATTTCTCTAGGGTAGCAGTGATGTTTAGCAAAATATGCAGAGGTGCATGCTAGGCAGACCATTATAGCTATGCCATACTGAAGACATATGAAAAAACAAAAAATATCTACGAAGCGCCTATTAGGTTATCGATTTCTAGCCTACAGTACAGACTTTGTTATTTTGATGATAATCGTGATGGGAGTTCAATTTGGATTTAGTTATCTGACGGATGGAGTCGTTAATAATAACCTTACGACATCTTGGTCTATTTATGCTTGGGTGCTAGGAACCGTGACTCTACCGGTGTATTTATATTTTATCTTATCTGAATACTCGAAAAAGCACGCCACAATTGGTAAACGTCTGTTCGGGTTAAAAGTGGTATCAGACAAGAATGGTGTTACGCTATGGCAATCTTTTATACGAAACTTCATAAAAGTGATTATTCCATGGGAAGCTACGCATATTGCACTACTTTTTCCAACTCCTATCTTAGCGAACCCGACGAGTAGCGAATTTAGAGTAGCCCTCTTTGCGCCGTATGTTATATTTGCCATTTACGGAACATACCTCCTTATCACCAAGGGTCGAAAAACACTTCACGACGCGGTGGCCGGAACAAATGTCCAGTACAATGTGAAATAGCGTCTATACCATCCAATTGAACCTCGCTTAAACCTTTACCGATTCTAGCCTTTTATCATCAAAAACAACTAAATCGTGAAATTTCGTGATAGCAATATGGTATTTTTCTAGTGCAGAAGTCGTTGTCAGCAGAGTTTGAACAAAATCTGCTCCTCCCGACCATAGAAAAAGTCCGGCATTATACCGGACTTTTTCTATGGTTTTGTTACTGGATTTGCCTTAATCAAGCGTACAAGCGACGTTGGAAAGTCCAAGCGCTGCACCGGTTGCAATGTTGCTACAGTAAACAATGTTGCCAAATTGAACGGCTGTCGATACGACGTTAAATCCGTATCCACTAGCGTTCACATTTGCAGTGTTTGCTTTAAATGCGTTGTTTGCACCCCAGCCAGCATACACACTGTGTACCTGGAAACCATCGACAAGTGTATTTGTACCTATGTTGTTTTCGATTAGGTAGTAGTTGCCTTTGGCATCAATCCAAGAGTCAGCACTGTTTTGTCCAGAAATCGAACTGCCCTCGAATGTATTGCCTGCAATGTATCCGCCAGTTGATCCTTCTTTTAGATCAATGCCTTCAGCTGTGAAGTCTGTAAAAGTATTATTAAGAACGATGTTACGGTCAGATTTGTCAGGCTGGCCACCTGTGTACGTACCCCAGTTAGAGTTGGCGCTTCCGATGTAAACGCCTTCGCCGTACTGCGCTGATTTTTTACCTGTACCTGTGATTTCGCTATCACGGATAACGTTATAACGAGAAAACGCGCGGAAGTGAACCGCTTCTTGACCGACATTACTTACTTTCATATTGTTAAGAAATACATGGTTGCTACCATCAAGGACGATGCCTTTTGAAGCATTAGCAACGGTAAAACCATCAAGGTTCCAGTAGTCTGCGCCGTAAAGGTACAGTCCGTAGCGGCCACCAATACCGTTACCGTCGATGATCGCGTTACGAGAACCTTTTAACGTAATCGGATTTGTTTCCGTGCCATCTACTGTTGCTGCAAATGATCCGGTGTAATTACCTGCGACCATAGAACTTGCATATATACCGTCAGCCATAGTAATCGTGTCGCCAGGCTGCGCGTTAATGATTGCTGCTTTTAGTTCGGTTGAGTTTGTTACCGCAACTTGACGGCCAGTGCTTGGTGTCATTGTTGGGTCTGAGGGAGTTGGCAAACTTTGGTTTGGATCACTTACTGGCGGCGGAAGTGTCGTAGCCACAGGCGTAGGATTAAGTGTCACTGTTGAGCTTGTTTTGAGCGTTGTCACGTCAAAGGTAGCGTTGCTACTCACTGTGCCGACGCCTACTTTAGCTGCAGCCGTATTAGTATCGGCTACCTTCACAAGATACGTGCTATTTAGATATAGTTTCACTTCCCCGCTCTTCTTGCGAACTTCTACCGTATACGTCTGACCGGCATTAACACGATTTGCATATCCTAAGAGTTTAGTAGGTACACCGTTAGACACCTTGTAAACACCGCTTAGGTAGGTCGCGTCAGCAGTTGAGAAATTGGCATAATAGTAGTTTTCAGCATCAGTATATTCAAATACAAGTGAGAAGTTAGCGGGAGTACCATCGCTATTTGCTATAGGAGTAGCATTTGATTTAAGTGTCCACTCACTAGCGGTTACGGATACATTCTGATCGATAGCTGTGTTTGGTCCATTCTGACTAATAGTAAGAGCGGCGGCAGACGCAGGTGCGACAATACCCAAACTAAAAACAAAAGCACTAAATACTGCAATAATGGACGGTAATTTTTTAAATATTTTCTGCACTAAAGAATCTCCTCATACGTTGATATATTAATAATCTCACAGCTGTTACTTGCTGTAAACGCAAACCGTAAGCATTATATTAGTAAATCATTACGACAGGAGATTTGGGATCATTATAAAGGAGTAGTCCTATATGAACTCCCCCTGTTGCAGCGGCCGGGAATGGTGTTGTTGAGACGGTGGACTTGATAATAATAAGATCACCCTGAGCACATTCAACATTCGCCAAGACACTGGCAGTCGTATCGGTCTCAGAGATAGTCGCGGTAAGCACCGTATCGCCTGTTGATTTTCGAATGGTAAATGTCCGCGAAGCACCGAGCCCGGGTGGAGTTATTAATTTTACGTATAAACCCCGGAGCGTACATGGACCAGGCATCATGAAGCGTGCGCTTTCTGTTGCGTTCCAAGCCCCTAACCCAATACCTAATAATTGTTCGAAGTTAGCCACTGTAGTTGACGGAGCACTCGCCGACCCAAATCCCATAAAATTCTCTCCTGTATTGGTCGGCGTAAAAGCAACCCCGAATGAAGGCGTGACACCGGACGGTGAGCTCGTAGGCACGGCACGTATCGTCAAACTATCTCCAGCAATAACCGAAACAGTATGAGTCGTATCGCTAGCCAGCGTATTACTGTCAGCGAGAATAGCCTGTAAACCTGTAGGTAATCCATTTTTCATCACCGTTAGTTCGTATGAATTGCCCGAACCTGGCGCGCCCGATGCCTTAACGTATAGATTCGAAAGCGTGCCAGACGTAGGGACAATAACCTGCATGTCAGATTCGGTTGCTGACCAGCCAGCCGCGCTGTTGTGACCTGCCAACATACTGCCATACCGGGTAAGAGAGCTGGACATTGATGCTAAACCTGTTAATAACGGTGCCGATTGCCCGCTCGTATCAACTTGAATGTTCCAATACTGATTACTTGGTACGTCAGGAGTCCCAGTAGGCACAGCTCGCAGTGAAACCGTGTCCCCTGGCGCAAACGAAATTGCATGCGTCGTATCTTCGGCTGATGTTGCTGAGTCCGCAATAATTACCTCAAGTGCCGTTGCGATACCATTTTTCATAACCGTAAACGCGTATGACTTGCCTACGCCAGGGGGTGTATCGATCTGAACGTAGAATCGAGATAGATCCATTGCTACAGGTACGACTAACCGACAGAAAAACTCATTCGATGACCAAGAGGATGGGAATATAGAGTTTAATCGGTTAAACTCACCCGTCCCGCTTGCCGACGGCCCGTTATTATCTGCACCGAATAAAAAACATTTCATATTATGGTATAAACTTTAAGATTATCCCGAGTCCCTTTGCGCCAATACCAGCAACATCGACATCAACAGTGACAAGATCACCCGTAGTAACAGTATCGTTATTGGTGTCCACAACAGCAGGTGTAGCAGCTGTATATGACGTATTTTCGTTAGCATCAATAGTAATAGGCGTCGAAAGCATGTCAGCATTTCCGTTTGTTATATTCCTGATCTGGATTGTAGGCGTACCCGATGTAGATACCGAAGTAACATATGCATCAGCATCAGCGAGGTTCATAGCGTTTAACTCTGCAGAAATCGCAAAGGTAAACTTTCCATCGCCGATCGTAAGGATTGTTGCGTCATCCATCAGCTTCACCTGAACCGTTTTATCGCTGCTGCCGCCACCGCTTGGTGCTGCCCATTTAACACCGCTCGCCTGGGTTGAATCGGCCGTAAGCACATGAGTGTCCGTGCCTACTGGAAGCCGGGCTGGGGTACTTGCAGCCGTGGCAACATACAGATCACCTTTTGTCGTTAAGGTAGATGTATCTGTTTTCCCATTCAAAGCCGTCGTCGTAGCCGCACTGACTGGCTTATTCACGTCACTGGTATTGTCAACGTTGTTAAGGATCAGGTCTGTCTTGACTTGGGTTGGGGTACGGTTAGTCCAGACACCAGCTTTTCGTTGCAGGAGGTCGTCGTTCGTGGGGGTAAGGGCTGCTATGGCAGTAAGGTCTGGGTCTATTGGTTGGATGGTCGTGCCGCTTGCGGCGGTAATACGGCCGTCGGCCCGGGTGTCGGCGGCGGCGTTAAAGTCGGAGATAGTTGAGGCGGTTTGCGTCCCCGTGTGGTTAGCTCTGTTTAGGAGGGCGGCGTCGGAGGAGTTGGCGGTAGCGCCAGTAGCAATGCCAGCGAGTTTGGTTTTTTCAGTGGCGGAGTATTGTTTGTTTGTCGTACCATCGGGTATGTCGTCTTGGGTGGCGGCAGTCCCTGCCGTCACAAGCCCTTTGGCGTCGTAGGTGATTTTGGTGTTGGTGGCACCTGTGATGGCACTGTTAGCTGTGACCTTAGTGGCAAGGCCAGGGACGGTAGGTGATCCCGCTGTTCCACCTAAATCACCAGCGAGTTGAAGTTTCCCCTTAGTGGAGGCGTCAGCATCAGGAGTACCAGCCGAAGCGGTGGCATCAACATATGACTTATTGGCCGCCTGCGTAGGGCTGCCAGGCGTAGGGACGATCGGCGATGCGGTAAACGTTTTAATTCCATCAATGGATTCATTGCCAGTGTTATGAACAACGGCTAAGTCAGCCGCTTTGGATACTAGAGCAGCTGGAAGTCCCGCAACTTTGGCTTGAGAAATAGAAGAAACCTGCGTATCACCAATGCTTCCATCTTGAATCGCATTGGCATCGACTGCATCGGCTTTTAACGTTCCGTCGGTATCGTGCGAGATAGACAAATACTCGTTAAGGATACCTCCCCAAACGCTATCATCACCACCTGGACTTGGAAGACGTGCCATGCTGTTTCGTTTATTCCTTATGCTTTATGTCTGTATTATACACTATACGTTATACATAAAACGATCCTAGTAAGTTTTAAATCGCTTAGTTCATTTTCAATATTTGTAGTTAATTTTACTACCATCACTCTTCCTTGTCCTGAGAAAAGAGCAGATAAAATGCTTTTTATATATACGTGATGCTTTCACAAAAATGTTAAAATTAACTTGTAAATTAATGGGAGGGCAAGATTTATGAGAATGAAGAAATCAATTTTGATGCGTGCCATTACGAGCCTGTGTCTTGTGATCGGACTATGCGTAGGGTTAATACCCGCCGGAACAGCATCTGCCGCAGACCGTAACGACTTTACCGGGGTTCGTTTTTGGAACCCACATCTATGTATCCTAGTACACAACGGTGTCTGGGAATCGTGGCCAATCGCTACCGCGGCAGCCTATTTTGACTCTAGTGGCGTCGTAGATATAGTCGTTCGCAAGGAAAGCCAAGGAGGATGCGGCAACTATTGGCCGTTCCAAGTATTACATGTTCGACAGGCCAACCTAGGGAATAATACGTGCGGAACACATGGAGGAACAGGGACACCTTACCCGTCAACTGATCACCCATGGAATCCCTACTATGAGTACGTCTATGGCTACCCGTCAGGTGTCGGTGGGCATGCAACACCTTCCATGACGCTTAATTCGGGTTGGTCCGCATGTTATAACTCGAATATACGACTCGCAAATACTGCTTCACAGAGTATAGGCAACGCACTCGGGCTTAGCCGATTATATGAGGCAAAGTCTACACCAACGGTAATGCTTGACTCTGATTACAATAACGCACGCACGCCTTGGGCAACCGCTTATGATCGAAACAATCTTTACGCTCTTTACTACAGACTATAGTTAATTTGTAGCGTTTCAACTTTAAAATACCTCGCAACTTTAGCGAGGTATTTTAATTGCATTATTTTAATGATATGTTATAATTTATCTGAGAGTTGATTCCAATAAGGAATCTGCGCATCGCACGGAAGGTTTCATCATGACCTTGCATTTGTTCGAACCGCTCCCGATCCAGGATGAGGACTTCGTCCCGGCCGAGACCGGCAACGAGTGGCCCTTCGGCTGCTTCGACGGCTCGGCCAGTGATCCCGGTCCGGACGACGAGCACGGAACCGACGGCAACAGCGGCGAGGACCGGAAGGCCGAGGACGGTCCCGATGGGCCGTACGACCGGACCGGCAACGAGTGGTTCTGCGAGCCCGACGGGCTGCTCGTCGCAGCCTAACCCTCAACAAGACACGCTACGCACCACCCCCGCGTAGCTGCGTCGCCGCATCTTGGTGATGCTAACGCCAACCAAGATGCGAAGAACCCCCGACCGCCACAAGCGGTCGGGGGTTCTCTCATATTCTGCCGTTCTAACCGAAAGGATTCGCACGCACTGATACGCTAGAATAACGAATTCTCCTGGTTCTAAAGAGGAGATATTATCCTTAAAATTGCAATCCTATTCTTATTCCGTCATAGTAAAAAATGAAATAAGGAGGTGTTATGAGTCAGAAAAAAGGTCAAGATATATTTACCCGTTTTACAAGTAATGTCGCTTCAATTTTGGGACATGCATGGGTGTTTGCATCAGCCCTACTTATACTTATCGTGTGGGCAGTGACTGGTCCATTACTTGGGTTTTCGGACACGTGGCAATTAATTATTAACACCGGAACAACGATTATTACTTTTTTGATGGTGTTTATTATTCAAAATACGCAAAATCGGGATAATCTTGCGATGAATCTGAAGATGGATGCACTGATGCAGAAAGCCGGCATCACTGCAAGCGATTTGATGGAAGCCGAAGACAAAAGCGATAAAAAACTTGAACATGAGAGAAAGCGCATGCGACGCAAAGTAAGTAATAAGACTGGGGAAAGTAAGAAGACACGTAAGAAATAGGCCGGCAATTGTGCTCGGTACTACTTATGTATATACTTAGCTAAAAGAACCTAATGACAAACGAGCTGGAAATATGTTGCATATAGACAAGCCACGCCACTTTCCCGTAAAAGGCCTTATAGTGACTATTGTTGCACTTCTTTTTGTGATCGTTGGTGCGTACATTTTACTACTTGTTCTTACACCGAATATACCGTTCCTATATTCCTCGCAGCCGCTTAACGTAAAGGCTATGGGCTCACCTAAAGTAGGGGTGAATAAAATTATGATACCTGGAATTGGCGTCGATATACCGTATGGATCTAATGGACAAGCTTCACTTGACAGTGGTGCTTGGTGGCGCTATCCAGAGCGTGGTGATCCAGCAAAGGGCGGTAATTTTGTTATTGCCGCACACAGATTTAGCATTCAACCAACCCCACGTGAAACAGCTATTAAATCACCCTTTTACCACTTAGATAAAGTAAAAGTGGGCGATCCAATTATTGTTGATTTTCAGGGCAAACGATATGGATACAAAATAAGCAAAGCATACACGGTCAAGCCTAGCCAAACAGAAATCGAAGCACAGACAGATAAGCCTAAAATGACATTATATAGCTGCGAGCTAGGCGGATCTAGTGCTGGACGTACCGTATTTGACGCCGAACCAATGGGCGAAATAACCGTCCAATAGAATTATTTACCTGTGAGCGAACGTGTATTTTCAAGGTATTGTTGAGGATTCAAGCCATCGACAATATCCGCAGCCCTAATAAGGTGTGGGGCGCCTCGACACAATTCCCTAAATTCCTTTGGAGAAACCCATTTTGCTTCGACAATCTCATGCATATCTGGCGTAGCGGTAGCATTAACATTAGTTGCCATAAATAGAAAATGGACAAAGTCCTTCCTGTCATCTTGAGGATGGTGATAGACAACATCTACGAATTTGATTTGACTAGATACGAGAGAGATATTCACCTCTTCTTGAAGTTCGCGTAGAGCTGCCTTTTGCGGCGACTCGCCTTCGTCAACAACTCCGCCAGGAACTGACCAATGGTCTTTGTAAGATGCTTTTACAGCGAGCATCTTGTTTTCCTTATTAACACAAATCATAGCCGCACCACATGGTTTTGCAGGTAAATTATTATGCCAGTTAGCTTTTTCCTCAGTTGTAAAAGGAGTAATAGCCATAGTATTTACCTTCTACTTAGCAAATTCAATTGCGCGGGTTTCGCGGATGACATTTACTTTGATCGTTCCAGGATATTGCATGGTGCTTTCAATCTTGGTTGCAATGTCGCGGGCTAGTTTGATAGCAGATAAATCATCGATTGCCTTTGGACTCACGATAACGCGGATTTCACGACCAGCACTAATAGCGTAGGCTTTGTCAATACCCTTAAAGCTAGTTGCAACATTTTCAAGATCGCGCATACGTTCAACAAAGTTTTCAGCGCTGATGTTCCTAGCACCTGGACGAGCAGCTGAAAGTGCATCACACACACGGACAACTAGCGCTTCTGGAGTAGTTGCTTCAATATCGTCATGGTGAGCTTCGATTGCATGGGCAATGTCTTCACTCATGCCATATTTACGGGCAAGTTCCGCACCGATGTGGTGATGTTTTCCTTCGATTTTATGCGTCACCGCTTTGCCAACATCATGAAGCAATGTCGCGATTTTAGTCACACGAACATTCGCACCAATTTCTTCAGCAATGAGTCCTGCCATATGCGCCATTTCGGTACTGTGCATCAAAACATTTTGACCATAGCTTGTACGGAATTTCAGCTCACCAAGTAGGCGAATCATTTCCTTTGGAATACCAGCAACACCGACTTCGCGGGCTGCATCTTCCCCTGCCCTGGTAATGTCTTTATCAATTTGTTTCCCGGCTTTTTCGACAACTTCTTCGATGCGGCCCGGGTGAATACGGCCGTCTTTCATCAGCATTTCAAGTGTTAACCTAGCAACCTGGCGGCGAATTGGATCAAAGCTAGATAGGATAATCATACCTGGAGTATCGTCAACCAAAATATCGACGCCCGTTGCACGTTGCAGTGCCTGAATATTACGTCCTTCTTTGCCGATAATACGGCCTTTCATTTCATCATCGGTGAGTTTGATTGCAGTCACCGTGCGCTCAGCCGTGACTTCACTAGACATGCGCTCCATAGCCGTTACCAAAATTGTTTGCGCACGTTCTTCAGCATCTTCCATGGCGTCGTGCTGCAATTTTGTCACAAGTCCGACAAGGTCTTCCTTGATGTCACGCTCTGTCATTTGCATTAATTTGTCGGCAGCATCGGCTTTTTTAAGCCCTGCGATCTTTTCAAGTTTTTCTTGCTGGCGGGTACGGATATCCCGAATTTCGTTCTTTAATTCTTCGACTTCGCTTTCGCTAACGCGCAATTTTTCGGCTCGCCTGTCGATTTCATCGAGTTTTTTATCAAGGCTAACTTCTCGGTCCGCCAATCGGTTTTCGGTTTTTTTCCATTCTTTTCGACGTTCGTTTTCAAGCTCTACGGCTTCATCTTTTGCCTTTAAGACAATGTCGCCCGCTTTTGTTTTCGCCTGCGCGATTTCTTTTTCTGCTTTATTTCTGCCATCGGTTAGCCGGCGCTTCTCGTAAACGACTGTTCCGCCTACGCCAAAAACTACCCCTAGAACAGCGGCAATTAATCCCTCTATCATAAATTGTTCCTTTCTCCGAGGACCAATCCTACTTGTAAAGACAAGACGTATCTGTTACTAAATCAAAATGAGGACTAGTCTGGAAATTTCAAAAAGTTTCGTGAGAGCCTAAATCATAGACTTCTTTTATTGTAGCTCTTTTTACCTCAACCAAGCAAGCTTATTTGCGCGGTTTTGTGATATGGGCGTCACTGCCGTACAGAGGAAGAACAATCTGATCGTTTTGGCCAGACTGTAGTTTGATAATAACTTGGTCTCTCCATGTTTCGCCCTCTCCACCTACAATCGGAATTGCCAAACTATCGGCCATGGTATTTAAAACCGTCAGGCCAATTCGAAGACCCGTAAAACTGCCTGGTCCGCGAAATACGCCTATTCCAGAAATATCCGTAAACGTTTTACCATTTTTTTGTAATTGTTCTTGCAAATAGTTAAGCAGACCTCTAGCCAGCGTGCGGTCCGCTTGCCATTCGTCGTTATAATGCCAGTCACTATCGACAAGCATAATTTTACAGACAGGAGTGGACGTATCGAGTAAAAGAATCATACAAGCGCCTTTACGAGCTGGGTACTTTTTTCACCGCCAGCCGACAACATAACCTTGCGAGAGTTTTCGGTTGGAGAAGTAATCTGAATTGTGAGCCTATCGGCCGGTAGTACGCCGCTTACGATCTCGGCCCATTCAATCATCGTAACGGAGTGAGGATCATTAAGTGTTTCGTGCAGCTCGCTCGTCATAATTCCCGCATCATTCAGCCGATAAAAGTCATAGTGTGCTAACTGTAGATTATTTGCCGCCACGTACACCCGGCTAATGGTAAAACTAGGGCTTTGTACGTCTTCGTCAACGCCAAAGCCCTTCGCAATTCCTTTGGCAAGGGTCGTCTTCCCAGCACCGACATCACCAACAAGCTCAATAATTTCCCCACCATTAAGAAGCGCTCCGAGCCGAGCACCAAACTCCTTCATTTCGTCTTCACTTTCGGTAGTGATTGTCATCTTAAACATTATACCCGTTTATAGCGCGTTTCATCTAGCGTTTTGTCATTTTCCCAGGTACAATGGAGCGTAAGCAGTATGCGTATTTCAGATATTACTATCGAAAAGTTGCTCGAGCGCAGCGGCGTGGTCAACGCAGAGCAAATCGCCGTTCTTAAGGAAGAGAGCGCTCGTTCAAGACGCTCTTTGCAAGACCTTGTTATTCAAAATGATCTTATAGACAACAAGACACTCACGAAACAATTTGCCGAATATGCACAAATACCTTTTGTCGAACTCGATCCGGCCCAAATTCCACACGATGTTTTAAATAAAATCCCAGAACGTATTGCCCGGCAATACAACACGGTCCTGTTCAAGATTGATGAAGACGGCACGATGCATCTGGCAATGGACGACCCCGACGATGTTCAGGCTGTCAGTTTTATTCAAAAAGAAATCGGCGAAAACACTAAAATTTATATCGCAACACGCGATAATATTCTTTCTTGTCTTGAAAATTACCGAGGTGATGTCAACCAAGAACTAAACGCAGTTATTAATATTCAACGTGAAGACAAAGGTGACAACCAAACAGTCACTGAAGCCGATGTTGCTGAAGATTCGCCGATTGCCCAAACCGTAAACCTTTTGCTTGAATACGCCATTCGTAGTAATGCCAGCGATATCCATATCGAACCCCGCGAAGAATTTGTTCAGGTCCGCTACCGTATTGACGGGGTACTAAAAGAGGTGAATCGCCTACCCCGAAATGTTATTGGCGCGCTGACGAGTCGCATTAAAATCCTTTCCAACCTTAAAATTGACGAACGTCGCGTACCTCAGGACGGCCGTTTCAAGATTAAAATTGCGGGGAAACAATACGCTCTACGTGTCAGTACACTGCCTGTAGCTGATGGTGAAAAAGTCGTTATGCGTATCTTGGATGAATCAAACCAAGCTATCACGCTCCAGGACCTTGGTTACTGGGGACACTCCCTGGAAGTTATCTCCGAGGCTATCACCGAGCCAAACGGCATGGTTCTCATTACCGGACCGACAGGATCGGGTAAATCTACCAGTCTCTTTAGTGTCCTCACCATGCTTAATACGCCCGACGTTAATATTTCAACGATTGAAGATCCGGTTGAGTACAAAATCCCAGGAGTGAACCAAACACAAACCAACGTAAAGGCAGGTATGACCTTTGCCAGCGGGCTGCGCGCGCTCCTTCGTCAAGATCCGAACGTTATCATGGTTGGTGAGATCCGTGACGGCGAAACTGCCAACTTAGGCGTGCAAGCGGCACTAACCGGACACCTTGTTTTTAGTACGCTGCACACCAATAACGCAGCGACATGTCTGCCTCGACTTCTCGACATGGGGATTGAACCCTTCCTTATCGCCAGCACGGTTAAAGCCGTTGTGGGTCAGCGTCTTGTCCGGCGTTTATGCACAAATTGCCGTCAGACCTACACGCCGACCGCTGATGAGATAAAAGCCATTACTCATCTATTCAACCTCCACGACAATCAGGATTTTGGGCACATTCATGATCTTGAAGAACAAGCGCAGAAACAAGCTGTCGGTGGGGATACGCCCCTTGGCACATCCGAAACAACGATTACAAACCTATGGAAAGCCGCGCCTGAAGGCTGCGACGAATGCAGCCATACGGGATACAGAGGCCGTATTGGTATCTACGAAGTCTTAGGAAACACCGTTCCTGTTCAAAAACTGATCGTCGCTAACGCAACCAGCAATCAGATCCAAGACCTAGCAATTGCCGAGGGAATGGTCACTATGCAAACTGACGGACTCGTCAAAGCACTCCGCGGTAATACAACAGTCGAAGAAGTCCTGAGAGTGACTAAAGAATAGTCATGCCTAAGTTTATTTACATAGCGACAAACAGCCTGAATAAATCAATTACCGGCACACTTGAGGCAGCCGACAAATCAGCCGCTATCGCGGCAATCATCAAACAAGGCATGCGGCCTATCAGCGTCAAACCTGGATCAGGTGGCGCCAAAGCATTTAGCTTTAACGATTTTCTGGGTGGCAATAAGGTAAAATCCGACGACCTTGTTATGTTCACACGCCAGCTCAGTGCCATGGTAAGTGCCGGTGTCCCCCTTCTTCGTGCGCTTAGCTCCCTCCAACAACATAGTGAAAGCCCGGCTCTTAAAAAAGTACTTGCAACAGTCATTAAAGATGTAGAGGGCGGCGCACCTCTGGGTGATGCTTTAACAAAGTACCCTAATACCTTTAGCGATGTTTACGTGAACATGGTCCGTGCCGGTGAAGCCGCAGGTATTCTAGATGAAATTTTAAAGCGACTAGCTTTGCAACAAGAAAAAAACGCGACGATTCGTAAAAAAGTAAAAAGTGCCATGACCTATCCGATGGTTCTGATTTTTATTACCGTTATCGCCTTTTTTGGACTTATGATATTTGTTATTCCACAAATTGGTAAAATCCTCAAAGACCTCGGCGGACCTGATGCGGAGCTGCCGCCGCTAACACAAGGGATGCTGTCGATCAGCGGATTTATAACCAGCTATTGGTATATTGTCTTCCCCGCGCTTATTGCCGGCGTTGTCTTTTTGGTTCGTTACATAAAGACGCCAAAAGGTAAAAACCAATTTCATCATCTTATGTTAAAAATGCCCGGAGTTAACACTATTGTTAAAAAGCTAGCCGTCGCCCGTTTTGCGCGCACCTTCTCGGCATTAATGGGTGCGGGTGTCGCCGTACTTGAAGCCCTGACCGTCACGTCGCGGGCAGTAGGAAATGTCGTCTATGAAAAGGCTCTTCTTGATGCAGCCGAAGCCGTTAAAAATGGATCAACCCTTTCGTCGGTCATTGAAAAGAACCCGCTGTTTCCAGCCATCGTTGCGCAGATGCTTTCTGTGGGTGAAGAAACGGGTCAAACTGATATCGTCCTCGTCAAAGTCGCGGATTTCTACGAAGAAGAGGTCGACGTAGCCATCGAAGGCATCAGTTCGATTATCGAACCGGTCATGATCGTTCTTATGGGTGGAATGATCGGGTTGATCGCAGCGAGCGTCATGGGCCCGATTGCCGGCCTTGCTCAAAACGTCAAATAGGGGTGGAAATACCTGCCAAAACAAAGTGCTCATGGTATACTATTAAGCAGTAATCTTAGTGGGCATCAATGGCAAAATTATTCTATAAAGACAAGCCAATTATCGGACTTGATATCAGCCAAACCGGTATCAAGGTCATGGCTGTGGACCCAAAAAAGTGGTCCGTTTTAGGATACGGTTCGATTGATCTTGACCCGGCCAAGGTACAAGAGTCACTTGATAGTGACGATACGTATCTGAGCGAAAATATCAGTTTGTTACTAGGCGAAAAGCTCATCGGGGAACTACCTAGCAATCATGCGATTATCGGTATCCCTACAAGTCGAACTTTCTCCCGGACGTTTACCGTCCCGGCAAAGGCAGAGAAGACTCTCGCGGATGCCGTCGAAATTGAAGTTGATCAATATATTCCTATCCCTATGAGCGCGCTTTACGTGGATTACGAAATCATCGAGCGTACCAAAGAAAACCTGACTATTATCATGTCCGCCGTTCCAAAAGTATTAGTAGACAGCTGTATGGCCGCATGTCTTGCCGCCAATCTAAGGCCAATCATGATAGAGCCTGGAATCAACTCCGTCGCCCGCGTTCTTGAAACAACCGAGGAAGGACACTTGCCTACCTTGATTGTTGATATTGGCCCAGCAAGTACGGATATTGCCGTCCTTGATGGAGGTGCTATTCGCGTGAGTGGGGGTGTCGGTATTGGTGGAAATACGTTTACGCTCGATATTGCTAAAAAGTTAAATGTTGCGCTTGAAAATGCCCATCAGCTAAAAGTCTTAAACGGACTCAGCACGGGCCCTAGGCAAGCCAAAATAAACGGCGCGTTAGGACCTAGCCTGCAACGAATCGTCACAGAGATCCGTAAGGTTATTCGTTATTACAACGAACGTCTTAACGATGACCGCAAAATCGAACAGGTCCTCGTCGTAGGAGGTGGTAGCAACGTACCCGGTATTGGAGACTACTTCACCAACGAGCTCGTCATGGCTGCGCGAGTCGCAAGCCCTTGGCAGAAACTTGATTTTGGTAAATTACCTCAACCTAGCAAACAATTCCGCCCTCGTTACATAACTGTCGCCGGCCTTGCGAGTGTCAACGAGAAAGAGGTCTGGAAATGATCAACCTTTTACCTCCAGCCAATAAACGTCAGATAAGAGCAGGTCGCAGCAATACGCTGCTTGTCCGCTATAATTTCTTTTTGCTTGGCGCGTTAGGGTTTCTTTTAATCGCAATCGGTTTTGTTTACTTCTACCTCGTCAATACGAAAACAAGTGCCGAAGCGGTAGTCCAAGAAAACCAGACAAAAGTTACCGACTTCCGACAAGTTGAACAAGAGGCAAACGAATTTAAAAACAACCTCGCCGTCGCTAAACAAATTCTTAGCAAGGAAGTTGTCTATACGAAAGTCATCCTCGAAATCGCCGCACTGATACCAAAAGGCGTCGTGCTTGATAACCTTAATCTTGATGCCAAGACATTCGGTACTGAAACAACTCTGACGGCTCGTGCCAAGACTGTTGATGACGCAATTGCTCTTAAAAACTCGTTCCAAAATTCACCATCCTTTTCTAATGTCCATTTTCAAAGTATTGCCACTGCCGAAGCAGGAGGTACATATCCTATTAATGTCAGTTTAAACGTTACTATCAATAAGGATGCAGCCAAGTGAAAAAACGTCAGTTAACCGCTACCGCCCTACGCCTTATCTTAACGACTAGCCTGTTCGCTACTGCAGGAATTGGCATTGCCGTGTTCTCAATAGCCGACAAAACGTTAAAAGGTACCGCGGTAGCAACCAGCCATTCTGTTGCCGACGCCAGTGCAAGCCAAAATAACCTCCAGAACCTACAAAAACTCCAACAAGACCTTATTAATAAAAAAGATGTTGTCACACGAGCAGAAAGTATCGTGGCCGAAAGTCGAAGCTACGAGTATCAAAACCAGATTATAAATGACCTTAACGATTACGCCGCCCGAGCTAAGCTTAGTATTACCAACATCACCTTTAACGCAGCTGCTGCGGCAGGTGGCGCGGCAACAACTCCCGCGACGCCAGCTCCATCAACGACAATCGTTAACGGTGTGAAATCAACGTCCGTATCAATTACCCTTAAAAATCCTGTCGACTACATTAGTATGCTCAAGTTTATTAAATCCATCGAGCAAAACCTTACTAAAATGCAGATATCGAACATTGCCCTTTCACAGAGCACAGACGGCCAACCCGGCATTTCCAGTGATACATTAAACATTGAAGTATATATTAAGTAGGAATTATATGAACATATCTCTTACCAGTATTAAAAAACTCATCCTCGCATTACTTCATCGTTTTCACGCTATTATCTTTGTCGTTGTAGTTGTTGGCGGCTTGGCCGCAGTAGTACTTTTGCTTAACAGTATTATCGTGTCGTCTAGCGAACAAGGCGACTATGTTCCCCCCGGCAGCAATCCGTCGTCATTCGACCAAACGACAATTGACCGTATCGAGCAACTAAAAACCCGTACTGATTCGACAGCACCTCTTGATCTTTCGAAAGGTCGGACTAATCCTTTTGTTGAGTAGTTACACGAAAACGTTTATACTAAAAGTATGTTACTCGCTGGATCTCGACTCATAGACGCACCCGTTTTGGGATTACAGACAGGCAGCGAACTTGCAAGGACTAGCCGCCCTATTATCGACCCTGCTAAACTTGAAATCATCGCCTATGAAGTAAATGGCCCGCTCCTTGACCTTCACCCTTCACTCCTGCGGGTCGCGGACGTACGAGAGTTTAGCGATATTGGTATTATCGTCGATTCAAGTGATGAATTTGTCACGCCTGACGATATTATTAAGCTTGATGAAATATATAAGCTTCATTTCGATATTGTTGGTATGCGTGTCATTGATGAAAAAAGGCGAAAGCTTGGTAAGGTCAGTGCCTACACTATTGATACGACTGGCTTTTTAATTCAACAACTAAGCGTCAAACGACCTCTTCTAAAAAGTTTGAACGACACAGAACTTTTGATTCACCGGTCGCAAATTACCGAGATTAACGATCATGCGATCGTGGTCCATTCACAGGCAAAAATTCCTCAGCCTGCTATACCTTCGGTTCGCACCGCATATGTTAACCCATTTCGTAAAAGCGCGAACGCGGAACAAATTGATCAAAAATAACTTTATTCTTCGCTTTCGGCAAGAGCCTGCTTTATATCGTCATAGCTAAAACCCTGCCTAGCTAAATATTGCATGAGTTTTTGTGCGTCCGGATAGCGCGCGCGCTTCTTGGCAATAACCTTCTGTAATTCGTCTGTATCATTTCTAGGGGATTGGTCAACAAAGTGTTCGATAATTGATGATTCGACACCCTTGCTGCGAAGCTCGGATATAATCTTTCTTTGACTGGCACCTTTTGTAAGATTGCGATTCTCTACCCAAAAACGCGTGAATTTTTCATCATCGACATAGCCTTTTTCGAGCAAACGATCAAAAACTCGATTTGTTAGCTCTACACTGACGCCTTTTTTAATTTGGCCGGTCTTCGTTCTGGCGTCGCGCGTCTTACGATATAGATAGTCACGAACTTCACGCATACTATGAGGCCGCATCAGGCTATATTCGAGTGCTCTTGTGTATAATTTTCCAAATTGGCTCTCGGTCTCTAGTTCCAGTAGTTCTTCGTCGGTATATTCTTTGCCTATGCGAATACCTAGATCGGCCACCTGTAGAATATCCAGACTGAATCGATACTTGCCGTCAACCATCACGTTGACGCGGTCCCTGTCTTTCTGCTGTGCGGTAATGCCAGTGATCTTCATTGTCTCAGTATAGCTGATATACTAAAGGCATGACAAAACCCAAACAAACATCAAAGGCTAGCTGGAAAATGAGTAGCGCCGAACCACCTACGTCTAAATACACGGCTTTTTACCTCATTTTACTTATTCTTACCACAATAAGTGCTATATTTGGCCTCACTGGGTTTAGCGGAATAGGTGATTCCCTACGCTATGTTCACGATGCCCCGATCCTAACCTGCATCACGTTTGGTCAGTATATCACCACTCTATTGATGATAGCCGGGGTTGTATTTCTTTATAAAAAACAAAAGGACGGTTTGTACCTTTTGTTTGGCGCATATGCCTTCACTATCATCACAATGACGGTCCTGCCCTTTGCATCCGATCCAATTATCCTTGAGACAGCCAGACAGCTTACTATCCAAGAAGGTGCTAAGATTAGCATGCAGGACGCCGAAACTTTTGCTCGTATTGCCTTGAATATTATCGCTGTGCTTAACATCATTTCTAGTCTTCTCTTTGCCCTATTGTGGCAGCTTGCCTGGAACAAGCAGGCCAAGAGGGATTCTCTCGTTAAATAAAAACTACGGGTCTCGTTACGAGACCCGTAGTTTTAAAGTGAGCGCACCAAGAGCTTTTTAGGCGGCTTCTTCAGCAACCTTTACGCGAACCTTTTTGTCGATCTCCGCAAGAACTTTAGGGTTTTCTTTCAGATAGACTTTGGTAGCTTCACGGCCTTGGCCAATTTTGGCTTCGTTATAGTCGAACCATGCGCCAGCTTTGCCTACAATGCCATGCTGGACGGCTAGGTCAAGTACGTCACCAGTGCCCGAGATACCTTCGTTATACATGATATCGAATTCGGCAATACGGAATGGAGGGGCAATCTTGTTTTTCACCACCTTCACCTTAGTCCGGTTACCTACTATATCTTCGCCCGATTTAATCTGGCCGGTGCGGCGGATATCCAGTCGGACTGATGCGTAAAATTTAAGCGCATTACCACCCGTGGTCGTTTCGGGGTTGCCAAACATAACACCAATCTTCATACGAATCTGGTTGATGAAGATGACGGTTGTTTTGCTTTTGCTGATAATACCAGTTAGCTTACGGAGCGCCTGGCTCATCAAACGAGCTTGGAGACCCATATGGCTATCGCCCATTTCACCGTCAATTTCAGCCTGAGGAACCAGGGCTGCAACCGAGTCAACGACAACAAGATCAACAGCATTTGAACGAACAAGCGTTTCAGCAATCTCTAGTGCTTGTTCGCCGTTATCCGGCTGTGAAACAAGCAGGTTATCCGTATCAACGCCTAGTCGCTTTGCATAGGCTGGGTCAAGTGCGTGCTCTGCATCGATGAACGCCGCTGTTCCGCCGGCTTTTTGCACTTCAGCAATAGCATGCAGGGTTAACGTTGTCTTACCTGAACTCTCAGGTCCGTAAACCTCAATGATACGGCCTTTTGGATAGCCACCACCAAGGGCCAAGTCAAGGCTCAGTGCGCCCGACGAAATTAATTCGACATCTACTTTGTGCGCTTCACCTAATTTCATAATTGAACCATCACCAAATTGTTTGGTGATTTGATCCATTGCAAGACCAAGTGCTTTTAGTTTGCCTTCATTGGTCGTCGATTTTTCAGCCATTTCTGGTTTTTCAGTCTTTTTAGCCATATTCTCCCTCTCTTATCTATATCTATTATACGCTAGAGTTTGGCAAAATTTGCTATAATGGTGACAATGAAACACTCTAAAGGATTTACCGTTATAGAGCTAATCGTCGTGATTGCCGTAGTTGGCGTCACCGCAGCTCTTTTACTCATACAGAAAAACAACCTAGCCGCAACCGAGCGTGATGATAACCGAAAAATTGCGATCAACGCAATGTATTACAACCTTGAAGAAGTATTTTTCGAAAAAAACGGCTACTACCCTACCACCATCGACAGTAAGGTACTTCGTGCAATGGACCCTGGTCTTTTCACTGATCCAAATGGATTCAAAGTAGGAGACAAAGATTCAAGTTACCGTTATGAACCTACGAACTGCGAAGACAACAAATGTAAGGGTTACTCACTTCGTACAAGTCTTGAAAAAGAAGCAGATTACGTTAAAACGAACCGTTAATCTACGACCGGACGGCCATTCTTGAACGCCTCAACGGCATTATTCAGCGTAGCTATTTCTCGCTTGGGATTAGAGACATAGTTAAAGCGGTAGGTTGTTTCATCACCCTCGGTGCTGAGGCGGATCGAGCCGTAATCCAGCATAGATTGTATCAATCCATTCTGACGATAACTCGCGTCTTCGATATTAGACAAACTAACCGTCTGTTCGTGTTTTGAGAACAGGCTCGTTTGAATCTCTTGAATAACACTTTCGTTCGTAAGGAAGAAGCGGTTGTTTATATATACCCAAACAGCAATATATCCACCAATCAAGAAAAGAAGCGTCAAAAGGCTGCCGCTAAAGAAAATCGAAGCATACGATGGAGGGTTAAGAACTCCTAGTGATTCGACAATCAGTGGGTAATTAATCATGAGCGAAAGAACAAGAGCAACACAAAATACCGTCAAACCCACAGGCAATACCAGTCCGATTGGATGACGACGCACCGCGCTGATAACGAACTCTTCATCGCTAAGGTTAAGCTGCGGGTAGCGACGCATAGAATCTTCATGCCTTGCTTTTACTTCCGGGGTTATTTCAGGCTTTTCAGGAGATACCGCTCGGGTCATATGAACAACTTGTGGTGTTGAGGTAGGAGGCGCGGCATACAGTGGGCGGCCCTCGCTATCATAGGCGACAGGCTCTGGAGTTTGATCACCCGCTACCGGCTTTTGAGGCTGAGGAGGAAGATTGGGCGGAATTGGTGGAGGTGGGTTCTGATCCATACAGTTATTATAGCAATTCTTGCTGGTTTTCGGCTGGTTTTCGGCCGAGGTGAACGTACGCTTTTGCTGTTACTCGACGACCCCGAGGGGTACGCTCAATAAATCCAAGCTGCAAAAGATAGGGTTCGTAGAAATCCTCGATTGTTGTCGCTTCGTCACCGGTTAGGGCCGCGATCGTATTAAGTCCTACGGGATTATTACCATAGTTATCAATGATACTAAGCAGCATATTACGGTCTGCGGGGTCTAGCCCTAATTCATCGATCTCCATCATTTCAAGTGCTTTGGTGGTCGTAATCGTATCGATAATACCGTCGCCATTAACATCCGCGTAGTCACGAACGCGTTTTAGCAAACGGTTAGCGATACGTGGCGTCAAGCGTGCGCGGGTTGAAAGCATCTGGGCAGCTTCTGCGTGAATTTTACTCTCTAGAATTCCTGATGACCTTGCAATAATCTGTGATATTTCCCCAGGGGTATAAAATTCATGACGGTAGATATGGCCAAAGCGGTCTCGGAGAGGAGCGGTCAACGCACCAGTTCTTGTCGTTGCGCCAATCACCGTGAACCTAGGCAAATCAAGGCGCACACTTCGCGCAGCTGGCCCTTTACCGATAACGATATCGAGTTTAAAGTCTTCCATCGCACTATACAGTACTTCTTCGACGGCATGGCTAAGCCTGTGAATCTCGTCAATAAATAACACGTCGCCATCGTCTAAGTTTGTCAATATACTCGCAAGATCGCCTGCTCGCTCAATCGCCGGTCCTGCAGTAACGCGAATATTTGTTCCCATTTCATTAGCGATAACGGTTGCCATTGTGGTCTTGCCTAGTCCTGGAGGGCCATATAAAAGGACGTGATCAATAGGCTCGTTACGTTTTTTGGCCGCGTCTATCGCTAATTTTAGGTTCTTTTTCAGCCGTTCCTGGCCAATGTATTCCGAAAAGTTCTGCGGACGCAGGGTCACTTCAATTTGCTGCTCATCACTATCGTCGTCGTGGACGCTTGTGTCTACAATCCGTTCTACTGCCATAATTCGTGCCTATTCATTATTTACTTCTTAGCGCCTGCGTTACCCGGTCAGCTGTTGAAAGATCAGTCGAGATGCCCTCCAGAGCTCTTGTGGCGTCATTCAGGTTATAGCCGAGTGCCATTAACGCTTCGAGTGCTTCATCGCTATGTGCAAGCTGCTTCGATGCGCCTTCGTTACTCACATTAGTTCGGATCGCTAGGCCGACTTTGTCGGTCAGATCAACGACCACACGCTCTGCAATACGCTTGCCGACACCGCTTGCCTTGGTTATAAACGCGCTATCAGCATTTGCAATCGCATTGCGAACCGTTTCGCTTTCACCTAAACTCAAGATTGAAAGTGCAGCCTTTGGGCCAACACCCTGCACGGTAATAAGCATTTCAAACAGTTTTTTAGCCGCTAAACTTGTAAACCCAAAGAGTTCCTGCGATTGTTCTCGAATATGGTGATGCGTGTAAAACTTCACTGGCTCGTTAAGAAGCGTCTGCTCGAAGTCGCCAAGCGCAACAGCAACTTCATACCCGACACCGTGAACATCAACTATTATCGAAGAATTAAATTTTTCAGAGGCAACCCCAGAGACATGTGCAATCATATCTATTATTATGACATACTACCGCGCTTTACGAAGCATTACGGATTGATAGGTGGAATAACAGGAGTTGTTGGGGTCGTACCTCCCCCGCCAGTTCCCGGATCTATTGGCGTGGTTGGAGTTGTGGGTGTCGTCGGCGTTACTGGTGTCTCTGTTGTCGGTTCTTCTTCTTTAGGTTTTTCTTCTTCCTTCTTTGGAGGTGCTACTGGCGTACATGTCGCTGTTGGCAATCCCCAGGCAAGGAAATACTCGTTATATGTGCCGTTACCGCTACTTGAGGCAAGCCCGCCATTGCTATAGCAGACAGCTCGCTGTACAACTCCAGACGGCGCTGGGAATTTCGTGTCAGCAACCCCCTGCAAACCCTGTTTCATCGTATTCACCCAAATCGGTCCGGCCATTCCCGACCCACCGTTAAGCATGGCATGGTTATCATTATTCCCTACCCATACGCCGACTGCTAGCTGCGGCGTATAGCCGATTGTCCAAGCGTCGCGCTGATCATCTGTTGTCCCCGTTTTAACCGCCGCCGTTTTGCCGCTCACTGTCAAAGACGAACCGAATATCGGGGCACGCGCACTATTATCAGACAAAATATCCGATATTAGGTACGCGCCTTCTTTACTGATAACCGTTTTGGCCTTTTCGTTGGCTTTGAAAATATTATTATCGTACTTATCGTTCACTTGTTTAATGATTGTCGTATCGTACTGCTGACCCTGATTGGCAAATGCCGCATACGCGTTGGTCATTTGCATCAGAGGCACTTCTGCGGTTCCAAGGGCGAGTGCTAGGCCATAGTTTTTATTGCTATCAATTGTTGTAATACCCATTGTTTTGGCTTGTTCGATCGCTGTATCGATACCTACTTTTTGCAGTACTTTTACCGCTGGAATGTTGAGTGATCGTGCCAAAGCGTTCCGTACCGAGACGTTACCGCTAAACGTTCGGCTAGCATTTTGCGGGCTATAGCCGCCAAAATCAGTCTTTACATCTTGCAAGATTGTCGCAGGCGTAATGATATTATCCACGAGCCCGCGACTGTAATAAATAGGCTTAAAGCTAGACCCAGGCTGGCGTGCTGTTGTCGCCATGTTCACCTTACCCCAATCCGTATTGTTCCAGTCTGCGCTACCCACGAGTGCCCGTACCTCACCCGTTGTCGGGTCAACGGCTATCCCGCCTGCATTTGAACCCCCGTTTCGCTGAATATAATTCATGTGATTGGCGATATTATCAGTCAATTGTTTTTGAAGCGTTAAATCAAGGGTTGTCTTTACCTGATACCCTGAACGTGCAACGTTGTCTTCCCCGTACTTTTTATATAGTTCGTCTAATACCATCTGCGTGAAGTGCGGTGCATTGTTATTGGCCGTATCAGTCATCGGTTGGTAGGCTAATACTTCGGCTTTAGTCGTCGCCTTCTCAGCTTCGGTAATATACCCGTTCGTCACCATTCGGGATAGTACGGTATTCTGACGCTCGGTTGCGTATTCAATATTGCCAAGGGTAGGGGAGTAGTTATTTGGTGATGGCAAAATTCCAATGAGCATTGAACTTTGCGCAAGGTCCAGGTCTTTAGCCGACTTTCCAAAGTATGCCTGTGCCGCGTCCTCTATGCCAAATATGTTCCCTCCGAAAAAGGCCGAGTTCAGATACATTTCAAGGATTTGATCTTTACTGTACCGCTGCTCAATAGCAATTGAAATCGTCAGTTCCTGGTATTTTCGCAGGAATGTCTGCTTTGTGGTTAGTAGCGTATTCTTTGCCAGCTGCTGCGTCAAGGTGGATCCCCCACCTGTCACCTGCCCAGCTAAAAGATTGCCGTAGAGAGACCGGAAAATACCCGTGACCGAAAAGCCATCGTGTTTATAAAAGTCTTTATCTTCAGCTGCTACAAGTGCATGCTCGACGTTATCAGATATTTCACTTAGTGGAATCATCTTACGATGCTCGGCGCGACCAGTTTCGTAAAAGACTTTGCCATTTTTGTCCGTTAAAACAATTCCCGTGTTATTTCGGTTCATCAACCGTTCTTGATCGGCAATATCGTTGTAATAAAATGCGTAGGTGAATAGGGGAGTCAGCGCTAGAAATAGAATGACGGGTGCCGCAATAACGGCAATCTTTTTCTTTTTTGACATTTTGCTAAACCAGCGCCAGTGACGCCGGGTTGTTCGTTTTGCTTTTCTGACAGGTGATACCTTTTTGGTATATTTTCCTTGACGGATCATATGATTAGTATACTACTTTCAAGCTTAAAATTGCCCCACCCTGCATCGGTATGACATATCTTCATACTGCTACTTATTATCTCATATCGGTAGATTATTACAATTTCCATACACGAGTATAGTACTGGGATTGACTTTTACCAATAAATATGATAAAATAAATACACTTCTGTTCGCTCCTAGCAAGGAGAAGAGATGGCGTACCTTACTGAAGCAGAGCAACTCGAAATAGTGAGAAAAGTGCTCACAGGTGACTTGCGACGCGATGACTTCGCGACGCGGCCTCTCTGGTCACTTCCCACACTGACCTATGTAGGCGTCGCTATGACGCTTGCTGGGCGGTACAGGATCAACGACGACAATCAGGTCTGCGTACCCCTCCAGAAGATTCTCAATGAAGTCATTCTGATGGGCTTCGAGGAGGTGGAGAAGGAGTACACCAGGGACGAGTACGAGGACTACCAACTACGCGAATCGGTAAGGCGTCTCAAGCTTTGCCGCAGAGCACCTCAGGGTAGTCGTCCCTACCAAGTAGTGCTCGACCCGTCGCCCGCACTTCAATCCCTCATCGCCGAGCACCAAGACAGCCCAAAGATCGAAGACTTCTTCAGAGACATGGCTGAAGGCTTCGCGCGCCATGCAGGCTGGAAGATGAGGCGTGAGATGCAATTTCTCCAGCGAGAGCAAGAGGAGAAGCGGCTACGTCTTCAAGGGCCGATGACCCGTGAGGCGCATCAGCTTGTCGCGCGGTTCAAGGAAAAGTACGGTTTCGACGGCCTTGCTGCTCTACGCGCTCAGCTCGACGAAGCGCAAGAGCAACAGTAAGACGATCATCGTGAACAGAAGAAGCCGCATTCCCTGCACCTGCAGGGGAAGCGGCTTTTTCGCCTTTTAGACTACTGCATTTTAATCATAAACGCGCACATAATTGCGGCGGCAAGTGCATCGGCGCAGTCATCGGGTTTTGGCACGTCTTTTAATCCTAGCTGGATTCGCACCATTTCTTGTACCTGCTTTTTATCAGCCTTGCCATACCCTGTAATTGTTTGTTTGATTTGAAGGGGAGTGTACTCTTCGATTTTTAGCTTTGCCTGCTTGCCTGTTAACATTGCAACGCCACGGGCATGCGACACGCTCATTGCGGTCGTCACGTTTTTAGCAAAAAACAGTTGTTCGATTGCCATAAATTCGGGCTTGGTTTCTTTAATGATGCTGGTAAGCTCTAGGTATATCTCCTCTAGCCTATCCGCAAGGGGAGTGTGTGCGGGTGTCGTAATAACACCCGCTGTCACCAGCGTCGTCCTCCCTGCCTTGGCGTCAATAACGCCAAACCCCAAGATTCCAGTACCCGGGTCAATCCCAATGATTCTCATAGTCTTAGTATACGATAGTTACTTGTTGTCATGCATAACCACAAGCTCTGCTTAAAATACCTGTCATAATTAAATATAGCTGGAAATGAGTTGAGGCTTCTAGCTTATTCTGCAGGTTCGACCGTAATGTCGGCATTAGTGTGAACGTTTACGACGTCGTCTAGCTCATCAAGCGCATCAAGAACTTTAAAGGCTTTTCGCGCTGTCTCTGGATCACTAATTTCAACAGGAGCATTAGGAACGTATTGCAGTTCGGCTTCTTTCACTTCTAGACCTGCGTCAATGAGTGCTGTACGCACTTTGGCTAGATCTTTTTGCTCAGTGTACACGATCACTTCCCCGTCTTCTTCAACGGCATCTTCTGCACCTGCATCGAGAATGGTCAAAAGCGCGTCTTCACCGCTCGCGGCAACGCGAATAACGCCCTTTCGCGTAAATTGAAACGCTACGCTGCCAGGTTCTGCCATGCTTCCGCCATTCTTAGTAAAAGCACTGCGCACTTCTGGGTAAGTTCGGTTTTTGTTGTCAGTCGCTGTTTCAACGATGATACCCATGCCTCCAGGCCCATACCCTTCATATGTTGCCTCTTCCATGACGGCGGCGTTCTTGTCGCTTACACGATCGATGGCACGTTGAATATTATTGTTAGGCATATTCGCCTGTTTAGCCTTCTCAATTGCTAGGGCTAATGCCGAGTTCATTGTCGGGTCGACTCCACTACGAGCCGCAATAGCAATCTGATTACCAATTTTTGTAAATACAGCACCACGCTTGGCGTCTTTTGCACCTTTTTCACGCTTAATTGTTGACCACTTGCTGTGTCCTGACATAAAAAATCTCCGTTAAGACCTGTATCGTTTTCTTTATTATAACAGATGGAGAAAGGTTATTCTACGGAGTTTAAAGACTCCAGAAGCAAATCAATGCCCATATAGGAATATAGGACCTGTAAGACTTCGAGTGGTCTTGATAAAGTTGTTTACGGAATTTTGGAGTTTGGTTATATATTGAATATCTCTTGTATATATTTAGATATAAGAGAAAGAGAAAAGAGATTAACGGTAGTAATTAAAAAAGATAGCTACAATACCGGTATTGTAGCTAATGCGCTTCTAATTTTAGTTAAATCGCAATGCAGCTATCCCGTCTGGGATAGCAAAAACAAAAGAACGAACCTCGAAAATGAGATTCGTTTCACATGATTGACCGAAAAGGCTCGAACCAATGTATTTCTAGACGAAATCAGTAATATGAATCTTAAATACGTGTCATCCGGTAATTACTAATGTTCGCATACGGACTTATTACCGGTGCGGTCGTACAGTTACCGTTGAGCGTGTTCGTCTGCGCACTACCTTCTAATCGATAGACAATCAGATACATCTGGTTAAAGCCCGCTCCGCATGAGGTCGCCGCATTATTAGAAAGGTAAGCGTAATTGTAGCCGACTGGTGTCAAAACGTTGACATTTGACGTACTGGTTGGATCGGATGGCACGTTGTTGTCCATGTATGGCTTCAGTGCAGTCACAAGTGTTTGCCAGCTAGCATCTGCCGTTGTATTCCAAGCATTGCTCATTACCGTTGCGCCGCCACTGGTTGGGTATTTATGATTATCCAAATAATACAGCTCCAGGCCCTTGGCAAGCTCAGCAATATCGTTCTGTCGCCTGCTATCCCGCGCACGCCCTTGGCTGCCGTTATATGCAATGATGCTAATTGACGCCAAAATACTGATGATAACAATAACGACTAAAAGCTCAACCAGAGTGAATCCTTTAGTATGAATCTTTTTTAGGTTGCCCACCTGCATAATACCTACCAGTATACTGTTTTTATAAAAGATATACAAAAGCTCATTAAAAATTCCGGACGTTGATCTAATTCATAAAGAGATACGAAAACAGCGAAGTAATTTACTTAATGCCCAGTAGTAGTTATACAATATCTTTCCAATAGCAAGTGTAGTCACCACCTTTATTAAAGCCGAGCTGTTCATAGCGACTGTCTAGCTCACTTTCGCCAACTGGTGAATAAACTAGTACTTGTGTATGCCCTCTTTCTTTTAATATGCCAAGGGCCTTGTTAATGAGTTCGGCAACAACCGTTTTATCATTACCAGCTACAGCGAAGCGGAATAACCATGCTACGCGTCCATCATCAATTAGCGAAACTGTGCCAATCAGACTGGCATCGTCCTCTGCAAGTAAAATTGCATCTGAGTCAGCTTCGATTTTTTTGCGTAAACGTTCTTCACCGTCACGAGCTTCATCGAATTGTCCTCCATACAGCGAACTATTTTCATATAAGGCTCTCAATGATTTGTAGTCTGATGGCTGATAAGTTCTTATATTCATGGACTCATTATAGCTGTTTATAATTTCTACCCCAATAAAACAAAAACGCCACTATATTAGTGACGCCTAGTCTCATCTTTGAATGATTTCATGGAGGGTCCAGTGGGGCTTGAACCCACGACACCCTGCTTAAAAGGCAGGTGCTCTAACCAGCTGAGCTATGGACCCGAATTGTGAATGCTATTAGCGAGAAGCTAACTTATAAAAGATAGCATTTTAAAGGGTAGTTTGTCAATGTTTGCTAGGTGATTTAGACCGTCCAGGCGTCCTGGTTAAGAAAACATCGACAATGGCGAGTATCAGACCGGCAGTGATAATTAAGGTCCTGTGTTCTACCATGTAGTCATACACAGTTTTACCTACGCCCTCGATCACGAGCGCCGATCCTAATGAATCAAGTAGAAGGGCAGTGGCAAAAAGAGAAAATGCGAGCGCGCCACCTATTCGCTGCGGCAGTGATTTGTACGTTGGCCCGCTTACTAATAAGAGTAATGCGGGTAGTAATGTAATTGCGGCAGCAACAACACTTTGAAGCGGCGGTTTGACTAGGACAAAACCAGCACTGGCAACAACAGGCGTTACGTCCCCTGTCCAGGTTGTAGCTAGCATCGACCCGGCAGCAAGCGCGAGCCCCAATACGCCAAAACGTCGTTTCGTAAAGAAGGTAAGAGCAAATAGGGAAGCGATGACAATTAAAAATACGATAACAAAACTCATAACTTAAAGCCTCCTTCTAGGTGGTTTTCGTCAAAGGCCGCCTGCCCTCCTATTTTAATTGATTTCTTGTCAGCCGTACCGGCCAAAACCTCAACAACGTACCTGGCATCTTCTTTCGATATAAACTTTTCGTACGGGTAGCTTTCGGGTGGGGCGTTTTTAACGATATGGACCACTTTTTTATCTTTATCTAGCCAGACGATATCTATTGGATAGTTCATGTCTTTCATCCATATCGCCCACTTCCCGTCCGTTCCAAATACAAATAGCAACGCCTGGTCGTCGCGTAGTTTAGGAGTCTTTGAAAGTCCCTTTTCTCGTTCATCAGGCGTCCTGGCTACGCTCGTCTTGAATACTCCATCACCCATACGAAGCGTCGTACGGGGTTGCAGCTGCGGCCACAAGATATAAAGTCCAGCCGCACCCACAAGAATGAGGACAAACCCTACAAGCATCCACGAAAGAAGCGGGCTTCTTCGTTTGCTCATTGCCGTATGCCCATGTATACCATAGGCATTATTATATCAGGTAAGTGGCTAGGCGCCGATTTTGTCTTTTTTGTTGCGGCGCTTAGCGTTTAGCTCGATATATTCGATGATTTTTTCGGCGACATTTCGACCCGTAATAAGTTCAGGCGTTTTTAGGCTGGCAGACGAATTAACCTCGAGTACGAGTGGTCCGCGTTCAGAACGCATCATGTCGACACCGCAAATACTGAGCCCCATGGCTTTGGCAGCTTTAACAGCTGTTTTCGTTTCTTCGTCAGTAAGCTTTACTATCTTGCCTACACCACCTTGGTGAGTGTTAGAGCGAAAATCATCATCAAGGCTTTGACGAACAATGCTTGCCACAACTTGGCTACCAACAACAAACGCGCGAATATCCGTACCTGCAGATTCTTTAACAAATTCCTGTACCAAGAAGTTCACACCCTCAACATAGAATGCCTGCATTACGGCTTTGGCCGCTTTTGGAGTTTCGGCAAGTACAACACCATTTCCGTGGGTGCCTCGAGCAACTTTGATGATTAGCGGCGTACCGCCCGCAAGTTCAACAACGTCTTCAAAGTTAGCGGTTTCGCGAGCGAACACGGTTTTTGGGATTCCAACGCCAGCTTTAGCTAAAATCTGATATGCACGCAGTTTGTCGCGTGAACGCACGATCGCAAGTGAGCTAGCGGTTGAATAGGCACCTTGTGATTCGAATTGGCGGACAACAGCAGTCCCGTATTTCGTATAACTTTGCGCGATACGTGGGATAATCGCATCAAACTGACCAAGCGATTCACCTCTATATCGAATAACCGGTTGATCTTTTTCTATAGAGATATAACATTGTGCATAGTTAATAACGCGCACGTCATGTCCGCGCGCTTTAGCTACTTCTTTTAGGCGCTTCGTCGAGTAATTTGCATTACCTTTTGATAAAATTGCGATTTTCATAATATGTATTATCAACCTTTCAGTAATGATTGCAATTGATTAAACCTTGTCTCATCTAAAGCATTCAGCGAACGAGGTCCGTTCTGGACGTCAACGATGAATTTACCTCTCAACGTATTTCTACCGACAAGAATCGGGTAGGCCTGCGTTGATCTATCCGCCAAAGTACAGAATGTCTTGATACGGACGCCTTTAATTTGAACTGTTAGCGGAACCCTATACCTTTTTTGTACATGTCCGTTGGAGCTTGCGACCACTATCTCGGTATAGGTCGGTTCAACGATAACTTTTCCTGTATAAAACGGGCTGCTTTTCCCAAAAAGTATATATTCCAGTCCTGCCTCTGTTTCTTGAACATAACTAGCCCAAATTGAGGACGTTCTTGCTCCAGTGTCTATTCTAGCAGGTACTTTTTTTAATTCGTCGCGCACAAGCCACACATACTCCGCTCGACCGATTTTTTTCTTTTTATCCATAATGTGTTATATTATAACATACCGAGGTATAAAAGTAAATACCTTACATCTTGACTTATACTCTGTTATCACCTATAAATAATATGTGAAAACAATCTTCTACGTAGGAAAACCTTATCTACATCGCGATGCATTACTGCGGTTAAAATCAGCCGGCTATACGCTGGGCATACTGCACGATATATCTCTCGTACTAAAAAACAAAGATATTTTCGATCACATCATTGAGCTCGATTACTCATCCGAGCGCAGTTTTAAAAAGTCACTCGAGGAAGCAGCCGACGTTCCGAAAATTGACGGGTTACTGTGTCCGTACGAGAACTACATTGTCTTTAAAGCAATTGCCGCAGAAACATTATCCCTCCCTTCTTTATCGATAGACTCCGCACGTGCTTGCACCGATAAATACCTGATGAGAAGCCGTTTTTTACGATATAACACCGCAATAACCCCGGAATTTACATTTGTTGACTCCGAGCAGCAGCTGCTTGATTTCGCGGAGAGAGTTGGCTACCCTCTCATTTTGAAACCCACAAATCTGGTTAAAAGCCTACTCGTAACCAAGTGCTCCACTAAAGACGAGCTTTTACTCGCCTATAAAAATACTCTGGAGCAAATTAATGATATTTACATCAAGCTTCATGTGACAAATCGTGCTCCCGGTCTTATCCTAGAAAAATTTATCGAGGGTCGTATGTGCTCAGTGGCGGCATTTGTCGACCAAGATGGTACACCCCATTTTTGTGATGGTATAGTCGATCTCGTCACCGCACAAGACATAGGATATGATGATAACTTTCTGTATGCCCGTAAACTCCTCAATGATTTTGATCCGGTACTCAAGGCAAAGATTTTTAAAGTCGCGAGAGAGGGCATCGCTGCTCTTGATATGCGTTCATCGCCAGCACATGTCGAAATTATTTATAACGACGCTGAAGTTCAGCTCGTAGAAATCGGTGCGCGAACCGGAGGCTACAGGCCATTTTTATATATGCAAAGTTACGGAATCGATATGCTAGAACAAGAAGCGCGCAATGCGGTGGGTGATCAACCTCGTATGAACGGCGTCTTTAAAAATTACGCAGCACTGTATGAACTTTTTCCGCGATCGAGAAGTACTTTCCTAAAACTTGAAAATTTACAGCCAAAGACAAGCTATGCATACCTTCATGAAGTCGCACACCCTGGTGACGAAGTGGGATGCGCAAAAGACGGTTACAAATCACTGGCTATCATTGGCATTGCAGACCCGGATATCGCTTCTTTCACGGCACGTAGTAATGCTATAGAAGATATACAGGTCGTGACCACATGAACATCGCGCATGTCGTTCCGTACAGCATAAAATTTCCACTTGATTCACATAATGGAAGGTACGATTGGGTTTTACAGTTGGCGAGCTTGCAGACGCAACGCGGACATACGGTGACTATCTACTGTAACCCTGGCTCGGCTATTGATAACATACGCACCGTTGGCATTGAGCACGCGACCGAAGACAAAGAACATAATAATCTAGAGACCTTCCGCGCTGCGCTACGCAATAATCACGACATATATCATAGTCATTTTGACGACTTACACTATAAAGTAGCCCACGAGACTACAAAGCAGATTGTATTCACGCAGCACTGGTGGCCCAAAGACAGCGTAATAAAACTGGCAGATTTGAACCCCAAGAATGTTTGGGCGGTTCCACCTACGCAATATATGTATGATTTTGATATCCAATCAGGTATTAGATCAAAAGGTTTTATTCATCATGGCATTGATCTTGAATTGTTTCGCGTCCGTCATGCTCAGAAGAATAACCGTCTTCTGTTTGTCGGCCGCATCTCTCCAGAGAAGAACCTTGAGACCGCACTTGCTGTTTCAAAAAGAAGCGGCATCGGACTCGATATAATTGGAAAGGTCGCCGAGAAAAATCTTCCGTATTGGAATACCTTACAGTCATACATTGACGGAGAGCAGGTTCGCTACTTAGGACAAAAGAACCATCAAGAGCTGGTCGGATACTACGCCTCAGCGCTGGCTGTCATATTTCCGGCGGACATTCGAGAAGCTTTTGGACTCGTCGCGATCGAGTCCCAGGCATGTGGAACGCCGATCATTATGAAAAGAGGCGGCTCTCGCAAGGAACTCGTCGAAGAAGATAAGACTGGTTTTTTATGTGAGACCGAGGATGATTTTACTGCGGCGGTTCAACGTGCGGACACGCTACAGGCTTCTGCTTGCTTTGAGTTTGCGAAGCGATTTGACATACACACAATGGTAGAAAAATATGATAATTTATACAAAGACCTACTGGCTATCTAAAGTTCGTAGGATACTTTCCTTCATTTAGAATATGCCACGCTTTTTGGCATCATCAAATTGCCCTAGCAGATCTTTTTGCTTTTTTGTAAGTTTAGTCGGCGTATCGACAAGAATACTGACAATATGCGCGCCTCGTGAGCTACTGCGCATGTGAGGAACACCGTGATTAGACAGCTTGAAGTCGGTACCGCTCTGTGTACCAGCTGGAATTTTCATTCGAACATTGCCGTCCACTGTCTCAACTTCAATTTCGGTCCCAAGAGCCGCATCAATCATACTAATATGCTCCTCGGATAGAATAATATCGCCTTCGCGGGTGAACTTTTTGTGAGCTTTTACCCGGATATGCACGTAGAGATCACCTCTTGCGCCCCCACCAATTGCTTCGCCGCGCTCTTTTAAGCGAATCGTCGAGCCATCATCAATACCAGCAGGAATTTTAAGCGTTACCGATTGTTTACGACGCTGTGTTCCCTTACCTCTACATACAGTACAGACTTTTTCGGGTACTTTACCTGTTCCCTTACACGTTTCACAGGTAACAGCTTGCTGAATCTGACCAAAGATCGTATTCATGACACGAGTTTGCTGGCCAGCACCTTTACAGGTGGGACATGTTTTCATACTGTGACCAGGCTCGACCGTTGTACCATGGCAGTGTTCACATTCGTCGTCCATATCTAGAACGATTTCTTCTTCAACACCGAATACGGCTTGTTCAAATGTTAGCGTTAAGCTAGTTTCAACATCACGACCGCGTTTTGGTCCGCGTTGTTGCTGGCCACCGCCACCAAAGAACTGTCCGAAAATATCACCCAGGCCACCATCCCCGAAGTCAAAGTTAACGTTTTGGCCGCCAAATCCTTCGAACGGATTGCCACCACTTGCGCCACCACCATTACCGCCAACTCCGGCGTGACCGAACTGATCATAGCGTTGGCGTTTTTGCTGATCTTTTAAAACTTCATATGCTTCGTTGATTTCTTTAAACTTTGCTTCGTCACCACCTTCTTTATCAGGGTGGTGTTGAACAGCAGCCTTTCGGAAGGCTTTTTTAATTTCATCTGCACTGGCGGTTTTTGATACGCCAAGGACTTCGTAATAATCGCGTTTGCTCATCTCTATTTATGATACAAAATTAGCACTTGCATGTCTAGAGTGCTAAGACTTTACCTATGACTAATTCAGCCTTGGTCAAGATAATCACGAAGTCGTTCCATGTGTAAAATATAGCTTCTTCTAGAGTGAGCGATCAGTTTAAGCATCTCTAGTTTTTTGAGCTCGATATTCGTTGTTTCGCGCGTCAGCCCAAGTGAATCAGCGATCTCTTGTTGGGTGACCGAGATCTTTAAGTGGTTGGTAAATTTGTACGATTTTAAAATCCCCCCCAGTTGATCGGCCATGTACAGAAGCGTAAATGCCACTTTATCACTAGCTCTTGATTGTTCGAGGGCATGAATCCTAGATATACTCGAAAGGAGAATTATCGTCATCTTTACTTGGCGGTTATACATACTTTCCGGATTAGCATGGAGATGTTTTGTAAACTTTTGATGGGGCACTAGACGAACGGTGCATTTGGTAAATGCTTCGTAAAAATACTGTGATTCTTCGATTAGTCCAAAAGCAAACCCTACCGGGAAATCTTCATCTTTGCGACCAATTGACACAAGACGTTCGTCACCAGTCTTCGTAATACTATACGTTTTGACGAGACCCGACTCTATGACATAGACGCATTTTGGACGCTCCCCTTTTAGGAGAATCGTTTCGCCTTTCTTGAAGGACTGCTGAGGATAGTGAGAGATAAATTGTTTAAAAGTGTCCATGCCCTTAGACTACTTTCTTGAATTAATGCCTGAAGCGAGCTACAAATATCGCTCCCGAGGGCTTCTTATCTCTTTATACACCCGTTGTAAAGATTACGCAAGTCTACTCCTACGGGTTAGTCCTACTGCCATTGTTGCGAGAATACTAAGGAATAGAACTGTCAATAAAATCGCAAGGAATGGATTCATACCACGCGTAGCTGATGTGGTTTTAGGTACTTGGTTTTGTACAGAATTATCCGTAGTTGTTATTCCAAGTACTTCGGGAGCAGCTTGGGTATCCCCGCTGCTGTCATCTAGTATCGGAGTCTCCGCTGAACTCTGCTGGTTAGATGAAGTTTTGGGCACGAATCCTAAGCTAAATGGTGGTGAAGCCTCCTGTCCGGCATCGGTTGGTACAGGAGGAGCTGATGAAGCTGGTTGATCACCGCTGGCCGTATCGACACCAAAGCTTCCGTCCCAATGACCAAATACGTTGATGAACAATATGCCAAACCAGTCAGAAAGGCCGAAGCTACTCATATTAACGTTTAGGATGTTAGCCGAAGCCGTTGCATTGCCACTCGACGCGTTGCCGGCACTTGTATTGCCCGTCACGCCAGCATTACCCGAGTGTGCCGTAACATCAATATTATTCGTAATCTGACTGTTGTTGTTTGCCGTTATGTCTTGGCCGCCATTACTATCCGTTACGCCGCTACCTAGCATCGCCGCCGTCGCACCAGGGGCGTCCACGATAATCCCCACCCAAGTTCCAAGGACATTCACGAATACCAGTAGACTATTGCTTGCAACTACTTGGTGACCTGAAAGATTAAGGATAGTTAGGTTAGTTGTTGCCGTCCCGGTTGTTGCTTGCCCTGCAGACGTGTTATTGGTAACTTCAGCCGATCCACTCGTCGCGCTCAGTTGTACGTTGTTTACGATAGACTGAGTGTCATTCGACACCACAGAAGCGGATGCATCTTGTGCATTACTAGCAAGTAGTTGAGGAATAAATTCTGGTGATATAAGTATGTCGCCGTTCAGATTACCGTAAATATTAATCGTTCCAATAAATGATTTATTTGCTGCAATAATTGAATTGATAAGGTTTATAACATTTGCAACTGCGTTTGCACTACCTGTTGTTGCGTTCCCGGCACTGGTATTGCGGTTAACGTTAGCATCGCCGCTACCAGCATCGACCGAAACGTTATTTGTTATAGCCGCGGAATTATTAACCGTAGTTGTCGCATCAGCATTTGATTGCTGCGCCGATAAATCGCCAATCGCTGACGATAAAGTAATATCACCCGTTACGTTTCCGTAGATGTCGGATGTAAAATGAGCAACGCCGACCGTGTCACCCCCTACGGTAGAATGTACCGTGCTCACAGTTGTTGTCGTAGCAGCTGCATTACCACTTGTTGCGTTCCCGGCGCTGGCATTCGCTGAAACACCCGCGTCCCCTGACTGCGCTACCGAAGACGTATCGTTTTGAATATTCACACCGGCATTCGATGTACCCGTTGAGGTATCGGTTGTCGATGTCGAAGGTTGTTCATTAGTCGTCTCGGGATCTGAAGGTACAATTTGCGTATTTTCTGGAGGTGGTGCTGGTGTAGATTTAGCCTTGTACGTACCTGATTGGCTATCATATTCCCATGTGGTCGTATTCCAGTGACCCGTTATCGGATCATAGGTATATGTTGGACTCGGCGCAGCATCAAGTGCCATTGCCGTCAAAGGATATCCGCCAGCTATCACTACCACGAGCGCATAAGATATACATACTCGCATGATACGTTTAAACTTTTGCATGGCGGCCTCCTTTTTTAACCAAATAATTTCATCCGTGGACGGGGAGAATATGTAGTCGTATCCTCCCCGAAGCTCAAACACCCTGGAAAATTATCATGTAGACAAATAACCAAGAGTTAGTTTTTAAGGTTCACCGTCACACTTGTTGAGTTAGTGTTCGATACATTGCCAGATGTGGCTGAGCCACCAGTCGTGTTATCCTCAACCTCTGCTTCACCAGACGTAGCCGTTTGGCTTGTAGAGCTTGAGATATTGAAGTTATTGTTGTTTTCAACCTTCAGTTTATTGACCGTCTTAGACTTGACGACATTCGTAGAATCAGGACCGGTTTGCGTAATAGATCCTGAGTCACTGCTGCTGTTCCCGCCACTACCCAAAGCTCCAGTTGTGGCAGAATTATCGACTGTTAAACCAACGCTCATGGCATTTGCCTGCGCTACCGTACCGCTCGTAGCGTCTCCACCAGTCGTATTGCCTTCCGATGAAGCTTCACCAGAAGATCCATTCTGAGACGTTGAGCTGTGAAGATTTAGGTTATTATTATTTTTAACCTTTGCCTTATTGATCGTTTTACTCTTAACGGCATTATAAGAGTCGGGGCCGGTATTCGTAATTGAACCCGTTGCGGCTGATGCGAAACCACTAAGACCAACTACAAGACCCAGTGATAATAACGTGGCACCTACTGATTTTTTGATTTTCATTTTTGACCTCCTTTATTCTTATTGGTAGATTAGTTTTTTCGGGTGTTCGCCCGACCTCAGAAAATGGTGTCATTCCTAGGGTCGTCCGACCACATAGATGAATCTCTATTCAGAATTTTCTATGGTCGTCTCCTGCTCACTACTCATATTTAATTGAACACTCGTGGAAGAATTAGACTGATTATCGGTTGTGGATGAAGTATCAATAGACACGTTTAACTTGGTCTGCCCGTCATCGCTTTGAATTGTTTTATGAATAGAGCCGTTTGGCGGCAACTGTATTGATTGATTGTTGATACGCACAGTAGAAGAAGACCGGCTTTGATCCGGCTGCGCTGAGGTGTTTGTGCTGGTTTCTACGATATCTGACTGGTTGGCTGAGGTTTTTGAATTTGCGGACGGAAGCTTAATGTCAACCGGTTGAACTTTATCATAGGAAGTCTGAGTCGCTTTACTTGAGTGTAAACTTAACGGTGCTACTGTCGCGAACAACGCGAATGCACCTATTGCCCACATCGTTCTGTGCACTTTACTAGCAAAAAGATAAGGAATAGCGATCTTCAAACGAGTGATAGATGATGAATAACTCCACATGTTAACCCCACTTTCTCTCCAATCAAAGAATATCTTTAAAAAAACGAACGGTATGTGAAGATTCTCACATATAGAACGTTTTACATAAGCTATCTAACGGTTAATTAAGAAGTGAGGTTTTTGCAAATAGAAAATTAGTTTAGCCTTAGCACCATTTTTAATTTTAATAAGATGCGTGTGTTGATGCTTAACCGAACGTGTAATACTGCCCATGCCACGAGCGTATACGTTATAGCCTTTTGCTTCATACTCGCCTGCAAGGCTCATCAAGTCCAGCTTCTCTTGATCCGTAAAATCATTTAATGATTCGACATGCCGCTTAGGCACAATCATAAGGTGGTCAAGCACTGCGCGTCCTTCAAACACATCATAGGAAACCCGATTAAAAACAACCTGCATCGTGTCGTTACTTTCAGCCTTTTGTTCGTGAGTTATATTGTGACAGAACGTACACGAAGTACCTTTTTGCTTGTCGTCTTTGTTTTTCTGGGCATATTTCTTGTAGGTTTTTCGGTAATGATACATATTCTTTTAAAAGTGTTTGCGAATATGGCTAAAACTAAAGTCCCAGTTCGCATCAGTCTTTTTATGTGGATTAAAGATATTTTGCGGATCGTAAATATGCTTCATCTCTTTCATATAGCCAAATACAGTCGGTCCGTACATCCGTTCCAGCCATGGACCACGAATAAGTCCGTCGTTGTGTTCGCCCGAGACTGATCCACCGTAGTAAAGTACGCGCTCGTTAACTTCTTTCATGGCAGGTTCTAATTTGGCACGTTCACTTGGCTCTTCAATCTTCATAAGTGGAATAACGTGGAAGTTACCGTCGCCTAGATGCCCAGCGATTGTTGCAAGAAGTTTGTACTTTTTAATTATCTCGCGAAGTTCCGGCAAAAATTCAGTCAGCCTAGCTGGCGGTACGACAAAGTCGTCGATAAAAGGAGCAGTGTGCTTGTCTTTTACCTTTGATCGAAGCAAGTTAAAGCTTTCACGGCGCATCAACCAAAACTTACGTGATTTGGCTTCGGTGCCGTCCTCTTCCATATAGGTGAAATGGAATCGTTCAAGGTCTTTCCTGGCCGTATGAATTTTGTGCTTCACTTCGTCAACGGTGTCACCCGTAAATTCAATCAATAGAATTAGCTTTGGCACACCCTTGAACAACATTAATCCATCAGGGATAAGCTGGAGTGCAAGCTTGATCCAAGACCACAGTCCAAGCCGGGTTAAAAAGGCAAAGAAGAACTTAAAGCTCAGCCACAAAGTATTGTCATCGAAACACTCAAAAGTGGCGGGTTTATGCGACAGAACCGCTGGAATCACGTCACCAAGCTCATCGATTGTGTGCATATAACAAACAAGCGTACCCGAATGCGGTGCTTTTGGTACTAAACGGAACTTGATATCCGTTACGATCCCTAAAGTCCCTTGAGATCCTACAAATAATTTAGTCAAATCAAAAATACCCGTATCGCGTTTCCAAACGTTCCACAGATGATAGCCCGTAGAATCTTTGCTGACTTTAGGAGCAGCTGCCTGAATTTCGTCGTAGTGCGTGTCGAGAAGTTCGAACGTTCGACGATACAAATCGCCCTCGTAGTCGTCCTGTCCCATCTTGGCATTGAGCTCATCACGGTTTAACGGACCGATCGTATATTCATTACCGTCGGCAAGGATTACTTTAAGTTCCGTCACGAAGTTATCGGTTTTGCCATATTCAAGCGACTTTTCACCGCCCGAATTATTGGCAACCATTCCACCAACTGATGCCAATTCACGACTGGCCGGGTAACTAGGCATAAGGCTGCCTTGCTTGAATGTCTCTACCTCGAAATCCTTGTACATCATCCCTGGCTGAACGTGCGCGGCAGTCGCACTCGCCTCGTACAGTTGATTCATGTGCTTACTGACGTCCAGAATGATAGATTCGTTGACTGCGCCGCCCGACATGTCGGTTCCCCGTCCTCGCGGTGTAATATTTAGATCAGGATGTTCAGCCTTGTTGTCGTTGACAAATTTAACGGCTGCTTTAATATCATCGCTACTTGAAGGAAATGCAACGACCTGCGGACGTAATTCAAATAAGCTTGCGTCGTGACTGTAAAATTCCAATGTTTCAGCTGAAGTATCGACCTCACCCTTAAAGATCTTCGAGAGTTCTGTTTTTATATCCATATTCTCCAACTGTAACACTTTTTAAGAGGTAAGCGCAAGCAAAAAGGCTAGGGATCGCTTCGCCGGGACATAATATCCAGGCGAAGCGATTTGGTCTATAGCAGCCTGACGTTTTGCGAAGCCCATTTAAGCGCGTCAACTGCTTGCCGGCGTGCTACGAGCGAATGCTTCGGCGGTCGCTCACCATGCCACCATTGACTCCAAAAAGGGTCGTTCGGGTTGAGACATTCCAGGTTGTCCTGATGCCTTAGCGTCCCATCGATGAAACTAGTGTTTCGCTCGATGTAAACCAGGTCATAGCCAGACTTTTGCAGCGCCTTCAGGCTGGCGACATTCCCCTGGTACACCGCTGACATGATTCTGTGCAGCCCCAGATGCTGGAATGCATACCAGGTACGGGCTTTGTGGATACTGCTCGCGATCCCCTTACCCCAGTACTCGTGGCGGAAGATCATTGAACCGCTGGTTGCTTGGTGGATATGGTTTTTGGTTATGTCAAATAGCGTCGTGTCACCAATAAGGATACGTTCGTCACTCTCGACGACATATATCCCCCACGTTAGGCTCTCTTTCTCTTCCCTGATACGCTCAAACCATTCCTGTTCATCTTCCAGTACGGGTGCAGAGCGGCGGCTGAGATAGCGGGTAACGCTTGCCTGTTGCATGCCGGGGTTGATAAACTCCGGCATGTTGTCTTTTGTAAGCGGCGCAAGTTCGACCTTTAAATCGCCTACTTGTAGCTGCATGATTGGTCCAAATGCCATGATCATGACCTCCTTTTAGTTAATCGGTCTCTTTTGAGACCGGATGAGCCTCCGCCTGGGAAATGAAAAACCTCCGAGACCGGAGGCTTATCTAGTGTCAAAAATAGTATGTGTTAAGAGAAAAGATAAGCCATGCCAAAAGAAATGCCGCCGAACGTGCCGTCCTTATTCATTTCAGATTGGTATGATTTACAAGTGATCATAAGTTATTTATAACACATGATGTTTATGTTAGCAAACAAAATATTGTTTATTCGTCGTTTTTCACGCTATACTGACCATAAGATGAAATTCTTTATTCGAAATATCGGCCGTATTGTTGGAACGCTGCGGGCAGAGAAACGACAACTTGTTAACCGCTATTTTACCAAGATTCCACGGCTAGAAGGTAGCGCTGCCGAAATTTGCCGTCAGATCGTTGAAAAACTATGGGAAGGTGATTTTTATCGTACAAGCCTTGGCCATTTCGATTTTTTCTGGATGCGCGACTTTGGAACGGTGTCCCAGTCACTTGTGAATACTGGCTACAAAAAACATACCCTACATACGCTTAGATGGGCACTGCTGCACTACCGTCGAGCTGGTAGGGTTACGACATGTATCGATAAAGCCGGTAACTGTTTTGAAGCCCCAGGCCATGCCGTCGATTCGCTACCTTGGCTACTACACAGTCTCGTTGTAAGTAACTATGATCTAAACATGTCTGAGCGGAAGTTTCTCGCGGGCGAGCTAGACCGTTACTGCAAAAAATACCTTGATACGGCTGGGTATGTACGGCCAATAAAGTTCGCCGAGATGCGCGATGCGGTTATATATGACCGAAGCGCCTATGCTGTCACGCTAATCGCCCGCATGGCATATTGCGTTGAGGTGCTCCAGCTTCAAGGCTTTCCTTATGAGCTACTGCAATACCAAGAAGAATTACTGAGTCGTTATTGGAACGGGCAATATTTTAATGCAGACCGAAGGACAAACGCGTTCAGCGCGGAATGCGCGCTGTTCCCTTTCTTCCTAGGGGTCATAGACGACGAAGCAATGGCAGGGGTGACATTCGACTACATTAACCAAGAAAAACTGAACGAACCCTTCCCGCTTATATACACAAAACAACCTAAAGCCTTTCAATACCATTGGTGGATGACCAAGCCTTTTATGCCAAACTACCAAGAGGAGACGCTATGGAGCTGGCACGGTGTGTTTTATTTGCATCTTCTAAAACGCTACGGCCGGCCAGAATACAAGCAGCAGCTCGAGAAATTCTCAAAAGGTATGATTGAAAAACATGGCTCTTTCCCCGAGATGCTGAACAAAGACGGCAGTTGGTACTACGCACCGATCTACAAGGGTGACCCTGGCATGGTGTGGGCCGCGCTATATCTTGAGTTAGCGTGAGGCAGGTGGTTTTATCGTAACTATGTTAATTGAGGGGTAAATAACTTTTAAAAAGTTAACGATATTGATAGAAATATCCAACCTTTGAGAAGCTTCATTTAAATCCCAGTAGGCAATATCATCAAACTTCTCAGGTTCAGCGCAAGCTGGAACATCTGATCCAATAATCTCTGCCACGAACCATGTGTAGTTCCAATTAACACCGTCATCCACAAAACGTGCATCCCCGATGTTCTTTAAAACACGCACGGTAAGTCCTGTTTCCTCAAGAGTTTCCCGTCTTGCTGTTTCTTCTAACGTTTCGCCGTCTTCTTGTTTGCCACCCGGTAATTCCCATTGAGTCAAGCGAGGAGTATTTCGGTGAATAAGCAAAAGCTCGCCTTTCTCGTTAAAAATAACAGTTCCGGCGAGCTCTTTCGTTTTCATAAAACGATTAGCCTATTTTTCGTCTTTCTTTTCGTCGACGACTTCACCTTCAACAGGTTCGTCCTTTTTGTCATCTCCAGAGGCAGGTGCTTCCTCTTTTGCTGCAGCTTCGTACATCTTCGCACCGATTGGCATGATGGCGTCATTTAATGCTTTAGCGGCGGCTTCTAGTTCTTCTTTGTCTTCAGACTTTTCGTGCTTTTTAGCCTCTTCGACAGCGTCGGTGATGACTTTTTTGTCGTCATCGCTGATCTTGTCTTTGTATTCATCTGGCATTTTTTGAGCATGGTAGATAGCGTTTTCTAGAGTATTACGAGCATCAACCGCTTCACGCTTTTTCTTATCTTCATCAGCGTGGGCTTCGGCTTCTTTTTGCGCTTTTTCAATGTCGTCTTTGCTCATATTGCCACTGTCTTGGATGGTCACTGAGTTTTCTTTACCAGTTCCCTTGTCTTTAGCGGTAACATTCAAGATACCGTTCGCATCAAGGTTAAAGGTAACTTCAACCTGAGGAACACCACGAGGTGCAGGCGCGATGCCGTCTAAGATAAAGCGACCAAGTGATTTGTTATCAGTAGCCATTTCTCGCTCACCCTGAAGCACGTGGATTTCAACTTGTGGCTGGTTATCAGCAGCAGTACTAAACGTTTCAGATTTACTGGTAGGAATAGTGCTGTTACGTTCGATTAGTTTGGTTGTTACACCGCCCATTGTTTCGATACCAAGTGAAAGTGGGGTTACATCCAGTAGAAGTACGTCTTTGACGTCACCCGCAAGCACACCACCTTGGATAGCCGCACCGACAGCAACGACTTCGTCAGGGTTAACACCCTTTAGCGGGTCTTTGCCGAAGATTGATTTAACCTTCTCTACGACTGCTGGCATACGTGTCATACCACCAACAAGGACGATTTCGTCAATGTCACTTGCTTTTAGACCAGCGTCTTTGATGGCCTTTTCGACAGGTTCAACGACCCGGTCGATGAGGTCTTTTACTAGGTCTTCAAGCTTACTTCGAGTCAGTTTGTATTCGAAGTGCTTTGGACCATCGGCGTCAGCCGTAATAAACGGCAGGTTGATTTCAGTTTCGGGAGTACTTGAAAGCTCTTTTTTAGCCTTTTCAGCTTCGTCTTTTAGACGCTGCATTGCTGCTTTGTCACCCTTAAGATCAATGCCTTCGTTTTGTTTGAATACGTCAAGGAAGTGATTAACGATACGGTTATCGAAGTCTTCACCGCCAAGATGCGTGTCACCATGAGTTGACTTCACTTCAAATACGCCATCGCCAAGTTCTAGAATGGATACGTCAAACGTACCGCCACCAAGGTCGAATACAGCGATCTTCTCGTCTTTTTTACCTTCTAGGCCATAAGCAAGCGCTGCGGCGGTTGGCTCGTTAATGATACGCTTCACTTCAAGTCCAGCAATCTTACCAGCGTCTTTGGTAGCTTGGCGCTGGCTGTCGTTAAAGTAGGCAGGTACGGTAATAACCGCTTCGGTTACCTTTTCACCGAGGAACGATTCTGCATCAGCCTTGATCTTTGAAAGAATCATTGCAGATACTTCTTCTGGCGTATACTCTTTGTCGCCCATCTTCACAGCAACGCCATCGCCCTTTTTGACGATTTCGTATGGCATAATGTCATGATCTTTTTGGACTTCGTCGTCACCAAACTGACGACCGATAAGGCGCTTAACACCATAGATAGTGTTTTTAGCATTTGTCACGCGTTGGCGCTGTGCGACTTGACCGACAAGACGTTCGCCGTTTTTGTTGATCGCAACGACACTTGGAGTCGTGCGATTGCCTTCGGCGTTGGCGATAACTTCTGGTTTACCTGCAACCATGTACGCAAATGCGCTGTTTGTAGTACCGAGGTCGATTCCGATAATTTTACCCATTAATTTGCTCTCCTTTTACTATGAATCATTTGTAAATATCTATCATTATTTTAGCACTCTAGTTGTTAGATTGCCAATATATTTGATTGTAATAAAATTAGCACTCTATGTCAACGAGTGCCAATTTTACATAAATAAATGCAAGACAACCGTATTACTGGCTCAGGTTATGACAAAAACAAGAATTTAACTTGCTTTTGGCTGATCTTTTTTGCCGCCATAGACAGCACTGCCATATCCAAGGCTTTGCTTGTTTTTAGACGAAGTGCTCAGACCATTCATTGTCTTAACAACAACAGCAGCTCCTGTGATTGCTGCGATTCCAACACCGACATGCTTAAGGAAGTCTAAGCGGTTCATCGGTTTTTTTAAGAGAGAATCAACTTCATCTTTCATCATAATGATCTTGCCTTTTTATTTTGTTTTTGTATACACCAAGCTTACGTAATACGGTTACGCTTGTCAAGAAATTTTATCCTCGCATTGGGCCAAAATCACTAATAAGTGGGCGTCGGTTTGGAACTTGCAACTGAGGTTGAGAGCGCGGGGTAACATTTATGACCGGGGCTGAGGGAGCAGCAACTGAGGCGTGGTGCATTGGGGCTACGGGTCGAGATGAACGCACGACCATACCGTCAATCGATACAACTTTTCTTCTTAGTGGCTGCTGCGGAAGAGGTGGAGCTACAGTACTCTCAGCTGCAGCAACAACTGGTTTGGGCGTAACGGCTAGGGCTGGAGCTTTTACTTCATTATCAATTGGGGCTGGTTGAATGACAACTTCATTCCGAGCTGCCTTTTTTTGCACTTTGCGTGCTTTTCTGATCGAAAGCAGTACGGATATTACCCCAAACTGATACACGATAATGATTGGTACTGCAATAATCGTCTGACTAAGCGCATCGGGAGAAGGTGAAATTATCGCAGCAGCTATAAATGCACCTACAATTATGTATCGTTCCGAATTCAATAACCCCTTTGGCTTAATCGGACTGATCCAGTGCCAAAACAGCAAAAGAAGCGGCAGTTCAAAAAGAAGGCCGATACCAAACACATAGCCCAGTACGAAGCTCAAGTAGGATTCTGCCGTTAACGATGGTGTTACGTAACTGCTTGCAAACTCCGTTAAGAATCGTAACCCGCCTGGTACGGCATAAAGGTAGCCGAATGTCGCACCCATCGCCATGAGGATAGTTGCCGCTAGGACAACTTTAAGCGGTAGGTTTCTTGCCCGTGTTGGAATGGCAGGTTTTAAGAACGCGTAGAGCTGATACATCAAAAACGGCAATATTAATAGGATAGTCACATAAAATGTCACCATAAAGATGAACGAGAAACCACCCGTAGGTGTAAGATAGATAAGCTTTTGCCCGTTTAGGGGCTGCATAATTAATTTTACGAAAAAATCATGGTATGTGTATACCAGAGTACCCGCTACCAGTCCAACAAGAATAGACCAAAAAAGCCGTTTTCGAAGTTCACGAATGTGCTCAGTAAATGTCTGTACTACGTGACTTTCGACTGCCCGATTAGGCTTGGTTGTTTGTATCTTTGGTTGGGACTGATGTCTTCTTTTCTTCCTTAGAGCCATCACTCACACCCTTTCGCAACTCTTTGATTGACGTACCAATACTTCGCGATAGTTGCGGTAATTTGCTTCCACCGAAAAGCAACAAAATAATTGCTAGGATAATGATTAGCTCTGGCGTGCCTAATCCTAGAATCTCCCCAAAATATGTAACTGATGACATCTTGTCTTCCCTCACTTGCGATAACGCTATGCTTACTATATACTGCTACTATAAAGCGTAAGAAGTAAAAAAGCAAGAATCTAATCGAGATATAAACATGAAACTATCACCATATACGGCAGCAACTTACAACTGTAATGCGTATGGTGCTGGCACATATAGTAATGGCGCGACATGTTCAACCGGCGCCAACACATCCGGAGGACTCGCGAATACTGGTGTCGATTTCTGGATTCCGCTAGTCCTAGGTGCTGTCCTGCTCATCGGAGGTATTTTTCTTCTGATTCGCCGTATGGTTCGTAGCGCTAAATAGAATTTATTTCTTACTTACCTTTACCATAGCGTGACGAACTGGGCGTCCGTTAAGAGTGTACCCGGCTTGTAATTCTTCGGCAATAACTTCCTTCTCACCTTCTGCTTCTTCGTCAAACTGGATGGCTTCATGCAGGTCCGGATTAAAATCCGTACCGGGTGTTGACTCGATTCGTTTTAAATTCAAATTTTCGAGTGATTTTTCAAGATTTTTCGTAAGGGATGCGATTCCATTTGCCCATTTGTTGTCTTTTAGCTCTTCGGGCATATAGGTAACAGCCCGTTCGATATTATCAATCACGGGGAGTAACTTTAAAATAGCGTTCGCTTGTCCCCCGTCGCGGGCAGCTGTTTTTTCTATCTCGACACGCTTTCGATAGTTCTCAAAATCCGCTCTTGTGCGCTGTAGATCCTGAGTTAGCTCGAGAACTTGCCGTTCAAGCTCTTCTTGTTTTTTACTTTTTGCCATTATCTATAAAACCTCCTCTAACATTGCTCCAGTGTGACGGACAAGGCGCATAACCCTGCCATAGCTTTGCCTGGTCGGACCAAGCACGCCGATATAACTTCGATCTGAATATGGTGAACGGAAACGACTAATGATAAGTGTTGCACCGCTTGTCTTGCCAATAGGGTTCTCTGCTCCGATATAGACATTGAGCGGTTCATTTGGTGCAGCTTCACGAAGCCATGGCTCAAGGTTATCTAGTAACCGTGCGACCGCCTGCGCGTGGGTACCGCTCATAAATTCGGGCTGCGAAAACAAGTTTCCCATGCCACTCATATATAGTTCGTCACCGATTGTCGCAAGTCCTAGATTCTGTGTTAAATCTACCAGACTATCAACGGCACTACGAATTGCCCTATCCGCTCGGTCGCCATGAGTGTTCACTCGTGCATCAATCGCTCTCGCACTGCGATCGAGTTGTGGCACCTCGTTAATTTGGGCTTCAGTGAGTGTGTTTACATAAAATCTATAGCCTTGGTCCGTAGGAATACGACCGCTACTTGTGTGAGGCTGCGCTATAAAGCCCATTTCCTCTAATCGAACCATCTCGCTTCGAATTGTCGCACTTGAAACACCGAATAACTTCGCCAGCGTTACGCTACCGACAGGGGCAGCAATCTCGGCATATTGTTCAATAATAGTCGCTAGAATGGCAATTTGACGATCGGTCATGCTTACACTATACCGTAAATTGGCACTTGGCGTCAATGAGTGCTAAGTGAATAATCTACTTTTTTAGCCAGTCGCGGTACGCATTTAGGACTATTCCGAATACCTGATTAGGATTATTCGCTTTTGTATCAACAACAAGATCATAGTTCGTCGTATTATAAGGATCTACACTGTAAAACTTCTCGTAACGACGCGTTTCACTATCGAGACGCTGCTGTAAAATATCAGCATACTCTTTAACATCGTTGGGGATATGTTCGAACTTTAGTCGGGTTGGATCCATACTAGATAAGACACGCTGTGCAGCCGTCTCTAAATCTAAATCCAAATATACCTTAAACGAATAGGGCATCCAGTGCCATGCCATTCGTGAATCAATGACAATCTCATCCTCTGCAGAGCCAATATCACGAAGCCTTTGGTCAACTAAATAATCGATGTCGGTTCCCTTTTCGCCAGATAGGTTTGCTTGTAAAACATCAATCCCTCGCTCCTTACCGATAGCACGAAAAAGATCACCGGACGAAAAATGTTGAAAGCCAAGTTCTGCCGCTACTGCCTTTGAAGTTGTCGATTTTCCACTGCCTGGTTTGCCTGCAATCGTTATAATATGTTTCTTCTGCATTTGTTCACTTATTTCCATATACAAAGTATACCAGAGTTAAACCATGGTCCAACACTAGTCACGTTTCAACATTACCGTAAAAGCTTCTGATGGAATGTCTACTTTACCAAAACGCTTCATACGCTTCTTGCCTTTTGCTTGCTTTGCCAGCACTTTCTTTTTACGCGAGACGTCACCGCCGTACAGGCCGGTCGTAACGTCTTTTCGATATGCACTAAGATCAGCGCGTGCTATAAATTTTCCGCCAATTGCCGCTTGTAGTGCAACCTGGAAATTCTGGCGTGGAATAACTTCTTTTAGCTTGTCGACGACAACCCTGCCTAAACTTTGGGATTCACTACGGTGAGCCATAACAGATAACGCATCGACGATTTGACCAGCCACATAAAAATCAACTTTTACGAGGTCTTCGGGTTTATAGAGGTCAAGTTCGTAATTAAAGCTGCCATATCCACTCGTGACTGACTTTAGCTGATCATAAAAATCCGTTAAAAGGTTAGCGAGCGGAGCCTCGAAACTGATGAGCGCGCGCTCATCAATGTAGCTAAGGTTTTTCTGAATGCCGCGTTTGCCTACGACAAGTTGGATAACGCTACCAATATATTCTTGGGGAACAACGATTTCACCCTTGATCCACGGCTCACGAATCTCAGTGATTTTTGTCGGGTCAGGAAGGTCACTCGCCGATTTAATATCAAGCTCTTCGCCACTTTTAAGGCTTATCTGGTAATCTGTCGATGGGTTGGTAACGACAAGATCTAAATTATATTCACGCTCTAAACGTTCGCGAATGATATCCATATGAAGAAGGCCGAGAAACCCGATACGAACGCCAAATCCAAGTACTGGTGAGTTTTCAGGTTCAAACTGAAGAGCCGAGTCGCTTAAAGATAGCTTTTCTACCGCATCTTTTAGCTCCTGGTAATCTTCATTACTGACCGGAAAAAAGCCAGCGTAGACAAATGGTTTTACGTCTTGGTAACCGGGTAGTTGTTCGCTTGCGTGCGCTCGTTTTACCGTCACCGTGTCGCCGACACGCGCATCACGAGTCGTCTTCAGGTTGGTGACAATGTAGCCGATTTCACCCGTAGAAATGTCCGCTCTTGATTTCATCATTGGAGAAAGCATCCCTACCTCTAGAGCTATGCCACTAGCACTGGTAGCTAGCATTTCAATCGTGTCACCCTTCTTTATAGAACCGTCCACGACCCGAACATACAAGATAACTCCTCGGTAATCATCGTAATAGCTATCGAAAATAAGCGACCGGGTGGGCTTCTCTACTTCACCTTGCGGAGGAACGATCTTTTCAACAACAGCATCAAGTACTTCAATAACACCCTGACCTGTTTTGGCGCTAATCTTTAAAATATCATCATCTTTACAGCCTAAAAGATTAATAATTTCAGCCGAAACACGTGGCACATCAGCCGCAGGCAGGTCGATTTTATTAAGAACAGGAATAATAGTGAGTTCTGCGGCAAGTGCAAGGTACACGTTAGCAAGCGTTTGCGCCTGAATTCCCTGACTTGCGTCTACCACCAAAATCGCACCCTCGCACGCTTCAAGGCTTCGTGATACTTCATAGCTAAAGTCGACGTGACCAGGGGTGTCAATCAAGTTAAGATCATGCCCTTTGTAGCTCATACGGACAGGGGCAAGTTTAATCGTGATTCCCTTCTCGCGTTCTAGGTCCATGGTATCTAATAGCTGCGATTTCATATCGCGCTTTTCAACCGTACTCGTTAACTCCATCATGCGATCAGCAAGCGTTGATTTGCCGTGATCGATGTGAGCAATGATACAAAAGTTTCTAATCTGTTCTTGATTCATAGTTCAAAGGTAAATTATACCATCACGAGCGTGCTTTGCCAAAGAAGAGTGTCTTGATCTTCGAGAGAACAGGGTCCGCTTCGCTTAACTTCAACAACTTACTAAACCATAGATAGGCTAGCCCGCTCACCGCTACAATAACCCCAAACTTAGGGAACGTCGCAAGGAAGCTTTGGTCGGCACTCTGCAATTGGAAAAGCTGAACGGTAATATAACAGATAAGTGCCATGAATCCCGTGGCGCTCACCATGCGTCCCAAGGCATGAACGAATACCATATCAAATAAGCCTGGAATACGCCCAGCCATAATAACAAATAGAATCGCCACTTCGATTGCAGCAACGATCGACTGCGCCCAAGCTAGACCATACGGTCCCATTTTGAGTGTCGTCGTAAACCAAATCGCGAGCGCAATATTAAGTCCAATGGCAAAAATTGAAATATAGAGCGGCGTTTTTGTGTCTTGCTGTGCATAAAAACTCCGGGCTGCAATGTGATAAATCGAGCGGAACAAGATTGCCACAACAAGCGCCCCGAGTAGTCCGGCGATGAGTGGGTCACCACCATTCTTGATAAAGTTCACGAGGTATCCACGGGTAAAGTACGCTACCGTTGCCACTGGGAGTGCCAGCCACACAATCACGCGAAGGATCGTTTGCAGATCCTGCTTGAACAAATCCGGCCTGCCTTGGCTAAGGTGTTCGGTCATTTTTGGAAATGCTGCCGTGCTGATTGCCACGCCAATGAGGTTAATCGGCACCATATGAAGCGTCGTTGCCTGTTGGTACGCACGAACTGTTCCGGCTGCCATACGCGACGCGATATTTGTTTCCACGATACTGTTTAAATAGTCAGCTCCTTGGTCAAGTGAACGGGCGGGAAGTAGGGTAAGCACTTTTCGAAACCCCTTGTTCTTCCAGTAAATCTTAAACCTGTAATCGAACCCTAGTCCGATTAGCCCGATCGAACTTACCACTAATTGCAGGATTGACCCTAGAACCACGCCTAGCGCTACCCCCATAATTCCGCCTTCAAAAACCTGCCAGCCAAATATATTAATACCGTTCGTAAAGAATGTTGCGCCAATAATAATACCTACGTTGTAGATGGTAGGCGCCAAAGCATAAAACGTAAATCGCCCTACTGCCTGTTGCATACTTGCAATCACTGTCGCCACCGCAAACAAGAATGGGTTTACCGCAATAACGCGCATCATGCTAATCGCGAGGTTGCGTCCAGACTCATCGAGCCCTGGCCCGACAACGTAGCGGACAAGTGGTTCTGCAAAAATGATAATCAAAACACTCGCCAGCAAGGTGACGAGTGACATAAAGTTCACCATACTTGTCGATAATTCCCACGCTGATTTTTTATTACCGCTTGCAAGTCGTTGATTAAAAACTGGGATAAACGTCACGCTCAGTGCGCCCGATACGAGGATAAAGAACATGAAATCAGGAATCGTAAACGCAACAGTATACGCGTCTAACCCAACCTTATAGGTATCGTAGTAGAGTCCGTTGAGGAAACGTTCCCGGTAAAGACCGAGTGCACTTGATAAAAGAGTCGATCCAGCTAGCAGAATAGCTGCTAGCTGGACTGTTAGTCTTAGGTTGGCTTTGGCAACGACAGTTCGGACTCGACTCATATCAGGATGCCTACTGCCTAATGAAGCTTCGCTGCTGTTGGAAGCTTAGTCTTTGCAAAGATCTTTTCAACAGCTTTATCCTCAATCGTTTCTTCTTTAATAAGTGATGCCGCCATTTCGTCAAGGCTTTGTCGGTTTGCTTCGATGACAAGTTGAGCACGCGTTGCCGCTTCTTTAATCAAAGCTTCAACTTCACCATCGATTTCTTTTGCCGTATCATCGCTATACGGTCGTTCATGAGTAATCTTATCGAATACCATGCCGCCGCTATCATCGTGGAATACTTGATCGCGAAGCTTCGTTCCCATTCCTTGCTCGATGACCATGTCACGGGCAATTTCAGTTGCTTTACGCAGGTCAGATCCAGCACCGGTGGTGATTCCATCAGCGCCATAAATGATCTTTTCGGCAATACGACCACCTAATGCACGGGCAAGAATATCTTTGAACTCGTACACATTGGTGTAGCTTTTGTCTTCAGGGGGCAAAAACCATGTCACACCACCAGTACCGCCACGAGGGATGATCGTGACCTTGTGAACAGGATCGCTGTCAGGCAAGACATGTCCAACAAGCGCGTGGCCGGCTTCGTGGTAGGCAGTTAGCTGCTTTTCCTTTTCGTTCATAATCTTGGTTTTGCGTTCTGGACCAATGGCTACTTTTTCAAATGCTTCAGTTAAATCTTTATTACTGATCTTTTTTGCATTGCGGCGTGCAGCGATAATCGCCGCTTCGTTTGCAATGTTAGCTAGGTCAGCACCAGATGATCCGGCTGTTTTTGCGGCCAAAGCATCAAGGTTGACTGTTTCATCAGCGGGTTTCTTTTTAAAGTGAACCTTCAAAATCGCTTCACGGTCTTTACGCTCTGGCAGCATAATGTTCGTACGACGGTCGAAACGACCAGGACGCAAGAGGGCAGGGTCAAGCACATCCGCACGGTTAGTCGCAGCAAGGACAATTACGTTTGTTCCTGTTTCGAAACCGTCCATCTCGACCAAGATCTGGTTAAGCGTTTGTTCACGTTCGTCGTGTCCACCACCCATACCGCTACCACGTTTGCGGCCAACGGCGTCAATTTCATCGATAAAGATGATCGCTGGAGCGTTCTTTTTGGCTTTGGCGAATAGGTCGCGTACACGGCTTGCACCAACACCTACGAACATTTCAACGAATTCAGAACCGGAGATACTAAAGAATGGTACGTTTGCCTCGCCTGCGACAGCCCTTGCGAGCATTGTCTTACCCGTACCTGGGTTACCTACTAGTAGCACACCCTTTGGAATCTTAGCCCCGAGGCTCTCGTATTTTTTAGGACTTTTCAGGAAGTCAACGACTTCTTCAAGGTCTTGTTTTGCGCTGTCGTTACCGGCAATATCGCCAAAGACAACTTTTTCTTTGTCGATACCATATAGCTTGGCCTTTGACTTACCAAAGCCCATCGCTTGGTTATTCTGCCCTTGTGCCTGGCGCATCATGAACATAAAGAATCCGGCAATCAGCAGAACTGGAATGACGATGATGGCAAGATTCCATAACGTATTGCCTGTTTCCGACTGAGGAACTACCTTTACCTGTGTTTTATCTTGCTTCAGCCCTTGTTCGTAAATACTGCTGCTGCCTTCTTTAACCGATTTTTCGGTCGGTTTAGATTGGCCCTTAGGGGTGACTTTGACATCATTACCCTGAATTTCAATCTGAGTGATCTCGCCAGCGTTAGCCCGTGAAATAACATCAGATATCGAAACATCCTTTAGGGTGCTTGGCTGTGAAACAAGCGCGACGACAATAAGCGCCACGAAGACCATAACCGCCCAAAAGACGCTTAGCCGAATAATATTTCCCATTTTCTTTTTAGGAGGTTGTTGCTTTGTTGCCATATAAAATTTAGTCGTCCTTTGTTTTCAAGGTTATATCAGAAAATTCCCACTCTCATAATAATAGCATCTCACGAGGCTCTATTGATAGTATTTCTTTAGTTTCAGAAATATGATTCAAGAGCAGGATATTTACTTTATTATGACAAGACATAATTAGAGATAGCTTAAGAAGTCTGAATAGCAAAAGTCTGAATAGCAAAATGCAAGCTACACCCAGATCCAATTTCAAAAATAGAACCCGGTTTTGCCGTCTTGACCGCTAGTAACGCGCGCTTCGCCTGCGGCCTCGTACAGGCCACACCTGCTTTTTTTGCAATCATGCGCCGCAGCAATTCTTCGGCGGTCGTTGCGTCAATAGTGATCAGAAGATACCGGCTTTGTTCCTCGCCAGCTTGAATGAAGTTGTCTTCCTCTTTATAAATCACCGATTTTAATTCGAGCTGGCGTTTCCAAATTTCCAGTAGTTCCTTTTTTGTTCCGCCCGAAAGGGAAGTACCGATTTTTTGACGCAGCCGGTTCCGTAAATATACGTCGCTACTATTCGTACTGTCCTCTGTCCACTCTAGATGTTTTGCCGTTGCATACATGCGTATATCATTTTTAGATAGGCGGAGTAGCGGACGGGCGATATCTTGGTTTCCCAGCGCCGCAATACCCTTCCAACCCGTACCGCGAGTCAGGTTAATCGCAATCGTTTCAATAACGTCGTCGCTATGATGTGCCGTCACGATAACCGCGCCCTGTCTCGCTGCCTGTTCGCGTAAAAATGTATACCGCCTAGACCGTGCCAAATCTTCACTTGTACCTGGTCCTAGCTCTTCACGTTTTGTCACAAATTCAAGGCCATAACTTCTAGCCAACGCACCGACAAACCGAGCGTCGGCTGCCGAATCTGGCCGAATACCATGGTCAAAGTGAGCAACGATAAGGTCATGTTTCGCATCGGTTACTAACATGTTTAGCAGTACGACCGAATCAATACCTCCGCTTACTGCCACCAAATAACGCATACTACCCTAGCCTTTTCGAAACGACTACCCCAAGCCAGATGCCAAATATTCCGCCAACGATACCCATTAAGATGCTCCAGCCGCTGAGCAAATCATTATCTCCGAACAATACGGGTATATAACCACCCAAAATACTAAAGACAGTTGCAAATATCAAAATGACACGCTTATTCATAGTCTTATTATACGCATACTTATAGATACCTAGTACTACCAAACGGAACTTTTTGTTTAACGTAAATTCCCGTCCCTAACGTATCGGCAGCGTGGATCATACGATCGCCAAAGCGACGATTGATTGTATCTATCGCTTCGGTCACATATTGTTCGCGCGCCATTTGATCACCGAATAAACTCAGCTGGTCGCCCGCATTGTCTTCTAGCTCATAACAGGTAATGCTAATTCTTATAATATTGTCTGGTGCCCGCGAAAAAAGCATAGCGGCCTGAGCATAAATAGCCTCGTTGCTAAAAAAGGGGAGAGCAGACATATGACGAGAATGCCAATATCCTTCGGTGCGTGATTTTGCGGTGACCAATACTCCACGTGCAGCCTTGTTTTGAAGCCGCATCCTATGTCCTACCGATTCACATAAATGATGGAGTCTTTGCATGATTTGCGTCCGCGAAAGATCAAACGCCTCTAGCACATACTGCCTGCCCACTGTTTTCACGTCTGTCGAAACATCGTCCACTTCCCAGCCTCGCAGACGCTGATGCCAATGTTCACCGATCACGCTTTTAAAAACGATCCTATGAAGCGTCGTCGGGTCAGCATCCAAAAATTCAAGCGGTTTATAAATGCCGACCTTATTTAATCGTGCTTCGTTACGACCAGCGATCCCAGTTAGATCGGTAAGCTTTAGTGTCTCTAGCGTATCCCGCAAATTTTCGTGCGTAATCACGTCTAGGCCATCTGGTTTATGCAAACCAGCGGCTGTTTTTGCAAGGAAACGATTGGTCGCAATTCCCACGTTACAGCGCATCGCAATCCCCACCTCATCCCGCAAACTTTGTTTTATTTCATGGCCAATATCGACGAGGCTGCGTGCTTTTATAGCATCAGTTGTTTGATTAAAATCAATCACGCCTTCATCAATACTTTTCATTGTGATGTGTGCCGAGTAGCGTTTCATGATATCCATCATTTTGTGATACACATAGCGATATTTAGGCGGATCACTTTCTAGCGCCACCAGACCCGGGGCGAGCAGTCGCGCTTCTTTGACACTCATTCCCATCGTCACCCCAAGTTTTTTCGCTTCGTAACTAGCAGTCACAATCATTGTGTGCTCGGTGCGACGATTCACAATAACGACCGGCCGGCCACGAAGCATTGGCCTTGCCTGCTGTTCGACCGTCGCAAAACATGAATTAAGGTCAATATGCATGATCAAAGGACGCTCATCATTATATGACTGATTCATAATGATCCATTTCCCTGGTTAAGTGCCACGTTAGCCGTTCGCTATCAAATTCCAACCGGTAATCAGTACCTCCGTCTGTCACATCAAATATATGCATCGTACGAAGACCCTTGTTGTCAGGGTGGCGCAGGCCGATCTCTGTTATTTCAATCACCCGTCCGTTTGGCCTGCGAAACCGCGATGGCCTGCAAGGATTTAATCCTTCGCCAAAGCTTGCAATTACTTCTACCCGTTCGTTCAAAAAAAGTTCATCATCCATTGTCAAAAATCCCAAAATTATAGTTTGAGAAACGATTCAATGATTGTATTGCCCGTCTGCTTTGCCCGTTTCTAGCGAAGTATCCGAAGACAATGAATGATATTCCACCGGAGGGACGCTTTGCTGCTAGCAGCTAGTGTGTGTCGCGGGGATGTACTTTTATTATACTCCCGGCTAGGTGTTCCGTACAGTCAAGCCAAGTTCGTTTGCCAGGTACGGTGCAGCGATTGTCAGCTGCACGCTATCAATCGTCGCGCCTTTTAATGACGTCCAGCCAGATATTTCAATAAGTTCAGAGCTTCGCAGGTCAACTTGTTTACATTTCGCCTGGTCAAACACGGTTTTTTCGAGCGTGCATGATTCGAACGTAACGTCATATAGTATCGCACCCAGAAAATCCGTTTCAGCAAACGTGCAATCGACAAATTTCACCCGTCGCAGGTCTGCAAATCGTAAATTCGCCATATCTAATTTACAACCGCTAAATATGACGTCATGAAGATTAGTCTTACTAAAATCCACTCCTGTCATGCGGCAATTGCTAAACGAAGCCCTGTTAATCGCGCCGTTTGCAAGATGTGTCGCCGAAAAATCGGTCTGCTGCGCCACAAGATCTTTCGCGCTTACCCGTTCTAATTGTGCGGCGGTCAGTAGTATTTTTTCAAACTTTACACCAGATATGTTCAAACCCGAAACAAGGCAATTCGTTGCATCAATATCTGCTAAAATCACGTCCTCTAAGTCGCCGTCCAACAGTTCATCAAGTGTTGCATCCTCTAGCTGTGCTGGCATCTGTGGCGGGCTTATTTTCATTTAGACAGCGCTAGTCCTTCAATTACTTCAGCGTTTTTGAGTTTCAATAGTTCTTTTGGATCAAGTAATACTTTTGTTGACCGGTTTCCACCGCCCATAATCACTTTTTCCTGCTCCATCACGGCGCTATCTACATAAATTGGCAGGTCATTAATGCCGATCGCCGTTACGCCACCAACCATCATGTCAGTCAGTTTAACTGTCGTTTCACTATCCGCAAACGATACTTTTCGTACATCCATTAGCTGGCGTGCTTTTTTATTAACGTCCAGTTTAGTCGTCGCCAGCACCACGCAAACGGCATATTTCGTTGGTTCTATTTTTCGTGACGCCAAAATGATTGTATTGGCCGATTGATCCGGGGAAAATCCGTACTTTTCACAAAACGCAGCTGTGTCGGCAAAATCCGGATCACAAGGAAATACTTCATAAGATATACTGTTTTCTTCGAGTGTTTTTTGAACAATAGGTAAAAGCCGTTCTGTCATATATCTAGTATATAGAAAATCACCTCTGGAAACCATCTCGTCTTTTTGGTATAATCGGCAAGTACATGGCAGCGTAGCTCAGTTGGTTAGAGCGTAGGACTCATAAGCCTAAGGTCACAGGTTCGAAACCTGTCGCTGCTACCAGGATAGATATATTTAGAACACCCCTTTCAAAGGAGGTGTTCTTTTTATATGCAGAAAGTTGAGACTCCATTAATAGAGCTAGGGGTCACGGATAAATACCTATATTATAAAAGGCTCTTGCCGAGGAAGAGGTCGACTGTTAGAGAAAGTTTAAACCCTATTGCACTCGCATAGTAAATAGAACATTCCTATTGAATGTTCTCGACGACGCACCTCAACAACATCCGATTGGTCAAGGACGATATCAATAGCCCGAGTCGCACCCGAAAAGGGAGTTGGAACATGAGATTGCGAGTAGTAGCTGTTATCAGCGCAGTGTTGATGCTGATACTTACGGCTTGCGGTAAAGGAGATGACGAGGTGAACACTTCGCCCTCGTCTACCCAGGACACTGTGCCGACAGCAACAACGTCGGCGTCTCAACCCAGTGCAGCGCCTTCTGTTGCACCCGAAAAGAAGGCCGTCTTCACCGGCATCGTCAGCCTTAAAAGCTTCGGGGGCGTGTGCGAAACAGAAAAGTGCTGGCTGCCCACGCAACTAAGTACTCAAGTGGTCAATGGCCAGTCGGTCACCATCCCCGAAGTCGGTTCACGCAAGAGCTGGCCGAACGAAGGAGACCAAGTACATGTTCTCCGCCTGATCAAGGGCGGCCAGATGATCTCGGACAAAACAGGTGTCTGCAAGTCCGATCTGTGGTACAAAATCGTCGTGCCGCTACAGTGGGTCGACGAGAGCATGCGGAACCGTGTCGAGCAGGTTCCCGTCTACGGCGGTGTCGCCGCATTCGTAAGCGCTCAGTGGGTCACGCACCTCGACGGTACGTCCGACATACCATGCAAGAACAGCTAATTGATCGTCATCACCAAAAGCTACCTATCCTCCACTGGCAAGGAGGATAGGTAGCGATGACACCTTGTTATACTTATAAAGATGATTCATAAAAAATACGTCCACGATTTTAAAGGAGATGGCGAAGTAATTGTCCTACTTCACGGTTTTCTTGCGTCGTCATCATACTGGTCTAAATTACAGCCGCTTTTAACGAATTCAGGCTATCGGGTCGTTACGATTGATTTGCTCGGATTTGGCCATGCACCAAAACCCAAAAATCTACAATATACCTATGACGATCATGTGACCTATTTGCATAAAATTTTTGGCGATTTGAACCTATCTAAATTTACCCTTATTGGCCATTCCATGGGCGCGCTCATTGCTAGCCGTTATGCATTGTTACACCCTGATCTGAACGCGCTAATACTTCTTCATCCACCTCTTTACAAAAATACCCAAGAGGCACAAAACACTTTGAGGTCTACGGGCAAGCATTACCGTTTCTTTTTAGACTCGCGGTTTCGAGAGCTGGGCTGGATTGCCATGCGCGTACTTCCCTTTACGCGCATTAGTCCACACGGCCGCGCTGCACGTGAAGGATCTCTGCGAAACGTTATAGAGTCAGCGCAAATTTTTGACGACCTGGAACAAATGACAACAAAAACTTTGCTTGTTATTGGATCAAAAGACCGACATCAGTACCTCACGAATATTACTCTTTTTCCTCTCAGCAGATCGGTTACTATATCACGCCACAACGTTAACCATCACTCGCCTTTCTATAAGCCCAATCTCGTCCATGATATAGTTCGGACTACTATTGATTGACTTTATACAAAATAAATGATGTAGTAATTTCACCTTGTCGAGTCTCGACTCCGGGGTACATTAACAGTTCACTGCTATTTTATAGGTAGAACTTACTACGATGACACAGCCAGTATCATCTGATAAGTTCTACTTATAATCACACCGACCGAAAGGAACTCATGCCCACCAAAGCCCAGGCGGAAAAGCCGATGGACTTGCTCTTCGCCCTGCTCGACGAGATCCTCATCAGGATGTCCGAACCTGCCAACTACTACGTTCGTCCCACCGAGGGCGAAGCAGCACTCGACAATCCCAAGTGGCGTCCTCGCGCCGAGTGTGGCATTCCGTCACTCTTCCCGCTCAAAAAACCAACCAGGGTGATCGTCTACGGCGCCGGATGGAAGACTGGGAGCGCCAAGCGCTCGATCAAGCTTTCGAACCACCAGATCGTCGCAGCCAACAACAGGCCCGAGCCTGAGCCTGAAGATTTGGTCGTCAACCTGCATGAGATCGGCGATTCCGATGACGAGCGCATGGCGCTTGTGATGCCGGTCGTCGCTTTCCTGAAGGCAGGCTGGAACAGGACATCCCTCACGGCATAGCAGTGAACTGATCGGGTAGAGGACTGATGCAGACGCGCCTGTCCTCTACCTGGTAGCTCCTAAGTGCATTAGTTTTAGTGCTTTTAGAAACTACGCTATTGATTAAATAGCAAACTTATTGTATAATTTATTTAACTTTGTTGAGATACAACTCCAAGGTACCTTAAAAGCTTTCTGTTATGATATTGATTCTTCTGTTGAGGACTCGCCTACGCGAATTTCACGTACCCGAGCCCTCAACCGATCATCAATCACAATTCGAACGGGGTAAAGGGATGGACAAGTTGGAGCGAGGTGTCGTACTGTCCTTTGACGAGGACGAAAAAATCGGCAAACTGGTCATTCTGAACAAGAAGGGCCAAAAGACGGGTATCGTGCTTGACTTCCGCTACCGAGCAGGACAATTCGTCGAATTCGATAAGGGCGAGGTGACATTCAGCGGACCGACGTCATTCATACGGATCATGACCTTTCCCGCCGCCGGAGATGAGCTCATCTTCAAGCGTTCGAACGGCAAGATCACCATCTGGACCGACGCCGAGTTTTACGACTCGTGCAAAAACCGGGCAACTTTACCGTTTTACCGGCTAATCACTCGGCGCTCCGGTGGACACCAAGACAAAGTTCGCTGGTCCGGCTACGGACTAGTCGGACTCCCAGATTTTTTCACGCTCAAGAGTGTGGATGGAAGAACAATCGACCCTCTCACCCATCCTGATTACAACGGAGCCGGAGTACGGACCACCTTCGAGGTGTACATTGCCGACGGATGCGAAGCTCGTGAAGACGCTGTGTTTGGCGCATGGGTCAGCTGCAACAAGGATCCGCGCCACTCCAGCGTCCAACAACCCAAGGCAAGTTGACCCGTCCTAAACCTCATAACGGAGAGCTGCCATTCAGGTGGGAGTTGGCGCTACAATGCCAGCTCCCACCTGGTAGTTCCTAAACGCATTAGACTCATAGTGCTTTTGGGAACTTTTTTTAAATTTATGTAAGTTTACTTGCATAAATAAAACTACTAGCCTACTATACGGTTATACATAAGCGTAATCTAAGAATGAAAATGAAAAAAAATATACATAAAACGACTCTCAGTATTTTCAGCTCTATAACTTTAGCGCTTGCATTTGTACTAATTCCCTTCCAGCACACAGCCAGTGCAGCCTCGTGTGCGCCAGTATCGGCAATTGGGGTATCGACAAATGAAGTAAGCGTGCCAAGCGATGGTATATATCGCATTTGGAGTCGCGTTATGCCAACCGATGCAACGAATAACTCATTCTGGCTAGAAATCGACGGCACCACTTGTATCTTAGTCGGCGACACACCGCTTGCAGCAAACAAATGGGCCTGGGTTGATAATCAACAGGGTATAGCGACTACTAAAATTGATGTGACTCTCAAAACTGGCAAACACACAATCAAAGCCATAGGCCGGGAATCATCGGTAAAAGTTGACCGAATCATGGCCCTACTAGACAAGGCCTGTGTGCCTACTGGTATGGGTGATAACTGTACTGCTGCCTCAACAGATACAACGCCTCCAAGCGTCCCTCAGCAACTAAAGGCAGCTGCGGCAAGCCCAACACAGATTAACCTATCATGGACTCCAAGCACCGATCCGTCGGGTATCGCTGGCTACGATGTATTTAGGTCTGGCGATGGTGGAAGTGCTCAAAAGATCGCGACAGTAACGACAGTTAGCTTTGGCGACGCACAATTAAAACCTGCCACCAAATATACCTACTACGTTACTGCCCGGGATATGGCCAATAACTCAAGTGCATCGTCCGCCACTAGCGAAGCAACAACCCCAAGCATTCCTTCAAATGTCCAAAAAGTCACAGGTAAACTTACCGCCAGAGACGACGAACAGCTTGGCAATGCCCAAATTATCGTTCGTAGCGGTCACGGTGAACGGCATATCTACGCAACAACTGCCGATGGAAGTTATACTGTCCAAGACCTCAAACCAGGGACGTATACCTTCAAATATAAAGCTCGCGGCTACAATCCAAAAACAATCACACTACGAGTATCCGCCGGACAAACAATTACTAAAAATGTCGTCTTAAGAATGCGTTAAGGAGAACCTATGCAACCTGAATTTAACCCTCAACCTGAACCTCAACCACAATCTCAGCCTCAACCACAGCCAGATAACACCCCGTTTCAGACACCAGAAACACCGACGCCACCTCAGAAATCACCCAAAACAAAGATACTTGTTATACTTCTTGCGGTTATCGTCGTCCTTGCAATAGGCAGTGGCATCACCTGGTTCGTGATGAGCAAAGTATCCACGTCTGAAACAACACAGCAGGCAACAGCACCGGCGAAAGTAACCATCACAAAAGACGGCTTTACTCCCGCATCTATCAAAGTGAAAAAAGACCAAGCTGTCGAATGGATAAACGATGACGGAACACCTCATAGCATCGCATCCGATCCTCATCCTTCACACGACCAGCTTCCAGGCCTTGATAGCATTGACCCTCTTAACACTGGTGAATCTTACCTATTCACCTTTGAAACCACCGGAACATATACCTATCATGACGATGTAAACCCTGACAAGTTCAAGGGAACGGTGATCGTTGAATAAAATCATGAATAAATTTATATCTTCAAAAAAAATCGTACTTTCTGCTATCGGACTTCTTGTCGGTGTAGCAAGCATAGGCAGCGTCGCTCATGCAGTCGACCTACTGGCAAGTATCGAACCTGAAAATGGCACCCTGCAAAACCCTGCAAAAGTAATTACCGACACGACGGCATCAGGCGGAAAAGCAGTCCAGTTTGGCGTCGCAACAACGACCACACCTCCACCGACTACCCCTCCAACACCTCCGCCATCAACACCACCTAGTACGGGTTCTTACAAAAAACTTACCCCTGGCACTGCTTGGCAATGGCAGTTAACTGGTACGATTAATGAAACTATCTTGGACGGGGTGAACAATAGCAAAAAAATGTACGACATTGATGTTTACGATACTCCCGCACCAACAATCACCCGATTAAAAGCTAAAGGCATAACGGTCATTTGTTATTTTAGTGCTGGTTCGGCAGAAAACTGGCGACCAGACTACAGCAAATTCCCTGCATCCGTCATGGGTAAGGGTCTTGATGGCTGGGCTGGCGAAAAATGGCTTGATGTACGCCAACTTGACGTGCTACGGCCAATCATGGGTGCACGTATGGACATGGCTAAGGACAAGGGCTGTGACGGCCTAGAACCTGACAACGTGGATGCATACACTAACAGCACGGGATTCCCGCTTACTGCCGCTCATCAGGCCGCATACAACCGTATGCTTGCCCAGGAAGGTCACAAGCGTAACCTATCAGTCGGTCTAAAAAACGACGTTGACCAAATTGCGACACTCGTAAACGACTTTGACTGGGCACTCAACGAGCAATGCTACCAATACAACGAATGTGACGGCTATAAAGTGTTCATTCAACAAGGCAAAGCAGTCTTTGGCGTCGAATACAGCTTGGACATCAGCAAGTTCTGCTCAAAAGCGAATACCGCTAACTACGACTGGCTCAAAAAGAGTTTGAACCTCGGTGCAACCCCTAGAACCACTTGTCGATAAGCTAAATAAACCTCGCATCCAGCATTGATTCCCACCTGGTAGTCCCTGACCACATTGTTGCTAATGTTTTTAGGAACTGTACGCCACACAGTATCGCTCTAGGTCTTCTGCCGAGTTAATCCCAATTCCGTATTCAGTAGCTTCACTTTTTAAAAGAGTGACGTGGCAAAGTGGGGGTTTATAATCTGGAATTAGTGCTTGAACGAATTCACGTAGTTCGTCAACACCATCAATTTCCACCGATCCAATCATCGTCATCTGCCCTTCTTTGCGACAAATATATCGCTCTTCACCTAGGCTAACGAAATGTAACTTATGTGTCTGCAAAAAATCCCGAACAGCATCAGCAATTTCCTGTTCCCTTGCTTCGTCGGCTATGTAATCTCTTGTCGCCACAAGCGAGCAGTGATATTCATTTTTTGGCAAAAGCTCAACACCTTCAAAAACCTGCAAGGGCAGGGGAGTCATATTCTCCGTTATGTCTAACGCGATGTACCCTTTTGCATCCCCATCATACCAAACACCCTGACCTAAGATCTGTTTAGCCATGAATTTTCTCGCCCCTCTCTAGCATTCCAATAAACTTCTCAATCCTTGCCTGCCGTGTTTCGGGCTTTTTTGCCATGTGTAGACGAAATAAAATCGCGTAGGTATTTGTTTTGTTGAGCGTCTCATAAAAGCTTTTGGCTGCTAGATTCTTATCTAACGCCGCCTGAAAATCATCAGGTATCATCATGTTCTTTTGCGAATCATATGCTGCGTCCCATCGCCCATCTTTTTTCGCCGCTTCAACCGCCTCTATACCGCTTGGCTGCATTCTGCCTGTTGCAGTTAGCTGCGCGATCTTTTCAACATTCACTTTTGACCACGTACTCTTCGGTCGCCTAGGCGTATATTTTTGCAAATAATGCTTATCGTCTAGCCCCCTTCGAATCCCGTCAATCCACCCATAACAAAGTGCGCCATCAAGCGCCTCTGGCTGAGTGATAGATTTTATACCTGATCCTTTTTTGGCGATCTTCATGACAACGCCTTGCTCATCTGCATAATGTTTAGTAAGCCAAGCTTCCCAATCTGCGAGAGATTCAAATAATATGATTGGAGATTCGATAATCATGTCTTCTCAGTATTTTGGATAATTAAGTAAATTTCCTTAGATTTAGTATCATTTCCATAATAACAGTCTGGTTACAGAGTTTGACAGTGCATTCAATACCACCTATCCCTATGGTTACAGCTTTGATAATCTGGCAGCAGCAAATTTACATCTTCAGCTTTTTATGAAAATCACATTGATACGTATATTCGGTTTCGCCTCCGTTAGAAGAGATATTTTAAAAGATATCGTTTACAGATTTGTAAATCTGAGCTTACCAGATTTACAAAATTTGGTAAAATTGTAACAATGCAAAACGATATACTAAACCACGAATTTCCTCCTAATCTAGATGCTATATGGGAGAAAGAATTTGCCTTGCAGTTGGCTGCGGCGCAAGGTGCTATTAGTGGTCTCAGTCAAGCCGTCCCTCTTTTACATAACCCCGACCTCCTTATGCAGCCCTTGCTAGACAAGGAGGCTGAATCTAGTTCACGTCTTGAAGGCACTCTTGCTTCTGTTGAAGATGTTTATAAAGCCGAGCTAAAGAGCGCCCAGGCAGAGGATAGTGATGACGTAAGAGAAACAAAGAATTATCGCCTAGCACTTACCCAGGGAGTTCATCTCATAAAAACACGCCCCCTTAATCAAGTTGCCGTCAGGCAAATACATGCAACGCTCCTAAATGGAGTGCGCGGAGAAAAAAAGCATCCTGGTAAATATCGCACAGGCGATGTATGGATTGGCGTTGCAGGCACTGGAGTTGGTGATGCTCGGTATGTTCCACCAAGTGCAATTCATATTCCACAATTAATGGACTCTCTGGAAGAGTTAATTAACTCAAGTGGCATCCACCCATTGATAACTTGTGGAATTATTCATCACAGGTTTGAAGGCGTACACCCTTTCGAGGATGGTAACGGAAGAACGGGACGTCTTCTCATAACACTCTATCTATTGAAAACGGGAATGCTCGCTGCGCCAATGCTTTACCCTAGCGGATTTTTCGAGAAAAACAAGCGAGATTATATGAATGCGCTTCACTCTGTAGATATAAGCCAGGATTGGAGTGGTTGGTTACTATTTTTCTTAAAAGGCATAGAAACCCAGGCTCTAGTATCGTTGAAAGTAGCCCGGGACATTGACGCACTCTACAAAAGCCATAGAGAAAAGCTACAAAATGCCACAAGCCATATTGGCCTGCTGAGAGTATTGGAATTTTGCTTCGTCCAGCCGATAGTAAACGTGAAGTACGTCTCCGAAAAACTCTCTATGAACCCTCAGACCGTTCGTAGATACCTAGTACAGTTAGATGAGGCTGGAATTCTTGACTTGGATCATGTCCTCGACCGAGGTGAGAAGATATATTCAAATACAAAACTTCTTGAGTTACTGAGGCAAATATAGATCATTCTATATGATAGAAAATCGACAATCATAAAGTATTTTAATCTAACACATACTAAAAGGCCTCTCGCAGAAGCCTCTTAGTATTTAAAAACTAGTGATTATTATTGTACTGGTGACGTTTCAAATCCTGGACACCATGCGGTGATCATTGGACTTGCGATGCTTAGGTAGCCAGTATCATTTGGCGGGTAAACACGAAGTTTGGTTGCGCCTGTTTTACATGTTCCTGGTTCGAAGTTACCTTGTTCAGAGTAAACGACTGTCGCCTTGGCTGTTTCTGCTGGTTTCAGCGTTAAAGTCTTTTCAGTGTAATTTTTGCTACGGTCGGCAGGAGAGCCGATTTGATTACCGTTATCATTTACTAGCGATACGCCCGGGAATCCAACTAACGTACAGGTTCGTTTGCCCGAGTTAGTCAGGACAAGTACTTGGTTAAGTGTACCCGCTCCACCACCATCACCGTTTGTCAGTGATAATGTTAGCTCGTCTGCGTTACAGGTTGTTTCGGTTGCTACTTTCGGCGGGGTTAATTCCTGCGCTGGACGGGTTTCTTTGGCTGGAGTTTTTTCTGCCTGTGCCGCAGCTAGTTTAGAATCGAAATCCGCTTTTTGGTCGTTTAACTCGTTCTGCTGCCACATATAGACGCCTGCGGCTGTCCCTGCCATAAGGACAAGGATCAAAAGAATTATTCCAAGTACCTTTCCGGCTTTTTTGCCCTTTTTAGGTGCTGGCTGAGATGGCGGTGGTGTATATTGCGTTGTCGTGTCTTCTTCATTCATATCCATATTTATTTTCTTCCTTCTTGCTATCCATCATAACCGAAAGTATTATGGACAACAATATTTTTTACATAAGTATTTTGGTGTTTCGTACAGTTTCGTGTGTTACTATGAAGGTAAAGAACCATAAGCGCGGGATTTGTTGGTCTATATGCGCATTAGGGAATAATTTATTTTGTCACAAGATTCTGTCCACGAGAAATGCGCGGTGTTTGGCACATTTGGCACTGGCGAAGAGGCTTCACGAACAACATTTTACGGACTATGGGCGCTCCAGCATAGGGGTCAGGAAAGCTCGGGTATTGTCAGCACTGACGGTGCCCTTTTTCATAAGCACTCGGCGTCCGGACTGGTAGCAAGCGTGTACCGCGAAGAAGACCTAGAACAGTTAGACGGGACAATCACCGTTGGCCACAACCGCTATTCAACATCAGGTTCGGCCGACGGCGCGCACAGCCAACCGGTATTACACAAACAAGCCGCCCTTGCCTTTGCGCACAATGGCAACTTGCCTAGTACTGAAAAGCTAGAAGAATTCCTGGACACCCGCGGCATTGCCCACGACAAGCTGAATGATTCCGAAATGATGGGTGAATCAATTGCCTGCCGCATGCTAGACAACGGACAAAGCCTAGAGGACGCAATAATTTCAAACTACCCCCTATTCACGGGGGCTTTTGCTTGCATCGCGATGACAACCGACAAGCTTGTGGCCTTTCGCGACGCATACGGCGTACGTCCACTAACGATTGGCAAGCTGGGCGATGGTTACGTCGTTTCGTCCGAAACCTGTGCGCTTGATACCGTTGGCGCCACGTTCGTCCGCGACGTTAAACCCGGCGAAGTCATCGTGATCGACGCCGATGGGTTACATTCATACCAAGCAGCACCTGGTACATTAAAACTAGATATTTTTGAGTTCGTTTACTTTGCGCGCCCCGACAGTATTATCGAAGGACGCAGCGTCAATAAAGTGCGCGAAAACATGGGCAAAGAACTTGCCATCGAATGTAAGATTGATGCTGATATTGTTGTCCCCGTCCCCGATTCTGCCATTCCGGCGGCACTAGGCTATTCACAAATAAGCGGTATTCCATTTGAAATGGCGCTCATTAAAAACCGCTACATTCACCGAACCTTTATTCGCCCGACAGCTAAACTACGCGAACAAGATTTGAAAATGAAATTAAACCCTATGCCCCATATTTTGCGTGGTAAGCGTGTTATTCTGATTGACGATTCGATTGTCCGCGGAACAACAACCCGCAAGATTGCTGGTATGCTGTACGAGGCTGGCGCCAAGGAAGTTCACATTTTAATTAGCTCACCTCCAGTTAAATACCCTGATTTTTATGGTATTGATTTGCCCGCCCAAGAAGATCTGATTGCCCACAACATGACGCCCGACCAAATCGGCGAACACCTCGGCGTTGATTCGCTTAATTACCTGTCGTACAACGGTATGATCCGTGCAACCGGCATGCCGTCGAGTGATTTTTCTACTGCCTGCTTTAACGGTATTTACCCGATTGATATCGGCAAACGCAAAGACGGCATCCAACGTGCCGCCTTTGAAATTCAGATTCCTGTCGAAGCTGCTGTTCCTAGCGAGCTGTCTGTCGACGGAAAAGCCACGATGCAACTGGCATAGCAACAACGAGTATGCCGATGCTCCATACAATTGATAGCCAGATGTGATTACCGGCTGGTAGTCCTAATAGTAATGCGCGCACTGCTTCGACGATATGAGTAATCGGCTGATTTTCAGCGAATGCTTTTAGAACCGGCGTCATGCTGTCGGCAGGAACAAACGCGCTACTGGCAAAGGTAAGAGGGAAGACAAGAACAAACGTTAACCACTGTACGCCTTCGACGCTTTTTGCCACCACGCCAACGATCGCAGCCAACCAAGAAAAGGCAAGTGTGAATAGGAGTAGAATTCCAGCAATCAGCAACCATTCGGAAAAGCTTGCACTTGATCGAAATCCGATGACAAGTCCCGCAAGTAGCATCACGACCGTTGAGATACTGTTACGGAAAAGGTCAGAAATAACATGGCCGTTTAGTACGGCTAGGTTTGACATTGGTAATGACCTAAACCGGTCAACAATTCCCTTTTGTAAATCGTTACAGACCGCAATCGCTGTGGTTGTCGAGCCAAAGGCTACCGTTTGTACGATAATACCCGCCATTAGGAAATTCAGATACGAAACCCCCGGTGGCAGCGCTGATGAAATTGCCCCGCCAAATACTGCGGCAAATAACACCAAAAACATAATTGGCTGAAAGAACGTTCCAAGCAACTGGTCGGTATTACGAATAATATGCGTGCTACTACGCTTGATCATAATGAGCGAGTCTATAAAGCCAAGAACAATTTTAGGCTTTTGTTGGAATTCTAATTTAACAGCCATTACTTCTTACCTTCCTTTTTCGTCTGTGTTTGCTTACCTGTCAGCGACAAGAATACATCGTCTAGTGTTGGTTTATGCACCGCCATAGATTCAAGCTTGATCTTTTTATCCGCTAGGATATCAAGCATCTTTCGAACGTCGGCGTTTGTATCCGCAATAACCGTTGTAAGCGAGTAATCTTTTTCGTTTGTATCAACGACCGCTTTCCCTAGCGCTTTTTTAGCTTCATCAAGTGTTTCAGTGTCCTTGAACATAAGTTCCAGACGGTCCTGCCCAACCTTGCTTTTCAGCTGAGCCGCTGTTCCCTCTGCGATTACCTTACCGCCGTCGATCACGATAATATTATCAGCCAGCTGATCAGCTTCATCAAGGTACTGTGTTGTCAGTAGGATAGTTGTTCCGTTCGCCATCAGCTTTTTGATAATCGCCCACATAGCCAGGCGTGAACGCGGGTCAAGCCCAGTTGTTGGTTCATCCAAGAAGATCACTGGGGGAGTGGCAATCAGGCTAACCGCTAGGTCAAGCCGGCGGCGCATACCACCGGAATATGTTTTCGCTGGGCGATCAGCTGCCTTAACTAAATCAAATTCTTCTAGCAATTCATCAGCCCTAGCTTTGGCACTTTCTTTGGTTAATCGGTACAACTTGCCCATCATAACCAAGTTTTCGCGGCCAGTTAGTAGTTCGTCGATTGCTGCGGATTGACCAGTCAGGCCGATCACGCTTCGCACTTTGTCGGCATCACGTGTCACGTCAAATCCTTCGACCGCAACCGATCCGCCGTCATATTTTAAAAGCGTGCTTAAAATACGAACCGTTGTCGTTTTGCCCGCACCGTTTGGACCAAGTAGCGCCAGCATCGTGCCGCGTTCGACTTTTAGGTCAATTCCCTTTAGTACATCGTTCGATCCATAAGATTTGGTCAATCCTTCTGCGACGATGACGTAATCTTTTTGTGTCATTCATTTCCCCAAAATTAGTAATAACGTGTGCTGCTATTTTAGCATATGCACCCCTATGGATGGTAAAATAAAGATAAGGAGAAGTAAAATTTATTATGACTCACCCTACTAATGACGAATTTACAGGTGTATGGCGTAGCCGCTATTGGCATCCTAGTAACGACCATGATGGCAAAGACATAAGCGAGTACCAGATGGACGCTCATCTCAAAGGCAACCGGCTGACAATGACGAGCCTTCCTACGAAAGACGGCTCATACATGAGCCTTAAGCTGACCATCGATGACGGCCTTGCAACTGGCGCATGGCAAGAATCAACCGCGCCTTTAGGTGAATTTAAAGGCATGGTGTATTCGGGCGCAATGCAACTGATCATCTCGGATGATGGCAAGCAAATGGACGGTAAGTGGGTAGGCGTAGGCCGTGAAAAGCTGGATGATGGCACTTACGAAGCCCGGATCTACACCGGAAAATGGCATCTGGAACGAGCTCCACGGGTTTAGGCTATTTGCCTGGAAAAAGGTTCTTGACTGCGATAATTAACATCGCGGCAATCTGACTGAGTGTTCCAGCAATAACAAGCCGGAAACTCCATTCTTCCAGATGAAATCCCCATGCGGAAAAACCCTGGAAAAACGCTAGGCAAAAAATAACAGCCGTTTCAGCAGTTAAGAAATAAAACAGAATCCGAAGTGTTGTTTCTTTTAACTTCTGATCCTTTTCAATATTGTCGTTTTCGATCTGCTGCTTGCGAATCTTCTGGTCAAGCGTTTTGAGCGGCAAGGCAGGGGAGGGAGGTGAGGTAAATTGTTCGTCACCGGCTAGGTCTGCCCTGGCCTGATTAATCGTTTGCTGTAGTTCCTTGACAGCACGCTTTGTTTCCTGTTCCCTTTGCTGGTACGTTGCCATTACACAAGCCCTAATTTCTCTAGCCTGATTGCCATCGCCACAATCGATACCTCAAACGCATCAGCACATTTATTAACATCGTGCGTTAGTTCCCAAAATTGGCGAACCTTATCTTCTGGCATCAAAAGAACAGCCGCAAAGTTATTCGCTTCACGTTCCTTTTGAATACTGTCCGCTTCTTTTGGCGCTTCGTCAGGCCGAAGCAACATCCCTTCGCTATCTAAAACATTTGAATAATCCACGAGGCCAGTCTGCGCGTTATCGACGAGCCACTTCCGGTGCAAAAAATAATGTCCGAATTCATGGGCTGCGGTAAAATTCTGCCGAACCACGGGCTTGTTTTTATTTATAGCAATTGAAAATTCACCGTCTTGAAAAAAGATTGCACCCGATACTTCGTCAGGCATATTATCCAGATAAAATATGCTTAGTTCGTCGATTTTGTTTACAGTGGCCAGAAAAGGGAAAGGGACTATACCCGAAGGGTTATACTCGGCAGCGACGAGGATTGCTTTTTCTTGTGCGTCCCTAATACTCATATCCCCTCTAGTATATCTACTGAGGAGGATTTTATCTAGATCAGTTACCTATCTTAAGCGTCCGCCCGGTTACTGGTGAGCGTAAATAATCTACCCAGTCCCCAGGCGACAAGTCCGTAAATGACAATCGCTACCAGGCTGCTGATTTCAAATACGGACTGGCCGTAACTTGGTTCGTAACTGAAAATCCCGTAAAAGGGCCAGGCAAAAAAACCGCCGACGTTGTAAATAAAGTCGACGAAAGGTGACCCCTGGTTGGCGGCAAGCAACAGAAAGACCATCCGAAGTGCCAAAAAGGCAATAATAATTCCAGCAATATAATAGATTATGCGTCGCACAATAACTTTGCCGTCAACGCCACGGGCTGTTTCTACGGTTTGACGCCGTATGTTCGTGTCCCCTTGCACTTCGTTTGTTTCACGAACTTCAGTAGTTTGTTGGTCTCGATCATCCATGTCAATCCCCTCCATTACTTATACTTCTAGCGTAGCACAAATTGGTAATGTTAAAGATTTAGTAGAATAGCATGATTTATTCAATTTCGGTGTCGTCAGGAAGATTTGCGTGGTGGCTATTGATGAAAGCTCGGAGTTCTTCGGTTGTTCGTGGGCGATTCCACGTTGCCAAATCCAAGATATCACTAACGGTTACCGCTTCGACATCGGCTGCTTGCATATCCATTTTCTTTGCGTCCTTTTTGTTTTTAGTTTCTTATAGTCTTATTTAAGCATAAACTGTTTAAAAAAGCAATACCTTACAGGAAGATTTTTGACCATTATAGGACGCTTATGTTATAAATAGGGACAGAGGTAAACAAAAAATAAACATGGACATCATAAGTTCTCTCGCTATTGTCGCCTTTGCCGCCCTTATTCACGCTAGTTTTCAACTGAGCGTTAGCGTACTCACGCTGATGAGCGGGCACGCGATTGGCGCCAAAACCGCGCACACTAAACTCCTTCGGTTAACGAACGGGTTTTTACTTGGCGTGCTTCTGATGACAATGCTTCTGGTAGCATTTATTTGCTTTGTCCTGCAAAGCAGCTTTGGCAGCCACGTTCCTTATGTTGTCTGGGCAGTCGCTTGCGGACTTCTTCTGGGGCTTGGTGTCGCCGTTTGGGCATTTTACTACCGGAAAGAGAAGGGGACTAGTCTATGGCTTCCCCGCGGTCTTGCCCGTTATTTAGGCGAGAGAGCAAAAGCAACTAAACAAAGTGGAGAGGCGTTTGGTTTAGGGCTTAGTAGCGTCATTGCGGAATTCATCTTTATCCTTGCCCCAATGGTGGTTGCCAGCCTGGTACTTATCCAACTTGAACCTATGTGGCAATTACTGGGAATTGGCCTGTATACAATCATTTCCCTGCTTTCCCTGCTAGTCGTTAACGCCCTGATCGGAAGCGGTCACCGCCTAAGCGGAATCCAACGATGGCGCGAAGACAACAAAAGGTTTTTGCAATTCGCGAGTGGAAGCGGCCTATTGATCCTTGGATTTTACGTGTACGTTGACCAAATTGTCACTGCTACCGTTACTGCCCACGGAGGTTTTTAATGACAAACCCTCCTTCCATCATCAAACGCGAAGGCAAACGCCCCAGCGAGCAGTTTGAGCGCAGCAAGCTTCACAGCAGCGTTAGGGCAGCATGCCTGAGCGTTCGTAGCCCAGAGGGTGAAGCCGAAACAATTGCTAAGAATGTCAGTGAAGCCGTTATTGCCTGGTTAGAGACAAAGCCCGAAGTGACAAGCGCCGATCTTCGCCGCAAAGCCACTGCCGTCCTGACATCATTCCATCCAGAAGCTGCATATTTATATAAACATCATCGCTTGATCATATAAGGAGACCTACGGGTATGGCTAAAAAAGTAACATTCGACTTTGATCTCATTGTCATCGGCAGCGGTGCAGGGGGAAGTGCCGCAGCAACTATTGCGGCGCGCGAAGGCAAAAAAGTAGCAATTATCGAAGCTGATACCTTTGGCGGCGACTCGCCTAACTGGAGTGACGTCCCAACCAAAGCCCTGCTTCACGTCGCGCAGCTTTACGACGAAGCTCGTCACGGCGCACGTTTCGGCCTGCGTTCGGCCACGCTTGGCTACAACTACCCTTCTTTACGTGCCTGGAAAGATCTAGCTGTCAAACGAACTGGTGCTGGTGGCAACCGTAAATATTACGAAAACGAAAATATCACAACCCTACAAGGAACAGCTCACTTTTTATCTCCTCATGAAATAAGCGTTAATCGGCATCACCTTTCTGCCGAGAAGTTTTTGGTCGCGACTGGATCACATTGGGTCGCACCTAATATTCAGGGCCTAAAAGACGTCCCCCACCTTACTCCACGAACTATTCTAGAGGCCATGCGCCCACCTAAAAGCCTGTACGTGATTGGTGGCGGCACGATCGGCGTTGAAATTGCACAGCTAATGGCTATTTTCGGCACAAAAGTATATATTGCCGAGATTGCCTCTCGCCTATTACCCCGTGAAGATGAAGAAGTCGGCATACTCATGGAACGCCTATTAAAAGAACAAAAGGGCGTGACAACTCTTACCCAGACCCGAACCCTTGCTGTTGTCAAAGACGGTATTGGCAAACGTGTCACCTACACCCGTGGAGGCGTCGAGAAATCAGTTCGCGTCGACGAAGTGCTTATTGCCACCGGCCGTGTACCTACCGTCGACCTGGGGCTTGAAAACGCCAGTGTGACATATACGCCGAAAGGTATTGAAGTTGACGCAAATCTACAAACCAGTGCCAGGCATATCTTTGCCGCTGGCGACGTACTCGGTCATAACTCACACACACATACCGCGCTACTCGAAAGCCGCGTGGCTGCTAACAACATCTTGCACAAGACAAAGATTGCTCCAAATTATACTGCAACGACACGTGTTACCTTTACCCACCCAGGGATTGCATCTGTTGGCCTATCCGAAGACGACTGTCTAAAGCGAGACCTGGCTATCAACAAAGCCGTTGCGCCGCTTAACATCGTGGCCCGTAGCAACACGTCAGATTTTCGTGACGGGTTTGTAAAACTTATCACAAACAAGCATGGTGTCATACTTGGAGGCACAGTTGTAGCGCCTCACGCAGCCGAGATTATTCACGAAATTGCTTTAGCGGTTAAGCACGAGCTAACCGCAGCGGACCTTGCAGATACGCCACATGCGTTCCTCAGCTGGAGTGAAGCAGTGCGAGTAGCAGCTGCCAAGCTTAGTTAGTTGATTTCCGTGCCCATATCAACACAGAATTTATAGATCAAGCGTTCACTAAGCTTGTCGCTGTCTTTAAATATATGCGGATTAGTAAATGCTATTTCGCTTGCATCGGGGCCTATGCCAAAGTCGTCTGTTTCAGTTCGGACATTGTACACAACCCATAATCCCCATGTTTCATATTTCGGAATAAAAAATGTTTGTACGCCAATTAACGAGGCGCTAAAATTACCTTCATATGCAATCTCTTCGACAAGTTCGCGACGCAGGCCTTCTGTGTCTGATTCTCCATGATCAACTCCGCCACCAGGCAGGTCCCAGTTATCGCTTTTTTCTTTGACGACAAGTACTTCGCCTTTTTCATTGCGAATAACAGCCTTTAAAGACACTCTGTAGATAGGGGTGGGGTATTTTCCGGACATGAGAGATATTATAACATATTTATTGAGGTAGAATGGCGACTAGGGCGTTAGATTCGGAATCTGCGCGATAACCAAGAAAAATAGCTATCTTGCGATAGCTATTTTTCTTGGTTGCGGGGGTAGGATTCGAACCTACGACCTTGTGGTTATGAGCCACACGAGCTGACCAGACTGCTCCACCCCGCGGCACTTGGTTAATGATAACAGATGTGGGTTAGTTTCGCAAGCCCTTATGGTTGCCTCCAAAAAGGAAATTGGTCCACTGCTCTATGTTGCTTGGCGGCTGTTGTTTTTTGGCGGTTGTCTTGGGCGTAGCGGCAGTAACACTTTTTGCTGCAGCTGTGTTAGGAGGCAAAATCAGCACTTTCTCGCCTGGTGAGACTAGCCCTAGATATTTCCTGGCGGAAATTTCTTTAAACTCGCTGCTTTGGTAGTATTTTTGTTCGTAAGTAAGAGCCTGTGTTTCTAGTTCGGCCAGTTTTTCCTGACGGGTTTTAGCATCTAATTCTTTTTGCAGACCGTAATTACGCTGCATCATACCAATTGATCCCCACGCCCAGCTAGCGCCAATAATCAGGGCAACAGCTATTACAACATTATTCATCGTTAGATAACGATGACGCAGATGATAGTAAAATTTCCGGATGTTTATTTTTTTCATAATTTCCTCGTGGTGGGGGCGGATGGAATCGAACCATCTACCAAGTGGTTATGAGCCGCCTGCTCTAACCGATGAGCTACGCCCCCGTCTGTGGTATTATATCGCAAAACCACCCCTATGGGAATCAAAAAAGCCCCTAGGACGATTTGCGCGTCTTTTGGGGCTAGTTTGGCACCTGTTTGTTTGATACTACTGTATCATCAAACGTGCTTGTGTTTCAAGATTATTTTTGGTCAGTCTTGATCTTGCTAATTGTAAGGAAACCGTTACGTGGGTTTTCTTTAACTTCGCGATCTTCTGGAAGATCGGTTGGTTCACCCTTAGCGTTTTTCTCTACTTTAGCGAAAAAGTAAATTGTTTGTGGCTTACCACCGCGCAGTGTGACATCAGTCTTGTGCAAGTAGTAAGTAATACCCTTCGAGTTAGTGTGCTTGTAAGCCATAAGTTCTTATACCTCCTATTAGCGTCTTACTTTGCTAGAGTACCGTCTCGGACGCACGGTGTCAACTATTTAAATACCCCTGTAGTGCTGTTTTAATAGCAATCTGAGGACACCGAGGCTAATCAGGCGAACGGCAATAACGATGATAATGGCCACGCAGACCAAAACAGACCAGCCTGCAAAATCAGGTGACCAAAGGGGCGAAGCGAAGTTTTGACGGTACAGGTCGGTACTTGGTAGCGTCACGTTCTGCACAGGGTCAGGAGAAGGGGGAAATTTGGCTAACTCATCTGCAAAACACTGTACGTATGCCGGTGACCACGCAGTATATTGAGGCTTACACACGGCGTCAGCTTTGACGTTCACGTTACCGTTTGGATTGCCGACATTCTTAGCAGCATCAACAACTTTTTGCACGTCACGCCGGTATTGCTGCTCCAGGTAAAAGACGCCTGTGTCCGCATTCATATGGCTAATCGTATATTGTTGTAAATCATACAATCGATTAGTCATATCGGACGTATTGCCGTACTTGTCAGCAGTAATCACCGCCTCTTTTCGCTGCATCATCCCGATGTTATTAAGCCTTAAGAATGTTGCCGCAATGAAGCCCACAAGAAGAAGCACGACAAGTAACTGCCACGTTTTGATACGCTGCAGTCGTCTAATGCTCTTTTTTACTTGTCTTTTGTCTGCCACGTAAGAAATATCCCACCTCTTGCTACTCTTTTTATTGTAGCATGAGCGTTACTCCTTGGCACGATGATATACTAACAATATGAACATCTATTTCTCGGGAATTGGGGGCGTAGGCATAGGACCACTTGCAGAGATAGCATATGATGCCGGATATCAGGTGCAAGGATCAGATGCCACCGGAGGGCTTGTCACGCATAAGCTACAGGAACGAGGTATTGCCGTTTCTTTTAACCAAGACGGCACGTTCCTTCGTACATGTCATAGTGATCGTCCCATAGATTGGTTCGTTCACACTGCCGCCCTCCCTTTTGATCACCCGGAATTGATCTTGGCGCGAGAATTAGGCATTAAAACGACAAAGCGTGACGAGTTACTTGCACGCATAATCAGCGAGAAGCAGTTAAAACTTATCGCTGTCGCTGGTACGCATGGTAAAACAACGACCACAGGCATGCTTGTTTGGATCATGAAAGAGCTTGGAATCCCCGTTAGTTATTCCGTTGGCACAACACTCAGTTTTGGCCCAAGCGGCAAGTTTGATCCCAACAGTGAATATTTCATCTATGAGTGTGATGAGTTTGACCGCAATTTATTACACTTCTCGCCTTTCTTGTCACTTATCACCTCGCTAGACTATGACCACCCAGATACGTACAAAACAGAATCTGACTATATGGATGCTTTTCGTCAGTTCATCAACCAGTCGGATATGGCAATTATGTGGCAGCAAGACGGCACAAAAATTCAGGCAACGGTAGACGACGGATGGATATTACGCGCTGATGAAGTTATGGACTTAAAACTTCCAGGTGCGCACTATCGTCGTAATGGTACGCTTGTCATAAAATCCCTGGAATACCTAAGAATCAGTGACGTTAAATCGGTCACGGATATTTTGAATAGTTTCCCAGGAACTGATCGTAGGTTTGAACGCCTAGCCGACAATCTATACACTGACTACGGCCACCATCCGGCCGAGATCGCTGCCAACCTGCAGCTCGCCCGTGAGGTGTCTGACCATATTGTCCTCGTATATCAGCCTCATCAGAACGTACGCCAGCACGAAGTCAGAAATGACTACACAGACTGTTTTACGCTAGCCGACGAGATATACTGGGTTCCTACCTATCTTTCCCGCGAAGATCCTACCCTACCTATTCTGACACCTGAAGAGTTAACGCAAAATATCGCAAATAAAGATGCGGTTCATATTGCCGAACTTGACGACGAGTTATGGGATACAATCAATGCCGCCCGCAGGTCAGGCAAGCTAGTACTGGCGATGGGTGCCGGTAGCATTGATGGATGGCTACGGTCTAAGCTGACCGTTTAGCGGTTGTCGCCGCTTCCCCTTAGCACACCGCGTTCTTTACGGCTCGCGAGTTTTGCGATATTTTTTTCAGCAATTTCCTCAAGAGGAATATCAAAGTGGTCCGCGAGAACCGCTACGTACCACATGACATCACCTAATTCTTTTTTTAGATCTTCAACGTCGATTGCAGCCATAAAATCATCGTTATCTCGGACGACTTTTTTAACCTTTTCGGCGATCTCACCTGTTTCGCCAACAAGGCCTAAAACGAGGTGAAAAAATTCGTTCTTTTTGTCACGCGGGGCTGCGGTTCGAAGGGCTGCGGTTTGGTAGTCATTTAAATTCATACCTTTATTGTACCGACCAAACACGCAATTTACTATTTTCGCGGGGGAGATGCCTTGACGAAATGAATCGGTAGCCCTTCACCTACAAAGCGCTTTTCGTAGGTAGTCATTATTTTATAGGTATCATCCAGATCAGAATCATGCAAATCAAAACCGAGTTCTTCAAGTTGCCATCCCTGCCCAACTAACTGTTCTAAACTCCACTGAAACAGGTTGGTAGCGTCCGTTTTAAAATATAGTTTTCCGGCTGCCTCAAGAAGCTTCTCGTATATTTCTAAAAACCTTGGGTGAGTTAACCGGTGTTTCGAACTTCGATCTTTCGGAAATGGGTCAGGAAAGGTAATCCATACGGCATCTAATGTATCCGCAGGGAAAAAGTCTTGCAGTAAATCGGCACGACCGCGCAAAAAACGTACGTTAGATAGATTTTCCTCGTTGGCTAGCTTTGCTCCTGTTTGCAACCGGTCGGCTTTGACATCGCACGCGACAATTTGCTTATATGGCATGTCTCTCGCTAGCGCAACACCAAAAAGTCCAGTCCCTGCACCTATTTCAAGGATATTAGCCTGGGGTTCGTCTTGCCACTGCTCGGCTTCAAAGCAAAGTGACGAATTAGCAAATAGCGCAAATCTATACTTTTTGCGCTTTCTTGTAATAATAAACTCATCGGGATCTACGTTCCCGCTCACCGAAGGCGCTCCATAGTAGATCCTGCAAACGTATAAAGGCGCGATGGCGTATCGTCAGTCACCGTACCGCCATCTACATAAAAATCCACGCTATCGCCAAAGTACCCTTTGGCTTCGTCAATATTCATAGCGGGCGGAAGCCCTTCGGGATTAGCACTTGGTGCAACGAGAGGGCCTGTTTTATCAATAAGATCACGAAGTCTTTCATCATCAGGCAACCTATACGCCACCGAGCTTTTACCTCGAGTTATCCAATCAGGCGCACGATGGGACGGCAGAATGATACTGTTTTTGCCAGGCCAAAGACCGACAAGGCGGTCGCTGATGGACGCATCTATACCATCAAATAGTTGGTCTAGGCGACTGATCATTACGATTGGCGACTTATCATAGGTACGGTGTTTCACCGCAAAAACTCGCTCAACGGCCACGTCATTATTCGCCACAGCCACCAATCCATACAGCGTGTCCGTTCTTACAACGCCAATACCGCCCTTCTTTAGAAGAAGGACAATGTTTTCGTCGAAACTATCAGAATACACAGGCATTGCACATGATATACTACCACATATGGATATGGTTCAAAAATGGATTGCTGATAATGGCGTTGATGCACTTATTATCATCCTTGTTACAACTCTATTCTATATAGCGGGTAACTTTTTAGTAGGACGCGTTGTCAGACGTGCCGTACGCGTTCAAGGACGAGGTCGTGAATGGCATCGAAAAGACATTGAAAAGCGAGAAAAGACGCTTGTTGGCCCTTTTATGGTCATTTGGCGTGTCGTTATTATCACGATTGCCGCATTTGTTTTTATCAAAGCACTTCTGCCATCAACCGACCTGGCACCGTTATTTGCCAGTGCGGGAATTATTGGCGTCGCGCTTGGATTTGGGGCGCAATCACTCGTTAAAGATTTTTTGTCGGGGATTTTTATTATTTCCGAAAATCAATACCGCGTCGGTGATATTATCGACATCGAAGGAGCTAGCGGTACGGTAGAGCGCATCGGCAGCCGTTCGACCGTGCTTCGTGACGCGGATGGAAACGTGCATTATTTTCCTAATGGTATGGTCCAACATGTCATCAACAAAACAATGGGATACAGTATGGCCAGGTTTTCTATTACCGTTGCCCCATCGGCTGACCTTGAACATGTTATCGAACTGATTAACCTAGCAGGTGAAAAACTAGCCAGTGAGGAAAAATGGCAGCCAAAAATCATCGAGGCTCCATCATTTGTATCCGTTGGAGAGTTCACCTCAACTACTGTCAGCTTGCTTATCTCTGGTAAAACACAGCCGTCGGATCAATGGTCCGTTGCCGCTGAGATGCGTCGTCGCTTACTCGAGACATTCGAGAAAAAGGGTATTGAACTTGGCACTACCCTTCCCGCAGCACCACCTAGAAAATAATTACTGGTTCTCGGCTGTAGGCGTGTCAATTGATAGCGCTTGGTCGTTCATAACATCGCCACTAAATCCATCAACGGCCGTTACTTGTTTTACTTGTTTATCGTATAACGTTCGGAATTGATTAAGAGCTGATTGATCAAGCGTTCCTGTTGAAGGAAAGCTATTGAAGTCATTTGACTGCGAAGCTTGTTCGCGCACGGACTGAAAACCAGGCCGGCTCAGATCGAGTTGGGCCGTGCCACTGCTGTTATATAACGCCAGAGATATGCCAACCAAAAATAAAGCGATAATAATCGTAAAACCAATCAGCAACATGAATCGATGCTGCTGCCAACGGCTAAGAGTCGCGCCTTCGGCTACAAGTTGTTCTTCGCTCACTCTGTAACCCCCTTTGGTATAGTCTTAGCCAAAGCTTCGAATTCCTCTTTGTATCTTTGAATAATATCTTTGAGATTTACGGTATTTTCATGCACTACGAGGCGCTTTGCCCGTGCATCATTTACATTATCGTAAAATGCGACTGGCTGGTTGGTACAGTTAATCTTTAGCGCCTGAGACATTGCTTCCTCATACGACTTATAGTTAGCTCTAAATGCCATCAGTTCACGCTCGTAACCCGCTGCTGCGGAACTTAGCTTCGTAACGTCAAAACGATTAAGCGTGGCGCGGCTATTAAACGGCGTCATCAATTTCGTAGAGATCGATTCGTATAGTTGTCCCCTGTTAACACGCAGGAGCGCATCGCTCGTATGTAACTGGCTAAGTGTCGACTGTGCTTCAATACAGTTGCTTCGAATGCGTGCGATGTGTTCTTCTGTCATAAGTCCGTCACTTTGTGCGTATACTGCCGAATGCAAAAACAGCACACCAGATAAAGTGACGATTCCGACTGAAATAAAGATGAGGGAACGTTTCATGCTTCTCTATTATCACCCTTCGGGGTCTATTTGGTCAAATGGAACTCATTATTACTTTTTTCAATCAACCCATCCCTTGCTAGGCTAGCGAGAGCCGGCTCGAATCTAGGGTCTTTTTTGAACTTCTCACTCAAGATGTTGGCATCCTGTGCATCAGTCGCGAGCAAACGAATGATCTGTCCACGCATTTCACGGGCACTCCCTTCTAGAGGTGTTTGTTTTTTATAATGTTTACTTCTGGTAATCACGCTTGGATGATTCTTCTTTAGCCACGTACCATAATCCATCACCGCCCAGTAGAACTCGCGCGGATTAGTCGTATCTACCGTTTTCTTTACAAGCTTCGCCAACTCAACATCGCTTATTTTAGCCTCGTCATTAAAGAAATGGTGAAAATAAACAGTGCGGACATTTGTCTCAATAAAAACAACTGGCTTATTAAACGCGTAGGCCATGATCGCGCCAGCGGTGCTTTGCCCTACACCCGGCAAGGCAAGAATATCTTCATATGCTTCAGGGAAAATACCTTCGTGTTCCGTCACTATCTTTTTCGCCGCTTCGTGCAAAAACTTAGCACGACGGTTATATCCAAGGCCGTTCCAAAGGCGAAGCACATCACCTAACGATGCACTGGCAAGTGTTTTTTCATCGGGAAATCGTTCAATAAACGCATTGAATTTAGGAATAACGCGGTCCACTTGTGTTTGCTGCAACATAAGTTCACTGACCAACACATAAAATGGTCGTGTGTCCTGACGCCATGGCATATCACGGTAAAGCTTGTGGCTTTTTTGTTTAACTAATTCCTGAAAATCTGCTTCATTCACCTCTTCATTATACCTAACCGGAGTATAATAAGAGTATGACAACATTTGTTTTAGGAGGAGGATGTTTCTGGTGCGTCGACGCGGTGTTCCGACGTCTAAAAGGGGTGACCAAAGTCGAAAGTGGCTACGCGGGCGGTCATACGGACTCACCAAATTATTACCAAGTTGCGTCAGGACAAACGGGACACGCCGAAGTTGTAAGTGTTACCTTTGATGAATCTGTAATTCCACCTGAAACGATCCTTAATATTTTCTTTTCCATTCACGATCCAACCACGCTCAATAGACAAGGTGCCGATGTCGGGACACAGTATCGTTCAATTATGCTTTATCAAGATAATGAACAAAAACAACTGTTTGAAAACGCCATCGAAAAGGCAAAAAGTATCTGGACAGGCACTATCGTTACCGAAATCAAACCACTAGAAAAGTTCTTCGTAGCCGAAGACGAGCACCAAGATTTTTTCAGTAAACAACCCGACGCAGGCTATTGCCAAATAATCATTGCACCGAAAGTTATTAAAGCCCGTGCCACATACACTAAATGGTTCAAGGAGGATGAATAAATGAAAATCACAAAATACGAACATGCTTGTTTTACGGTAGAAAAAGACGGCCAGATACTCGTTGTTGATCCAGGGGCATTTACAACGGATTTTATTGCACCCGAAAACGTTGTCGCCGTTGTTATTACCCATGAGCATCAAGATCATTTTGACCACGAACAACTTGCCGCGATTGTCGACAAAAACCCTGATGCGGTGATTATTGGCCATGAATCAGTCACCTCTAAAATCGAAGCATTTGAAACAAAGACCGTTCAGGCAGGCGATAAAATTACCGTAGGCGAATTTGATCTAGAATTCTTTGGGGGCGACCATGCGCTTATTCACGACAGCATACCAAGAGCCGCGAACCTGGGCGTCATGATCAACGAACTGCTTTATTTCCCCGGGGATTCGTTTACGTTACCTAATAAACCCGTTGACACTCTTGCGATTCCAGCAACAGCCCCGTGGATGAAGATTGGTGAAGCGATGGATTTTTTGGTTGCCGTAAATCCTAGATTGGCCTTCCCTACGCATGATGCTATTTTGTCAGATGCAGGAAAAGGCTTGTCCGACAGCTTACTCGGCAGCATTGCATCCGCTAGCGGCACTGAGTATAAACGCCTAGAGACTCCGCTTGAAATCTGACCATTCCGCCCTGGTTCAACAAGCTGCTGATTACCTCGCCAAGCATGACCCTGTTTTGGCGTCCGTTATTAAAGCGCATCCATTGCCAACATTCGTGCCACACACCAATTACTATCAAGAACTTGTCGAAAGCATCATTAGCCAGCAGCTAAGCGTAAAAGCCGCGAGCGCGATCGAGAAGCGATTTATTGGCTTATTTGAAGATCAATTCCCTTCGCCTGAACAAATTTTATCACGCAGCATTGAGGAATTCCGCTCTGTTGGCCTATCAAGGCCCAAAGCCGCCTATGTCCAAGATTTGGCGCGCAATGTTTTAGACGGCACGGTTAAATTTGATACGCTAGACCAACTTTCGAATGATGAAATTATTGCTGAACTGACAAAAGTTAAAGGCATCGGCGAGTGGACCGTTCATATGTTTTTAATGTTCTGTATGGGCCGGCTAGATGTTTTGCCAATAGGTGATTTAGGAATCAGAAACGGGGTTCAAAAACTATATAGTTTCGATCATGCACTCCTTCCTCAAGAAGTTACCTTGTTAGCAGAGGCAAACAAATGGACGCCATATCAGTCGGTGGCTAGCTGGTACGTTTGGCAATCACTTGATAATGCACCGAAACTTGAGGCAACATAAAACCGCTCTGTAACGAGCGGTTTTACTATAAGGTATTAAACTTTAACGAAGATTCTTTTCGGCGTCTTTTTGAATTTGGCTCGACGTACGTTTTGCTTCTTCGGCAACACGTGCGGCACGAACTTTGGCTTCGTCGCCTAATTTGCCGGCTTCGGTTGCAACAACCGCTGCGGATCCACGAGCGCTTTTGGCGAAACCTTTGGCTTCGTCACCAACTTCGTGAGCACTTTTCTTTAGTGAGTCGCCAGCATTTGCCGCGACATCCTTTAGCTTGTCAGCTTTTTCAGCTGCTTGCCTTTTAGCTTCAAGAGCTTTGTTCTTGATATCTTTTCTAGTTTCTTCACCGCTTTTTGGTGCAAGTAAAATTCCTGCGACAAATCCAACGGCTGCTGCTCCGATAACGTGTAATGCTTTACCCATAATTCTATTCTCCTTTTTGTAAATTATTTACGAAATAGTTTGCTGACGTAACCCATAACTTTGACCGGTGACAACCATTCGGTCGCCGATGCAAGGTTATCCATTACGGCATTAACATTGTTAATAAGACGCTGAACTTTAACAAGTACAACTGTCATTGCGACGAGCATGGCTATAATAACTAAGGACAGTAAAATAACTGCGATAGTTAGTAGCGTGACTACGACGTTCATATCCATCGAGGTTTCTCCTTTCGCTGCTTACATGACTATACTTCTATTATATAGAGTTTGACGCCAAGTAGCAGTGATTTTCTTACACCAAGGGGTGTGATGGTTTGTAGTTTAGTGTTTGTGTTGATTATTCCAACATTTATTACTATAGCACTATTTTGACATAAGCGCAATAGTCATATGGAACGCTTTAGTCATTTAGCTCTATTTTTAGAGAAAGATCTTTTAGCTGCGCCTGATCAACTTCGCTAGGCGAAGACATCATGACATCAATACCGGAGCCGTTCTTTGGAAAAGCGACAACTTCCCGGATGTTGTCTTCACCGGTAAGCACCATGAACATACGGTCAATACCGAACGCGCAGCCAGCGTGTGGCGGAGCGCCGTATTTGAATGCGTTAATCATTGCGCCGAAACGTGAATCGACATATGACCGGTCGTAGCCAAGCGATCCGAAAGCTTCGTACATGACGTCTGGGTTGTGGTTACGAACCGCACCAGAAGAAATTTCGTAGCCGTTCATGACCATATCGTACTGGTCGGCAACAATATCTAATTTGTCATCAGATTGTAGTGCTTCGACACCGCCTTTTGGCATAGAAAACGGGTTGTGGCCAAAATCGATCTTTTTCGCTTTGTCATCCCATTCGTAAAATGGAAAATCTACGATCCAAGCGAGGGCAATCTTGTTTGGGTCTTTCAGTTCGAAGTGATCGGCAAATTCAGAACGAAGCCGTCCAAGCACTTTGTTCACGACTTCCCTCTTATCAACACCAAAGAATACGGCGTCTCCGTCTTTGGCTTGCAGCCGCTCTTTAATAGCAGTCAGTTCTTCGCCAGACAAGAATTTGGCAATTGGTGATTTTGCCTCGCCGTTTTCGTACATAATGTAGGCAAGTCCGCCTGCACCTTCGCTTTTTGCAATGTCCGTAAATTTATCAATTTGCGAACGGCTAAGGCTTGCTCCGCCTTCGACGCGGATCGCTTTGACAACGCCCTTGTTCTTAAGCGTGTTTGCGAAAACGCTAAAGCCCGTATCGGTTAGTGCATCAGATAAATCAGTCAGTTCCATACCAAAACGTAGGTCGGGTTTGTCAGAACCAAAACGATCCATTGCTTCAAGGTAAGGAATCCGTGGTACTTCATCAGTTACGAGTGTTTTACCCGCAAAACCAGTGACGAGTTGTTTGATAAGCGGTTCAACCGTTTGACGAACGACTTCACCGTCTTCGACAAATGACATCTCAAGGTCAAGTTGGTAAAAATCACCATACAAACGGTCAGCACGCGGGTCTTCGTCGCGAAAGCACGTCGCGATTTGGTAGTAACGTGATATGCCGCCTACCATGAGCAGTTGCTTGAACTGCTGTGGGGCTTGTGGCAATGCGTAGAACTTGCCAGGGTGAACGCGTGAAGGCACTAGGAAATCGCGAGCGCCTTCTGGGCTAGAGTTGGCTAGAATCGGTGTGGTTACCTCGGTAAATTCATTAGATTCCATATAATCGCGTAGCAATTTGTAATAAGCAGCTCGTTTTTTTAGCATCTCTTGCATCTTTGACCTACGAAGATCAAGATAACGATATTTCAGACGGTGTTCTTCGTTTGCCTGAGGTGCGTCTTCACGGACAGGAATCGGCAAGGGTTCGGATTTGTTAAGAAGCCGGATGTTTTCGGTAACAACTTCAATATCCCCCATTGGGATATTAGGATTTTTGAGTGTTTCGTCACGCTCTTTTACGATACCAGTGATTGAAATAACGTATTCATCGCGGACTTGCTCTGCAAGTTTAAAAGCTTCGGCGTTTTCAGGTTGAATTACCAGCTGAATAATACCGGTGTGGTCGCGTAGATCAATAAAAATCAGTCCACCATGGTCGCGGCGTGTGTGCACCCAACCGCTGACGGTCACTGTTTGGCTCATCTGCGCAGGTAGGTCGCGTACTAATGTTCGTGTCATATAAATTCCTTGTTACGTAGTAATGGTAGAGGCTGGTGAGGGTCAATGGCTAAAAGCACGCCGAGCTTTTAGCCGACCCGTTGATTATTGTCTGTATCAACTCGCCATGTCATATTGGTGTTATTTTACCACTTTATAGGAGTTTACACTACTGTAGACGTGTTAGTGATTGTTTTATACGTCTTCGCGTTTCTCAGGATGATTATTACCACGCGGGTTATGCGCAGCAACCGCGCGGAGATCATCGTGAGCATCGAATTCATCGACTATCTTGTGGCCAATCAATGCCTCAATCACATCTTCCAGGCTTAACAGTCCGACTGTTTCACGAAATTCATTAACAACGACAAACAAATGATGGCGCGTACGAAGGAACGCAGTAAGGGCGTGCTTAAGCGTTTGGTCCTCACGAACGTAAAATACCCTAGGTTCCATAGCTTTACCAGCTGTTGTTGAACGCTTCGTATCAAGGGTTAAGAGATCTTGGATATGAAGCATACCGACGACATGATCAATATCGCCGTCAACCACAGGAAAGCGACTATGTCCTGTTTTATGAAGGTCATCTAGGACGAGTGGACCAAGTAGTTCTTTGTGGCTAATACTGTCAATAACGCCCCGGGGAGTCATGATTTCTTTTACGGTACGATCACCAAACGTCAGACTATGCGTAATAAGCAGCTTTTCGTCGCTTGAAAGAAGCGTGCCTGATGTCTCAACAAGATGATGGAGCTCCTCACGGGAACTTAGCCGTACATTTGTAGTCGTTTCGGGTGCTACGCTTCGCATGAATCGGAGTATGCCTGCAAATTTTTCAACAAAGCGTAGAATCTGCTGTTCATGTTTTTCGTAAAGTTTTTGAGATTGGCGCTGCCACAAACCAATCCGCGCAATCCGACCGTATTCTAAAGCAACAATAACTGACAGAATAATACCTAGCAGCCATCCGAACGTTACCACCGAAAGAACAACAAAAAGTACGAGGAGTAATGCCGATAGAACTCTTTGCAAGGAAAAGACATCCGTTAGCAGTGCTTCACGCTTCATCGCAATTGCCGCCATATTATCCCCAATCGATTTGCGGCGTTCTAGTTCGAATTTGCTTATTTGGCTGACACGCGGAACGACGCCCGACACAAATATCAACAGACCAAGGACAGCAATTTCAAGAAACAGGAATATAAGCATCATATCTTTCTTATTGTACCCTATGCAGCCTTGCCCAGCGTCTTCTTTTTAGCTACACTTAATATAGTAATATAAGGAGTCTTGAAGTTGAGTAAAAGAACTTGGATAATTTTTGCTGCTGTATGTATTGTCATACTAGGCGGCCTAATTTACCTCTCAGGTAAGAACAAAATTGATGTCAGTGGCGTTGACGCGAACAAGGTCCAAACTGCAAATGATCAATCAGGTCAGATTGCCGATCATGTTTTCGGTAAGGCAGATAGTAAAGTCGTACTAATTGAATATGGTGATTTTCAATGCCCGGGGTGTGGCGCAGCATATCCAACGGTAAAAGCACTATCAGAGAAGTACAAAGGTCAAATGGCTTTTGTTTTCCGTAACTTCCCTCTAACGACTATCCATCCAAATGCGCGAGCTGCCGCAGCAGTCGCTGAAGCCGCAGGGTTGCAAGGCAAATATTGGGAAATGCACGACAAGATTTACGAAACACAGTCTGACTGGCAGAACCTTCAAGGTAACCAACGAACAGACTTCTTCGCGAGCTATGCGAGTGGCTTCGGACTTAACATTGATACATTCAAAGCTGATCTAGCTGGAACAAGCATTAATCAAAAAATTAGCTACGACCAAGCTATCGGTAAAAAAATAAACGTCAACTCAACCCCTACCCTTTACCTGAACGGTAAAGCGGTTGAACAAGATGTTTGGAACGATCAGACTAAATTTGATGCAGCTATCGTGACTGAGCTTAAAGCAAACGGCATTACGCTTCCCGAAGCTAATTAGCATACTTTTAGAAAACGAAAAACACCCCGGTGCCTTGGGGTGTTTTCTTTTTTGGGGATGAAACCTCGGGGTGAAGTTTCATCAGTTGAACGTTACCGTTCTAATGTTCGATATACAGTTGCCATACGGCAGGCACCACATCCACTGCAATCTTTTTGCGTCTAGTAGACACAAATTCGATAGCTATTGGCATGTGTTATTTGTACTCCTTGTACTATGTACAGCCCTGCGCACTTCGACCTTTAAAATCTAATTTTTCGTGTTTTGGCGCCGGGCACATCACTTATAGTACCAATCGTGTGTTGGTACGTCAAGACACGCATGAAATTCATCATGCTCTTGTTTATATATTAGAATATACGAAGCCGCTTGGCAAGCCAATAAACGACAAAAATTAGCATAAACGTAAATAATACAATAACACCGTATAGCCACGGTTCATCCTGGAACGGAAGATCAACGTTCATGCCATACATTCCATAAAAAACGTTAGGGAGAGCGATTAATAACGTCAGCATCGTTAGTGTCTTCATGCGCTGGTTCAAGACATTGTTAGCAATAGTACTATAGGCATTGCGAATGCTCACAATACTTTGGTTATGACTTTCAATCGCCACAAGAAGCTGACGAATATAGAGCAAAATATCTTCGATTGCTTCCGCATCATCACTATCCTGTAGTATTTCTTCCAGACGCTGCGCAACTACCAGCATGCTGCTAAGATTCATGTGATATTCGTTAAGGTTATCTTCGACAGTAACAAACTTAATAAAATCTTCGTTAGTGACTTCGTGATTACGAAGGCGCTTCCCCGTGTCCTTGATATGGCGCGCTGTATGCTGCATCAACTGCTCGTACTCGTTAATAACCATTGCAAACGTTCCAAGTAGCAAGCCGGTCGTGTCTGACGTGTGAGCAATCATACTAGGTGTCGCGAGTCCCTGATCGTCAGCAAGTGACGTTGAAAGATTCGCAAGTACTGAATCTTTGAGTACCATCAAAACGGGTGTCGTGTAAATGCGACCATGCTTCCCGTGTTGAACAGTACGGACAAATACATATAGCGCATCGTCACGCATTTCAATGCGTGGTAGTTCGTTCTCATCAAGCACATCACGAAGGATATTCAGATCCATATGATAATGATCAGCAAGCGTCTCTAAGTCGACCTCGCTTACGCGGTCGCCATGAATCCACACATTATCATTTGGCGGCGTAGTGACCTTCTGAAAGTCCTCAACACCGCTCCTCCGAACATAATACCTAAGCATACATAAGCAGTATAAGGTAAAAAGAAAGAGCCGTCTAGGCGGCTCTTCTCTATTGATTAGATGGTCGGTTTATTCAACCACACCTGGCGCGTCATCACCGCCATCACGAAGAGGTTTTTCGCGAATCATCGTTGCACCGATTGTCGCAAGTAGCATGAGTCCTGCGGACACATAAAAGATAGGACGAAGGCTATCACTAAATGCGTTTACCACCTTCTCTTTATAATCATCCTGCTTTGTTTCAAAATCTTTTTTGGCAGCGGCTTGCACTGGAGCAGGTAATTTTTCAATTCCCTTTGCAAATCCATCATTAATCTTTTGCTCGGTGTCATGCGTGTTCAAGTTAAGCGCCGTGTCAGCATCAACGGTTTGCAGTAGCTGTGATGATGCTGGGCTTTGCTTGAGCGTCTGAATGTATGCGTCTTGGTTTAAGTCGCCCAGATGCACAACAATACCAGCTGTCAGCATACTTCCAAGAATAGCGACACCCATGGTTGAGCCTAATGACCGGAAAAGCTGGTTTGATGCCGTTGCCGCACCAAGATCACGCTGAGTGAATTCATTCTGAACAGCAAGGTTAAGGATTGGCATACCCGATCCAAGGCCCGCACCAACGAATACCATCAGGATCGCCTCGATCCAGTAAGGACTGTCTGGCGTAAGAAACGACAGTGAAAATACACCAACAGTTGCCATAGTGAAACCAATAACAAGAGGTAGTTTATACTTGCCAGTCTTTGTTACTAACTGACCAGTAAGAGCTGCCGTTCCTGATAGAGCCAAAATCATTGGAAGTAGCATCAGGCCAGAGGTTGTCGCATCCGCGCCAAATACCTGTTGGTTAAACTGTGTTAGGTACAAGATTGCACCTAGGAAAGCAGCTCCAAACATCAGAGCAACAATCATCACCGTTGTAAATGTTCGGTTCTTAAAGAAGCTCAGTGGGATAATAGGTTCGCTTGCACGGCGTTCCGCCCATACAAAGCCAGCTGTCATAAGCGCTGCAAGAAGGAAGAGAGACAACTTAATAGCACCGACGGTAATGTCAGAATGGGCGATCAACTCGGCAAAAATCTTTTCCGTGTTATCAACCGCTAGAACAATACTCGATAGCGCAGCGGTTAAAAATCCGGCACCAGCGTAGTCAAGTTTAGGCTTGTGATCGTGTTTGATCTGTGGCGTATACCTAGCAATGATCAAGAAACTGATAATACCAATTGGTACGTTAATCCAGAATGTCCAACGCCAATCGGTTACAAAACCAGCAATAGTGTGCGGGTCAGCTAAAAATCCTCCGAGTAGCGGGCCGACTACCGATGCTAACCCAAAGACAGCGCCAAGTAGTCCTTGCCACTTTCCGCGCTCACGAGGGTTAAATAAGTCACCAATAATCGTAAAGGCATTCGCCATTAAGATACCACCACCGATACCCTGAAGAGCCCGATACGCAATCAGTTGCTCAATATTCTGCGAACTTCCAGATAGAAGTGATGCAAGCGTGAATAACGCTACACCGACCATCAGGACTTGACGTCGTCCAAAGATGTCGGACAGCTTACCTGCAAGAGGCACGGTTACCGTACTGGTTAATAGATATGCCGTAACAACCCAACCTAGGCTGCTAAAGCTATTGAATTCTTCGACAATTTTACCAAGTGCCGTCGAAATGATTGTTTGGTCCAACGCGACTAAAAATAGTCCCGACATGACCGCGATCATGACAAGAACTTTTTGCCGCATGGGAATATGATGAAGCATAATGCATCACTCCTTATATATTATTTATTGTTTTCTAGGGCTGAACGTAATCCGTCAACTTGTTTGCCAAGATGCTCTACCATTACTTGTGCCTGGTCTTCTGTTATGAATACCACAGCGTCTTTACCATGTACACGGAGTACGACAAGCTTGTCGCCTGTTTTGATGGATAAAGATTCACGCACCTCAACAGGAATAACAACTTGGCCTTTTGGACCAACCGTAGCGGTTCCAACTAAACTAAATTTCTTTCCATGTTCCATAGTTATACATGTTATACAAGTATAACTTATATGTCAAGTTTTTCTCTATAAAAAAGAAGCTGCGATGAAGCAGCTCCTTTCGAAAACGATGACCAAATATCAACTACTGGTTGCCGACAAGGTAGTTTACGATAATAACGATTGTGTTATTATCTCCTACGATATCTCCAATGTTTATGTTGATGTCGCCGCCGTAGCCGGTGTTGTTACCACTCTGGCCAGGTGTAGCGTTTGCAACGTTCGCAGTACCAACTAGTACGCTAACTGCCGCAACCATCAAACCCATAACGAGTTTGGTGGACATTGTCCTCTTTTGTGATAACGACTGGGTCGATGTTTTGCTCATATATTTGTGCTTCCCCTTTCCCCTTACGTTTATGTCACAGTTACTAATGCTATCAGCGTCATGTACGATGGTCAAACGCCGACCCCTGTTGCGTTGTGCATATTACTTTTTAACTCGGGCTTCTCTCTGTAAGTCGATTATAAGATTGATCATACCAAAAACAAGTAACACGAAACTATACGCTGCGAAGTTTTGTGCAACCAGCCAATTCGCCAGAACAATCGAAACAGGCACCATCCCAAGCGTTACAATAGCCAGCGTAAACGTCAGACGAGCCGGTATACGCTTGATTAAGGCAACGACAGCATAACCAGCAATAACAATGTAGCCAACCCACTGGAACTGCGCTAAAAAGCCGAGTAGTGCCATGGCGCACAGGAATGCCACGAACGGTCCATTCCGCCGAAGGAACGATTGGCGTTTTTCAGGTATGACCGCAGTTTGCTCCATTAGCGCTTTATCTCATATAGCTTAAGATCCGCATTCTCTTTCACTACCGTGAGATCATCCAGCTTATTAAGATAGCCATAATCAATCTTATCTTTTTCTTTTGAAAGCAGAATATAGCGAATATGAAGTGAACGAAGTGTGTTCGTGAGGGTATCCGTGTCATTTAACGCTTCGGTAATTTGGCGTTTTTCTTCGTCCGGTATCGTAGGAGACACGTTTTTAAACTCTGGATCATCGCTAATGATAACTGGCGTTTCGAAATACTTTTCGGCCGGATTAGCAATAATTCGGCCGGCAAAATCAAATGTCGCGTACTGATGCCACGGCAGGAATAGCGTTCGGTCGTTAGCAGCAACGCTTTTTAATTCCTGATTCATTTCCGACCAACCAGTTGGATATGCACGCGGGGTTAGCTGGCCCGAAAAGCCCCATAGCATCGTTGGCGTAATTGCTAAGGGCAAAAATAGGCAGACTGCTATGGCAACTTGGCTACCTAGATCGGCAAATCGTTTTGACGCCCACTCAATAATGTAACCTACCCCGAACACGCCTAGGATGCTATACCCAATAACAATCAAGTTAACGAATTTTTGAGGTTCACGATACCCAGCGATGAACGGTATAGAACGGCTAAGTATCTCGACAAGCGGCGTAGCCGCAAGGATAATGCCGAGGATTATACAGCCGACGGCAATACTCACCAGCATGCGGTTTTTGCGCCACGCCTTAATCACGCCGATGATAATAACCGCCCATAGCGCAAGGAAGAGAAGCCCCCATATAGGAATCATTGACTGAGGGAGCGAATATAGCCCCCGGTCCTCTACCCAAAAACCTTGCAGGCGTATAACTTGGCTAATCGCACCGACTACATTTCCGCCAGTCGTCTCAAAGGCCTTGAAATGTGATTCGTCAAAATGGGTAACCGCCTGGCCTGTATTGTTTTGCCCAAGGATTGTTGGAATTATCCAAAAACTCGACAAGACAGTGGCAAATACCGCACTGGCAGCTGTCCATCCAAGAAATTTCTTTACGTGCGTACCGTCTCGCCAATATCGCAGAATAGAAGCAACGATGACTATTAATAACGCGATGATGAGCAACATACCCGCGTGATGCAAAGAAACCGTCGTAATCACGAATGCCAAAAGAGCCGTCACTATCGCTTGCCTTCTGGAAGGAAGTGCTAGAAGCCGGATGAAAGCTTGAATAAAAAAGGGAAGAAGCGCATAGCCTAAAAGCACCATCCACTGCCCTGCCATAAAACGCGAATACGTGAACGGATTAATCATATAGAACAGTCCTCCGAAATATAGCGCCGTCTGCCAGACCTCCGGGGATATTCCCTCTTTGACTTTTATGGATCTGAGCAGCCGATGCATTCCAACGCCCGACAACATTAGAATTAAGAATAGGATAATCTTTTCGATTACATCGCCTGGCAAAATAAAATGCATCAGCCATAGCAACGCTTCAAGCGGATATGTATTTGTCAGCTCGGCCGGCCACACGAAATGAGGCGTAAAAACCAGATCTAGCGTTAATATATACCCAGGTAAAAGTAGTGGCAGCAGGATGATGAGTGAAAGCGTACTATACTCAAACCAGATTGATCTTTTTTCGTCACGACACCACTTCCATACGTTTATGAATATGTTTTTCATTTGCTTTGCTCCATACGAACATCGTAAATTAATTCTTTATCAGTTGGGGTAATCTGAAGATTTGCAAAGGTAACCTGGTCGAACGTGCTTGGTATATCATGCACCGGAACTAATGTAATCGAGTCGACAATGACCGCATTTTGATCCACGTTCTTTAGATCTATTATATGCGTTCCTTTTTCTAATTTCACGTCCTCATAGAAATAGGAAAAGTCTACGTAGTCACCCGTTTTATCTTGATCATCTTTAATTTTTGCTAAGTCTAAAGCGGTACCTCCCATGGATGCCTGAACCACTTTGCCCTTTGACGCTGCGTGAAGAAGAAGCCGGTAACTTCCAGTTTCGGGAACTTTTAACTTAATCCCCAGGGTGACATTACCCTTTGTTAAGCCGACAAATGATGGCCGTTGCAGGTTCATAAGGCTTGGGACATTTTCGTGAAGGTAGTTATAGTCATCATCCTTAGCGTAAAGCGTGCTAAGTGACAACGTATTATTCGTAAAGTTAGAACTAGCCACATATTCCGAGTTGAATGGAAGGGAAATTGGATTTGGTATGAAAGTCCTATCGGTTGCTTTTGTCATATATAAATCATAGAAACTACGCTCCACACTGTCAGTCATTACTTTCTTGCGAGCATCACTTTGTAAAAATTTAGCTATCTGAAGAGGGAAGAACGTCGTATCGTTCGGCTTATCTTCACGGTTTAAATATTCTAGAGTGTTTTGCCACTGCATATCGATCAGTGTAGACGTGCCCGTGTCGCGGCTTTGCTTTAAGCTATATAACGAATAATCTTTGCCGCTATACGTTTTCTCGTATTTACTCGAGGCAAGTAAGCTCTTCTGAATCTTCCCTTCGATTCCAGGTAGATACGATATTCCTTTTTCTCGTTGGACGGCCTGGACAGGCACAACGATATCGGTGATTCCTAAATTGTTTGCCAAAATATCTTGCCACCATTTCTCGTTATAAGCGATGGCACGGTAGGCTAAATAAGAAACAAGTTTATTTTCGGTGTTCGCCCCTGCCCCATAATAGAAAGTCGGCTGATTCAAATAGTAGATAAGATACTTATCTAAAAAGCTGTAACGCTTGCCGTCTTGTTTTATCTCGCGGCCGCTTTCAAGCGTTGGCAGAATGAACAGACGGTTATTATTTTCACTAGCAAGTTTTTGCTTAATATTCTTTAGATCATCAGGGATGCGATACGGGCTGACGAACGTCGCCAAATCACCAGAAGTTAAGGCCGTACGATAATCATTGCTGGCAATAATCGGAAACAAGGCAATCAAAATAACGAAAGTGGTTGCGACAATTGGACGAAATCGACGCATAAACGTTAGCCGCAACCAATATAGGGCGACCATGAATAACAAGCCGGCAGCGTAGAAATAAATAAACTGGAATCGGTGCGGAAAACGAAGAATATTAATAAAGGTGCTCATTAAACTAGCGATGGTCGATCCTACTACTCCGCCGGTATTCGAAAAGAAGATTGCAATATCACCGAATACTTTATGGAATGAGTATGGACCATTTTCGCTGTAGCCAAGCGTCATCCACATTGCGAATAACATGACGATAAAAATCGTAACAAGGAAAACACGAACGACAATATGCGTCGTTTTCCAACGCTTGAATAGGAATAATCCGCCGATTAAAAACATCACGATCGTACTTCCGAATCTAGGAATTGGAGCAAGATAATTGCCGTAACGAATAAGGTCGAGGTGACCTGCCGTATCTAATGAAAAAATAAATGGCAAACTAAGCGACGCATAATAAATCATCCAGTAATTAACTGGGATTTGTGTTGATACACCGGCAATACTCGAGGATGATGTTAGGTAAATATAGATGACGTACGGCACTAAACTAAGCAAAACAAGTAACGTAAAATACAATAAACTCCGCCGGAAATATTTAAAAAAGAATCGTCTATTCATAACAAGCGTCAGCAAAGAATGGACAAACATGATAATCGCCGTGACGACATAAAAAATAACATGATAGTGAATTGCAGGATTAAATAGAGTGAGCGCCGAAACCGCCAGAACGTTCTTTTTCGTAATGCGAAGTTTAAAAAAGAGCTGCTCACACATAAGCGATAGCGACAATGCAAACATACTAAACCCAATAATCAGCACGTAAAAATGCGCCATCTTGGCATACAAAAGGATCGTGTGTATGACAATCGCCGCTAAAAGCGCCGACATTATGCCAAACAATGATCTTTTGTAGATGTATCTCCCTATCCGATGAAACGCATAGAATAAAATAAAGGCCGACAGTGTATTTAATAGGATAATCGCAAATGGCAACACCATATTTTGACGCATCCATGCGGTCCAAAAAGAATAGCTGACGCGGACCTCTTCGGACGAAGTTAGCGCAGATGTTCCCTCACCCCAAAACTGCGAACCAAAATCAAAAAATGGCACTAGTTCTTCACGTACGATTGATGCGTCGCCCTTTAACACGGATGGGATTGCCGCGATGACATCGCGAAATATAAACATGTGCATCAGTAAAAGTCCGATAGCAACAAATACATACACCCAACGTGGATGTTCTCGCAGCCATAAAAAGCGAGGATGCTTTTGCATCGTCTTTTTTTCAGGACTTGGCTCGGGAATCTTCGGAGGAGGCGAAGCCGCTGACGACGCTTTTGTTACTGGACCTAAAGGGCGTTTACGCCGGTTTACAAACTGAGTGTCCGTATGTCCTCCTCAGCTTCGGCATATGTTTGGTTGGCAATCACGGCAAGTTGCTTTTTAATCGGACTTTTGGCAATTAAGGCATCGTTACATAAAGTGTCCAGGTCTTTTAATTGTAGATCTTCAAGTCTGATCGCATATTCGTATCGTACCTCCTTAATAAATCTCCAGCATTTCGTATCATATGCTATGGCTACAAACGGTACTTGGTTAACCGTTGAAAGTAAAAGTGAGTGAAACCGCATGCCGATGAACAAATCACACTGCTGAAGATACGAACTTGCCTGTTCAATTGGAACTTCATCAAGTAACGTGTAATTTTTATAATCTTTTAATATGCCGGCAAATGTTTCCTCGGTAAATAAAAGATCGTTACGCGGATTAAATCGATGTTGAAAAGGCACGAATACAATGTAGTCGCCTTGGTCTAATCGTTTGGTAACAAATTGCTGCATGGCTTTTATATAGTGGTCACGATCAACCCAGTCAGGAATGTCGGATAGTACGTTAATACCAATGACATTCCTCCATTTTGTACGATCAATACTGAGCGTCGCCTTTTCCCATGGCTTTTCCCAAATATGATTCAGGAATAACCCGTCAGTCGATTTTTTGATTTTATCTGGAGCAATATGAAGTTTTTCTTTGGCAAAATCATACGATTCCTGGTCACGAAAAATTGTTAGAGTCGACGCACCAAGTGCAAGCTTTGAAATAAAACGTCCCGTCCAGGTTTTGAGCGCACCAATGCCAATATTCAAATGGTAGAGCTTTGTCCCTAAAAGTTTTGCAAGGACGTTAAAACCCATCATACGAATGATGACACTGTATTTTGAACGGCCAGTTGACGAATATAGTTCCTTATACAAGGTCCCGCCACCATACACGATACAGTCGACCTTTTTAATAATTTTTATATATTCAATAATCGACGTATTGTAGGTGTCAACAATGTGTAGATCGGGATATGCCTTTTTTACAGGCGCTGGAATAAACTCAGTCGTGTTGGCATTAACGTAAATATTCTTGAATCCCCTATCTCGCAGAAGTTCAAGATAATTCCACATAAGCAAGTCATCGCCAAGATTACTTTGTCCATAACTACCCAGTAGTAATACGCTCTTCGGTTTCATAAGATTCCTTTAGTTGGTTAATACTGCCATACACAAGTGCGGTCTGTTCTGCAACGCGACTCCATGATCGTTCCTTTTTTAGTGCTCCGGAGAGTTCTTGGTATTCGTCGGTATGGGCAAAGAAATAACCAAGCTTTTGAGCTAGCGCCTCAGCGTTACGCTCGAAAAGTAACTCTGGAAATGGTCGAAATATATCCTCAAATGCCGTGCTGACTAAAAAGGGTTTTTCATATCCAATCGCAAATGACATCGGACCAGAGCTAGCGATCGCTGTCGTATACGGGAAGAGCGAGACGTCACTGGCGCTGTAGTAAGCCGTAATGTCGGATTCTTTAATAAACCCTTCCCAGGCATACTGGTTTGACGGGATAAGATCCGCTGCTTTTTTTTGCAAACGACTATATTCTAATAAATATTCTTTATCCTCGTGAAGCTTTGGGTGCTTTCCCGCGCCAATAATAAGATAGGCATTGGGATTCAATCTAGCATAAAGCGAAAAACCTTCGACAAGTAAATCAAGCCCTTTATATCCTGTTGCGTAGCCCATATATAAAGCGACATTCGTTTCGGGTTGCAAGCGAAGTTTTCGTTTCGCTTCACTCTTATCCGTAACGTTTAACATTTCAATACCGTGTGGAATTACGACAACTTTTTTACTGCTAATACCGTAACTGTGCATGACGATATCTTTAAAGAATGACTCGTGCACAATGATTCGTTTTGACCACACCATGAGTGGTTTGTAGATAATATAGAAAGCTAACTTTACTACCCAGACTGGTAGCTTTGAGTTATTTTCCTTAACGAATTTTTGATCAATCCTTTTAGGATCTACGACGCCGTGCAAAGTAATCACTGTTTTTTTGCGCCATAAAAACACAAGCCATTGCAGCAGATATGCGGTAGAAATTCCACCAAAAAGTGCAAGCTCTTGCTGAATGTGAATAACATCTGGATCAATTCGTTTGAGCTCTTTGTGGATTTTAAAGAAGAAACTGGGTTTTCGCTCAAAGACGCGGTGAACAGAAACCTTATCCTCGTCATAGATTTCATCTTCTTGATCGGTAATGTTACATATAACCGTCTGTTCATCTACAGGTAAATGCGTAATAAGGTTTTTGCTATACGATGCGACGCCGCTGCCGCTTACGTGCTTGCTTTTTTTGGGTGGGTAAAGCGTAATATGCGCTATTCTCACGAATCGTCTCCGTTTCTTTCACGCTTAATAATATAGAGTGGGCGGTTAATAACCTCTTCATGAATTCGGGCGATATACATCGCAACAAAACCTAGGCATATTAAAACGACGCCTACTAGAAACAACAGCATAATCGCTAAAAGCGCCGTACCTGTAATGTCGAGTTTCATTGGATCACCCAGAATGAACTTTTCAATAACCGTAAATACTCCTAAAGCCATTGAGAGAATAAGGATAAACCATCCAAGCCAACTCGCTAGTTTAAGCGGCATCATACTGTGGGCAGTAAAACTATTCATCGCGAGTCCGAATAGTTTTCGGTAGCTATAGGTAGCCTCACCGTGCAGTCTTGGCGGTGCTTCAAAATAGACATAGCGGCGGTCAAATCCAGTCCAGTCGATCAGTCCGCGAGTAATACGATTACGCTCGGTGAACGTTTTAAACGTATCAATCACTTTTCGATTAATTAAACGAAAATCGCTTGCATGAGGAGTAATTTTCGTCGACGAAACGCTGCCGAGTAATTTGTAGAAGGTACTGGATGAAAACTTCTTAAACCAGCTTTCGTCGTTACCATATTGTTTAACGCCTACGACAATATCAGCCCCATGTTCCCACTTATCTAAAAACTCAGGAAGAAGTTCTGGGGGATGCTGTAGATCTGCATCCATAATGATCGCGGCATCACCTTTGGCCGTATGAATACCTGCCGTAACGGCAATTTCTTTGCCAAAATTTCTGGCTAGTTCGACAATTTTGGCATTTTTGTCACGCTTCGTAACACGGCGTAGATTCTTAACGGAATCATCGCTGCTGCCATCATCGACAAATATAAGTTCAAACTTTTGCGGTAGTTTTTTGATAATAGATTTCACCGTCTCGTATAGCGGAGCCACATTTGAGGCCTCGTTATAAATCGGGATAACGATTGAGATCATTTTACTCTCCATCTTTAACTCCTCGCCTTAAACTTGTTAACACATACACTAAAATAAGGCCCAGCGTAAAGGCACTTCCCCAGAACATACTATTTACAATTTCGAATAAATTAGCGTGCCAGATAAGCATTAAACTTACTGTCACGACAATTCCTATTATACCAATAACCGCGACCATTTTCCGACGAAGCGATAAATAATACATCGTAATTAAGTTAATAACAGAGACGATTAGAATAGTTGCCGCTAAAAGCGGAAGAAGCCCCGCATATACGTCGTACGAAGAACCCATCAAAAGCTGAATTAACAGATGTGGAATAGCGACACAAATGACTGTTACGCTACCGCCAACAAGCAGCGTCAGGCCTAAAGATTTCATTAAAAGCTGACGATTTTTTCGTGAGGCTTGTTCGATTTTTACAAGCGGCATAAGTACCTGTGCAATTGGGGTGACAAGGAAAAAAACGATGCGCGCGACGGTCGCAATTCCGGCGTATAAACCAGCCGTATGAGCGTCAAAGTAATATTTTACAACGATTACGTCAATACTCATTAAAAGCGTCACGGAAAATAAACCGACAAACACCGTGCTTGCGTATTTCAGTTCGGGGAGAATCGTCTTGATATCGGGGCGCGTTTTATAGTTCGTGTCATCGGGCCTGGAAAATCCAATTCTAGCCGCCCACCTGGCTGCATACAGGAATGCAATAAACTGAGCGACGACAATACCGCCGACCGCCCCAGTCACCCCCAACCCGAGAACGACAAACCCAGCAGAAAATATAATCTTAACGCCTGCTCCAATTAACTGTGAGATCGATGCGATCCCAAAGCGTTTTTGCCCGCGTGCATACGCGCTACGAAATGTTAATGGAATACTGACTAAAATCGCTAGCGCTAACGCGACAAATGGCGTCATTGACGTAAAGTGAAGTTGCTGACGTAAGAATTCCCCGCCCAAAATACTAAGAAGCAAAATTCCCGCAGCAATATACGATGCTAGTTTCTCTAATTCAAAAATAACCCGGTGCGCTTTCGCTTTATCACTATAATTTGCCGTGATATTAACCGTGATCATACTAAGCACATTTAGAAAGATCGTGAACTGTAAAAAGAGAGAGACGAGTACCTGCACTTCACCAAAAGCCGAAGGCTCCATCAAACGGCCAAGAATAGGATAGTATGCGTAATTTAAGACACCGACCGCAACTGATCCAAAGAAGAATATCGCGTTGTGCTTGAGGAAGCTACTTTGTTTTATCTTGTCAATAAATCCCAAACTTATATGTCCTCCAGCCATCTATTTTCTCATACATTCAAGAAGCATGCTGGATTTTGCACATAGTCTAGGTCTAGTTAAAGCCTATACTAAGAGGTTCTGCGAGCTAGTTCAGATACCATTTAACGTCATCAAAGTACGCGCGAATTCCTGAATTAGCGGTACTAATAACCTGCAGGCTAGCCGAGGATACCGTAGCTGAACTTGGCGTGTAATTGAAACTAACCGTATTCACACCGGGAGTAGCAACTCCAGTTTTGTACTGTCCAGATACCCAACCACCTATGGAGTTGTATTCATCTATATAAAAGCCGACTTCGTTGTTTGTTCGAGCGGTGATATTTAGATACGAGCTAAGGCTGTAGGTTTTAGCTGGAGTAACCGCAACCTTTGGTGAGAACAGGTGTTTATTAGCGGCTATGGCGACTAGCGAAACAGAGTTAACGGGATTTGACGGACTACCGTGATTGCCAGAATCTGCTTTTATATTGAGCATGTCATCAGTCGTCCAACCTGCAGATAGTCCACTGTCAAATGCTCCGTTTGCCATAAGATTAGTTGGCTGCGGGGCAACTGTACCATCTAACGAAAACCATTGTGGGTTGTCAAAGTATGCAGTTATTCCTGAGTTACCAGTTGCGATAACCTGCAAGCTAGCTTTACCGACTGCTTGAGTACTTGGCTTGTAGGTGAAGTTCATATTTTCTACGAATGGACTGCGTTCTGCAACTTTATATTGTCCCGAGATCCAATTGCCATTTGCATCATATTCATCAATATAGAAAGCAAATTCACCGCTCGATACGGATACTAGATTGACAAAGTTCTTAAGCATGTAAGTCGTAGACGGGTTAACGGTAACTTTTGGCGAGAACAAGTGAGCATTCGTGGCTCCTGAAACAAACTTTATAGAGTTTGTTGGATCTGGGTAGCTACCGTTACCTGCATTGTTGACCGTGACCGCTGTCGGAGCATCGGTCGTCCAGCCACCGGAAATGCCACTATTGAATGAACTATTAGGTAATAGATTCGTGTCACTCGTCACAGACCCCTGGTTAACATTCGTCGATTTTAGAAGACCAGCGTCTTGTTTTGCTTTTACGTACGCTGCGATCTGGCCTAGTTGTGTCGTGCCATATTCGTAGTCGTCAGGATTTGTGCTAGGATTTATTTTAATATCATGAAACGTAAGGACAAGCCAGGTTTTATTTGCGATTGCCTGATCGATTTTAGCTTGCACCTGAGCGACAGTTACGCCCGCTTGAACCGGAAAGTTATTAAGTAGTAGATCATTGTATGGCCATGTATTATTGTTTATATCCGCAAAGCCCCGGTGAGTTGCATAATACTTAGCAATTTGAGCAAGCGTAGCATTATTATAGTCACCATACGGACTTGCAAAGTCGGTCACGTTAAGCCCATGCGATGTCAAGTCGGCCTTGCTTTGGGTTAATTCCTGTGCCACTTGAGCGGGCGTAAGCACGTTAGGCTGGCCGTCGCTTGCATCACTCGTGGCAAGATATGGGTGCGTAGCAGTATGTCCCCCAATTTCCCAGCCGTAAGAATTTTGCAGTGCCGTCACTTGCGCCCAGTCCATATATGTAGCGCTGGTATTCGCATGGCACGTATTGGGCGCTGTTGTCATTCCTACACATCCACTAATAACGTAGTTGGTTCCTTTGAGCCCGTACGTTGCAAGCGTTGGAGCTGCTTGGGTGTAGGCGCTTGCAAAACCATCATCAAATGTAAATGAGACCTTGGCAGTCGGAGTAGTATTGGTCGCAAGAGCAAAAGCCTGCTGGGGTAATAGAACCGAGACAAGTCCCGCTATCATCATAAATATGAATGCTCGATGTATAATGCCTGATAAATGCGTTTTCATAATTCTTCTCTCCCCCTAACCTTAAAACCTTCTTAAGTGTTAGTATACTGCGAAAATATAGGTATGTATAGTAAATATCACAACCATGTACTTTATGTTAGCCAACATACCTATTCATTTGATGAATTTTACCCCTAACTCTAGCCGTACAGCTCATTTTAATGTATTATTAACAATGATAATAGTACATGCCGGGACGGTCAGAATGGGGGATATGATAATTACAGAATTTAATGCCGAAAATACCTTACCAACATTTCATTTGCTGGCTTACCTAACTTTTGGCCGTGATATCGCACAATTTGACCAACTCATTCAATTCTTAACTTGGCTCAGTATTGCGCTCTGGATATTCGTCATACTCACGACAATGCTACGCGCCGGCGCGCATGTTACCCATGTTCGGTATCGACGCAGAAACCATAAGAACAAAGTTCAAGACGTTCCGCATACCCCAAAACAAAGCACAGAGAAAAAGCGTCATGGATATTCTTAATGGTTTATTCTATCTTTTCGCTGGAGTAAGCACTCTTTATATCGTTCATTTTGGCCTTTATCTCGTTGGTGCAAATTTTTACGATATCTGGCAATACAAACGCCACCGGCTTCATCTTGCTCATTCCAAAAAGAAGAGCTCTGATACCGCCCCGGCAAAACCAGCTGCCCTCCCGAGCGCAACAGTAAAAACATCATCTTATTCCCCTGAAGTCAAAGGACTGGTTAGCATTGGTATATCGGCACATAACGAAGAGGCTGTTATCATTCGCTGCCTCAACTCGATACGACATAGTAATTATCAAAACATCCAGGTGCTCGTAGCTGACGATGCATCACAGGATAGAACCCGCCAACTCGTGCGCGACTACATCAAACGCCATCCCGAAATGAACCTACGAGTCTATCGCCTACATAAAAGAGGCGGTAAAGGCCATGCTCTTAATACCATATTGAAGCGCTACGCTAAGGGTGAATTTGTCATGACATTGGACGCTGATTCTCTCATTCGCCCCGATACGATTACAAACGCGGTAGAGTATTTCGAAGACCCGCAAATAGTTGGAGTGGCCGCTAATGTCCGAATAGTTGCCGAGTCGACGATCCTCGGGACATTGCAAAAGTTTGAGCACATGATTGGCTACCGCTCCAAAAAAACGTATTCTTGGCTTAACTGCGAATTCGTCGTCGGTGGAGTTGCTTCGACATACAGAATGCGAGTACTGCGAGAGGTTGGTTTTTATAGCACGGATACTGTTACGGAAGATATAGGCCTCAGCGCTAAGATTATAAATCGAGGCAATCGCTCCGAACGTTTAGTATACGGTTCAAATGTTGTCGCAATGACCGAGGGAGTCATGACCTTTCATGCGCTTGCACGTCAACGTTACCGCTGGAAGTATGGCAGTCTGCAAATCCTTGTTAAATATCATCGGCTGCTCTTTAATCCCAGCCCTATCTACTCAGCAGCGCTTACTATGTATCGGATACCCGTAGCGCTCCTAAGCGAGCTCGTTCTGCTACTGTCTCCGTTTGCTTGGGCTTATGCGCTCTACATGACGCTGATACAGTATGACTTACATCTGGTTGTAGGATCGTATCTCACAATCACGGCATACGTACTAGTCATCGTGTGGTTTGATGAAAATTCAACGACGCGCTCCCGACTTCATCTGACCCTATATGCACCCATAGCGTATTTCGTTTTCTACATAATGGATCTCGTACAGCTCATCGCGATAGTGCGCTGCCTCATTAAGTCACCTGCCCTTATAGGTCAAAAGAATATTGGAGGCACGTGGACTTCGCCCAAACGAATTGGTAAACGATTGACGAGTCTTCAATGAAGTATCTAACTATTACGCACCGACTCATGCATCACCCGCTTGTTATCATACCGCCGCTCATCATAGTTCTTGGATTAGCGTGGCAGCAATATATCATAGCTGGCCGTAACCTTAATCTGCCATCGAAGGATGGCAATTTACTTGCTACCACCGTCGCACAACCATCAACAAATAGCCCGTTAGCAGGATGGCAATTGTCGCAAAGCGGCGATGCGTCATATATAACAAGCCGCGATAATGGACTTGTTACCGACAAAGCTGTCAAAACGACAGTGAATGATTATAAGAGTGGTGATATTACATTAGCCGGCCCGAAAGTATCCGTCACACCCAACCAGACATACCTTTTTAAGGGCTACTATACGTCGGACATGCAGTTCGCGCTCCTGGCTCATTATTACTACACTGATGGAACGGATAAACTCGTCCATCTAGAGACATATCCAGCGCAAAAAGACGGTTGGTCGACGACAAGTCATGCTTTTGCGACCAACAATATCACTGCCGTCCAATTTATGTATAAGCTTACGAATACGGGTACGTTAACCGTTGATGGAATGTACCTGGAACCAAAGCAAAATGTCTTTATTCCAAAGCAGCCCGTGGCAACAAAAAATACCATACCGAATAGCGAACTAGCTTCAACGAATGATAATATGCCTGACGGATGGACAACATATCGGGCGGGTGACAATACGGCTGCGTTTTCTTCCCTGCGCGACGATAAAGGCACGTATGTAAAAACAAGTGTGAAAAACTTTAAAAGCGGTGAGGCAAAGTGGCAGTATACGCCTCAGCCAGTTAGCGCTTACCAGCGATACCAATTTAACGTGAAGTATCTTAGCGATGCGCCAGCAAAAATCATCGCAGAATATGTTCTTAAAAATGGCAGACATCAGTTTGAAACTATCGCTAACGTACCGGCTTCCATGGAATGGGCAGACATCACTTACGCAGTCGAGACGCCAAAGGATGCTACCTCACTTGTCGTATCGATCGTGCTCCATGGAAACGGTTCGCTTGCAAGCCGCGATTATAAGCTGGCGAATATTACTAAACCTGGTACTGCTAGGTGGAGCCGGCCACTCGTATCGGTTACATTCGATGATGGCTGGCATTCCGCATACAGTAATGCCGTGCCAATTCTTGATCGTTACGGCTATAAAGGCACTTTTTACATTAATCCATCCAACATCGAAACACCCAAGTTTATGTCCGCAGCTGAACTAGCGGAGCTCTCCAATACACGCCAAGAAATAGCCGCACATGGGTATTCGCACCTGGATATGACAATGATGAACCCCGACGCTTTGGACTATCAATTAGGTCAGGGACAAGCCTACCTGGCAAGTGCCGGATTCCCCACCACCCATTTCGCCACTCCATATGGTAAAAGTGACGCGGAGGTGCAATGGTTCGCTCGCAAGTACTTCGCCACTATGCGCAGTGTAGATACGGGCATTAATACGAGGCAAAACTTTGATCCATATAATTTAAAGGCGTTTTTCTTAAAGAATGATACAAGCTTAGAAACAATCACGACTGCCTTAGACGAGGCCAAGCAAACAGGCGGCTGGTTGATTCTTGTGTACCACAATGTTGGTTCTGCTGAGAATAAAGACTTGTCTCTTAAGGTAGAGAGTGGCACCATGACAACGGAGACATTTGCTGATCAAATCGCCCTTGTTCAGAAGAGTGGCATAACCGTGCTGCCCGTTGGTGACGCGTATAAGGAGGTAGAAAAACAATGAAACGAATAAGGATAAAAAACCGTCGTACTATAGCAATGGCTACGTTCGTAGCCGCCGTCTTCGTCTCTTTCCTAGTTTTTAGCATTATCGCACCACGCGATAAAACAGCAAGCACACCAAGCGATAGCAAGCCTAAGACTAGCGATAATAAACAGTCCGAATCGACGACTACACCTACCGAATCAAAAAAGCCTGAGCCGGCCCCCCAACCCAAACAGACACCAGCACCAGCTCCAACACCATCAACACCCGCCTGCAAATCATTCACGCAGCAACTCGCCGTGCAGATTCTTGGTAATACTGCGGTTGCCAGCATGAGCGACAGCGTCATTATTTCTGAAACCTCAGATATGCGAACCAGTACCTGCGTCTATACAAAGGGGGCTTCGGCGACAAGTCGAAAAACCGTGTCTCTCGTCGCCCACGAGGCATTAACCTCACTTGGACAATCAGCTAACACGGTGGAATTTGGCTCGGGCAGACCCGCCGGTGCGCAGACCGCGATAGGCTTTGGCCAGGCAGCATTTTGGGATAATACTGCCACCTTGCATGTACTTAAAAATAATAACCACTACGCTATCAGCCTTACGAACGGCGAACCTCCTCAACCAGCCAGTCAACCCGACACGGAATCAGCCGCCAGCATTATCGTGCCGAAGTTGTGATTAGTTCAGAATATACGTATGAAAGGATACCAAACTATGAAAATCAATAAAACAGGATACCTAGGAATTGCCGCGGCTGTCGCATTGCTATTTTGTGCTGCCATAAACCATCCGGCACACGCAGCCGCTCCAACCCCTGAGTGCCTCAGCCTCACTGCGGAACAAAGCGAAGACAAGAATTATTATAATTTCAAAGCGACCGCATCAACTGCTAATAATGCTAGCATTATAGGCTACGAGTTCAGCTTTGGCGATCAACAGTCATATAGATTTAATTTCTATAACGTACCTGATAAAGACAGGGGTACGGCCACCGTCAAGCATACCTACGAAAAGAGCAAGGACTACACGGCCACCGTCAGTGTTATCAGTTCCGCAAATGGTAAAGAAGCCAAGGCGTCTTCACCTAGTTGCAGCACGCATGTCACCGTCGGTCTGCCTGTCGTCGCAGAACTCCCGACTACCGGATTAAGCACTGAATCTTCACTTCTTATTGCCCTTGGTTTAGGCCTAATCACCTATAAGGTAGTTCTTACGATACGGACTGCCCGTTCAATTACGCCACTCTAGTTTCGGAAGCCGACACGACCACGGCTGTGTGACGAACGCTTGCGATTACGTAGAAGTAACCAGATACCGACAATCAAACCAACAAGTACGAGTACTCCAACAACCGTCGCAATAATAACAAATTGCGGGATCACCCAGAACGACTTAGAGACTTCAATAGTTTGGTTCTTTTTACCGTAGGTAAATGTAGCGCTTACGGTGTAGTTACCAAAGCTATCAATATTCTTTAATGGGATATCCCAGCGGCGAGCGCTGTCAGGAAGTATCATGTCACGAGGATCTTTGTTATTAAAGTCAGCTTCGTAAACAACCTTGTCACCCTGCTTGACGGATACTTTACCGAATGGTCCAGCTTGCAAGCCACCTTTATTCTCGAAGCGAACAGAAGCCTGTAGATCGTTCGAGCTTTGGAAGAACGAACCAGACTTACCACCTTGCTGGATATCAAAGTCGGTTAGGTTAAGCTTTTCGGTCACCTCGCCAGGGACTGTCAATAGAATTAACGATGCGACACTAGCATCCAGATTAACCTGACCGCCGCTATCGGGCGTTGCTGGCGCAAATCGAACTGCTCCAAAATAACCACCAGCTTGAGCGTCTTTTGGTACGGTTATGACAACACCAATTGTTTTGGCTTTCCCAGCTGGGATTGTCACATCAGAAAGCGGTGCCATAAAACGCTTTAGACTGTGTGTGGGCGCAAATTTGTCTGCATCCAAAATAAGTGCCGGGGTGCCGCGTTCATCACCTGAAACAAAGTCGTTCTCGATCGGACGTACCGTAATCTCTGCCTTAGTAAGGTTCGTTACCGTAACCTGCACAGTTTTACTGGTACCTGGCTGGATTTCAATGTCACTGCGCACAGGCGACACCTTAAGCGTGTTAGCTGTATTATTTTCGGCTGCAGCAACCGAATTCGAGCTCACAAGCAGCACAGCGACTACTGCAAACATTATTACCGTTGCTATCACAATTCGAACGTTCGCTAGAACGCGTTGTTTTACTAACACACCTTATCTCCCCTTACATAATTCCTTTTCATCATAACAGATACGCTTATGATTGCAAGTACTAAATATAATACGACACTCTCCGCAAAGAGAGTGTCGTATGTAAAGTGACAGTAGATTTAGAATTTACCAGTTGCAATCAGGCTAAGATTAGTCGAGTACAGACCTGCCGGAGTGTCATTAGTAATGCTTGCACCGAAGGTAAGTGCCATATTCTTGTTGTTGGCTGGACCACCATCGGTGTCAAGGAATGGATCGCCAAAGGCGCTTGTTACGCCACTTGCGTTATTTGCAAGATAATTTAGTGCGTAGGTTGTATCGTTATAGCCAGAGTCAAGGACTGGCTGCAACGTACCGTTAGCATTAGAGCCCGTATCAGTTGCGGTTGCGGTCCTGACACCAAACTTTGCTTGGTTAACCGCAATGCCAGTTTGCAATGCGGGCGCAATATCACATACAGTAGCACCTACGCGCTTCATACCGCCACAAGTCGTACCACTCTTAAGGCTTACAACCGCACCGGTTACTGCATTCGTTGAAATTTGCGTATAGATATTGCCTGTACTTACATGTTCAGCGTCCAGCGCTACAATGTCTCCGACGGTTTCGCCGAGTTTAAGAGTCGGAGGAGATGTAAGAGTACAGGTTTCACTAATTGCTATTCCTGACACACAGAAAGTCATGGTTTCAAGTACGGCACCTGATACACCGATAGTAGGTGTGATCGACATAGCGACACTACCACTATCTTTAACACCCCCAGCTTCAAGGTCGATATCTTCTGAATCGTAGAGGTTGGCATTTACAGCTGTGTCATAGGTTACGATCCGGGCGTATATTGGACCCGCATCCGTAGGGTTTGTGATACCCGCAACATCTACCGAGATGGCGGTGTTTGTTGCAACCGTACCCGTAACACGAAGTGTGTTAGCAGTAAGCGCACTCACCGTCGTAAAGCCTGATGTGGCTGAGGTCGGTGTAGTTAGATCAAAACCGACTGGCGCGACACACGCTGTACCAATAGTTGGGCTATTTCTACAAAAATCAACGACAAATGCACCCGCCGCCTCGACTGATTTAAAGTTAACTTTATATGTTACGCCCGTTGCTAAAACTGATGAGCTACTTAGCTGAATCGAACGCTCAGTCACTTGAGCCGCGAACACTAATGACGGCAAGACAGCAGCAAGCAGTACTGCAAACGCAGCTGCTATATAACCCGCCCGACGGTCGAATAACCTAGTAATAGAATTCATTTTCCCTTTTTCCTCACATCCTCATTTTACTATTTGTTTTTTCTAGTAACGTGTTCAGTGTACCACGATACTGCTTATGCTTGTCAAGTATTTTTTAAGCAAGTTTTCCACAGTTCACTTGTGATTACTTTTCCTTGTAGCTATCACGCTCTTTAAGCATCTTGTTACGCAACGTAACCAGCTGACTGAGCCGTCCCAGCCAAAAGGATGGCACGAGCAGTACCAGAGCCGCCGCAGTCGGTATCCAGAGTATTTGGGGTTTCGCCGTATCTGACGACTTATCAGGTGACGACGTATTGTCAACTTTACCGTTCGCGAGCGCGATAACCTGTAAAAAGGCGCTCACACCATTTACATCCGTCACTTTTACGTTTGCTTGGTATATACCAGCTTTTTTGTAAGTGTGCGCAATAGCTACTATACCTGTAAGCGACTGGCTTTTAAGCTCTACTGGCACGCCATCGCCCCAGTCCAGACTGAACGCATACGGGCCAGTACCGCCAGATAGTTGCAGTGGCCAACCTAGCTCGGTGCCGGCCGCAGCCGACCGCCGGCCGTATGAACTGGTGAGCGTAATCAACGAACCAAACGCGGTAAATCGCGTATCGGTGTATGTAACCGTAACAATATTTGACGGTGGTCCCGCCTGATCAAGTTCATCATAGACAAGGGCGCTTAGCTCATTGGTGCCCGCAAATAAACTAACCTCCAGACTAAAGCTGCCGTTTTTGCACATAACCGAACCGACCATTACACCGTTGTCATATACCTGCACTAACAGATCGTTCGGACAGATTCCGTTGACGGTTATTGGAGATGCTGAGAATGATGTACCATTACCCGGTGTGGTTATCGATGCACCTAGCTTTGGGGGTGGCTGTGTTTTAGTAGCCTCTAGCCCAAACGAACCTGGCTTTGGATCTGGATTAGGCAGAGGAGTAAGCGCTGACGCTGGCCGGATGTACGCAAATAGCGCCAGCAGGCACACGCCGATCGTAATCGGAAGTACCCACTGTGCGCTAAAACGAATCTTGTGTACCATGTTATTGCTTATTGTAGCCTGCCCGAGCCGCATTCAAAAGGGCTCTATTTATTTTCGACGGATCGATGACTTTTTAATTCGAGGGCCGTACATCTTGTTACGTACCTTGAGAACTATTTTTCGTACATAGTACGCAACTACTGCAATCACAACTACTGATACGATGACAAACCACCATGGTAAGTACCAGAACGAAGCAGTCTTTACAATTTCATGCGTGTTGTTACCATTTTGGCCATAAAAAACGTCGAGCGTTACAGTGTAGCGACCTGGCCATAAATCAGGTTCGACACAAGTTTTCGCCTCGGACTTTGCACCGTTAAAATCAACGTCTTCGGCCTTGAGCTTGATACATGCCGTAAATGTTCGGGTTTGGCCAATTAGGGCAAGTGAGCTGTTTGGGTTAACGTCGTTAATGACTTGTTCTTTGCCAAACATATCCTTTAGCGTGATGCTGCCCACTGGGCTTTCGGTAACGTTACCCTTGTTGTTGAGGGTATAGGCAAGAAGTTCAGGTTTATCGGCAGTCATAAATACATAGTCCGCTTTCTTGGCACCCTGAGCAGCCCTGTAAGCACCAAGTTTCTCAAGCGACAGGTCTTCGTTGACCTTACCAGGAATAGAGGCGAATACTAGCGTGACGCCAGAGGCGCTTAGACCGACATTGCCACCATCTGAAGCGCCAGACGAATAGACAATAGCGCTGTAGTAGCTACCAGCACCACGACCTGCAGGAATAGATACGCTCATATCGAGTGTTTTACTACCTTTCGCTGGAATAGTAACTGTCTTTGGAACAGTCAAAAACGGCTTAAGTGACCATGTTGTTTGTGGTGCATCTTCGGCCAGCATCAGTTTTGGCGTACCGCCGTCATCGGTGAACGTAAAATCAACGACGCGAAGACTTAGCTCAAGTGGTTCTTTAGAATCAAGGTTACGAATAGTAAGCTTGTCTTTGACTGATTTACCAGGCTCTACCGTGTAATTCTTCTTTGGCATAATGCTCAGCGATGCTGATGACACTGCCGAGACTGGCTGAGCGGGCATAATATATCCAACAGCAATCAAAACCGCAAAGGCAGCCATAAAAATGCTTATAAAGCGTTTCATTATTCTATCTTCCCTCGTATTTACTCACCTTAAGTATAAGCTGTATTGTACCACTAAAACCGTCCGCTGGCTATGTATGTAATCGTTGTAGTATATACACCAGCACGTAAATCTTCCCGCGAATTTACGATGTAACTGACAGTGAACTTCTTCATCAGGCTGACATTCGGCGAAAAAGCCACGACATCACCTGATACATATTTGTACTGATTTGGCACGCTGTAATCGGGGGCCGGAACTGCATTAGTCCACTCACCCTCTGGATCGTTGCCGACGGCTGGAGCGCTATTGGCAACAAGGTTAATACCAAACTGATTATCACCAGGTTTGCTTTCGGTTGGTGTTGACGGCGAATCAATAACATTAGTACCGGCACTCATCGGCGTGCCGTTTGCTGTGATCGCAAAGCCACCACTGGCATTGGTACCGACTGACATTTGCGACTGTGCGAGTAATGTGGACTGCGCGTCTAGCTGACCCATGTCGGCATAATTATTATCGTTTGTGATGACACAATTGTCGTGGACTTCTTGGGCAACACAAAATACTAGCATCGGCGGCACTTGAGTTTGGATCATAATGCCAGCTGTCACCTGTCCCTTGACCGAACCAAAATCAATTTGGGGGCCAGTGGCATCGGTAGACGCATGACTGCGCAATCGAATCGAGAACGACTGGCTAATATCAGTTGGGTTTACAATTTTGTCCAGTGTATATGATGAGCCGCTGGTCGTAATAAAGTTTGGCGGACGCGTCAGCACAATGTGGTTTGTGGATTTAGACAAAATTGAATAACCGGTCTCGCCTGATTGGCTGCTAAGCACCGCCGCAGAAGCGTCAAGGCCGGGCGGCGTGACGCACGTATGGTATGGGATTGGATCAGTACAAAACAGCATATCTACCGAACCGACAGTCGCCGGGCTCATATAACGCCACGATACCGTGTAGGAGGTTGTCACACCCGGATCACTACTATTCATATATAGGCTACGTTCCTGAAAACGCATGGCCGCCGATGCAGGTACAACAAATACAAACAGTGCCAAAAGCAATGATAAAAACCCATCGTAGCCCATATAATGCCACATATGAGTGACTGCATGAAACCGAACCAACCTATGTTGCATACTTATCATTGTACTAGACAATAGACATTATGCGTAGCCACTGTTAACAACCAAATAACCGACTTTTTCAAGCCGGTTATTTCTGTTTTCCATTATTTAATTAGAGCTTATATTCTTATTCTACTTTTGAGAGAACGAGTTTCTTACCCCCTCCCGAGCCTATCCCAGGTATTAAATTGGTTGCAATTGAGTTATAGACAACGGATTTTCCATCTGCACTAATTTCTAAACCATGTAGCACCTGAGTGTTGGTACTTCCGAGGCCTCGTTCAACGCCAGATGAATCAACGGGCACGAGTTCAGTAGTCCCAGCCTCTGGATTGCGAATGTAGAGCTCTAGATAAGATGCTGCTGCTGGAGAGACGAGATTACTATCATAGCCAAAGAATGCAACGCGCCCATTATCACTCACATTTGTTCCTCCAAACATAGGCCCGCTGGAAGTCTGTATGGAGGATGGTATGTACCCTGAAGTAGACTTGTCTACAAGACTATATTCTCCACTGAGTCGATCGTACCTGAACAAATGCTTGTTTGAACCGGACACAGAATCAGAAGTTAAATTGGTAGAATTTGACGATAAGATGACATAACGCCCGTTGCAAGAGATTGACACAGGCACTGCTCCGTGGTCTGCATTATAAGTAAGATTGCTGATACTATACCCATTCCTCAAGTCAACAAGATAGGTATTGGTATTGCCATTGTCCTGGGGGGTAAGGTTGGTCGCATTCGTACTGAATACTGATAGTGATCCATCACAGCTGGTCTTCACATAATATGTGTTAGCATTCGCTCTCACTCCAGCGTTAGACGCTGTTGGATTCACTACTTGACCAGTTTGCATATCTTTTACGTAGTAACTTTCTGTTATACCGATCGGATTACCAAAGTTCAATAGATTTGTTGCATTTGAAGAAAAGGTAACAAATCTACCGTCATCGCTCACACCTACAGCACGCGAGCTAGCTCCATCCGTAAGATTTGCTGGTACGCCGGAACTATTTACATCTACCATTGTGGTCATGCCCAACGCAGTATCCCTTATATATAGGTGATTTCGATTGATGGCGGTTACGACAGGGCTCGCTACCACATCAGTGCGAATAGCAGAAAACGCAATATACCTACCCGTTCTGCTGATCGCAAACTCATTAACCGTCGATCCGCTCGCGGCACCACCAGAACTCGCACTCACTATAGACGTTGCTCCAGTCTGAAGGTTTCGTTTGTATAGTTGATTTCCTATTGATGTGTCATTAGTGACAATATCATGCGACTGCGACGACCATACAACTATGTTGCCATCTTCTGAAATATGAACGACTGTGTTTCCGGCGCCTCCCGAAGGTGCAGTGTTTGTTGAATTATAGCTTACAAGTGTATTTATCCCTGACATTATTGCATACGATGGTAAGCTGCTTATAATACCGATGATCAATGTACCTATGGTAGCTGCTAAAAACAATTTTTGTAGATTCTTCACTTCACCCCCCTATTTTATGTTCTAAGCATATATTAAGGTTACGAGAACCGCAATATCTACTCATTAAAAGTTGAGCATGAAAGAACCGACCCTGCTATTGGGCCGGTTCTTTCCTCTGTCATGTGCTATGTGACGTTCAGTCTAAGAACTACTTTAGTACTGAGGAGCAGCAAGATAGTTAATCTTGGTTGTGTAAACACCAGCTGGGGTGTCCGCAGCGATGTTACCAACATAACGCATCTTAGCTGTAGCACAGCTAATGACTGTTGTGTTTTCCTGAGCTACAACTTCTGGGACAGTCTGGCTAGTCTTTTTAAAGGCAAACTCAGCATTGTCTGCCGTGGTTCCGTTACCCGTGCCGACTCCATTGCTGATAGGCAAGAGATCACCATTGGTATCGTAGCCACCATCAGCATAGGGGGCTTCGACAAGAAGGGGGTCGATGTTAGGCGTAATCCAGTTTGTTGGGAAAGTAAGGCTTGTTACAGGGTCTGTGTCTATAGCATCCTGACCGGCATCAATCAGCGCCAAGCCAAACTGCTCGGTACCAGGCTGACTATGTGCTTTAGCTGGCATGTCCTGAATGTAGTCACCAACAGTGTTACGAAGTGTGTCACCTGAGTAGTAAACAGTCGCACCACCGGATGAGTTGGATGATAGACGCCAGTATGAGTTAACATCCCATGCTTTGGCGGTTTCAAGTGAGGATTCAGCATCTGGATTACCGAGGTCTAGGCGGTTACCGTTGACGACATCCATAGATTGGCATGAACCGTGTTGTACTGACTGAGTATCAGGGTTGCGCGTACCAACCGAGAAGGCCATGGTTTCAAGTACCTTGGTGGTAATGTGAATTGAATCAGTCATAACGTTTGCCACAGTTACACCACCGTCAATGACGTTGGTGTCAGTTGTTGGTTGCAGATTTGCTTCAGATACACCAGGATCTGTCTTGTAGGTGTTAATCTTAACGAAGAACGAGCCACTACCAGGGTTGGTAATATAGTTCAACGTGTTTGGTGTAAATTTGATCTCGATCTTGTCGTTAAATACAGGCTGTTCACCTGTTGCACTTGTTAGAATAATATAGTTCTTCTTACCTGTTAGATTGCCACTATGCAGAGTGTCTTCAGCATTCTTGGTGCTCATAGTCCAGGTCTCAGTTGAAGGCGCACCATTTTTTAGGATCTGATATGTGCCAGGTCCAGTACCTTGCGTCCATGGCGTTGTGCCATCTGTGACGACATCAAAGTCACTGGTAGGTACGGGCTTTGCATGCGCAACTAAGTTAGTTTCACGAACTGACGGAAGGCTATCTCGTGCATCACCGGTGTTGTCACCAGGTGCCTTACATTTGCCGGCAGCTTCCGTACAATACTGCAGAGAAAAGGTCTTTATCGGCTCATTGGTACCAGTTGGCGAACTGTTAGTACTAACCCGAAAAGTAAATGTTTCACCACTCTTTTTACCATTTGGACCTGATCCTGGAGGAGAATAGTATTCACCACCGTTATAAGCATTGGGGTTACTCTCGGAATTACCCGCACCGTCTGAGTCCATGAAGCCAGGTGCCGAGCTACTAAGTAGCAGCGAACGCTCAGTCAATGGGTTCAGCCCATCCGCGAATACCGCTGCTGACGGAAGAACCGCAGATGCCACTATGGCAAACACAGCAGCAAGCGGTTTCCCACGCCGAACGATTGATTTAAGTGCATACATGTTTGTATATCTCCTTTTTGTTTTTATATTTGTCCCTAAATAAGGGGTTCATGGCGAATAATACCATAACCACCATGGGTAATGCAATGACTTATCCACAACATTTCATCATTTTATAAGTTTTAGGGAGCATTCACCTCTAACTCCCCTTCTGCTATACTACGAGCAAATTATGAATCACTACATCCAAGCCACGAAAACTTACATCACAACTCACAGAAAAAAACTTGCCATCGGGGCAGCAGTTATCCTTGGCATCATCGTTTTAATAACCGCTATCGTACTATTTGTACGCAATAGTACACCTAAAATTGTTTATCAGCCAGCTAACGCTTGCGGTCTGATTACCCTTACCGAAGCGAAAGAATTGCTCGGCAATAATACACTTAATAGCAATGCAAATAACCCCGTTGTTTCAGGTAATACTGCAGCTAGCAGATGCGGCTACACTGACGGCAATCCCGACACAAACAATATGATCGTCGCGGCGATTATTGTCCGCTCAGGCGTCAATGATAAGGGCGTACAGCAAAACAAAACTGACTTTGAGGCTGGCAAACCAAGCAAAAATATTGAGACCGTAAAGAATTTGGGCGATAGTGCTTACTTTAACCAGAAACTTGGCCAGCTCAACATCCTCGACGGCCGTGAATGGATTATTTTGAGCTATGGTGTCGGATCAGCACCCGAAGCTAACACTGTAGATAAAGCAATTGAACTAGCTCGTAAAGTCCTACCTGCGTTTTTGACAAACAAGTTTTAATAAACTGGTATAACTACGGCCGAAAAATCACCAGCGAAATGACCGGCTGGTGTCGAATTTGAAATATTCACGATCATACTAATCGTGTAGTCGGTGCGCCCAGATTCGGTTGGACTATGCGCCACTACGCTCCCGCTCACATACTTAAACAGATTGGGTAATTTGTAATCATCGTTGACAACACCAAAGCTCATCTGGTCAGATGGCACCTGGACTGGACCAGCACCCACGTTCGGGGTCGTATTAGCGCTCGCATTAATCGCAAACTGCTCCGTCCCCGGACTGGACGCAGTTGGCGTGGTTGGCGTGTGAAGCGTGTGGCCACCGTATTTCGGTGGATCACCCATAATCTGTAGCGTATAGCCGCCGCTCAAATAGTTACGGATACGCACGGTCATAGTTTTAGTTGCCGTGCTTTCGGTGGTTAGCACGCCAAGGTTTGACACGCCTGGGTCAATAATCACTTCAAGAAGCGGTTCGGAGTCGGTTACGGAACCAAACTTTGCCGAACCACCGCTACTCTTGCTGTCGCCGGATGTCATATCGCCGATCGATGTCTTGGCGCAATACTGGCTTGAGCAGCTTTGCGACGTTGATCCAACACCAAACTGCGTTTCGGTTATCTGATAGCTGTCCGAGGTTGATGTTTCCGCAAATGCCGTACCTGCGCTACCACTAACAATAAGCGCTGTTAACAGCATAAGTTTTGAGTATTGCCACAGTCCCTTTTTTCGCATAAGCTTTATGTATATATTATCACCTACGGCCAGTAAAAATACAACTAGCGTCAAGCTGATAAGTATAGTAAGCTATGCATAAGTATAAACGTAAATCATACGCGTAAAAAAATACAAGACCATGGAGCCTGACAAAAACACACCCCCGGACACCGAAAACCAGCATCCTGCGGAAGAGCCGCAAGCTCCAGCTGATGCGCTCAGCCGTACTCCTGATGATCTTGAAAAAGAAAAGACCGACCAAGCGGCTGCAGATGCCGACCCAAACGCTTCCTCAGAACAGCCGACCGATAAAAAACTTTCACCTATTAAGCGTTTCTTTCGCAAGGTGAACATATACCTTTTGATTTTCGTGTTGCTGATTGTGGTTGCCGGTGTCATAACGGCTGTTAATTACCTAAACAGCCAAAAGCCCCCGTCCGAAGCGGGCATTGAAGCCCAAGGACTTACCGAAGAAGCCCTCAAACAACTCGCTAACACCGATGCAACGGTTGGCAGCACATCACAAACGCTCACCATTCAAGGTAACGCCATTATTGCGGGGCAAACGCTCATGCGTGGCACCCTGAACGTCGCGGGTAATTTTCAGACTGGCGGCAGCATCCAAGGCCCAAGCCTCACCATTTCGGGCGCTTCGAACCTTGGAGAGGCCCAAATTAACAGCCTGCAAGTTGCGACCAATACCGCTGTGCAAGGTAGCACAACGCTACGAGACTTGAATGTTTCTGGTACGTCGTCATTCGGCGGCGCTATGACCGCTTCGCAAATTACCGTTACTCGGCTTATTCTGAGCGGCAATGCCGTACTGCAGGTTCCGAACCACATCAGCTTTACCGGTCCATCACCAAGCCGTACCATTAATGGCGGCGTCGTTGGTAGCGGCGGTTCGGCATCAATTAACGGATCGGACACTGCGGGAACAATAAACATCAACACGGGCAGCAACACCACTGCCGGTTGTTTCGCGCGCATTAATTTCCAACAAGCATTCACCAACCAACCGCATGTAATTGTCAGCCCCGTCGGCGTAGCAGCCGGACAAACCCAGTATTACGTTGACCGTAGCAATAACGGCTTTAGTATCTGTACTGCTGTTCCTGCCCCTGCTAACCAGGTCTTTGCGTTCGACTACTTTGTGACAAACTAGACGTCAACAAACACGACAACGCGGTTGGCTTTCACGTGCATGAGCGCCCGTGATATTTTGACCGTTTTCAGTCCTTGTGGCGTCCCTAGACTAAGCGTACAAGGAACAAGCATACATAAAAAGTTATGATGCCGCGGTAGAATATCGAACGGACCAACGTCGTTGACGGCGCTCACACTGTACGCTTCGCCTTCGAAATAGATCTTAAACGGAGCATAAACTTTGACCGCCATAGTTGGCTTGCTTGTGGGCGTCTGAGCGGGCTGTTCGACCTGGCTCGGCTCTGGCTGTGTTGCTTCTTCTGCCATTATTTTTCCTCTTGGGCAGACTCGACTGAATCGGCAACAGCTGCCGCAACCGGACTCTTGTCAGCGTATTCACCTAATTTGGTATCCTTTGTCTCCATCTTGCCGATAATCTCTTCAACACCATCGAGTGTTTTTTCGCGCGTCATATGCTCACCTGCTACGCCGGTCACCTTTTCCATGACGTTAAACCGTTGTTTGAAGAATTCGATGAGCTGTTTTGCTCTGTTGTAATCCTCGCGGTCTTCGCTTGAAAGTTCAGACTCACCAATAATAGCGATGATTCCTTTGAGCGACTCGTACTTTTGCAAAATTGCCGTTGCCCGGGTGGCAAGGTCGTAATGCCGCTCGCCAACCACTTCTGGTGTTAGCAGGCTCGATTTTGATGCCAAGATATCGACTGCCGGTCGGATACCCTGTGCCGCCACCGCACGTGAAAGTACGATGGTCGAGTCGAGCTCATGCTGGATCATCTGCACCGCCGGGTCGGAAAGATCGTCGGCCGGCACGTAGATTGTTTGCAGCGCGGTAATTGAGCCGTTTGCATTAGTCGACAAGCGGTCCTGGAACGTCTTGATGTCGGAGAAGACCGTTGGCTGGTAGCCACCCTCAGCCGGTGTTTGGTCGATAATCGTCGAGACCTCGTTTCTAGCCTGGATGTAGCGGTACATATTGTCAGCAAACAGCAGCACGTCCTTTTTTTGATCGTCACGGAAATATTCGGCAAGTGTGATAGCGGAAAGACCGATCAAACTACGCTGGACCGGATTTTCGTTCATCTGACCAAAGAACATAGCGGTTGTTTTTAAAAGACCGTTATCAGCAAGGGTCTTGTAGAGCTCATGCCCCTCACGAATACGCTCACCAATACCGGCGAACATACTAATCGCGCCCGAACCTTCGGCAACGTTGTTGATAATTTCCATCGTCAGTACCGTCTTGCCCACACCGGCACCACCGACAATACCAATTTTACGGCCTTTGACGAACGGGGTAAAGAAATCGAGGACCTTCAGGCCTGTTTCAAGCACTTCGTCGGAGCGATTTACAAGGCTTGTCTCCCGGAAGGCTGGCGAGAAAATCGGGCGCTTAATCATTTTGTCTAGTACCGCTTGATCCAGCTGCGGCTTGCCGTCGATCGGACGCCCCATAGCATCCCACACGCGGCCAATCATTTCTTCACCTACGGGAATCTCGAGGCTGCGCCCGCTGCGCGTCACCGACTCACCCTTTTGGATACTGTAATCACCACCGATGTTCAGACACACTGCCATATCACTGTTCGTCAGACTACTGACGAGAAGCGGCGACTTTTTCTCGTTGTCAACGTAAAGCATTTCATTGAGATCTGGCATACCTTCATCGAACCGGACCTTAATAACCAGGCCCTTGAGGGTACGGACGACGCCCTTTTTATACACTGTTTGTTCGCTCATTATTCTGCTCCTCCGGCACGTAATTTTTTGAGACCGGCCATAGATTCTTTCAACCTGGTGTCGACTTGGCTACGTTTGGCACGGTTATATTCGGTATGGAGCTCACTAGCATTGTCGATCGAGCGTTCTTTGGCGGCAGACATAGCCTTGAACCGGCTTGCAACCTGGGCCAGACGACTATCATAAATAAATTGCGAAATCGTTAGGCGCAAAATCGAATTCTCTAAATATGCTGCCACAGCGTAAGAGCTCGGCTCGAAAATATATGTTTTTTCAGTCACCATATCATCACCTAGGATGGACAGGTCAGCCACGCGACCCTTGCTCGAAACAACATCGCTGAGATCGACGTCTTTGATTTCTTGCTGGGAAAGCGAGATGTAATTTTGATAAAAAATTCGGCTTTTGGCGTATTTCCTAATGATGGCCATCAGCGGGTCGACATTGATATAATCATGCTCGGGCAGATCGAAATAATACGTATGATCGATGTGCGCTTGCTTAAGTTTAAGCGCACCATGGTGGCCAACGACTAGCACATCGTTTTTCGTCTCGTCATAGCGTTCGACAACCTTGCGGATGAGACGATTGTCGATATCGCCGCTCAGGCCGCCCTTGGCGGTGATGAGGATCAATAGTTCTTTGTTAATCGGCGTTTCGTCTATCGTACGTCCAAAGTTAAAGAATACGTCGACACGGATCTGCTTGTAAATATTCCAGACTTCATCAAAAAATTGATTACTGATCAGTACCTTATTTTTCGTCTTGGCAATCTGCATGCTACTCAGGGTTTCGAGCGCCGATGTCAAGCTAACTACAGAACGGACCGAAGCTTCCTCTCCCTTAATTTCAAGTGGGCGACGCATCTACTTTTTCTCCTCTTTAGAGGTCTCGGGCTGTTTGTCGTCGGCTTTTGCTGGTTCTGCAGGAGTAGGAGCATTAGCTTCAGCTGCTGCATGTTCTGCCTCTTCGGTCTGACGCGTCTTCTCTAGCTCGATCTTCGCAGCCTTCTCGATTGCTACTTTCTTCACTTCGTCGATCGTCGTCACCTCGGCCTTGAGCGCCGCTTCGAGTTCATCGAAGTTGCCAACCATGTCTTTGTCTTCTTGAAGTTTTGCCGCGTACTCGTGAACTTTTTCCTTCAGTAATTTAACATTGATAATCTCCTCGGGCCTGCTTCCGAGCACGATACTCATCAGGAACTGCTGGGCGGCAAAACTATAAATTTCACCGATTGCCTGGTTCATTAGCTTAAACAAGACTTTACCCTTATCGTAATTAGCCTGTGAGTCAGCACTGAGCTCGGTACCGAAGTGAGCGTACTCCTCGGCCGTTCGGTAGCCAGCTAATGTCAGGTTGAGCTTGTCGGCGAACCCTTTTTGCCGTTTGTTCTGACCAACACCACCGACACGTGTCACCGAGAGGGCCGTGCTGACTGCTGGACGCATAGTATCCTTGAAAATTTTCTCGTCCAAAATCCATTGGCCGTCCGTTATCGACATGACGTTAGTTGGCAAGTAGGCAGTAATGTCACCACCTGGCGCGTAGATAATTGGGATAAGGGTTTGACTCGCGTGATTTGATTCCGTCTTGCCGCCACGCTCGAGCAGGCTAGAGTGCGTATAGAACATATCACCCGGGTACGAGTCGCGACCCGGCGAAACGCCTGCGATCAGTGAGATTTCGCGGTACGCTTGGGCGTGCGCTGTCAGGTCATCATAAATCACCAGCGTGTCCATGTTGAGCTTGTGCCAAAAGTACTCACCGTGCGCCGCACCAACATACGGCACTAGATAGGTAAGGATTAACGACTCAAACGAGTTAGATACTACCACGATAGCTTTTTTGAGAGCGTCGTTTTTTTCCAGATTATTTACTAGCTCCGCCACGTCGTGCTGACGTTTGGCGATCAGCACGTAAATCACAGTGATATCGGTGTTTTTCTGGTTAATTGCTACCTGGGCAGCCAGCGCTGTCTTGCCCACCTTGCTATCCCCAAGCATCGCCATACGCTGTCCACGCGCCAGGGAATACTCGAGATCAAGAATTGTCACGCCTGTCTCGACTGGCTTATCGAGCAACTCGCGCTCATAGAGCATCGGCGCAGAGTGAAACACGTCCCACTCCTGATCCGCCTGAATCACGCCCTTACCATCAAGCGGCTCACCGAATACGTTAACGACACGGCCGATAAAGTTCTTTCCTACCGGCGTCATAATGTCACGTGACTCGATAACGCACACTGCGCCTACACGGAGCGGTGACGAATCGAGTTTCATTACCACCACGTGGTCTTCGAATATCTCATGCACGTAACCGCGTGTGTCATCGTCAAAACGTACGACGGCATGGACGTTCGTCGGGTGCAGACCATTGGCTTTGACCATGAACGAATCGATACCAATAATCTCGCCAACCGGGTTGCCGCTGCTCACCAACTTTTCAAATATCTTACCTGCTTCCACGAAGTATCTCCAGTTCTTTTACGAGCACCTCGTGCTGACTTTTTAGCACCGTGCGCAAACTGAAATCATGTACATGGTTAGGTGTTCGTAAATACACCCCTGCAACTAAGGCTGGCTGTATACCTACTGAAATAACCGACTGCGGATGTACCGACGTACGCAACCACTGTACGAGTTGCCCTAAACTTTCGCCGTCAGCCGTGACAGCAAATGTCATATGAATAACGGGTACATTTTCTTTTAAAAGACGTAGCTGCTTAATAATTTCGCCGCGCTCTTTAGCATTGCCAGGTTTAAGCGCGTTTTGATTCAAAAAATCAGTAAGCTGGGGAGACAACGCCAGCTGAGTAGGTTCGTTCGTTCCTACTTTAGAACGGACAGACGCCGTAGTGAGATCGTTATCAACTCGCTCAAATTCACTTACCAAACGCGAGATATCACTTTTGCTCACCACATTTGGCGACAACACAAAATCGGCATGTGTTTTTATTTGGGATTCGTTCATAATTTCATATCGTCCAAGATGGCCTGCTTGTTATCCTCCATCTGCTGAATGATTGATGGTAGTTGCGCCTTTAGGTCATATTGGTCGCCTAAAGCACCTAGCAAATAGTGTTCGATAACCCGAGCCATATTTCCTTCAAACGCACGCATTAGTGCTTCCTCTTGCTTGGCAATATTTTCTTGCAATGTCGTAATAAGCTTTTGCGATTGTTCTTGCACAGCCTGCACGCTGCCGTTTAGCGTCTGGAGAGCTGCGTCCTGAGCTTCTTTTGTGGCTGTCATTCCAGCCATATTTTTTTCAAACAGACTCGTCGCCATGACATTTTGATTGGCGATACTTTTTTGCAGTGTCGCACTTAACTGTTGGTGCTGTTCCTGCACGGCTTGCGCACTACTGCTGAGCGATTGTAGGGCTGTATCCTGCGCGTCTTTGAGCACCTTGCCATATTGGCTAAACTGGTCGTCAAGCTGTTTGGTTATATGCTCTTTAAGCTCGTCATTAATTCGAACGATACTTGCATCAAGCCGGCCGACTACATGATCTTTGAGCTCCGTATTAACTTGGACAATAGTGGCATCGAGATCTTCTTTGAAGAGTCTCGCGTTTTCGTTAATGACCTTTTCGAAATACAAACGGCCATGGTTACGCAATTCCTCGCGGAAGTTTTCGTCAAGAAAGTGCCCTTCAAGCTCGGCTGCTTCTTCGTCAGACAATCCATTTTGTGATTTTTGTTTGTGAAATAATCCCATGTTAACCACCCCCTTCGTGCATCATAGCCTCAGTAGTAAATATACCGCAAATAAGCCGACAATTAAAATCAATATACTAGTCAATATAATCCCGAAAAGCGCTCTGAAGATTGATTTTTTCGACATTGGATTACGACCGATTGAAACAACCCCGTTCCGCACGCCAGAATACACGATTACAATTGCCGCGATAACACTCACGACCGTAATGGCAATGCTCAGATAAATACGGATCGGACTCACTTGTTTTTCAGCGATGGCCAGCCCAACCCGTTCAAGGAATGGTGGTACCTTGACTTTGGTACTCTTTTGGTTCGGATTACTCCTGATGTCGATAGTGACCGGAATCTGGCCAAGTGTTACCGTCTTATTCTCTTTACCCGCCGTATCTTTGAGTGCCGTAGTGCCAAGGGTGACGCTCTTACCATCAAATGATGCGCCAGCCCGCCCAAACACTGTCTTTTCTTCAGTACCTGCCTTCATAGCAACACCGTTGACCGATGAAAGCGTCACATAGTCGCCAGATGCAATTGGACCACCCTGCGTGCTTACCAGCACGTTATACGTGCCCGCTACCGCTACGAACGTTTCATTTTGGAGTCCTTCATTCGTGACTGCGAGCGGCAACTGGTTGCGATCAACTATCACGCCGAACATATTCTGCAAATCAGACTGGGTTGCGATTTTGACACGATTCGAATCCTTGCCAGTTAGCTGCACGATCGCGCCAGTATCAAGCGGCGTGTCGGCAGCATAGCCTTGCGCGCTTCCACCCCCGTAACTTTCTGCCGACACAGGCACAAAAGCGGCTGTAGCCGCTACTACGATAACCGCCAAGCTAAGAATAATTCGTGATATTTTCACAGTTTGTTTATGCTCCAAGCGCCTGTCATATATTTGAGCTCATTATACCATAACCTTGATGTGTTCTAGATAGTTTACCAAGGTGCTGTGACGGCACATGCCATAGTCGTAGCAAAACAGTGTCCGTCACAGTATAAAAATGTTGTCACGGGTAAATGCTAATGCTACAATAATACCAAGCTTTTTGATGGCACCACACATCTAAGTGAAATAAACATATTGTTCTCATCTAACAGATGTGAAATAGAAATATATATAAACATATAAAATGTGGTGCCACCTTTCCACCGGTATTGGCCTCCTTCGTTCGCTACGATTTGTAGCGCTAGGTTTGCTGTTTGTTGCGTTAAGTACAACGCTATTATTAGCTAGTACTTCTCACGCGGCACAGAACACTACCAAAACGATTAGCTTTCAAGGGCGTCTGCAGACTTCGGCAGGGGCCGTGGTTGCTGACGGCCATTATAATATCCAGTTCAAGATCTACCAGGGTGGCGCAGGCACGGCAGCGGGCAATCCTGGTGGCTCTTTGAAATGGACGGAGACATACATCAACAACGGCGGCGATAGCGGTGTCGAGGTAAAAAACGGCTTCTTTTCAGTCAATCTCGGCTCAGTTAATCAGTTCGGAACAAGCGTTGATTGGGATCAGGACACATTGTTCCTATCGATGAACGTTGCAGGAAGCGCTACGGCATGTACGGCATTTGACACTGCCCCTTGTGCTGCTGATGATGAGATGCTCCCAATGAAGCGCGTAACCGCTACGCCATACGCCATCAACGCCGGCGCTGTTGGCGGCAAAACAGTTGATCAGCTTATCCAGAACACCGCCACCTTGCAATCAAACACCAACATTGCCCTTCAATCGGCGGGCGACGCGGATATCACTGCCTACATCCAGGGCCGCACCAACCAGACTGCAACCAACTTCCTCGTCAAGCAAGGGTCGGCCCAAACCGGCAAAGCCCTCGATATTCAGGGAAGCAGCGGAACCAGCCTCTTCAATATCGGTGCGAACGGCTCGCTTAACCAGGCTGGTGCCGCTCACTTTGCCAGTCCCTTAGATGTCACAGTCAGCAATTCATCGGTTAACAGCCTACCTGTTCGTATTGCCCAGCAAGGAACGGGTGACGTCGGTATCGAACTGGCGGCAACTGGTTCAAGTAAATACTCTTTAGGCATCGACGCAACCGATGGCTCTTTCAAAATCGCTAGTTCGGTCGCAGCTGGTGCGACCAGCAAACTAGGTACTAATAGCATCGGTTCGAGCAACAGTGGCGGTAACTATAGACACGTCCAGGCAAATAAATACACCGCCACACAGACCGGGCCTGTTATGAATATGTCGGTATACGTGAATGACTTTGATTCCTTCTGTCCAAATATTCAGCTCGGCATCTATGCAGACAACGGAAGTGGCACGGCACCGGGTGCACGGCACCGGGTGCACTCCTCGGTAGCTCGGCGGCGACTGCTGCAACGACTGGCTGGAATACTCTACAGTTAACATCCTCTGCCAGCGTCGCAAGTGGCACCACTTACTGGCTTGGTGTATTTACCGCTTGTGATGACACGCTGAAGTACACCCCTAGCACGGGTACGCGTGCGCATATGGATGACGCCTCGTCACTTCCTAGCACGTTTAGCGCTAGTGCGACCGGTAGCGGCCTGGTGTCGCTGTATGCAACCATCGATACGAGCAGCGGTGTCGTCGACTCATTCGGTGGAGATGCTGCTGTCTTTGATCTAGGTCCCACAGGTGATGCAACCTTTAAGACTTCGACGAATAGTAATACTGCCTTCCAGGTACAGAACTCGGCTGGCAATGACCTTCTGTCGGTCAATAGCGATGATGCCAACGGCGCTCCGAACGTACAAATTGGTAGCGGATCCGGTGATGGTACGCCAACCCTGCTTACCCTCGACCAAGCTGGCTCAGCACCAACCATCGTAAACGAAGAGGCGATGCTTGGCAGCATGTACTACGACACCACGCTTGGCAAAGTACAGTGCTACGAAGCGAGTGGATGGGGTTCGTGCGGCTCTAGCCCTGACACTTTCGTAACTCTCACCCCGGAGTATTCCAACACAGTCACTAATGGTAGCGGTCTCGGCACCATGACCACAGACCTTTGCTCCGATACGCTTAATATCAACGACGGCAGTTCAGCACAACCAACGATTTGTGGCACCAACGAAACATACAACTTCTACAATTGGATGTCTTCGCAAGGATCAGCTCAGACCAAGAGCATTTATGTCACCTACAAGCTACCATCTAACTTCAAGAACTTTACCGCCGGATCAACATCGCTAATGGGCCGCACTGACAGCACAAATTCCACTGTCACCTACCAGACCTACCGCAATAGAAGTACGGGTCTGACAGCCTGTGGTTCGGCCGTATCGGTATCAACTGGTTCTCAATCCACGTGGCAGACAGCAACCAGCGGCGGTAGTGCCGACCCATCAGCTTGCAGCTTTGCAGCGGGCGACAGCATTGTCTTTAAAATCAATCTCACGGCATCAAATAACGCGAACGCCTACATTGCCAACCTTGGCTTCACGTTCAGCAACAATTAGCCTCTATTGGTGCGTCATCCCTGTTATGCTAAAATGACCACAGTAGTTAAGCGCTGGGTGTTTAGGAATATGGAATTTATAAAACCAAACAGATACGACAGAGGACGGCCACAGCGTAATGCACCACAGCCTGGTGATTCTAGACCTATCGACTCCCCCCATCCGGTCCAACAGGCTACGCTAGCCGATAGCGGAGTTGATGACGCTCATATAGGTACGCCTCCTCAGCCTTTATATGTCACCACAAAAACGGCGGTCATATCATATGCTCGCCAATTCCTATTTACTAAAAAAGCCATCATCGTCAGTCTCGTCATCGTGGCGGTTGCCGGTTCTTTGGCTACGGGGTTGTTGGTCCACCAGCGCGACATAGCCAAAAATTCCAGCACCCACAAACCGAATGAAGCCGTTGAGGATCTTGAGTACCAAACAATCTTACCGGATGGCAAATCAATCAGTGAACTTGGTGGCTGGAAACGTGTCAGTCCGTCCAAAAACGACCCAGTATTTGCCTATGTCGACAAAATCGGTGACACCTCTATCAATGTCAGTGAGCAGCCGTTACCTAAATCATTCATAGGTGACGTCGACAATCAGGTCGCCGAACTCGCTAAAAAATTCAATGCTACGGCCAAAATCGACGCTGGCGACATCAAAGTCTACGTAGGCACGTCGGCCAAGGGGCCGCAATCTGCAATATTCACGAAAAATAGCCTACTGATCCTGATCAAGTCCCAGGAAAAAATCGATGATGCTGATTGGGCAAAATACACCGAATCACTTAATTAGTACCTAGGTACTAATGAGAACTTTTGTACTTTTCAATCGACTGCGCGACTTTGCTGTCGGGTTTGAGGTTCTCATAAAATAGCACCTGGTCTTTCGAAATGACCATCTTGTCTTCTGGACCATGAATTTCGTCACCGAGCTTGATGAGCTGAACATTGTTCTGATCGGTTGATGTTTTCTGAGGGTTTTTAGAATCATCGGTTTCTGCGCTTGCTGGTGCTTGCAGGTAATAGATGTCGGTCAGTTGCATGTACTCGTTATTAACTTGTTTGAGTTTACCGAAATAGATCTGACCGTTAGGGAAGAAAACTGCCTGGTATTTGCTACCGTCGATTGCCGCGCCAGTATTATTCTGCATGTTCGACCATGCGAACCAACCTACAACGCCAAGAATAGCGATAATAATCGCAACAATAGGCAACATGAATCGTTTCAACGATTTCTTTTCTTTTTTAGCCTGGTGCGGTGGAGCTGCTCTATTCACGGTCGTTGGCTCAACTTTTACTGGCTGTGGCTCTTCTGGCTGACGACGCTCGGGTCTGCTTATGACTCTTCTGTCTGCCGGTTGTTGCGCACGAAAGGGTCCCCCATCCATGTATGTCTTCTCCAATTACCCGTTATTAATTACTCTCGTTGGCACTATCATACCATAAGGGGTATGGGTTAATCAATGAGCCTTAATCTATGTGTTGGGGATCATCCGGAAGCACTTCGGCCATCGTTTCATAAAAAACAATCCGCTTCACTCTTGCATACAATAGCGCAGCTAGACACATCGCGCATAGTTTGTAACTACAGTAAGCCACTGCATCGATTAGCGTGCTAGGGTTTTGTTTTGTTTTGATTCGCCAGCTTTTATTAGGAACTTTTTAGTATGCATACGAACTCCGGCATCATATAGTGAAGCGCGTGATGAAATTTATGGTCATTATCCAGTTGAAAAATGGACAAGCTAGAAATCCCCCATCCCAAGCAGTACAGGGCAGGTCAATGCCCTGTACTGCAAACAAGTTATAGATTGCCGTTATGCGTTTGCTGCCATTGACCAGAGCCCGGTCCCGGTTCGTTACGGTCATACTTATAAAAAGTATACTGAGCGTGACATTCACTGCAAAACTGCACCTCCCCATTATTCCGAACAGCAGCCCCGGGCATGACGGTGCATATGTGGGCTGGTGGCGGTGGCAGCTTGTTAGTTTTGGAATTCTTGTTGGGCTTATTCTTTGCCACTATCGTTTCCCCTTTAGGAGTTGGAGGTATGGTAGAGTTTCTAGCTTGTCACAAAAAAATGACCCTGGAGTCTAAGCTCACAAAAGTCAATCTAGAGTATACAATCCAAAATGCTAGGTGTCAACGAGGTAAACCTATACGTGATTAAAACCTATCAGATTTGCGTTTATGTCGCGGTTGCCAACCATGATGACGTTTTTCTTGGCGCTGTTCTTGGTATGACCTGCTTAAACTGTTCATAAAATCAGTTCCTAGATGCGTATGGAGTTTTGCTAAATTAGTAAGATCCAGGCGTTGTCTAGAACTAAGCTCATCAAGCGAAATAGCGCCGCCAGCGATTGCCTTAACTTGCTGTTGCAATGTCCTAAGCGGAATAGCCGGAATACGTTTTTTGTGATGCGTACCGAGCTGACGCCGTTCACGCTCTAGTAGTCCGTATACCCAATCGGCAAATGCGTCGTAGAATAGCCGGCGATTCTGAGGCGTGTTTTCCGTGATTGGCGTACTACTGCCTTCAAGTACTTGGCCGCCAAAACGTACCAGTTGCCGCGTCGCCAGACTACCCGTACGCGAATCGTAATAGGTTTTACTGCGACGTGATTCGAACATATGCGGCGCAAGCTCGAGTAGCCAATCGGTATTTACCGCGGTTAGCCCCTGGACAAGATGCAATGTCTCTAACCCGCCACTCCGGGTTGGTACTTGTAGGTCAAACGGCGTGCCAGCTACAAGTTTTGGATTTCGTACGACGGTGCTACTTGATACTTCACGGTGAGTATTAGTCATTACATGAACCGCATCACCATCTTCGCCGGTGGCCCATAACTGATCAATCTGACCGGCAATGATACATTGCAGCAGTTGTTCTTGTTCATCGTTCGTAATCGGTGTTAGCAGTTCCGGATCAAGCCCAAGATCATAATCCAAACGCTCCATGACTTCTTTTGCCTTATTAACATTCTTGCCAATAATACCGATGTCTTCGTAATCGTCGGGAATAATCTGCGGTAGCGCCAGATAGACATCGTACTGAGCCAGCAGATCAGATTTTGTCTGCTTGGTATATTTACGCCAGCCGGTGTAGCGCGGACCACCTTTTACGATGCCCCCGATTTCTTGAATGCCGATAATAGCGGCCAGCTTGGTCTGAACTTCTTTCGAGTACTTTCCGGCCTCTACCAGCATTCTGCCATAACTAGATTCAACCGGGAACTGTTCCATTTGCCGGCCTATCTTTGTCACGTCGTTTGATTTTGTGAGCGCGCCAAGCGCAATCAACGTACGCTTTGCCCGGACGATAGCCTTTTTACTAGGGTCGTGATAAAAATCGAGCTGTTCAATATCGATACCGATATTTGCAAGCCGCAGCGTGAGGCGATCTATGTGTTTACGCAAAATCTCGGGCGTAGCATATGGCGGGCGATCATTAAATTCCAGGCAAGGCATCGTATCATAGGGCGCTAAAATATATTCGCCGGCCTTGGTTCGGCCAGCACGGCCGGCTCGTTGCAGACAATCTGCCTGAGAAATTTGAGCGATAAACAAGCCTTCAACACCATTTCGGACCTCGCTACGACGCTCTAGTCCGCTATCAATCACGACGTCTACATCGTCAATTGTCACGCTTGTCTGGGCAATGTTTGTTGATAAAATGACTTTGCCATTCGGGTAGCTGGCAAATGCCTGTTGTTGAGCGGTTGCTTCTAGCTGGCTATGTAATGGAATAATTGGCACGCCCGCTTCGTCAGCCTTTTTCTGAATAGCGTCCATAACATTCTGAATTTCTGACTTACCCGGCAAAAAGACAAGCATATTGCTTTTCGTTGTCGTCAGCTGATTGATAATTTCACTAATGACGTCAGTTCCCCGACGCTTTTTAACCTCAAAACTACGACCCGGTACATCAACAATCGCGGCTTTCCCATAGTAATCGGCCAAACTATCCGTTTCGATCGTAGCGCTCATAATGACGACTTTAAAACGCGGCTCTTCTTGGCAGCGCTTTTTCGCCCAGGCGACAAGGACTTCCATATTCTCGTTCCATTCGTGAACTTCATCAAGCACTAGTACTTGCTTCTCGGAAACACCAATACCGGTAATTTCCCGGACCAGTTGCAAACCGTCCGTACAATAAAGGATTTGCGTATCAGGGCTGTCATCACGTTCATGTGCCGTACGATACCCAATAATTTCATCGCTATCTTTACCTGTTCGGATTGCCCATTCTTCGCGAACACGATGGGATAAATTACGGGCAGCCAAGATTCGGGGCTGGGTGACGATTACTTTACTATACCCATGCTCAACCAAATACTGAGGCACCTGCGTACTTTTGCCCGCTCCAGTCTCGGCTGTAATAACCGTAACCTGATTTTGGTCGACTGCCGTCGTAATTTCATCATAGAAATCAAAGACAGGTAATTGATTGGTAAAACCAGTTGGGGCCGCACTCATTACCTATTATTGTACTCTATGATTCATCGTAAGTGAGCAATGAGCACTGTCCGATCATCGCTAACTTTCGTTGATGGATAATCCTTTATTTTATACGGATCAACTTCCTCGATGTGTTGATGGAGTTTTTCGTACTCGTCAATATTCGCTTTGGATGGAAAGACACCGAAATACCCATCACTCACAAGCTCGATAGTCATTACATCTTCAAGGGGAAAACGAAACGTCTGAACAAACCGAGAAGGTACGGCCTGCCCATTTATAACACCATATCCTTGTGGATCTTGGTCATTATTTTGAAGCCGGTGCTGCTCTTTAAGATAGGGCATGATAACTGCACGGCCGCCCTCAATATCACCAGTCCTATGTATGTACTCGGCCCTCATCGCGGCCATTTCGGCATCAATCACCTTATCATTGCTGTATGCATCACGCTCATTTAATCGAAAGGATGAATCACCAACCTGGGTAACGACTAGCTCTGTCCCGACTATCCTAGCGGTGATCATTGTCGCTGCAAATTTAAAAGCTGAATCCGTCATGGCCTTTGGATTATATTTTTCATAGTAGCTACTGACGGCATTTGTCAGTTCGTCAACCAACTCTTGGCCACTGCGCTCGCTTGCCAGTACGACATCAACAATAAGTTTCGATACTATCTCGCCACCTGTTTTGAATTCACCTGTCAGTTTATTTTCTTCGTACCGTATGCCTGTTTTATCGGTAGCACCGTCACTTAGCACAATCGTTGTAGCGTCATATCCAACACGGTCCTCGTTTTTTGGAGGATTTTTTCCTTTTGAAAAAACATCCGTCTCAAAACGGAGTTCTGTCTTTTTCGTATCTCTAATCATAAATTCTCCATAGACTCTTTCATCATTATTGTAGGGCAGTCTTTCAATTGCACCAAAAAAATATGAGAAGTCGTGCGGCCATGATAGTTCTTGTGCTAAAGTTATATAAACACCTACCCGAAGATATGTCAGATCCATACAAAACTATTTTTTCTTTATTGCACCGCCCAAGAGACGTTTCTAAGGTCATTATATTTAATATCCAGGGTAAGCTAATTTTACAGGATCGCGACGTTAATCCTACTATCCAAGAACCCGGCAAAATATCGTTATTCGGAGGCGGGGTTGAAGCAGGCGAGGATTATATTACTGGGGCAATTCGAGAGTTAAAAGAGGAGATCGGCGTTGATGTTCGCGAATCTGAGCTACATTACGCCTTTTCAAAAAAAATAAAGGGCAGAAACACGATGAATGTTCATTATTTTCTTCTCTCTACCCCGCTAGATATGGACGAGCTAACGATCCATGAGGGCAGGGGCATATTGATTGACCCGCAACAGCTCGTCTTCTATCCTCTAACGCCTCTCCTAGGATCTGTCGTATACGAAATACTAAACGACAACTTCCTCCCTATTCAATCTACGGCTCAGAAGTAGACACAGGATACCAAGAGGTTTTTTGCGTGTCACTATCAGGTTATGGCTGAGAAACTCTGTTTGCCGCTTCGTTTTGCCGAACTCTGATATCTTCGCAAGCATCAAATGCCGCGTTGTAGGCATCTTCATCCTCTAGGGTTAATTCGCCTGGGAAATCCGCTTCGAGTTTATTAGCACATGCAAAATATTGCGTACGAAGTTCATTCGCTTCGTTGACCGTATCGGAGGTATTTTTTATATCTTGTTGCATTTTTTCATATTCAGCTGGATATGTAGACAGTGAAAGCGTTGATAGGCCGACGGATACGATGAATGATATTACCGCTAAGATGATAAATTTGTGACTTGGACCAGCCCAATTCTCTTTTGGGGTAACTTTGCCGGAAGCATAACGGTTGAAATAATACTGGTGCACATACGCAAGGCATGGTCCCCAAAAAAGATAGACCAGCACTCCCCACACAGTTGGCACACGCCCCTCAATAACCCTGGAAGCCGCAGCGCTATAACGGCTCATCCACCAAATACTGATACTGAACGGGATAATACTAAGTATAGCCACGCAAATCATACTCACTATGTAAGCAAACGCTTTGTCAGGAATGAAAAGCGACAATGCCAATACCGTAGGAATCATAATAACAACAGCGACAATAGGAGGAAGGACAATCCATAACCAGTGTGGAATGTGTTGCTTATACGTTTCCACCAATTCATTGCGACGACGCGCAAACCACACGATAGTATAGATACCAAATGTTACGACTGAAAGAAGTATTACTTTCCACAGGGCTATTTTTTTCATATTGATTCCTTAGAGTTACGTATTCATGCAATCATACGATATTTCTCAGGTATTTTAAAGTGTTTTTAACACACGGTTAGTAGGTGGCTATTTCAATTCGCATAATTCCTTAATATATGCTTAAATAATGTCTATGAAAAAAGAGTTTAACCTTAGTCTGCTCAGGAAGAAATTGTTTAGAAGAAAACCGGTTATGGTCATAGTAATTGCTATGTTGCTTGTAGTTGCGACCAGTGGCATGGTGCTGGCTCAAACTTTACTTAAGCCGACAGATGCGCAACAGAATAAACTGGCAGTCAAAAAAGAGGATAAAAAACAACCGCAAGAGGATAAAGCCAAGCCTGAAACTCCCGTTGCCCAATCTCCGCAGCAAAGTACAGCACCTCAGGCTGCAACTCCTCAGCCGGCACAACCGAAGACACAGCCAAAGACTCCAGCAGTGCCCCAATCATCAGCTCTACCTCAATTTGGAGTGCAAGCTATTAAAATATTTAGCCCGCCTTTTTCATACTGCGACAATTCAACAGGTAGCGTATTCACATTTCCTGGAGCATATATCCAACTTACAGGTAGGGGTAGCGGAACTCTAAATTGGCAAGTAGAAGAACGAGCCAATGGAGCTGTGATCGTCGGAGCGTCAGGTTCGATTGCCGTTCCGATGAATCAGACTATGCAAGAACTCTCAGCGCCAGGCGGCCTATATAACATTCGGCCACAGAATCCAGATACTGCCTTGAGGCTTCACGTTACCAGCCCTAACGATATGGTAACGCAGTGGTACGCACCAACACCTGGTCCCGGGTGTTTCGGTACTTAGACTAATTGCTACATGACGACAAAACATAGAAAAAAGCTGAAGACCTAAATGGATTTTCAGCTTTTTTCGTCGCTCCCGTTAGTGAATTTACTTCGCGACTACAAGCTTTAAGATTTTACCAATTAGTGCCCATTTTTACACCGTGGCCTTCGTTGGCTCGATAAGCCTACCGTTTTTTGTCAGCTCCGGAGCAGTGCACGCAGCGAGGTTAAAGCAGCAGGGTCGCCGCTTGCCTGATTTTAGTTTCGAGATGGACACTTCGACCCGCCGTGCACGAGTCTCCGTAATACTGGTTGCGTTAACCCATCGTACCCATTCCCAGCGCGCCATTGGTGTGATTTTAGTCCATAAATCTTGAACGCTAGGTGGGGCGACAGCCAAAGCCTTTGAAAAGTCATCCGGTATATCTGGCTCCGGCCAGTCTTTACTCGGCGTAATTTCGAGCGCTACGGAATCGCCCGCACTCACACCAATATCTTTCTGCAGCTTTTCATCAACCTTGAACCAATGACCCCATTTTCCGTCCGGCTCTAATACTTTTTGCAAGTCATGGCCATTGATTGTTCCTCTTACCATCACCTGCCCACGCGACGGCAGTTTTATGCTCGCGCTATCGGGCAAATGCAAAATAGTCCACTCGCCGATCGTGTACAACGTGGTTTCAAAACTAATTGTTGGGATTTCAGTGCGACGGCTCTTTGCTTTCATATATTTACTATAGCAAAGACTATTGTGTCATCTATTTTATTCTCCCTGCTCAGAATAAATAAGAGAGGTCAAAAGTCTCTGTTACTCAAGTGAAAGTGAAATGTGATCATGGCTTCGAATGATATCCATAATCACGCTATAGGTATCGCCGAGTTCCGTCTTACTCTTTTGTGAATTCTTCCAAATCAATTCCAAAGGCTTTCCATATTCATGAACACCGAATCCACCGCGAAGCACATCATTAAGAGCATCCAGGTTACGTCCAAAACCTTCCAGATCAGGACAAAGCTTTTTATGGATCTCGTCATAAAACCCATTAATATCTTGGAAGCTATTACCATCTATTTCTATGGTCGTCATTGAGGGAGTATATCAGATCCCGCTAGTAGATGTATATCAACTACAAACTTATGTTCTATTAATGTAATAAACAGATACGAATGGATGGTTTAACGCGTCCTCATCAAGAAAATCATGGTAAATAAGCTCTAGGATATTTTTAATCTTAGCCTCTTCCAGAAAATCTGCCAATTTTTCAATAAGCAAAATAGAGTCTGCTTGATTGTCATCTTGTGAAAGTCTGTATTCAATCATTCGTAGTTCGGCTTCTCTTTCTTTTGAGGGCATGTATGCGACTTCTTCTGTAGGCATCGCGATTCTCAACTTTTTTCGTTGCTCTATAGCACCGTCATGTAATTCTTGTTGCTCGTCGCTAATGGCCCAGTATTCTACATGTAGACTGGGGCTATCACTACTTGTATATGGTCGATCAAGGTACAGTTGGGGTATATAAACTTTCGACTCACCTATTTCCGCTTTAAGATATTTCATAGCATGACGCAATAGTTTAGGTATGGTCTGTGAAATCTCGGCTTCAGACAAACTGATATTGAAACTACCATCTGTTATCGGATCTTTATCACTCATAAATTCACTATACCTTACCGCAAAGAAAAAAGCCTCAGTCTAAGGCCTTTTCATGGTTTCCCCTAGTGGATGTACTTAGTTAGCAACTTTGAACTAAGATTATTTGTCGTTTAAATACTTACTAGCAACACTTAAGGCGAATGAAGGCAGTATGATAAAAACAGTTGCGAATAAAAGTCTTATAAGCACTTCGCTAAGAGCGGAGTCTTGCTTATCCGGACCTGAGCCTGTCAGAACGACTAAAATCCCTAGAACACCAAAGGCAATCGACGCATACGTAAATACTCTTGTAGCTATTTTTTGCATACCTTTAGTATACCAAACAAAAACACTCTGCTTGCACAAAGTGCTTATACTGGGCTTCCCAACTGGATTCGAACTAATCCTATTATAACGTCGCGAAACTGGACTTTGTCTCCCCAAAAAAGAAGTTATCGATCAACTATATCAACAATTTCTTTCTCGTGCTTAACCAACCTAAATTATAGCAATATACTACTTAAAGATAATTTCAATAAGCATCCAACTCCTTACTGCCAATACATGTTAGTTCATAAAAAAATACATGTTATAGTAGTTGTTTTCGATTATGTTTATTGTGTTGCATAGTGTATAATTTGAGCTAGTGCTTATAGACATAGGTATGCATAAGGGAGATATGCATCAGCTACTCTGTGGAAGGAGATCTTCGTGAAAAAATATAAATTATTTGTCGACGAACTTGGAACATCACACCCAAGCAACATAGCTCTTCAGCCCTACTACATTCTTATGGGTTGCATTATTGATGATACATACCAAGATGAAATTAAGATTCATGCTGATCAAATTAAATTCAAGTACTGGGGCCACACTAATGTAGTGCTGCATTCAGCGGATATGGCTAATGACTCAAACGCTTTTATGATTTTCTCCGGTAACCCTACTTCGAAGGCCAACTTTCAAAAAGATTTGCTAATGTTCATGAATCAATTGAAGGTTGGCCTTACGGTATGTGTTGTAGATAAACAGGCCATAAGTGTAAAAGGTTGGAATGAAAAGAAGATTGTTGAATATACGGCCCGAAGCGTTATGGAGTCATTTTTAGCTAAAGTGAAGGCGAATTCTCCAAGTAACGGAAAAATGATATTTGAAATATCTAAAGGTTTCAAAGACCGAATTTACCTTGAGACCTTTAACTACTTAATTTCACCAAACTTCTCTCGCTCCGACACGGATTACAGCTTTAGGGATGTTCAGTCATTATTGACATCAATAAATTTCGTAACTAAACTTAGTCATGATATCGAAACTCAGATTTCTGATATTCTCTCTTACGCTGCAAAATGTAAGGTACTAAAAGATACCGGAAAGAGAACTTTTACGCCTGGAAGCTACGAAAGTGAAATAGTAAAGATACTAGAAAATAAACTAATAAAAACACCGCCCTCTATTAGTGCGGCAAAGAAGATTTATTTTGATAAAATTAGATCTTTCGAAATAGTCACTTAAATAGCAAAAAAGTGCTTGAGCCACAGGGTCTCTCGCACTTTTGCATACTTGTTATACTACTAGATATTGTATAATATGTCAAGCCTATTTTAGTTGTTAATTTGTTAAACCTTGACTGGCTCGCACTCAAGAAATGTGTCCTTTTTCGTACTTCATCAACCTACAAACACTTGGCTTGCGACTAGGCGACGGAACAAAGCGACTTCATGACGGCCGCGACAGCATATCTCAGCGCTTGGCGATGATCGCTACATGAGTCCTGAGGTGGAAAGAATGGTTGAGCTAGTACAGAATGGCAGCCTTCTGTGTGCGATTGAAAACACTCCCGTAAGCATAGCCTCAGATACCGCCAACGCCATTCAGGCGCTGTCATTTGAAGCTGCCGAAGTTATAAAATAGAGGAAGTTATAACCGCTATAAAACTAGAGTTTGCTTGGTTTTAGGGTTAATGACATTACAAACAAACGCACTCATCGCTAACCCTTATAGTTGTCTGGCTCTTCGTAATAATACGATTGTTCTATGCCTTTCATGAATACTTCACGATCATCTACTTTATCAGTTAATGCCGTACGCAGTAATTCACGTAGCTCCGTAGCCTTAACGTGACTGCGTATTATAGCTTCTAAGTAATCGTTTTTGTTTATAGTTGCCCAATCGATGCACTTGCCCAATTGCTTTTTTAAAATCAAGTCTAGCCAAATTCGCGTGCTTCGACCATTGCCCTCCATAAACGGATGGGCGATATTCATTTCTGCATATTTTTCAATAATTTCTTCAAAGGTTATTTCTGGCATTCTTTCTATACTCCGCAAAGCATCTTCCAAATACAATGGGTTCGCAAAACGAAATCCATCTTTACTGATATTTAGTTTGCGGATTTTTCCAGCAAAGTCGTATAGACCACCAAAAAGATACTCGTGAATTTGTTGTAAACCCTTTATTGTGCCAACCTCAAAAGATGACAAATCTTGGCTACCAAAGAGCTCTCTGGCTCGTTTTTTGCTTAACTCGTCAATGTTTTGCATATCTATATTATAGCATAAAAAGACAGATTTTTTTTAGGATTAACCCCTGTTAAATTGAGTAGTCGATCCAGAAACCGATCAGGGTTTGTCACCGCTAAGTCTGGCTCGGCATAGATAACCACTCGTGAGTTGAACTTGGCCTATATAAGAAAGAAGTTGTTGAGCAACTTCATCAACCTACAAACACTTGGCTCGAGGAATTTAAGCAGCTGTTCGCAACCGTCGATACACTACATAGCCAATGAGGACCAGAATCAGTAACGAGAACCCACCAATTGCCCAAGGTATAAAGTGAGTGCTAGTAGTATCAGATTTTTTGATGTCATCGTTGGAATTATCAGTTTGCACTACGGAATTCGGATTATCATACTCTGCAGTGTCATCGCTGGTCGTCATGTCCTGTGACGTCGTTGATGTTGACGCTTGCGCTACATCTCTGCGTAGGCTGGCCTTAGTAGCACCACCAGTACCACTATTTGTCGTCAAACTAGCGGCAGAGTTCGTTATGGTTGTAGTTGGTGCTGCAGGGTACTGGTCGGCTAGGTACGGATAGCCCTGATTTATGAAAGGGTCAATACTCCAAATATCGTCATTAGCGGTGTCATCATTAGGGTTACCTACAAAGTCCCAGGGCGTCATTGGTCCGATAATTACGGAGTCGGTAAAGGTTGCGACGTTCTTCAGTTCGGCCGTCGTTTTACCGATGCCGTCTCCTCCGCTGACATTAATACCGGAAGTCTGTGTGTCCCAGTAGGTACCAGGAGATCCCCCACTATCGGCGTCATACCCTATGATGCCACCCTTTCCAGGTCCGCTAGGCACAATACCAGTCGAGTAGCTACGAAGTATAAACCCGCCATTTTCGCCAGCTAGTCCGCCACCCGTCCCCGATCCAGGCACGCCGCTTATAGTCGCATGTGAATACGAGTTCATAACGAGATAGTCATTTCTGCCAACAACACCACCAACCGCCGTTACCCCGCTTACTTCACCAGTGATTCCAACCTCATAGATACCATCGCCGCCGGAGATTTTACCAGCTACCCCGCCAACGTAATTTTGGCCAATTATCGAAACATTATCAAATCTGATGTTCCGAGCTAAACCACCTCCACTAATATACCCGAGTAATCCAACGTAATCGGTACTTGGGCGATTAATAGTCAAGTCAGAGATTGCATAGCCAGCACCGTCAAGCGTGCCCTGGAAAGGTGTTAGCAGGCCACCTACCGGAACAAAACCGGCACCACTATTCCAGCTACTGGTATCAGAACAATCAATGTCGCTCCCTAAGCGGTACGAAGCAGCAAGATCGTTTGACATTTCTTGCAACTGCGCACAAGTAGTAATTAAATAAGGATTATTGGCCAACCCACCGCCAAGACCACCATAGGCGTAGGCATCCTTAGCGTGTAAAAGACCGAGAATTACACTCGCCAACAACACAAGCACAAAAATAGTTTTGAAGATAAATCTTCGCGATTGCGACAGTAGCAGTTGTATCATTTCCCCTCACAGTAATATTTCGTTTCAGTATAGCGGTCACGCTTACGTTTGTATATGTACCTTGCGATAAAGACTTCGCGCTGCGGTTGCTGGCCGGAACTAGCGCGAAGCCATAGAGGAAGTTATAGCCTTTGCTAGAGATAGTTAAATGTATTTAAAATAGTTAACACTTATTTAAATCATAAGCTTGTCTTATTTAGACTCTAACTTGTCTTATTATTAACGTCACCTCTGTTAAAAATAGAAATTAGTGCTTTTCTTAAACGTTCTTAAATTTTCTTAAACCTGTATATTGCGTCTTTATCTCTGATCTTCTCGCTATGACGCTCTAATATTTCAAGCTCTACAAGTTGCGCAAGGTTCGAGCGTATCGCCGTTTCACTTATGTCGATCTTTTCGATCAATTGAGGTACAGTACATATAAAGTTATTTAGTAAATGATTTATTATTTTCTTCTCAGTCTCGTTAAGCGATTTCCAATTGTCTGTGATCCTATCGAGAACTACATTTGGTGTCGATTTTTATACCGTGTTCGTGCTCCCATTCACCATCAGCTTGAGATAGGTACCATTTCTGCAACCATTCGAGTACATCATTTTTCATGATGGTATTATAACAAAGAAAAAAGTCCTAGCTAAAAACTAAGACTTTTTTCGTGGCTCGAAGTTGTGAACGAACTACGAAACGTAACACGTCTCTAAGAGACTCCGTTAATTAAATGTATAACGCAGATGGTGTGCTAATTGGTTTTCCTGAGCTCCGTCCGACGTGATAGTAACTTCCGGCAGTTCAACATCAAGCTCATGAGTATCCGCGGGTATCTCAGTTAATTTTGGCGCTAGCCAAGTTACTGTCTCTCCCTCTTTTTTATACGCAACCGGATTAGTAGGATCATAGAGAATTCGCTTTCCATTACGACTAATTACGACATACGCGTGAAGTTCAGATTCACCAGGTACCCCTTCGACCACTTGGGATAGGGTGCCTGTCGCAAACTTTGAGTCAATCCCAAGAATGCGAAGTGTATTATGGACCGCTGCAGCCCTCTGGTGACAGACCGCGCCTCCACCTATCTCTGCAATTGAAACATAAGGAGATATATCCCCTTCGTCGCTTATGATATCTGCAGATGCTTGAATAAGTTTTTTCATGCTACCGGCGTATGACCCAAAGTATGCCCACTGGCCGACTTGTGTTCCGCGTATTGCGGCATTTACGTATTTTTTCTCTTCATCAAAGCCTGGGTTAGCAGCTTGGAGGTCACGGTACTGTTTTCGTGTCCATTCAATTAACTTTATATATAGTTCAGGGTCATCCATCAAAAATGGTTTAGTCATAATTCCCATGATCTGCTGCGGACGTTCAGGTACAATGAATTCTTCCGTGCCTTTCGTCTGGGCTGTCATGACTTCTGTACTAGCACCATCTGCGAGTTCCGTCATCCGCTCTGCCACAAATTCAGGTAGTGCTTCTTCAAATTCTTCATCAGAGAGTTCAAATATAGGCACTATACGACTCATCACTTCGTGCAGCTCCCCTTCGTGAGCTTGTAGGTTTCCAGTGTGGAGTGACGGATCTAGAGAGTGGGTTTGTTCTGTTGTAGTCATCTTTTTGTTTTATTGATTTAATCTGTTTAAACAATAACATAATAGTTTCAAATAGTCAATCATTGGCTCGAGGTTGTAAGCGAACTACGAAATACTAGCTTCCAATGAACGATATTTCTCTGAGCTTAAAAATTCCTTCATTCACTACTTAACTATATCAAAAGAACGGTTCGAAAACCGTTCTTTCAATGCCCGTATTGGACGTACTTCGAATTTGGCTCCGGCAGCTGGGCTCGAACTAGCGAATAACCGCTTGATTTTAGGCTCGCCTTACTTTTGCTTATACCTGTTAATTGTCAGATAGTACGCGAAGATACAAGGTCACTTACACGGACATTTACAAGGACACTGGACGCAAAGCATGGTATAATACAAGTATACATGAAGGACTACTCGCCCGTTTATAAAATAACGCCAGTAATAACCAGTCTGGTCTATAAAATCGCTCAGGATTTAGAGCGGATTAACATTATCCGTGAGCAGGTCCTTACACCTCGCCTTCGTCGCGAAAACCGTATTAAGACCATCCGCTCGTCACTATACATAGAGGCAAACACGCTAAGCTTTGAGCAGGTCGCCGATGTCATAGATGGCAAGCCTGTCGTTGGCCCAGCCCACGATATCCAAGAAGTTAAAAGCGCCATCGAAGCATACAATCAGCTGCTCGAATGTAATCCATACAGTGTTAAAGACTTACTATACGAGCATGGGCTAATAACCAAGGACACTGTTAAAGAATCCGGCACATTCCGAAGCCACGGCGTAGGCGTGTTTGCCGGTGATGCTCCAATCCATGTAGCCCCACCGGCAGAACAAGTCCCGCTACTTGTCGAGCAATTACTGGAGTGGGTGAAGGATAGCGACTTGCCGCAAATAATAAAATCTTGTATCTTTCATTACGAATTTGAATTCATCCATCCGTTCGCCGATGGCAATGGTAGGATGGGGCGAATGTGGCAAACCCTGCTTCTATACCAAGAAAATTCGGTATTTGGATGGTTACCGGTCGAGACGATTATCGCGAAACGGCAGGAGGAATACTACACGGCAATCCAGCGTTCGACCAAAGAAAACGACAGCGCCATCTTTGCCGAGTTTATGCTGACAGCGCTGGCCAAAGCGGTGGCGGAGTTCAAGAATAACCAAGGCGTGGTAGGAAAGTCCCTCGATGCCCCTTTGGGTAAAACCGAGCAAGCAGTACTCGCGGCGATTATGAGCAATCCATACGCTACCTATCAAGAGATTGCTGATAAAATTAGTAAAACGTCGAAGACCGTACAGCGTACATTCGCCAGCTTAAAAGATCGCGGACTTATATCCCGGGTAGGTTCGGACAAGACCGGGCATTGGGTAAGTCATGAGAACTAAAAAGTTGAGTGTATTAGTACGGATGGCACAACACCTTACCGAGGGAGCTCAGCTATGAGCACCTTCGTAGATAAGGCAATCAATCCAAAAACCGGCAAACCGCAGCTAGCCCTGTTCCTTGATGATTTCTTTGGTTCGCACCAATATGGTGTCGGCTTCAAAGACGATGGTATTGATGCATCCCTGTACGATACGGCGAACAAAGATTCCGGGTATACGATTTATCCTCTCGAGGAAGTCACAACAGAGCCGGACGAGCAGCACGGAAAGTTATAGCCATGCAGTCCAAAAGTGTTGGTCGACTACCACGATAAAAGTATCCCTTTTCTGGATCGGCAGCTCAAACAGCGCCATCGAGTGTACAAGAAACTCTCATTCGCCCCCGTAGACAGGCTTTTTCTTTGACCCAGTGCAGTTTTAAGCAATGCGGTCAAAAAGAACCTGCTCTATTATGATATAAGCTCGAAAATAGCTAAGATTAAATATTCCATAAGAAAACCTTGGCACATGAGAATATAAGCACGGTAACAACAGCGATGGCCTTTCCGTAGAACGTGAATTGGAAAATACACGCTGGAGGGAGTCTTATGCCAATCATTCTATTTCGGTAGAACGTGAATTGACTTTTTCACGTTCGAGAGAAAATACACATAAATATTCTTTCTCTCGAGCGTGTATTTACAAAAACACGCTCTACCGATACAATAGTAGTCATGAAGATCCATCTATCATTTGGCGATTATCTACGTAATTTTGAGTCGTTCCTCCAGTCTTTCGACCCGTCCGAACCTGATAAACTGGAGATATCGACCCATGACAAGTGGATCAGCGTCCATCCTGTCGTTCTGACAATGATTGCCGCACTTGGACACCGAGTTGGCCCTGACAACATAAAAATTGATGCCATTACAGCTGCCTCAGGACACTATTTAGCTCGTATGCGCCTATTTGAGGTACTCAAGAAGGACTCTCCATACACAATTGCAGAACATGAGTCAGCCGGAAAATTCATACCTTTGACCCAAATACGCACTCAAGAAGAACAAACAAAATTTATTACCGAGATGATCCCTCTGCTACACCTCGAACCTACCCAAGCGGATGCAATCAAGTATATGGTTGGTGAGTTAGTACGAAATGTTTTGGAACATTCATTATCCAAAGATGGTGCTTTTGTTGCAGCACAGTACTACCCTAAAGCAAACATGGTCAGGCTTGGCATATGTGACGCGGGCGTCGGAATTTGGAAAACAATTCATCATTCATGGCCCGCAAGAACTGATATCGATGCTATAAAGCTGGCTCTAACCCCCGGAATCACCGGAACAACTAAACGTGAAGGTGGGACCGAAACCAATGCCGGAGCGGGATTGTTCTTTATTAAATCCATGGCAATGGTCGCGAGGGATTATTTCGTAGTGTACAGCGGAACTGCTTTATATAAACTAACGAAACGCGATAAGCGCACAAAAGGTTTCCCCCGATTGCGCGCTAACCCTAGTAACGATAGACACGCCGAAACCAACAGCGCGCCAAATTTTCCAGGAACCCTTGTTGGCATAGATATATCATTAGATCAAACACTGGAACTTACTACCCTTCTATCGGTTATCCGAAATGCTTACACGGAAGCATTGAAAGAGCGAAAGAAAATTAAATATAAAAGACCTCGGTTTATGTAAAAGGGTAATCTATCACTATGAAAATCATACATATAGTAAAAATTGCGGGCACTTTCGCAGAGAATAAGGATGTTGCGAGAGATGTTAGACTCAAAAATATCATGCCGGCAGTTAAGGATGGAAAAGAAATAATTTTGGATTTCGAGGGTGTCACTGGTGCAACGCAGTCATTTATACATGCTCTTGTCAGTGATGTCATGAGAAAATACGGAACCGATTGCCTCGACTTAATTGGCTTCAAAAACTGCAGCCCGATCGTTAAGGAGATTGTTATAACCGTCACCGAATATATGCAAGAGAGCTAATCCTGTATATCGATAAACATCTCGGTGTTCTGGATTTTCATCATATCGATTCACTTTTAAAATCATTCGCTATTAACAGTGGTGGTTTTTCGCGTTCATAGGTATCAATCGAAGCCGAGCTTAAGAAATGTATCCTTGTTTGCGCCAACTGCCACCGTGAGATTGAACTCGGCCTCCACAAAAAAGAAGCTGTCGAATAATTACATCAACAACTTCTTTCTCGTACTTCATCAACCTACAAACACTTGGCTCCGCACGATAGATGAAGTTAGAACTATTTTAATGAATGACCCGTCTAGAATGGCTCTCGAGATTATGATGAAGGATGATAAGGAAGTTGCTCAAGCTAGCGAGTTTACTTATTCTGATCTCTCTGTATAGTTTGCATTGCATGTTCAACACGATATCTATCATCTGCATCAAATATAGTAGACCCTGGATTTAACTCAGTAACATTCCATTCCCTCTTCATTCTGTAACTTCCACAATATGCAATAAGAGTTTCTGCGGTCCAGCATACCTGAGCAAAAAACCTTTTAGCATCATCCTCGTTCTCATACACATCTATTCCAGTACGATAGTCGCCACTATGCTCAGATGTGTCGCGACTTCTTCCAAAATCCGTTTGCCATGCGCTCCTTTGTTTACGTGCCAGATCAACTAAGCCTTTATGATCCGGGTTTTGTTGGATAAATTTCCCTGCTAGCTTTTCGAAGTTCTTTTCTTTACAGAAGAAAATTTCCAAGTTCCATCCCGCCTCCTTCAGATAATTCTGCATACGTCCCTTGTAAAAGCCCCAGAGACTCGCATACAAGCCTTCATACAGTGTTCTTTTTTGGCTGATGTTTCGATCATTAAAATCGCTGGTAGTAATAAGCTGGTAGTACATCAACGCCGATTCAAGCTTGTCTAACAATCTGTCGGCAAAAAAATCCGCCTCATCTTTGGAAGTGTCATCGCCCTCAAGATACTTCGTTATTTCTTTCGCAAGAAGCCATAGCCTCTCTATTCGAGGATCATTGACACCCCTTATATGTTTCTCGGCAGAAACCCATACGGTCTTAGGTGGTAAATTGTTAGTCGTGTCTCTCATTTTTTCCGCCATCAATCAATTTCAGGTAATAACTCGTTCAGATCTTTCAGTCTACACGTTTCAACACCATACTTTTCATCAAGACCGAGTGTTTTGACTAATCCTATCATCGCTCTGTCTAATACCATAATGTGAGAGTAAGGCATAAAGAATTCGATGTTATGCATATCAGCTATATCTCCCCGCCTGACTGGCTCTCCAATGATGATCTTTTGACCGGATAGTCTAGACCAAATGTCTACATGTGGAAGGTTTTTATAAAATTCTGAATCATAAAAATTAGCGAGTTCACTAATACTTTTACCGCCTAGTCTTTTCCAATCTGAATAGGGCTTGCGAACAATATTGTATTCTTGCCAAAATTCATCAACAGTTTCAGGATCACCATCTCTTTCAGCATATCTGGTTAGTATTCGACGGAATATTTTCGAATAACCATTAAACTCGTCCCTGGTCTGCCGTTCGCGCCTTTCTCTCTCGGGGACTCCATCCTTAATATATTGAAGTCTCAATTTCTCAAGTTCTTCAGCAATGCCTTCATTTAACTTCTTTCGCGCCTGAATCATTTCAGACGTTAAAAAATCGATCCTCAGGACCATACCACCTACAGTCTTGTCTTCAAATGGATCTCCAACAAATGCACTTTCGAAAGTTATTTCTACTTCTTGTTTATTTTCAATAAATGCCTTCATGCCAATTGCATGCTGCCGTTCTTCGACAACATCTTTCGAAGTCAATAAACCCCTTGCTAACGTTGCTAGAATCCGAGAACTGTCCTCGACTAATTCAGGCCGAACACCAATTTCAAACATCTGGTCGGCTTCGTATATAAGTACTTTCTTCTGCTCAACTAACTTTTGTAGTTTCGAATATAGTCCTCTTGTTGATTTGTTATCTTCATTCGGAAACTTGTTCGCATAAGCGAGTGTGGTAATAGAGTGTGTGTCTAAGAAAATTAAAATTACGGGTACATCAGGACGTTTTAATATATATTTCACTTCAAGTCGCCTTAAGTTAGAGTCTTACTTTTTATTACATCTATTTAAAAAATGACTTAACCCATTCAATAGGTTGAGATTGAGTAGAGAATAGCTTCGAAGGGAAGTCGCTATATGCTATTTTGAAGCGCATTTTTCCATCGGAACCTCTCACAGTATACTTTTCCCTCGGTCTACGTGACACTCTAACCCATTCGTGATCGTTATGCTCATCATCTAGTACATATTTTAGCTCTTTAAAGCTCAGACAGACAATGCCATCCTTGCCGCACACAAGTGCAATAAAAACATTATCAAACACCTCGCTCATTTTCTGTATTTCAGCCTGGTGTTCTCGGGAAAAACTAAAAGACCAGGGCGTCAAACGATTTGTCGAATGCTTAATGTATAGACCTACTTTGTTATTGATAACGTAGGATGATCTACTCGGAGAATCATAGGATTTTATGTCACTATCATGAGCATCAAGTGCTATTTTAGTAAGAACAGCCCCATGATAAAACTCAAATTCATGAATCATACGCTTTAGGATTTACCGATATTCTTAATGAAGCGAATATTACCAATTGGAGGCGTGTACTTATAGAACACTCGCGCCTTACCTGCTTGATTTTTGAAAATCTTGATATGGTGAATTGCATCCGGATAGCGGGCTTTTTCTATTTCACCTGTACCTATAAATCCTCTAGGCCTAATGATCTGTTCAGTATCGGCACTTTCGTATTTATCACCTAAAGTTGTCGTATTATGTACTGCGATAGAATCGGCTCCAAATGGACTGAATTCTTGCATAAATTGAAGTACATACTGTGGAAGACTATTATCTCCCACAATGCGCGTGATTTCATTCAGCTTTACAGTATTTGAACGATCGCTCGTCAATACCTGGTCAAGAGCTGGATCGTAATCAAAGAGGCTCCAACTCATCTCACCACTATCAAGAGCGACGGTCGCTTTATCAATACTGTTAGATGCAGCCGCAGAAATCCTTCGATCTTCTAGCCACACAGGACTACCCTTGCCCGCCCGAATAAAACTTAATGAAAGCTTGTGGAATACAAAACACTTTTGCCAGTCAAAGTACAGTTTTGATGGTATGTGAAGTTCAAAATATTTTAAATACTCTCCACGACTACCAAACATCCGTGCTCGCTGGATATAGGTGTCCTGTTGCAGCTTGTGTTTAACATCACGCGTAAAGAACATTGCCAAAAGATTATCAAAGGTCACGCCACGAGAAACAATATTACCACCAATTGCTACCGTAAATATGGTAGAAGGACTTGTGGCTCTTTTATAGTCTACGGTTTTTTTGTCCGCGTTACTATTCATTACAATAATGTCGTTTTGATCAATATTACTTATGACATAGGTTGTTACAGTCCTACCGCCACCTGGATACTTTTTTTCTGCGATTTCGTAAATACGCTTAACGTACGTCTCATAATCTTTATGATTTTGATCCCTCAGCACACTGAAAAGTTTTACGATTTGTTTATAGTCTTCTTCGTGATCGGCTTTTATTCCACTCGTATGAATCAACATGCTATAGTTTTCTGGCTTTGTATTAATGTTGAGGTTCAAATATGCAACGTTCACCAAAAAACTAAAGAAAGCGTTCCTGAGATACTTTGGATCATCACCCTCGTCAGGCATAAGTTCCAAGCAGAAGTTGTTTTCACTCAACCCGTCAGTGGTCGTCGGGAAAAAGACATCTTGACCTTTATAGAGAGGGTGAGGTGGAAAATCAATCCATTTCTCATTATTATTCTCAAATGTATTGTTGAGATCTAGTCGAGCAGGCGTAGCCGTAACTCCTATGTATGAGCCTTCTTTTCCAAGTAACTTACCGACAAGCTCATTTATCTTGGTCTTCTCATCCTTTAAACTATTCACTTTTGAATTAGGTGTTGCAAAATCAGCCTCGTCATCGATAATAATCTTATCTTTGACCGTTCCTATCTTAGCGAGTAATTTCTGCAAATCGCTGGAATTTTTCTTACAAAAAATAACCCATTTGCTATCTCCTATAATTACAGCAGGATCGAGAATATCACTAAATTTTTTAGGTGCTGGATCGAGACCCGAGCGCAGAAAGCGTTCAAGATTCTGTTCGAGCAACTGTACGCTATCATTCAAGAGTAGAATGATAATTTTATGATCTTCGTCCAAGAGCTTTGCCGTTAGTGCGATCATCATACCTGTTTTGCCGCTTTGCGGCTCGCCGTAGATAACAAAAGAGCGCGTCTGGTCTCTATGAATATTGTCCAGCGCGCCCGTTACTGCCTGTTCGATACTTGCAGTGTACATGCCTGCATCTTGCATCTCTTTGATTCTTTTTTCGTAGCGTGTTCCCTTATTTAATAGCGCCTCACCTTTGTAGTCGTCTATATTAAAACCGGTTGTCATTGAATAGGCTTTCTCATAATAATTACATACTCATATTCATAGACTCTATGCCTATTGGGATTCTTAAGCCCTGTAAATTTTCCTGTATTAGAGTCTCTCCATGGAGCAATTACCTTACTAGATATGTCTCTCTTGATAAAATCAACATCTACAAAGCCAGCTTTAAGCATTTGTTCAACGGCAACCTCTGCATTTTTTATATTAACACCTTTTAATGCAGTATTGCCAATTATCACACCCGCTACTCCACCTGGCTTTAATCCTAAGTACATCCGGTTAAAGACTTTCTTCATGTCGATGAAGTAATTAGCTACGTCTTTGGCAAGTGGTTTATTAATTACCATCAGATCACTGACAATTTGTTGAGCAATAGTACTATTCAAATCACCAATCTTTTTTGGTTTTGAACTCGTACCAATAAAATCTTTTCTAAAGTCAATAAATTCTTTCGTGAACTTATTGTGCCATCGCTTAAATTGATTCGGATCACTGCCAAACCAGAGGAGCGATAGTTGGTGGAGATCAGCGTATTCATATGAGGTTACATACGGTGGAGAGGTTATAATTAAGTCGATAGTACCATCTTCAACTGGCCACTTTTTGGTTGAATCCGTCTGATAAACCTTTGAAGCATTATTAATGTTTCCCGAATCTTTAAGCGTCTCATAAAATAGTTCATTTTTTCGTATCATTTGTTTCAAATGTCTGTTAATCGAAACGAAAGGGTCGGTAATTTTCTTTTCTTTATCAATAGTCGGCTTAATACTCTTCATCAGCCATCTTGAGGAGTTCTTTAAGTTATGAGAAAAAGCACATAGATAGAAGCGCTTTGCATCCGGGTCGGTAATCGAGTTGATCGCCCCATATATTTTATCTAGTTCTTCTAGGGTTGCCGGATCAAACCAGTAATTCAGTCTCTCATGGTGACTGATTTTCTCACCGAGAACCATATTGTCATAAGCACTCAGAAACTGTTCCTGAGATTTTTCAATAATATTTGGCTCAATAGGCGTAATCTTTGTTTGAGTGATAAGTTTTGCAATAGGATTTATATCAAAACCGATTCCTTGCCTACCTTTTAATTTAGATTCAACAAGTGTCGTACCACATCCGCCAAACGGATCTACGACAAGATCGCCTTCTTTTGTATATTGTTGAATAAGCTTATCAACTAGCTGCGGAATAAATTTTGCAGGATAGCGATGATAGCTGTGCGTTAACGTAGAAGTACTAGCTCTACTTTCGTTGATAAATGACCATTCGTCACTCGCCATTAGGTTGCTAAGATCCGGTGGTAATTTTGTCGTATTAAGCATAGCCATATTATCCGTAGTTTATCATGACCTACACCTTATATTGCTTGTATTTTGCTAATATCCGGTGACTAGTCCGGACTCACCGGATACGAAGGTTATTGTTATAATTACTACAGCATTAATTAAGCGGGGTCGGTATCGTTGATTCTGAACTCACCTTTAACTATTGCCTTAATCGTTAGTGAAGCAATTACTTCAAGATCACTCACTATTCTTTCAATTTCCTCATCTGAAAGTTTATTGTACTCTTCACCTAAAATCTCTCGGGCTTCCTCTACGGACATATAGCTCATGATTCAGTACCATCTTCATCATGAGCTTGCTCAACATAAATATCGTATATGAGCACTGCAAGAGCCAATGCATCTCGTTTCATAGCCGATTCTCTTTCTTCATCAGTCATAGAACTAATAACCTGGCGTAGGTGTATCTTTGCTCGGACCATATTCATCATCAGGATCAGGACAGCTAATCTCATACGAGAACCGACTACTCCCGCATGCTTGAATCGCACGATCGGTAGCTTCCTGTTCGGTTGGCTTACCAAATATTGCTATATACGCCCACCACAACAGGGCAATAATCAAACATACAGCACCAAGCGCTATTAGCTTCTGATACCATGGCAAATCAATATCTTTACTCGATTGGTCGCTCATAATCCCTCCTTTGCTGGAAATAAAAAGGACACCCGCTCTAGGTGTCTAAGCCAGCAGAAAGAGATTGTGTCCCTAACTGTGTTCGAGTGGGTGCCCATTTAATGACACAAACTCGATACACTGGTATGTATCTTCTTCAACTGGCTTAGACTCTTCAAGTATACGGTAGGTTTTCGGATTGGGCTAGTAGCACATAGTTTTAAACACGCTCATCTGTTAAAGCCTATATAACCTGCTGCTTCTCTACGTGCACATACCCTCCCCCTACAAACTGAAGTTAGAACCACCCCTACCTTCCCTTTGTCTTCTTCTTTTTCCGTACTTAGTGCTCGCGCAAAAAATAATATGATCTCCCTATAGGCATATGTTAGTAGTATCTACTATATGTAGCTATCTTATAGAAGATATTTTTATCAACCATATGGCTTCTGTACATTTGCCAATTGTTCTCTATGTAAAAGCTATCTATAGTAGAAGCATGGCCGCCCGAGTTCCTCGTCCTTATACATTTCCCATCTCATCGCATACCTTATGGATAGTTAGGCAGTTAATTAAGGTATCTAGAGGGAACAATATTGATGAAGGAGAAGAGTTCTATATTAAATCCTTCAATGGCAACTATCCTCCCAGCATAGAGTCTAATCACTTCACTTATGAGATATTACGGTACTTAATGTCTCAGAAGATTATTGACATTCACTATGGTGACAGCAAAGGGATTAAAGAATATACGATACCCATCAAAGGAAAGCCGACACAAAGTATGGTGTCTGAATGGTTAGTTAGTATTGAGAATATATCCGCACTCATCACTTTTTATAACAAACTGGTATATCATATTAAGCTTATCGAGACTGAACGTAAGAATATTCTACAATGCCACTTTTATGTTTCCGACGATGCTGTCTTGTGGATGGAATCAGATATAGGGCGCTACCCTATTCACATCCTTTATCATGGCCTCGTAGCGTATAGGGTTATGTCGACTTTATGTCAGTTTGGAATTGTAGAGCTAGACGAAAAGGGAGAAATCAAAGGAACTGGTGAGTTTGCAGGCACGGTTGTAAAGTCGCTTCAGGATACTTTACATGGTGTCGGTTTCGACAAAACACTCAAAGATCACCTGTTCATTGAATCGACAAAAAACAAGCTATCTATTAAGATGCCTTCGATTCCTATCCAGAAGGATATTCATCAATATCTTATTGAGCATTTTGCAGTCGCCAAATTTGCCGTAAGTATAGACTCTCCACATGTACAAAAACGGAAGAGTCTTCAGCGCTACAGCTTCCAACAAGTACTTGAACGGAAAATGAAGAGACTATAGGTCATATGGCTATATAGTCGTGGTGTGCACAAATATAAATGTGCCGAGCGCTTGGTCGTAATGAGGATAAATCATGACCATTTCAAATCAGAAAATACTAGAATACCAGAATATATGTAGCGAGTATTTAGGTGTTGATATTAGTTTTGAGCAAGCAAAGATTGAAGCAAATCATTTATTAAGAGTGCTCAAGATATTAAGGAGAAAATAAACATGCCACATAAAATTAAAGTGGATGTTTTAGGGAAGTCTGGAGCCGGACGTTATCGATTAAAAGTCTCTGTTCATGATGTTGGCATTCATGTAATGGGTATGCTCGTTCAAAGTTCAGTACTTCCTGGAGAAAAATGGTATGTAACAACGCCAGCCCATAAGGTGGGCGCAAAATACTATAAAGACATAACCTTCGATACAAACCAGCCTTTGTGGCAAGAGATTCAGGAAGCCTGTATCAAGCAGATTGAAGCATACTTAGAGCTAGAGCCAATCATCAAGACATAGACATATGCAACGCCAGATATTGGTAGTAAAATAAGAGAGCACACAACTTACAAAATAGGAGACAATCAACTTGCCTTAAATGAGGCGGTCTGTTCAATCCTATTTTGGGTTGTGTGCGCAGGTCGCCTCTTTTAAGTTGCAGGAGAAATATATGCAAGAATTAAGGTACGTATTATACGCACGTAAATCAAGTGAAGGAAATGAACGACAGGTTCAGTCTATTGACGACCAGACTCGCGAGATGCAGCGTTTAGCCACTACCTACGGCCTTAATATTGTTGCAATTGAATCGGAATCTAAATCAGCCAAAGCTCCCTACGTGAGACCCGTTTTTGAAAGAGTTATGAAGATGATCCAAACTGGAGAAGCGGATGCGATTCTTTGCTGGAGTGTAGATCGGCTGTCCAGAAATGCTGTTGACTCTGGTTTGATTAGTCACTTGCTCCAAAATGAAATTATTAAAGAAATCCGCACATATAGCCGTCTGTACTTACCGACTGACAATGCTCTTGTTTTGAGTGTTGATACTGGGTCTGCCAATCAATACGTTCGTGATCTTAGTGTAAATACAAAACGAGGACTCAATAGCAAAGTTGAAAAAGGACATTATCCTGGGACCCCTCCTGCAGGTTACAAGAACGACATAGTGACCCAAACGATCGTCATAGACGAAGAGCGAGCGCCTTTAATCAGAAAGGCATTCGATATGATGCTCGCTGGCTCAACGATTACCGAAGCTATGGATCATTTAAATGACATCCTTGAATACCGGTCGATCCAACACAAACATTCTGGTGGCAATAAGATGATACGAACAACACTTTATAATATTTTGCGTAACCCATTCTATACCGGATATTTCATGTGGCATGGCGAACTCAAAAAGGGCTCGCACCCTCCACTCGTTACTTTTAAAGAGCAGCAAATAATCGTTGATCGTTTACGCGGCGAACCTAGCCCGCGGCCAAAAGATGAAAAAATACCACTCGCCTATCGTGGACTAATGAAATGTGGGGAGTGTGCGTGTTTAGTAACAGGTGAAATTAAATACAAAAAGAATAAAGCCTATACGTATTATCATTGCACGCATAGAAAGAAAGATACGCAATGCAAACAGCCCGCTCTTACCGAGTCTGACTTAGAAGATCAAGTTATTGCAGAGCTCAGCAATTACAATATACATCCTCAATTTTTAAAGTGGGCGGAAGATGCCTTAAACGAGCTAGATGAAACCGAAACAAAGCAGAGCGACAAAGATATAGAATTACATACGGCAAGCCTCGAGAGTGTCAATAACGAGCTTAAAGAGCTACTAAGAATGCGGACGAGAGGACTGATCGATGATGTAGAATATTTAGAGCAAAAAACTTCGCTCTTAGGCGAGTTAGAATCTCGTAAATCAAAACTCGACAATCTTAGATCAAATCCTAGTCAAGGTGCGAAAGAAGTCATTACTCTGCTTAACTTTATTCGTAAGGCACAAGATAAATTCAATAGTGGCAGCGTAAGTGAGCGTAGAGAGTTGATCACTATGTTTGGTCAGAAACTGGACTTAACGTACAAAGAACTCTCATTTACCCCTGTGAGTTGGCTTATTCCGATCAAAGAAAACTATTCTACTCTAGTGCGCCAATTCCTAGCGTTAGAACCGCAGGAAAAAGTCGGCTCTTTGCCCCTAGAAAGCAAAAAGACCCCCGTTGGGTCTTCTGCTGTATCTTCACAAAATCGTCAAACACTTGGCTTGAACTCTTTAAATTCAACTTGGCTCCGGCAGCTGGGCTCGAACCAGCGACCTAATCGTTACACGTACCCGCTATTTTCATAGCGGCGTGGACTATCTCATCACCCACTTTAAAAGCTAGGGTGCGGGGCGCTTCCCGCCGACAATGTCGGAGGTACTTCCTCGCGGAATAGTCTCTGAACCTTCAATATGATTACTCATAGAGCTTGGCTGCGGATTCGCATATCTATTTCTAGACGTAGCCTTCCCGCAATTCACCCCGTTCTTCACCGCCAGATTTCGCTGACGGGCTGCAATTTACAGCGATCCGCTCTACCACTGAGCTATGCCGGATTAAACGCCAAGTGTTTGGATGTCGATTTTTCAAAGTACAAAGGTTATTATACCTGTCAGACCTCAATTCGGTCAAGATGAAAAGCTATTCTTTGGATGTATCCAAAATCGCGAGGGCTTGCTTCAAGACCACTGCGTCTTTTTTAACCTGCTCCAGATCATTCTCTTCACGTTTTTTGATCTCTTGCTGTAACCATTTAATATGCGGGTCAGTCGTAGATGGAGATGCGACCACCACTTCTAATGACCTGGCTGAATTGTCTTTTTTAAACAGTAATCCCCTCGTAATTAAGCCGTCGACATGCACCGCCACAGTTGAAACTGATTTATAGTCAAGCGCCCGCATAATCTCGCGGTAGCTTGGGCCGTACCCATTGCCTTTAATGAATCCGTCGATAAAACTAAGAAGTTCGCGTTGTTTTTTGCTTGGTCGTGTCTCTAGCATATTTTCCCCCGGTGATTGCGATTGCCGCTAATCCCCACCATACAATTGATACCGTATCATCTACCCATACAGGCTGCAGTAGTCCGATTAAGGCAAGTCCTATTCCACTTGCAAAAACCCCGAGCGCTAACCAATCCTGCCTGGATCGCCATAGTCTCATCATAATACAAACGAAAATGGCAAGGAATAAAATCAGGCCAAGCCAACCAGCTTCATGAGCGATAAATAAATACTGATTCTCAATAATAAACGGTTTGTCGCCGTAAAGTGACGCCGAACCCGTACTGCCAATACCCGCTCCTAATGGCTGTTCTGCTATTTTATCCGTTGCAGCCACAACCGAATCAACATGACCATCATTCGAAGTTGTTGCGCTTCCGCCATTTGGATTTTCATGCAACAAGATATTTGATACGAACGTACTATCACGAACAAGGAATAACGTACCAGCAAGGGCAAC
>Ga0193717_1000028_pt1 | contig 172515 bp, 127 predicted proteins | sample U2c2metaG_FD_145900 | JGI IMG/M metagenome (GOLD analysis project Ga0193717, IMG submission 145900) | Soil microbial communities from a riparian zone of the East river system, Colorado, United States - U2c2 | ecosystem: Environmental > Terrestrial > Soil > Riparian zone | place: USA: East...
GGCACGATCAAGCTGGGCCAGTCTGGATGAAAGATCGTAGGAGTAGCCCGGACCTGACGGAGAGTGCTGGTATTCGCCACGTACGAACAGCGAAAAACGGCCAGCCTCATTCAAAGTAGAGAACCCCGTGATGTTGTTCAAGCCACTGTCGTAGGGCCGCCCATAGTCGTTCACGATGGTTTGACCGAGGTGGTAACTGTCGCGAAGGATGGGGCCGCCGATCCCCGTGAACCTTGTATAAACCGAATGGAGTCCGTAATTGATGCCACGATCGATATTGCCGGAGGGAACCTCGTCTTCGAACTCCCGAAGCAGCTTGGCCAGGATCTCCTGCGCTTCGTCGTTGTTGCTATCCATGATGTCGAGTCGCGACTTCTGGAGCATGTGTACCGCGCTGCGCCGTGTCCATGGCCTCATGCCGATGAAGGCTGAATCCAGATACCCCATCGAGTAGAGCCGCATCATCTGCGGGTAGACCCAGCTGTCCATGGGGATGTAAGCCGAGCCGAGGGCATCCGTCTTCGGCTTTCTGGGGGCCTCGGTATCGTACTGGGGATAGGCCCGGCCCGGTGCGTCGGGTGGCGGAACTGGAGGAACTCCCGGCTGTGGGACGGGGGCGGATCGTGTGGGGTTCACAGGAGACTGGCCGGCCGGCGCTTTTTGCGGGTCAGGATCGTACGGCGGTTCCGAGGGAACCTGCTGGGTCGGGGAGGCTGAAGGAGTCGGCGCTACTGGCGCTGGAGAGGTCTGAGCGAGTCCTGCGGATAAAGTTCCAGCAAACAAACCAGAGAGACAAAGAAGGGTTCGGATCTGCAATTTCACCTCAAGAGGCCCGGGGGAGGTAACCTTACCTCCAGTGTAATTGCTGGAGTGAACGGGGTGGCGGGCGACTTGTTTCTTTGAAGAGCTATGCTTTCTTGGATGCGGCGGAAGGTCGTAGAAGCAGTCCGCGCGTTGTCTTGGCAAGCCGTTCAAACCAGGTGTCGGTGCAGATTTTGCGTGCCAGCAGAGATTCCTTCAGATGATCCAAAGGATCGTCCACGCCGTCGCGGTTGCCTTTTATCCGCCAGCTCACCGATTCGATCAGGACAGGGCCGTCGCCGCTGCGGGTTCTGCCGAGCGATTCCTGCGTGACCCGGTAGAGCGCGACCGCATCGCAGGAGTCCACCGGAATGGCCGGGACACCAACGGCGCGCGCGGATTTACAAACCTCCGTCAGTTCCGTCCCCTTCTTTTGTGGCCCTCGAGCAAGCACGACGAAGACTATTGGAAGGTCGAGTTTTTGAGCGGGCGCCAGAACTCTGCGCCACGCCGAAGGCGCCATCTCCCCCTTGCGTGCGTATGCAACCACGATGCCACGACGTCCCTGCGTCTTCAGGGCGAGTGCCGCGCCTACCGCAAGACGTAGCCGTTCTTCTTCATCGCTTGTGCCAGGCAGCATCTGGCTTACTCCTGCCTCGAGCAGCACCTTATTCCATTCTGCCTTTGCACGGGTAAGCTCGCGGAGAAGGAGCGCGGGGTCTCCGCCAAGCAGCAGTCCCATCCCGGCCGTAGGCGCGGCGTCACTGACCAGATCATCCTTCGTGAGCTCAATCGTCGTACTTACCCGCACGGCCTCCTGCCCCCGAATCGCGGCAGTACGTTTTTTCTTTCCCTTTGCGGCCACGCGCTTTGCGACGGCCTCTTCCAGCATTCGCGCCTCAAGCATCTTCGAATACATCAGCCGCAGCTTCGCATTTGGCACCAGCGGATTCTCGCCCGCTTCCCCCGCACTCTTTGCTGTCATCGTTCTCCCGTTCTCCTTGCAATACACCGAGAGGGTCCCCGGGGGAACCCTCTCGTTTCCAGCCGCTCCGTTGATTGATTATGCCTTAGCCGGATCGATTGCCTCGGTATCCAGTCCAAGCTCGGTGAGAGCTTTCTGTGCTACCTTCGGCTTGATCTTGCCGTCGCGCGCCAGTTTCGACAGCGTCGCGCCAACGATCGACTCGGCATTGATCTCGAAGTGACGCCGCAGATACTCGCGGTTGTCGCTGCGTCCGAAGCCGTCGGTTCCCAGCGCCACCAGGCGCGTCGGCAGCCACGGCGAAAGCATGTCTGGAACCGTCTTCATGTAATCGCTTGCCGCGATGATGGGGCCCTTGGTGCCTTCGAGGATCGTCTCGAGATAGCTCCTCTTCAAGGCCTCCGCTGGATGCAGCCGGTTCCATCGCTCCACTGCAAGCGCATCACGCCGAAGCTCGGTATAGCTGGTCACGCTCCAAACATCGGCCTGCACGTTGTATTTGGCAGCCAGAATCTCCTGGGCCTTCAGCACCTCGTTCAGGATGGGTCCGCTGCCGAAGAGCTGTGCCGCAGCCTCGCCCTTCGCAGCCGGCTTTAGCTTGTACATGCCGCGCAGAATGCCCTCTGTAACGCCTTCAGGCATAGCAGGCATCGCGTAGTCCTCGTTGTACATGGTGAGGTAGTAGAAGACATCCTCGCCCTTCTCGTACATGCGCCGCAGGCCGTCCTGAATGATGACCGCCAACTCATAGACGTACGCCGAGTCATAGGTCAGGCATGTCGGCACCGTGCTTGCTAGCACGATGCTGTGGCCGTCCTGATGCTGCAGGCCTTCTCCCAGCATCGTGGTGCGCCCAGCGGTTCCTCCCATCAGAAAGCCCTTGCCTCGAGAGTCCGCGAAGGCCCATGCCATGTCGCCGATGCGCTGGAAGCCGAACATCGAGTAGTACATGTAGAAGGGAATCGTTGGAACTTTATAGTTCGCATAGGCCGTGCCCGCCGCGGTGAACGAGGCCATCGATCCCGCCTCGGTGATGCCCTCCTCGAGGATCTGACCTTCCTTCTCCTCGCGGTAGCTCAGCAGCATGTCGGAGTCGTGCGGAATGTACTTCTGTCCCTCGGGAGCATAAATGCCGACCTGCCGGATCGCCGATTCCAGGCCGAAGGTGCGGCCTTCGTCTGGAACAATTGGAACCACGAGCTTGCCGATCGCCGGATCCTTCAGCAGATGCCGCAGCAGGCTGACAAAGCCCATCGTTGTTGAGACAGCGCGATTATTCGAGCCGCCCGTCCATTCCTTCAAGGTGTCGAGCGCGGGCGTCTTGAAGTCGATCTTCGGGACCTCGCGCTTCGGCAGATATCCGCCCAGCGCCTGACGCCGCTCGTGCAGGTACTTGATCTCGGGAGCAGATTCTTCCGGCCGGAAGAAGGCTCCTTCCTTGGCAGCAGCCTCGGTTACCGGAATCTCGAACCGCTCGATGAAATACTTCATCGACTCGTCGGTAAGCTTCTTCTCCTGATGCGACGCATTGCGTGCTTCGGTCGAGCCAAGTCCGTAGCCCTTGACCGTCTTCGCCAGAATGACCGTCGGTCCACCCTTATGATCGAGAGCCCGCTTGTAGGCGTTGTAGATCTTGTGTGGATCATGGCCGCCGCGATGTAGCCGAGCCAGGTCCTCATCCGTCTTGTCTTCCACCAGCTTAAGCAGCTCCGGGTATTTGCCGAAGAACTCCTTGCGAAGGTAGGCACCGCCCTTGGCCTTGAAGGCCTGATAGTCGCCGTCTACGCACTCTTCCATGCGCTTCAGCAGCAGGCCCTGGTGATCGCGCTCGAACAGCTCGTCCCAGTCCGAACCCCACACCACCTTGATGACGTTCCATCCCGCTCCGCGGAACATGCCCTCGAGCTCGTCGATGATGCGCTTGTTGCCGCGTACGGGGCCGTCGAGCCGCTGCAGGTTGCAGTTCACCACGAAGATCAGGTTGTCGAGCTTCTCGCGCGGGCCGAGCGAGATCGCTCCCAGCGTGTCGACTTCGTCCGTCTCGCCGTCACCGACGAAGGCCCACACTTTGCGCTCGGTCTTCTCGATCAGCCCACGATTCTCGAGATAGCGCATGAATCGTGCCTGGTAGATCGCATTAAGCGGACCGATTCCCATCGAAACCGTTGGGAATCGCCAGAAGTCCGGCATCAACCAGGGGTGAGGATAGCTCGAAAGGCCGGGTTCGCCGCGGAGCTCGTGGCGGAAGTTCTTGAGACGCTTGTCGTCGAATCGGCCTTCGACGTACGCGCGTGCATAGACGCCCGGAGAAGCATGACCCTGGAAGTAGATGAAGTCGCCGGGAAGCTCGCCTGCGCCCGATGCGCTTGGATACTTGGCGTGGAAAAAGTGGTTGAAGCCCACTTCCAATAGCGTTGCCAGCGAAGAGTAAGTCGAGATGTGGCCGCCGATGCCGGGATCCTTCTTGTTCTGGCCATGGACCATTGCCATGGCGTTCCAGCGGATCAACGCCTCGATCCTGCGCTCGAGCTTACGGTCGCCAGGGTAGGGGATCTCGTCGTGCTTGGGAATGGTGTTCAGATAGGGGGTAGTCAGTTCGCTGGCAACAGGAACCCCGGCTTCGCGAGCGCGGGTACGCAGCTGCTCCAGCAGCTCGGCGCCCTGTTCCCAGTCACTGGCCACCACTTCGTCGAAGGCTTCAATCCACTCCGATACCTCGGCAGCAAAGTCAACCTGTGCGGGAGTCTCAAGCTTTGTCGTCATAAGCGGTCCTTATATCCCCATCTCTCCACGATCATACTGACCCGTGGGAAAACTAACCCGTATCTAAGATAATCGCCAAAGACCACAACCGTCACCCATGGGATGAATTCCTGTGCGAAAACCGGATCGCAGGAGGTTCGCAGTCCTGAATGTGCTCACTACGGAGAGTGATCGGCGTGGTTTAGCATCGGACCTAGCTACAGCCAGGATTTGCAATGAAACTGCAGGAGGATCGATGAACGGAATCTTTCGGTTGCTTGGGATTGCGATTCTATCCGGAGCCGTGGGGATAAGCCAGACAGTAGTGCCTACGTCGCAGATCGGTCCCCCGAGTTGCCCGGTCGATCCGGGTGGAAGGCCGGCGAGCCCGGCGAAACGGCCGTCGTCTGAGCACATCCAGCAGACGGCAGAGAAAGCCGCAGCTGACCCGACGGTGATCGTCTCCGCGGAGCCGATCGGAAACTTCGGCGTTGAGCGATTTCGCCTTGCCGACTATGCAGAGTGCGTGGGAGGCGGAGGATGTTACTGGGCCGATCTGGATGCGCAAACGAAGCGGGCTGAAGCCGTGCTGGACAGGGCAATCGCGCAAAAGAAGCCAGGCGAGAAGCTGGCCGTGGTGCTCGATATCGATGAGACATCGATGTCGAATTTCTGCGAGATGCGCCGCGAGGACTATGGGTTCCTTATCGCGCAGATGAATCGCTGGATGATGTCGTCGGAGTCAGCGGTTCCGATTCCAGGAACGGTCGAACTCTTCAATAAGGCGCGTGCAGCAGAGCTGGAAGTGTTCTTCATCACGGGCCGATCGGATGACCTGCGGGAAGCGACGGCAAAAAACCTGGAGCTCTCCGGCTTTCATGGTTGGAAGGGGCTGGCGCTCAGGACTGGACCGCAGAAGCAGATGGCGACGGTGGAGTATAAGGGGCAGGAGCGAGAGAAGATCGTCGACGCGGGGTACCGCATCGTATTGAACATGGGCGACCAGTGGAGCGATCTGGACGGGCAGGCTCGGGGCGAGACGAGTGTGAAGCTACCGAATCCGTTCTATTATCTGCCGTGATCGCGGAGGTGGAAGATGGAGTCAGCAGAGGCGGAGCAGGCAAAGAAGCTGCTTCGAAGGGCCGTGTTCGAGCAGAGGCGGTTTCTGAATCCTTTGCCGACATCCGTTGGCGGATGGGAGACGTTGCGCAAGGCGCTTCCTCTTTATTTGGCCAATAAGGAAGAGAAGTCTCCGCGGAGGCCGCTGGGTCCCTTCCGAACAGATGCAAGTCTCTATGCCACGCCACCCGCAAGCGGACTGCGGCTCACTTGGATGGGGCACTCCTCGACCCTGGTTGAGATCGACGGCATGCGAGTGCTTTTGGACCCGGTATGGGATGAGCGAGCTTCACCCCTGCGTTGGGCAGGGCCAAAGCGATTCTTTCCCGCTCCTCTGGAGTTGAAGGACATGCCACGACTGGACGTGGTGGTGGTCTCGCACGATCACTATGACCATTTGGGCGAGTCGACGATCAGGAAGCTTGCCGTCCTGCCAACGATGCGCGATACGGAGTGGGTGACGTCCCTTGGCGTAGGCGAGATCCTGGAGGAATACGGCGTAAAATGCCGGCGGATCACGGAGCTTGACTGGACCCAGAGCATCGGCGATGCGTCTCTGGAGATTACAGCTCTGCCGTCGAGACATTTTTCCGGGCGCAGCATGTTCAACCGTTTCGGAACATTATGGTCTTCGTTTGTCCTGAAGGGCTCAAAGCATAACGTGTACTACGGGGCGGACTCGGGATGGTGGTCCGGTTTTGAGGAGATTGGCAAAGCTTATGGGCCCTTTGACATCACCATGCTCGAAATCGGCGCTTACAACGATTTGTGGAAAGACATCCACCTTGGCCCGGAAGGCGCTGTCCTCGCCTTCGAGGCGCTAGGCGGTAAGGGCTTGCTGATGCCGATTCACTGGGGATTGTTCGATCTGGCGTTGCATGGATGGCGGCAGCCCATCCAGCAGATCTGTGAGATCGCCGACAGAAAGGGTATTCCACTGTGGGTTCCTGAGCCCGGGCTGCCCACGGAAGTCACCAGCGGAGAGGCGGTTCGGTCGGAATGGTGGCGATGAAAGCTGCGATATGATTCTGCCGTCGTAAAAAAGGAGATTCGATGCGCGTTGGAATGTTAACCGGTGGTGGAGATTGCCCAGGACTGAATGCCGTGATCCGTGCGGCGGTGCGAAAGGGAATTCTTCACCATGGGGATGAATTTGTAGGCTTCATGGAGGGCTGGCGCGGCGTGCTGGACGATGTAACCATGCCGCTGACGCTCGAGACCACATCGGGGATTCTGCACAAAGGTGGCACGATTCTGCGCTCATCGCGGACCAACGTAAAGAAGATTCCCGGCGGATTCGAGAAGTGCGTGGAGGTCATTCAGAAGAACAAGCTGGACGCCTTGATTGCGTTGGGGGGCGATGATACGCAGTCCATCTCCCTGGCGCTGAGCGAGCGCGGCGTGAAGTGCGTGGGGGTTCCCAAGACGATCGACAATGACCTGAGCGGTACTGATGCCTGCTTCGGCTTTGACACGGCGGTGAGCATTGCTACTGAAGCCGTGGACCGCCTGCATTCGACCGCGGAGGCGCACAATCGCGTTCTGGTTGTTGAGGTAATGGGCCGCGATGCAGGTTGGATCGCGATTACCTCAGGGATCGCAGGCGGGGCAGACGCGATCCTGGTACCGGAGGTTCCGATCGATATCGAAGAGGTATGCCGCCTGTTGAAGTACCGGCACGATCATGGGAAGAAATTTTCGATTGTGGTGGCAGCGGAGGGAGCGCAGTTTCCTGAGAGTGGGCAGGCTACGCATGGGGCTTCGGTGGATTCATTCGGACATGTGCGGCTGAGCGGTATCGGTCAGGCACTGGCCGAAGAGATCGAGAAACGCACCAAGTACGAGACTCGCAGCGTGAACCTGGGGCATACGCAGCGTGGGGGAACCCCGACGGCTTACGACCGGATGCTGGCGACGCGCTATGGCGTGGCAGCAATCGACCTGGTTCATGCCGGCAAGTTCGGCAGGCTGGTCGTTTTGAAGGGGACGCAGATCTCGGACATTCCGCTGGCGGATGCGATTGCAAAGACCCGCACAGTCGGCCAGGATCTTCTGGATGTGATGAAGAGCCTGCAGCCGCCGGTGGGAGCTGTTTAGTGATTAGTTATCAGCAACTTGCTGGCAATAGCTGAAAAATGGATTGAACGGGCGGAGAAAAGGGGATACAAAGAGTGTGCCGGGTTTGCCGGGCTCTTTCCGGTTTTTCGCCCGTTCATTCAGGAATCAGGGAGGCTTTTCCCGATGGCACAGGTACAGATGGCACCGCGCGAAGTGATGGACATCCGGCAGGCGTCGGAGTATCTCGGCATCAGCGGAGACACCCTGTATCGCTACGCGTCGGAGGGATTCATTCCTGCGTTTAAGCTTGGCAACCGCTGGCGGTTTAAGAAGACGCTTCTGGATGCATGGATGGATGAGAAGAGCGGTGTGAAGCTACAGACTCCAGTCGAAGTCGCCCCCAAACAGAAAAAACCCGTTGGCCGGGCACGCTAGACCCTGACGAATTTCCTGACGCCTACACGGTCGTCCAGGAATCCAATGCTTCCATGAAAGAGATTGTTCGTTGCAGTTGGGCGCAAAGCGACCCCTTGATGCAGGTGTATCACGACGAGGAGTGGGGCGTCCCGGAGCATGATAGCCGCGCTCTCTGGGAGAAGCTGATGCTGGATGGCTTTCAGGCGGGGCTGTCCTGGCTGACGATCCTTCGCAAGCGCGATGCCTTCCGCAAGGCCTTCTACAACTTCGACCCTGAGAAGGTGGCGCGGATGAAGGAAGCTGACGTGAAGCGTCTGCTGGAAAACGCGGGTATCATCCGCTCCCGCGCAAAGATCGAGGCAACGATTGGAGGGGCGAAGGCGTATCTGAAGATGCGCGATGAGGGCGAGGACTTCTCGAAGTATGTCTGGGGAATGGCCGGAGGCAAACCCATTCGAAATACCACCGGAAAAGTGCCAGCCAAGACGGAGTTCTCAGAAGAGATGTCGAAGGCGCTGAAGAAGCGCGGATTCAAATTTGTTGGGCCGGTCATCGTCTACGCATGGTTACAAGCCACGGGTGTTGTAGACGACCATGCCCCGACATGCTTTCGTCGGAAGAGATAGAGGCCCTTATGCCGGCTGCAGCGTCAGCATTGTGAGTTCGGGCGGGCAGTCGAAGCGGAAGGGAAGTCCGACGGCTCCGAGGCCGCGATTCACATAAAGCTGCATAGGGCCGAGCTGGAAGTGGCCCATCACATACTTCTGCCCCATGGGCGGCAGGATCAGCGGGCCGTAGAAGGGAAGGCGAACCTGGCCGCCATGGGAATGGCCGGAGAGCATCAGGTCGACGAACTTCCCCTTTGGATGCTTGACGACGACATCGGCATAGTCGGGTTCGTGAACCATGAGAATGACCGGGCCATCCGGTTTTTCGGGGATGGTGAGGTCGAGGTCCGGATGGCGTGTTCCCGCATCGTCTGTGCCGCAGAGCCAGATACGCGAGCCCCCGCGTTCGATGGGAACGTGCTCATTGATCATGACGGGGATCTTCGCCGACCGGAGTGCGCCGATGACGAGTGGAGCGCTGACGCCCACATCGTGATTGCCAAGGACGGTATAAACCTGGGGACACTTCAGAGTGCTCAGGATCTCGGCGCAACGATAGGCCGCATGCCGGCTGTCGATGAAGGTTAGCGCGCCGCGGGTGACGAAATCACCGGTCACAAGGACAAGGTCAGGTGCCAGCGCGTTGATGCGATGAACAACGTATTCCAGAAAAAAGGGTTCGGTGAACTCGTCGAGGTGGATGTCGGAGATCTGCATGATGCGGAAGCCGTGGAAGGCAGGCGAAAGATTGGCAACACGGATGGTGGTGTTGACCACATCGATCTCGTGGCGAGCGACCTCACCGGAGTAGAGCGCCAGTCCGGCGGCGGCAACGCCGGATCCCAGGATGAATTTGCGACGTGACAAGAGTGACGACGAAGGATCACCTGGTTGAACGGGCATAGTTCATGATAACGGTTCATGGCCGTGAGACACACGCTGCAATCACGTTTGATTGAGTAGAATCAAAAGGATGAATTTAAAGACGCGAAAGACAGCGGCTGCTCGCGCCGCGAAGGCGGCCGGGGTCGATGGTCTTCTGGTGACCCATCTGCCGGACGTACGCTATCTGTCGGGTTTCACGGGGTCGAATGCGGCTCTGGTGCTGGCAGGCGGGAAGGCCGTTTTATTTACCGATGGGCGGTATATCGCTCAGGCGAAGGCCGAGGCCGTCGGGACACGAGTCGTGATAGCCGCCAAGCCGGCGCTTGCCGCAGCCTGCGAGTGGATGGTTGAGGCAAAGGTGAAGCGATGCGGCTTCGATGCAACCCAGACGACGGTGGCAACGTTGGAATTGCTACGCAAGGCTGTTCCCGCGAAGCTGCGCCCGAGAATGTTTGTTGCCGTCGATCCTCTGGTTGCGAAGCTGCGCCAGGTGAAGGATGCGGATGAGATTGAAAAGATACGCTCGTCGGCGAACCTCGGTTGCAAACTGTTCGATCGAATGCTGGATTACGTTCGTCCGGGGCTGACGGAGATCGAGGTTGCATCCAAGCTCGAGCATGCCGCGCGCAAGGCCGGGGCCGAGGCGATGTCCTTCGAAACGATCGTTGCCAGTGGGGAGCGCAGCGCGCTTCCCCATGGGAGAGCCAGCACCGCGAAACTGCCGAAGCGCGGCTTTGTAACCATGGACTTTGGTGTGGTTCTGGACGGCTATATGAGCGATATGACCCGCACCGTGCACCTTGGAAAGGCGCGGCCAGAAGAGCGAGACGTGTATGATGCGGTTCTGGAAGCGCAGGAGGCCGCGATATCGGCGGTCGCCCCCGGAGTTACTGCGGGCCATGTGGACGAGGCGGCGCGGAGCGTACTGCGGAGGGTTGGGCTGGACAAGTTTTTCACCCACTCGACCGGACATGGAGTTGGATTGGAGATTCATGAGGGGCCGAGACTGGCGGCGAAGCAGACGCAGACGTTGGAAGCCGGAATGGTAATCACGATTGAACCGGGAGTGTACATGCCAGGCCGATTCGGTCTCAGGATTGAAGATATGGTTCTGGTGACGGCTGGAGGACACGAAGTCTTGACGCCGAGCGTGAAAGCCTGGATCGAGCTGTAAACAACGAGAGTGCCGTGAACAGGCACAGGAGAGATGATGGACGGAACAAAGTTGCAGGAGCTTCGCGAACTGGTCGAATTTCTGAAGGCGAACGAAATCGCCGAGTTCGACATGGAACAGGCGGATTTGAAGGTGCGGATCAAGTTCGCGGGCGAACCCGCCCCGGCAGCGGCCTCCGGCGGTATCGACCTTGCACAATTGAGTCGTCTCGTAGCTTCGGCTCCCGCTTCGGGAGCGCCGGTTGCTCCGGTCCCCGCGGCCGGCTCCGGCGCAGCTACCTCTCCTGCTGCAGATACGACGGAGAAGTTGCATGAGGTGAAGTCGCCCATCGTAGGAACGTTCTATGAATCGCCTGCTCCAGGCGCGCCGTCGTTCGTGCAGGTAGGAGACCAGGTCGAGGTAGGCCAGGTGCTTTGCATCGTCGAGGCGATGAAGCTGATGAACGAGATCGAGTCCGATATGGCCGGTGAGGTGATCCGAAGGATCGCCAGCAGTGGGCAGCCGGTGGAGTATGGCCAACCGCTGTTTGAGATTCGGCCACGGTAGAGTCAGCCTGCAGTTCGCGAATGCAGACGGCTTATAACGAGATGGAGTTCGACGGAAGGCATCTGGATTTATGTTTCGGAAGGTATTGATTGCAAATCGTGGGGAGATCGCACTGCGCGTGATCAGCGCGTGCAAGGAACTCGGCATCCGCACGGTTGCGGTGTACAGCGAGGCCGACAGGAACTCGTTGCATGTGAAGTTCGCCGATGAGGCTATCTGCATCGGGCCGCCTCGCTCGGCGGAGAGCTATCTGAATGTTCCGGCTGTGATCTCGGCGGCGGAGATTACGGACGTCGATGCGATTCATCCTGGTTATGGCCTTTTGAGCGAGAACGCCAACTTTGCCGAGGTGTGCCGGGCCTCGAACATCAAGTTCATCGGGCCTCCGCCGGAAGTCACACGCATGATGGGCGAGAAGTCCACGGCGCGGCAGACGATGAAGAAGGCAAAGGTTCCGATCCTTCCCGGCTCGGACGGAGTGATTGCCAGCGAGGGCGAAGCGCTGGAGTGGGCAAAGAGCGTCGGCTACCCGGTTATCCTGAAGGCTGTGGCAGGTGGAGGCGGCCGAGGCATGCGTATCTGCCGCAACCCGGAGGAGCTACCCGGTCTCTACAATCAGGCTTCGACCGAAGCGGCCAACGCGTTCGGCAACGGCGACCTCTACATGGAGAAGTTCATTGAGCGCCCGCGCCACATCGAATTTCAGGTGCTCGCCGACGAGCACGGCAATGTGATGAGTCTGGGTGAGCGCGAATGCTCCATCCAGCGCCGCCACCAGAAGCTGATCGAAGAGGCCCCGAGCCTGCAGATAACGCCGAAGCTGCGCGAAGAGCTTGGCAAGACCATCAAGCGTTCGCTCGAGAACATCGGCTACTGGAACGCCGGAACCATCGAATTCCTGATGGACGAGGACGGCAAGATCTACTTCATTGAGATGAACACGCGCATTCAGGTGGAGCACTGCGTGACCGAGATGGTCACCGGAATAGACCTGGTGAAAGCTCAGCTCAGAATTGCCGCGGGAGAGAAACTGAATTCGATCGTGCCCGGCCCCGTCGAGATTCGCGGCCATGCCATCGAGTGCCGCATCAACGCGGAGCACCCGGAGAAATTCACGCCAAGCGCCGGCAAGATTACGGCGTTCAATGTTCCCGGAGGCAATGGTGTTCGTGTCGATACCGCGCAATATGCCGAAGGAGTCGTGCCGCCTTACTACGACTCGATGATCGCAAAGCTGATCTGTCATGGTAAGGATCGCGAAGAAGCGATGAACAAGATGCAGCGTGCTCTGAGCCAGTTTGTGGTGCAGGGAATCCATACGACCATTCCGCTCCACCAACGCATCTTCGCCGATGCCGAGTTTCGCGCTGGCAAGTTCGATACGAAGTTCATGGAGCGTTTTCTGGAGCGGCAGAAGGAAGAGCAGGGCTGACCGTCGTGAGCTTGCCGCGCCTCTATGCCATCGTCGATGCGGAGATGCTGGCGAGCAGACGCATCGAGCTATCCGGATTTGTAGAGGAGCTGCGCGATGCGGGCGTAACGTTGCTGCAGTATCGCGACAAGCTTGGAAGCGAAGAGAAGATTCTCCGCAACGCGGAGATCATCACGGAGATCTTTCGGGGAAGCGATGCCACCCTTGTGATGAATGATTCGCCTGCGCTGGCGCGCCAGGCGGGCTGGAATGCTGTCCATGTTGGGCAGAGCGATGCTGCGATTACCGCGGCGCGCACGGCGTTGTCACCGCCTGCCCTTGTAGGCTGCTCGACCCATACGGAGCAGCAGGTGGCGGCAGCTGATGCTGCTGGTGCGGATTACATCGCGATCGGCCCCGTCTTCGCCACGTCGACCAAACGAAATGCGGAGCCTGTCGTTGGGCTGGAAGGAGTGCGGCGAGCACGCGCGCTTACAACGCGGCCTCTCGTGGCTATTGGAGGGATCACGCTCGAAAACGCCGCCAGCGTGATAGACGCTGGAGCCGACTCCATAGCAGTAATTGGAGCTCTTCTTCAGACGTCAGGCGGTGGTGTGGCTGCTAAGGAGTTTCTCGCCTCCATGCCTGCCGCCTAATCGTAGTGTTGCAAAGGTGGTTTGCTATGCTTCGACTGGAGCGGAATCAATATGGGGAGCGGGAACGATGGGCTTCAGTACGGAGCAGGCGGTCGAAGGGACAGTCACTGTAGTCATCCCGGTCTACAACGGGGAGAGATTCATTCGCCGGGCGGTCGACAGCATCCTGAAGCAGACTTTTCCAGTGACCCAGATTATCGTCGTGGACGATGGATCGAAAGACGCGACCTGTAAGATCCTGGAAACCGAGTATCGGGACCAGCTGACGCTGCTGCGCCAGCAGAATGGCGGCCCAGCGAAGGCCAGAAACGCGGGGCTGCGGATCGCAACCGGAGAATTCATCGCCTTTCTCGATGCCGATGACTGGTGGGAGCCGGAAAAGATCGCCACGCAGATGAAGGTACTCCGAGAGAATCCCAAGGCAGTAGGGAACTATACCGGCCTTCGTGTAATGAGCGATCAGGGCGAGCATCTCATCGATCTGAAGCCGGTGGATCACACCACTCTGTGGCCGACCCTGCGCTGGTGCAATCCTGGAGTGCCGCCCTCTTCCGTTCTTCTGCGAAGATCGATGCTGCAAGAGCTGGATGGCGGATTCAACGAACGCCAGCTTGGCAGTGAAGACTGGAACCTGTGGTTTCGCCTGATTACGAAGGGCCCTTTCTGCGTGTGCCCGGAGCCATTAACGGACTATCGTTCCGCCCCCGGGGGGTTAAGCGGAAATGCCGATCACATGTACAACGACTTCATGAAGATGCTCGACGATACGCTGCTGGCCGATATGACGGGGCTGCGCCGCTCGTTGTGGCGACGCAGGATCATCAGCTACCAGGCTTTCAAGGCCTGTCTGACGGCTCGTGCAGCAGGAGACAAGGTAACCGAACGCGAATACATGAAAAAATCGGTGCTCGAATGGCCCTCGCCGTTCTGGGCTCCGGAGCGGTTCCGCTTCTTCGCAGTGACATTGATGCGGACCTAGCGCAAGGCGTGACAAGAGTTTGACAAGACTTTCTTTGTCATTTGGGATAGAACAGACTGCAACGTGAAGATTTCTGAGAAGCAACCTGAAGGAACCTCCGCACCGCAACCGCAGTTTGTGCAGGGGATGGGCCTGTTTTCGGCCACGGCCATCGTGATGGGCTCGATGATCGGATCGGGCATCTTCATCGTGCCGGCGGATATGTCCCGACTTCTGGGGTCGCCGGCGCTTTTGATTGCGGCATGGCTGGTGACGGCGCTGATGACCATCATCGGCGCACTGAGCTACGGCGAACTTGCCGCTATGATGCCGAAGGCTGGAGGACAGTACGTCTATCTGCGCGAGGCGCTGGGTCCGTTGTGGGGATTCCTTTATGGGTGGACCTTGTTCCTGGTGATCCAGACGGGAACGATTGCAGCTGTGGGAGTAGCGTTCGGTAAGTTCCTGGGAGTCTTCTTCCCGGCGGTCAATACCAGCCATTGGCTCTGGCATATCGGGCATGTCCCCTCGTGGCATGTGGGGCCGATGGTGTTGGGCAATATGGACCTGGGACTGAACACCGCCAATCTTGCCGCCATCATCATCATCGTGCTGCTGACCTTTCTCAACACCCGGGGCGTGAAGATGGGCGCTGCAGTACAAAACCTGTTTACCTCGGCGAAGGTTCTGGCTTTGGCAGCCGTGGTTCTGGTGGGTTTGGTTCTTCGGGATTCGGCGGCGATTGCGGCCAACTTCGGAGAAGGCTGGCGGAACTTCTGGGCGGGCGCGGGATGGCATTCACTACACGCCTCGCAGCTGGGAGGAAGCGAGTATGTCGGAGTTTTGACGATTCTCGCGATCGTACAGGTGGGGTCGCTGTTTAGCGCCGATGCGTGGAACAACGTGACCTTTACGGCAGGCGAGATCCGCAATCCGAAGCGCAATCTCCCGCTCTCGCTGGCGGTCGGAACGGGAGTGGTTCTGCTGCTGTATGTGCTCTGCAACTTCGTCTTCATAAGCGTGCTTCCGCTGGTGGGCGACCCGCACGCGGCGACGATCACGGGGCGGGGAATCCAGTTTGCGACCGAAGATCGCGTGGCAACGGCGGTGATGGAGCGTGCCTTCGCCGGCTACGGTGCGAAGCTGATGGCAGCGGCGATTTTGATCTCCACCTTTGGCTGCGCGAACGGGATGCTGCTGGCTGGAGCTCGCGTTTACTATGCGATGAGCAGGGATGGCCTGTTCTTCAAGTCGGTGGGCAAGCTGAGCGAGAAGTCGAAGACGCCGGTGAATTCGCTCTGGGTGCAGTGCTTCTGGACGTGCCTGCTCTGCCTTTCGGGCAGCTACGGGCAGCTGCTTGACTATGTGATCTTCGCGGTTCTGATCTTCTATATCCTTACGATTGTGGGTCTGTTTGTTCTGCGGCGGACCCGTCCCGAGGCGCCACGACCATACCGGGCCTTCGGGTATCCCGTGCTGCCGGGGCTTTATATCGTCATGGCGGCGTGGATTTGTCTTGTACTATTGCGTTACAAACCTCAATATACCTGGCCGGGTTTGATCATCGTTCTGCTTGGTGTTCCGGTGTATCTGGTATGGAGGCGGCAAGGCGCTCGAGTGGATGCCGAGGCCGCTGAGTTGAGAACGACCGGGACGTAAAGAAGGAGAACCGAAGAACGATTATGTCGATGCTGTTTGCGAAGAAGTCGATGGATGTCCTAATGGCCGAGGCTCATGCTGAGGGCGAGCATACGCTGGAGCGCGCCCTGGGCCCGTTCCAGCTGACGGCGCTCGGTGTGGGAGCTGTGATCGGCGCGGGAATCTTTGTTCTCGCCGGTCTTGGCGCTCATTATGCCGGTCCCGGGCTGATGCTCTCGTTTGTGCTGAGCGGGCTGGGATGCGCCTTTGCGGGGCTCTGCTATGCGGAGTTTGCGGCGATGATCCCGCTGGCAGGATCGGCTTATACCTACGCCTACGCGACCCTGGGCGAGTTGATCGCGTGGATCATCGGTTGGGACCTGACGCTCGAGTATGCGATGGGCGCGAGCACGGTGAGCTCGGGCTGGTCGAACAACTTCGTCGAACTGCTGGACGTGTTTCACATCAACTTTCCGCTCTGGCTTGCCTACGACCACTGGACCGGCCTCAGGAAGGCGATGGAGCAGGTGGCGCGGCAGGTGATGTCGACCAATTACTCCTCGCTTATTCCAGGCTCGCAGGACTACATCAAGCAGATGGCCGACCTGGTAGCTCAGCCGACGGCCGATATGGCGGCTCGAGCGCATGCCCTGCTCGGAGCGCCGGTGCTGTTTGGCCACGAGATCGGGATCAATCTTCCGGCTCTGTTGATCGCGTTGATTATCACGACCATCCTTGCGATCGGCATTAAAGAATCGGCCAAGTTCAATTCGGCGATCGTCGTGGTGAAGGTGGCGGTTGTCCTGTTTGTACTCGGCCTAGGCGCGAAGTATGTGCATCCCGGCAACTGGGGCGGCAACTGGCACTCGTTCGCACCCTACGGTCTAAGCGGCATCGGCGCCGGCGCGGCATATATCTTCTTCGCGTATATCGGATTCGACGCGGTCTCGACCACGGCGCAGGAGGCGAAGAATCCACAGCGCGATCTTCCGATTGGAATGATCGCTTCGCTGGTGGTCTGCACCGTGTTGTACATCGGTGTCGCGGCGGTGCTGACGGGTATGGTTCCCTGGCAGTCGGTGAATATCGAGGCTCCGATTGCGCGGGCGTTTCTAGATCGCGGCCTGACGTGGGCGAGCGACATCATCGTCGTTGGCGCGCTGGCCGGGCTTACCTCTGTGATGCTGGTGATGTTGCTGGGACAGACGCGCGTTCTTTATGCGATGGCGAGCGATGGTTTGCTGCCGAGGAAGTTCTTCGCAGAGGTGCATCCCCGGTTCCGCACACCCTTCCGCAATACCTTCCTGGTGGGCACACTGGCTGGCCTGGTTGGGGCGGTGACTCCGATCGATGACATCGGCAAGATGGTGAATATCGGCACGCTGCTGGCCTTCGTGATCGTCTGCATCGCGATCATGGTGCTGCGCAGGACCGAACCGGACAAGGAGAGGCCCTTCCGTACACCCTGGGTTCCGTTTGTGCCGGTGATGGGAATCATCTTCAACGGTTACATGATGATCAAGCTGGGCTGGCTGAACTGGGCCCGGTTGATCGTCTGGCTGATCATTGGGCTGGTGGTGTATTTCACCTACAGCGTGAAGCACAGCAAGGTTCGAGAGCGGCTGAACTCTGTGAGAGTGAAGGGGTAACCCCCGCCCCACTTTTTGCTCAAAGTCTTCAATCCATTGAAGATAGGTCCGGACCTCCATAGTCAGGTTCAACTTTCAAAAAGAAATCCCCGGCATACAGGCCGGGGATTTCTTTTTATCTAACCAGTTTAGCGGATTGCGCATAACTGATCGGCAGATAATTTCGGCTTAAACCTATTTATTTTATGAGGCTTAGTGGAATGAATGGGTTGACGTTCTGGAGTATGTGACAGTACGGGCATTGTTAAATACAGGGATTCTTCGACTCCGCTGCGCTCCGCTCAGAATGACGTGGGTGGGACGGGAATTCTTCGACTCTACTCAGAATGACGTGGGTGGGACGGGGATCCCTTCGACTCCGCTCAGAGTGACTTGGGTAGGAATGACGGGGACGGAAGATAGGCTCAGAATGACGGGGACGGGAAAGCGGAGGATGACGGAGAGGGGAAGAGAAGGACGGGGAGGAGAAGGTGTGACGAGCGCTGATGGATCACCAGGAGAGCAGTTTTACGGCTAGTGGGCCTGGTGATCCGGCTGCGGGTTCGGCGGCGGACTTGCTGCTGCGGGATCCGGGTGAGCGGGTTCGGGGGATTCGGTGGGAGCCGGAGTTGGAGCCGGGGCTGGTGGCGGGGCCACTGCGGCAGGTTGTGGAGCCGGAAGACCGCGCTGGATCTGCATCGGCATATTGACCAGATTGGCCGAGTCCGGTTCGTCACGAAGCTTCAGATAAAAACCTGATCGCGGAGGACGCGGGACCGAAAGGGTGTTGCCGACGAAGCCTTCGGGAACCTGCACTGGATTTGTAAAACCCGGATCGGGTGCGACGGATTCCACGAGATAGAGGTCGGAGCCGTTGAGGTTGCAAGGCGCCGAGGGATCGCTGGGGCAGTGGAGATCCTGAAAAGAGGGAAGCCGAACCAGGGTTGCGAGGGGAATCCAGTCGCCTGGCGTTCCATCCTGGGCGACAGGGCGCAGACGAATGGGTCCGAAGGCAGAGGTCCCAAAGGTTTTGAGGGGATTAAAGGTTCCCAAGAGCGTATGGGAGTTCTGGAGCACAAGACCGGATGAGACGGTCATATTCGTGCGCAGGCTCTCGTCCGTGCTGGCAATTTCGATCTGACCGTCACGGGGAAATGGAGAGGAAGAATGGAGAGAAAAGGTGAGCTTCTCGGTGACGGGAAGATCATCGGGATTCGCCAGATGGATGAATGGGGACGAGGGCTGCGAGATGGTTTTATTCAGCAGGGTGACGGAGGGCCTCGCGGCACCCACGGTGACCGGAAGGCTCAAGGTGCGTCCGTCGCGCAGGGCGACGTGAGCCGTAAGGTGATCGCCAGGGTGAACGTTGGGGGCCTGAGCGGATTCAGGGAGCGAGAGGGTGAGATTCTGAGTGTGCTGGTTTGAGCCGGTCTGCGGTGTCACCGAGGTTGGCTCCGCCAAAGGGGTGAAGGTCAGGTCGTTCATCACCAGCTGACGGACCTGACTGAGGCTGGTTCCGGTAAGGATCGCCGCAGTGTCCCCTGCGTGAAGGGTTAAACCATCCAGCTGGGCTGGCTCAGAGAAGGTTTGGGCCGTTACAGCCGCGGTTTGAGTCCCGCCGTACTGGTGGACATCAAGATGGATGTTGCCGGGGTCGATTGATTTCAGCGAGAGGGTGACGTCGACGACATTTGGCTTCTCGGAGTGCTTCCACTGGGCTTCGGCCTGTCTCCCGGTTCCGCGCTCGAAGGTGATGGAATCGATGCATGCGGTACCGGTCGAGCTGAGGGTGAGGTGGTTGTCGCGTCCGGCGATCAGGACGGAGTCGGTTGCCAGCTTCCAGCCCGTGCCGGGAATGTCCTGAAGGGGAAGAGTTGGGCCAGTGAAAGGGTCGAATCCCCAGAAGCCGGTGATGGTTCCAGTCACCGGAGTGTTTGGGGCACCGGGATCGGTGGGTTGTTTGGGACCGGTGGCCTGAGTTTTGGCGTCGTCCGTTTTCTTCGAGGGCTTCTCCTCTTCGGGGGACATGGGTAGCGGCTTGCGCTCCGGTTCAGAGCTGAGGACGAGGCCGCCCTTGAAGGAGTCGGCCGTCAGAGGGATATCGGAGCGGGAGACGCCACCATTCACGTGCAGAACGAGGTTGTGAGCGAAGCTTGTGGAGAAGACCAGCGGGGCCCCTTCCACGGGAAGAGTAACGCCGGGCTGAAGCAGGCAGGTAACGTGTTTGGGATCGGAGGCCCGGAGTGGTGGAGGAACGGCGGTCTGGATGGAGGGAAGACCGATGACGATGACGGATTTGGGATTGTGAAAGGAAGGTGCGGCGTTCAGACGAAGGTTGAGCGCTTCGGCCTGGGGAAAGGCAATGGCAGGGATGTACTGGTACTGCGCGGTGTGGAGGTTACTGGTGAGGCGCACCAGATCCACGACTGCGCCGACATATGCACTATAGAGCCCGCCGCCTGCCATGGATGTGGCGGACGCGGCTGTAATGAAATCTGAACTGGAACCGTTGGTGAGCATGGAAGCCACGGTCTGCCCATGTCCGTCGTCGAGCAGTGTCTGGGTTCCGGTCTGGGTGAGGCAGGTGTACTGCTGGTCGACGGGCTTGTTGAAGCAATCCTGATTGGGCTTGAGGTTGAGTGTGCGGGCCAGTAGGGTGGAGTGTTCCTGAAGCGCCTTGGGATCTCCCGGAGGAACCGTTTTGATGGCGGCGAGATATTTTTCGATGCGGGCCTGCTCGAATCCGGCCTCGGAGAGATCCTGGGAGGCGCGGACGAAGATGCCGGGACGCCCCTGAACGGCGGAGCGAAGAGTGGCGAAGTCGCCGCCTGTCTCAGGTGCGAGGAAGAGGATGGCCTGCTGGGCGTCGTCTGGGACGGTGATGGTGGCGCCCTCTTCGCGGACCTTCTTGTTCCAGGTCTCGATTTTGAAGAACCACTTCTCGGGGGGGGGATTGGTGGTTCCGCGAAGGAAGACCGCCACCAGCAGGTAATGGACAGACTGGGTGCGGGGAAGATCAGCAAAGAGCCACAGCTTGTCGCCCGCTTTCAGGTTGGGGACTGCGGCGATAGGGAGGGTCTTGTCTCCCCGGGTGACGCGGACGTCGACACGCGGGCCGGTGAGATCAAAACGTGCGGCTGCCTGAGCGTAAGAGAGCTGGCAGCAGAGAAAAAAGACAACGAGTCCAACAGCGGCGGCGCGCAGGCGACCGGAGGGGATAGCCATAGTTCCATTTTAGACGGCTGAAGGCCCAGAACCGGGTGCAAGCCCTGTGGATTGGCGTATGTGCTCTATTGGTTACAGATAGGCCCGTACGGCTTAGCTCCGGATTCGGCCCGAGGCCTGGTCGCCGGCGATGACGCCGTCGCGGATGGTGATGACGCGGTGGGCAAACTCTGCGATATCGGGCTCGTGGGTAACGACGATGATGGTATTGCCTTTGGCGTGAAGCTCATCAAAGAGGGCCATGATCTCGTCGCCGGTTTTGGAGTCGAGGTTTCCGGTGGGCTCGTCGGCGAGGATGATGGAGGGGTGATTGACGAGGGCGCGGGCGATGGCGACACGCTGCCGCTGGCCTCCAGAGAGCTCGTTGGGCTTGTGCATCATGCGGGAGCTAAGGTTGACGCTCTCGAGGGCGGCCTTGGCGCGCTGTTCACGCTCATGAGCAGGGGTGCCGTTGTAGATGAGAGGGAGCTCTACATTGTGGAGCGAGGTGGCGCGGGCGAGCAGGTTGAAGGTCTGGAAGACGAAGCCGATCTCCTTATTGCGGATGCGGGCGAGCTCGTCGTCGCTGAGCTCGGAGACGTCGTGTCCGTTGAGCCAGTACTTGCCCTGCGATGGGGAATCGAGGCATCCGATGAGGTTCATCAGGGTGGATTTGCCGGATCCTGAAGGACCCATGATGGCGACATACTCGTTGTGGCGGATGCGGAGGTTGACGCCGCGGAGGGCGTGGACCTCCTGATCGCCCATCTCGTAGGTCTTCCAGAGATTGTCGGTGACGATGACGTCCCCAGGACGGGGACCGGCGGCGTTACTTATGATAGTTTCGACTGCGGTTTCGATAGCCATCCGGTTCTCCGGTGTTACGACTGTCCTAACTAGAATAGTACGTTTCTGAAAGCAATACGTGTGCGGAGACCTTATGGTTCCGTCGACAGCATGCTGCCGGTTTTGGTTCCGGGGCCGTTGCGGACGTCAGGACTTTTCCGCGGCGGTCTCTGGTGTGTTATCCCGTTTGACGATGGTCCCGCTCTTGAGGGCGCGAAGAATTTTATAGCGCCCGGTAACGATTTCATCCCCCTGCTTCAGGCCGTTGAGCACCTCGATCTCGGTAGCACCGGTGACTCCAGTGGCAACGGGGACGAAGATGACGCGCAATTTTTTGCGATCGTTGCGAAGGATATAGACGCCCTGTACGTTCTGGGCCTTGCCCGGGGGAGGAGTCGTGCTGGCAGCCACGCCCGCGGCTCCGGGAGTCTTGCCGTTGTTCTGCTCGAGAGCCTTCTCGGTGGCCGGATTGCGTTGGACCAGCGCCTGAATGGGGATAGTGAGGGCATCAGAACGATGCGCGGTCGTGATCTTGGCGGTGGCGGAGAGGCCGGGACGCAGCTCTTCGGAGGGAACTTCGAGGGTGACGACGACCTTGAAGTCCTTGGCCTCTTCGGTTCCGGTGGTGCGCTGGCTGGTGGCGATGCCGGTGGTGCGGAGCAGGGCCTGGTCTCCAACCTGGGTAACTTTGCCTTTGAAGATGCGGCCAGGGAGGGCGTCGATGGTGACGTCGGCGGGCTGGCCGAGGGCGACGTTGACGATGTCGGTCTCGTCGACCTTGACTTCCGCGGTGATGACGGACATATCGGCGAGGGTCATCAGGGTGGAGCCTTCGGCGTTCTGGATGCCAAGGACGACGGTCTCGCCTTCGCGGACGGGAACGTTGGTGACGAGGGCGTCGAAGGGGGCGCGGCTCTGGGTGAGGCCGAGGGAGTAGTTGCTGCCGCGCAGGGTGGCGACGGCCTGGTCGACGTGGCCGTGAGCGGATGCGGTCTGAGCCTTGGCCTGGGCGACGGCGGCCTGACGCTGTTGCAGGGTCGCTTCGGAGACGTCGAAGGCGGCTTTTTTGGCGTCGTAATCCTGCTTGGCGATGAGTTTGGCCTCGTAGAGGGCCCTGGCGCGGTCGAAGTCGAAGCGCTTCTGCTCGAGGTCGGCCTTGGCCTGGACGACGTTGGCTTCGGCGGTGCGCTCTGCGGCGGCGTAGGACTCGACGTCGGTCCTGGAGGCGGCGATGGTGGCGTTCTGCGCCTGGACGGCGGAGGCGGGCTGTTCGCTTTCGACCGTGGCGACGAGCTGGCCGGCCTTTACGCGATCACCTTCTTTGACATAGAGGTGGGTGATGCGCCCGAAGGCGGTGGCTCCGACGTTAACATAGGTTTTGGGCTTGATCTGGCCGGTGCCATTGACGATGGAGACGAGATCCTGGCGGACGGCGTGGCCGGTGGCCACCTTAGTGACGGCGCCCTGGTTGTGCAGGATGCTGCCGATGACGATTCCTGCAAAGACCAAGACGGCAACCGCGATCAAGACAATTTTTTTGAGGCTCATCGTGCTTTCTCTGCGTTTCTCCGGTCGACCGGGGTGGCGCTTTGGATTTGGTGTTCTATCTGCAGATACGCGACTCGGACCCATCTCGTTCCCGGGTTTCCGGGTGCTTTTTTTGTAGCGTGCCGGATTGAGAATTGAGCCGGAATGCCATTGGGAACGTCCAACCAGAAATGTCTTATGTGGGCCCGATGATATCAGGGTCCAAAGAGTGGTTCCACAGCTTGTAACTGGGGTGTAACCCGCTCTACAATACAGGTTGGTATCAGGAGCGTTCCCAGCACTATGAAAACCTCGCGGCACTTGGTCTGCAGTACGGCCTTTCTCTCTCTTGCTCTGGCTGGATCGTGGACTTTGCCGGCACGGGCGCAGAGTGCGCAGGATGACGTGAAGCAGGGAACTCCCGTCGAGGAGAAGCCTGATCCATTGAAGCGCCAGCCCAGCGACAAGGAGAAGTTCGCGCAACAGAGGGCGCTGAGGCAGGAGTTGAAGGGCGTCTACAAGAAGTGGCTGGATGAGGACGTTCGCTGGATCATCACTGACCAGGAGATGCAGGCGTTCAAGCACCTGAGCAACGATGAGGAGCGTGACAGCTTCATCGAACAGTTCTGGCTGCGCCGCAATCCGAATCCCGATTCCCCAGACAACGAGTATCGCGACGAGCACTACCGCAGAATCGCCTATGCCAACGAGCACTTCGCGGCGGGCAAGCCGGGTTGGAAGACGGATCGCGGACACATCTATATTTCGTTCGGCAAGCCGGACTCCATCGATTCACATCCGAGCGGCGGCAACTACCAGCGGCCGATGGAAGAGGGTGGCGGAAGCACGTCGACCTATCCGTTCGAGACGTGGCACTACCGCTATCTGCAGGGCGTCGGCGACAACATCGACATCGAATTTGTGGACACGTGCATGTGCGGCGATTACCACATGACGATTGACCGCTCTGAGAAAGACGCGTTGAAGTACGTGCCGGGGGCCGGTGCGACGATGTACGAGCAGATGGGGCAGGCTTCGAAGGCCGACCGCTTTTCTGGTGGAGGTCTCGAACAGCTTGGCACCGGGCCGATGTCGACGATGAACCAGAGCAAACAGTTCGATCGTCTTAACACCTACGCCAAATTGATGGCGGCTCCCGAGATCAAGTTCAAGGATCTGGAAGCGTATATGGTCAGCTCGAAGATTCTGACCGGACCTCCTTTCCTGTTCGACGTTCGCACTGACTACGTGAAGGTGACCAGCGACACGATCCTGGTACCGATCACGCTCCAGATTCGCAATAAGGACATCACCTTCCAGAACAAGGATGGGGTTGCGACAGGAACGGTGAATATTCTGGGCCGGGTTACGAATCTAAATCACCGGATCATCCAGTCCTTCGAAGAGACGGTGACCGTCCAGGTTCCGAGCGAGCTGCTGGGGCGTACGCAGAACAACGCTTCCGTCTATTGGAAGTCGATTCCGCTGCGTCCGGGGCTATACAAGGTCGATATCGTGATCAAGGACGTGAATAATCCGGATCACATCGGGCGGTGGCAGCGCAGCGTCAATGCTCCGAAGTACGATGACGACCGGCTGGCGGCTTCGTCGCTCATTCTCGCGGACCAGATGGAGCGGGTTCCATCGAAGGAAATCGGTGACGGAAATTTTGTGATCGGCAATACTCGAATCCGTCCCAGGGTCTCTTCGGGAGGGACGCAGCCGGTGACCTTCCACCGAAACCAGAACTTGAACTTCTGGATGCAGGTGTATAACCTCGGAATCGACGAGAAGAGCAAGCATAATGGAGCCAAGATCGAGTACGAGATTATGAACACGGCAACGAATCAGGTCCTTCTGAATACCGAGGAGCTGACTTCAAAGACCAATCCGAATTCCGACCAGGTAACGCTGGAAAGGTCCATGCCGTTGAGTAGTCTTGAGCCAGGGAAGTATAAGATCACCATCAAGGTTGATGATGGGATTTCCAAGCAGCAGATCGCAGAGTCTGTGCCGTTTGTTGTGGATTGATTCACTTTGCAGGCTTGACTTTCGGGTGTGCGTGCTGGAAACGACACGGTTGCGTGGATTTCATCTGGCGTAATCGGTCCTTGGCACTACCTCTTCAGGCGATTCCCCTCTTTTTGCGGACGCCGTTTATTTGGAGCAGTGGTCGACGCCCAGGTGCCAAGACTGTGGAACGTACCCAAGTGAAGATCGCGATGCTGGCAGTGATCATGCTGACCGTATCCCTGCGTGGATCGGCAGCTACGCCGGCTGCTGTCTCTGGCGTGGTGCGCGACACACAGGGCGTGGTTCAGATGGGCGCCCTGGTGCAGGTTGTTGGCGCCAATTCGGCCATGATGGGAACGGCATTTACAGATCTTCACGGCCGTTACCTGATTGCAAATCTCCTTCCTGGAAAATATGAAGTTCGCGCCTCGGCGGCTCTCTTCGTTCCTGCCATGCGAGCCAACCTGCAGTTGACACCCGGAACTCGAGCGATCGTGAATCTGACGATGAACGCGATCTTCGATGCGGCGGCGTGGCTTCCAGCTGAGCGGCGCAAGGCGGACGAGCCGAAGGATGACTGGACCTGGACTCTGCGGTCGGTGGCGAACAAGCCAATTCTGAGGGTCTTCGACGAAGACGGCGATGTGGTGATGATGTCGTCGAGCGCTGCCGAACGCGCAAAGCCGGCCGACAAGGCTCGCGTGGGCGTGTCCTCGGGAGACGGCGGCTTCGGAGCGGGTGGCGTCCACCATATCCTGCAGATCGATCGCTCGATGCCGGACGGCTCGAATGTGGAGGTACGAGCGGATCTTGGAGCGCAGATGGGCCCGTATCTACGTGCCCCTTCGACCACACTGCAGGCTGGATACCAACGAAGGCTGGGGTTTTCCGGCGCGGCCCGGCTGGTTACGAGCTACCAGTCCCATCCGGAGATGATCGGGACCGGAGGGACGAAAGGGCTTGAGGCGATCCAATTGGCCTCTTCCCAGAAGACCACGCTCGGCGATTCGGTTGACATGGAACTGGGTGGAACCGTGTACGTCCTGCGCGGCGCAGGCTATGCGATGGCCTCGCGTCCCTTCCTGAAGATTACGGCGCATCCGACGTCCAAGTGGAACGCAGGATACCGCATGGCTACTTCGCGCGATCTACAGTCATTCAACGGTCTCGATACTGTGGAACTGGAGCTCCCGGTCGGCGTGATGGAGCAGGGCCGGATGCGAACCGAGAGTGGTGTGCACCAGGAGCTCTCACTGGGGCATAAGGCTGGCCGCGGAATGGTGCAGGTCTCCTATTACAAGGACAATCTGCAGAGGGTAAGGCTGGCGGGCGGCGGTGAGTTGGCGGTAGAGGATCTGGCCGCGGCAGCAGTTCCGGGCTCGACGGCGAACGGCATTCTTGCCGATACCGCGACGGATTCCTTTCGGATGCTGGGTGCGGGGTACCGGTCGCAGGGCGTGAATCTACTGATGACGGAGCCGATTACCCCTGGCCTGTGGGTAGCGGTGGAATACAGCACCGGCAATGCGTTGGCAGCCCCTGCCGACAAGCAGCCCATGCATCTTAGCTCAGTGTCGGGGGAGCTGAAGCCGAAGGCGGGGCAATCGGCCACGGTCGCATTGAAGGGGCGCGTGATCCACAGCGGAACCCAGGTTCGGGCGTCGTATCGTTGGCAGCCGGAGACGCTGGTGACCGCAGTCAACTCCTTTGCCGCATTCAGCGATCAGGCTTATCTGAGCTTTTTCGTCCGTCAGCCGATTCGCTGTGGCTCGATTCTTCCGAGCGGCCTCGAAGCCACGGTCGATATTACCAACCTGCTGGAGCAGGGATACAGGCCGGTTCTCTCACAGGATGGACGGACACTGTTCCTGGCGCAGACTCCGCGGATGATTCAGGCTGGGCTGGCCTTCAACTTCTAGTTTCTTCTACTCCCTCATTCTCACTAAAAATTGACAGGCATCGTGGATCGAGCTCCGCTCGAATTTCCGCCTTAGCGACGATAAAGCTGTCGCGAAGATGGGGCACCCGACCGACGGCTGAGTTTAATGCGAAGGCTTTGAGGCGGCGAGGACGAGGGTACCGAAACGTTCGGGGACGTGGAAGCTTTTGCCCATGGTGGGCTGCCAGGAGAGGTAGTGGCGGGTTGCGGTAGGTCCCTGGCAGCGGAAGAGGTTGATGCGGAAGGTCTCGCCTGGCGCTGCAGGACGGGAGCTAAGAGCAGAGAAGGGGATTCGCATGGCTCCGTACCAGGTTTGGTGTTCGGGGTCGATCCGGGCGTTGACTTTGAAGCCGGAGTTCCACTTCCACGCGTCCTTATCTCCCTGCTTGTCGAGATCGATGTCGAGGTCGACCCATTCGCCCTGTGGAGAGAGTTCGAATTCTTTATAGCGGCGGATGTTCTGGAAGTCGGAGCCGATGAAGGCCTCGGCGACGTCCCAGTTCCAGAGGCGATTGGTCTCCGACGCTGTGTCGGGAGAGGGTTTCAGATTGAGCTCTTCGTAGGGCGCGGTGAAGAGGAGATAGAGGCTGTCCTGGGTCCACCGGGAGCGGACCTCGGTGCGATGGGAGGGAACGGGCGTGCCATACGTGTCGCCAGTGATGAAGACAGGCTGAGCTTGTCGCCAGAAGGCGGCAGAGGGATCTGGAGTGAGAGGAACGTCGTGATCTGCCTGAAGGGCCGTGATGGTTGACGCGGGTGAGGGCGTCGGAATGTTTTGGGCGAAGGCCATGGCGATGAGAGGTGCAAAGACAAGAGGCAGACGGAGCAGCGCTGGCATGCCATCTATCATCTCATCCGCATCTCACCCGCGGAACTGGATCCAGGCGATGATTGGAGATACGATGGCGAGGAGCCACGCAAGGGGATGCTCGAACGGGATGTCCGGGGCGCGCCGCTGGCCGAGAACGATAAGCGCAGCGGCCCAGATGACCAGCCAGGGGAGGGCCAGAATCATCGCCATCATCCTTGGATTAGGCGAGTGTCCTTGATGCATGGATGTAACGTATCAGGCGAATCGGAAGTGTTCCACGTCTCCAAAGTATGGAGACCTTTGTGCTTATGAAGCCGTTGAACGTTGCAGGACCCGTTTGGTCTTATCTCATTTTTTCGTTTTGACGCTGGATTGGCATCCTAGTAAACGGCAACACGCGAAGGTTATTCTAGCGTGAAGAACAAGGCTGCCTTGGCTGCTTCGCTGATGCCATGAAGTCTGAGCACTGGAGCGGCAATGGACTTTTTACCGATAGAGAACTATGGCGTCATCGGGGATTTGCGGACACTTGCTCTTGTGAGCACAACCGGGTCCATTGATTTTTTCTGTTATCCGCGATTCGATTCACCGAGCCTTTTCGCTGCCATCCTGGATCCGCAAAAGGCAGGCTTCTTCTGTATTCAGGCGGACTTTCAGCATAGCGGGACGAAGCAGCTCTACCTGCCGGACACGAACATCCTTCTGACCCGATTTCTCTCCGATGATGGCATTGCGGAGACTACGGACTTTATGCCGATCTTTGCGGAGGAAAAGCCGAGCCGGATTCTTCGCCGGGTTACGGTGATCCAGGGCGAGATCAATTTCAAGCTGCAGTGTCAGCCGCGTTTTGACTATGCGCGGGCCTCGCACACTACGGAGCGCGATGGCGAGTCGGTCGTTTTTCGCTCCGACGGCCAGCTATCGTTCGTCCTGCGGTCGACGATACCGCTTGAAATATCAGAGGGTGGAGTGGCGCAGACCTTTCGCCTGAAGGCTGGAGAGGTGGCATGGTTTGTCTTTACGGAAGACTCCCCGGAGTCCCGAAAGGCGCTGGTGGCCGAGGATCTCGTGGATGAGTTTGAAAAAACCGCACAGTTCTGGCGCGACTGGGTTGAGAAGTCGAACTATACGGGCAGGTGGAGAGAGATGGTCAATCGCTCTGCCCTGCTGTTGAAGCTTCTGACGGATCGCGAGTACGGCTCGATTGTGGCAGCACCAACCTTCGGTCTTCCCGAAAAGATTGGCGGCGCGCGGAATTGGGATTACCGCTATACGTGGCTCCGCGACTCGTCGTTCTCGCTGTACGCGATGATGCGACTGGGATTTTTCGATGAAGCGGCGCAGTTTCAGCGTTGGATTCATGACCGGCTCAATTATGACTCGCCGCAGGGGCCGTTGCAGGTTCTGTACGCAACGGATGGAGGCCAGGAGACTCCTGAGATCGTTCTGGAACATCTGCGCGGATATATGGATTCAAAGCCGGTTCGCATAGGAAACGCCGCCTATCAACAGCTGCAATTGGATATTTATGGCGAGCTCTTCGATTCGATTTACCTGGCGGCCAAATACGGGGATGGCATCAGTATCGACGACTGGGAGAACATGAAACGGATCCTGAGGTGGCTTGCAGATAACTGGCACCGGGAAGACGACGGAATCTGGGAGGTCCGCGGAGGCCGCAAAAACTTCCTGCACTCTCGCATGATGTGCTGGGTGGCGTTTGATCGGGCGATTCGCCTGGGAGCCAAACGATCTCTATCGGGCCCGTTTGGGTGGATGGAAGAGACCCGCGACGCTATCGCAAACGATATTTATACGAATTTCTGGGATGAGGAACTTCAATCCTTCGTGCAGTACAAGGGCTCGAAGGCTCTCGATGCGGCCATTCTTCTGATGCCCCTGGTCCGCTTCATAAGCCCTTCGGATCCGAAGTGGCTTTCAACCCTGGCGGCAATCGAGCGCGATCTGACGGTGGATACCTTTGTGTATCGCTATCGATATGTTGACGGCTTCGACGGACTCTCGGGAGATGAGGGAGCCTTTACCGCCTGCTGCTTCTGGTTTATCGAGGCACTGGCCCGGTCGCATCAGACGGCAAAGGCACGCTTACTGTTCGAGAAGATGATGGGCTATGCGAATCATCTTGGACTGTACGCCGAGGAACTGGGCGGGAGCGGACAGCATCTTGGCAACTTTCCCCAGGCGCTGACACACCTAGCGCTCATCAGCGCCGCAACCTATCTTGACCGCGCATTGTCGGGAGCGGAGAAGCAGGCTTGGGGTTGATGAGACCCCTTTGCTGAAAGGTGATGAGATTCAGGGATTGAGCAATCTCTGCAGAAAGAAATTAAAGAATGCGAAAAGATCATGCGTAGCGGAAAAGTGCCTTAAATCCATAATCCATATGTTGTTGGATGTGGCAATGAAACAGGGAGAGGCCCGGTTGGTTGGCGGTGAAATCAACGACGGCTCGTCCATAGTAAGGAACGACGACGGTATCTTTCACGATTCCGGCAGTTTTCTTCCCATTGATCTCCACAAGTTCCCAGAGATGACGGTGTAGATGCATCGGGTGAGCGTCGTCGGTACGATTGCGCATCACCAGGCGGTAGCGAGTACCCTGCTGTAAAACGAACTCATTTTCGTGGGGGTAAGGCTTACCGTTGATCAGCCAGGAGTTGAACTTACCCATGCCGCGGGGAATCTTTTCGAAGATGGTCTCGATTGTCTGCTGCGGGGCCGGTGAGCTGGAGGTTGCGGTTCCAAAGAGGGTATAGTCCCACAGCCCCTTCGGAGGGTCGATCCATTGCGGCTGCCGATGTTGACCGGCATATTCAACGATGACACCGAGTCCTGCTTCGCGGACCATCTGCTCGGTTGCGCCCAGGATCCAGATTCCGGGGTGGTTCATCTCGATGACGACATCGATACGTTCTCCGGTGCCGAGGAAGATCGAATCGACCATCTGGGGCGTCGGAACGGGATTCCCGTCGAGCGCAATCACTTTCATCTTGTGTCCGGCGAGAGCGATACGACGATTCTCAATCGCGCTGGCGTTCAGAAAGTGAATCAGCAGCCGCTGACCCTGGCGGACGCGGATAGGATCCCCGGAGCCGAGAGCCTTATCGTTGATCGAGTAGGTCATGGAATTGACCTCAAGACCGTTGGGATCAGTATTCAGCGTGGCTGGCTTTTCGAAGGTCGGAGCGGTGTGTGTGTCGTCATCGTTATCTTCCATGGTGCTGGAAAAGAAGGGCTCCCAATCGCGCAATGCGAGAAAAAGCTCCTGATCGTACTGGCCCGGGTCGTTACCGCCGTCAACATAGACAAAACCGAACTGGCCTGTATAGGAGCCTTTGTGCAGATCGTCCATCGCCATGGCATGGGAGTGATACCACCGGCTTCCGGCTGGGCCGGGCGTAAGTTTAAAACGGCGTCGGCCATGCGCCGGCACGGGCGGCGAGCCCTCTTCTTCGGTGCCATCGAGCTCCGGCGGTATAAGCATGCCATGCCAGTGCACGAACTCGGACGTATCGGTGTCGTTGATCACGTCTACCGTGACGGTTTTGCCCTCGCGCATTCGTAAAACGGGCCCGGGGGCCGTTCCGTTGTAGCCGATGGTTGAAAGGATGTGTGATCGATCGATCTCGACCGTTACCGGAGAGATATTGAGTGTATAGTCGGCCTTGCCTTCGGCACGCTCCGTAAGTTCAGTACGGGAACCCGCCTGGGCCAGCAACGCTGGGTGCGTTACGGCAGCCTGTGCCATCGCCATACCGCCCAGTTTGAGTAAGTCACGACGTTTCATAGGGTCAGGGGTGTTCTGCCGACGGGGGCCGTGCCTGCATAGTCTCACGCCGAAAAGAAGTCAGACAAGCGTTGCGGGTGCAACGACCTGTATGGTTGCTTCGTCTATTAGGCAGAGCATCAGGTATTTCCAGTACTCTCGCCCGCATAGCTTTCTCCGCGGAGGGTCGGATGAAGGTTTCGCAAGTTGCACTGGTATCGGTGGCAATTGCCGGCTGCTGCGTAGGCTTGAGAGCCTACCAGCGGGTTGCCGACTTCGGTTTCGGCAACGATGCCTCCCCAAGCAACATTAAGTCGGAGTTCTACTGGTCGCGCCTGGCATACACCCCAAACACGGCGAACTTCGGATTCTACGGTCATAGCAGCTATTGGGGACGCTTCGCCTGGACACGAGACTATCCTAAGGCCGACCGCCAGTTCCTAATTGCCATGCACCGCCTCACACGCATCGACGGCCGTCCTACCGAGCAGGTAGTTACCCTCGATTCCGACGAAATTTTTAACTATCCCTGGATTTATGCAGTACAGGTTCAGATGTGGTCGTTTACGGACGCACAAGCGAAACGATTGCGGGAGTACCTGTTGAAGGGAGGTTTTTTAATGGTCGATGACTTCCACGGAACGGAAGATTGGGAGAACTTCATGAATGGTATGAGGCAGGTTTTGCCTGATCGTCCGGTCGAAGATCTTCAGAGTGGCGACGAAATCTTTCATACGCTCTATGACGTGGACGACAAGATGCAGATTCCGGGGGAGCAATGGATCCGAACCGGACGTACTTATGAAAAGGACGGTTATCAACCCAAGTGGCGTGCAATCCGAGACGACAAGGGGCGCATCATCGTCGCCATCTGCCATAACATGCACCTTGGTGACGCGTGGGAATGGGCGGACGATCCGAATTATCCGGAGCCGTTCGCCTCAATGGCTTTTCGAGTGGGACTGGATTACATCCTTTACGGTATGACCCATTAGGTTTTTATTCGCAAGCGAACAAAGTGGTTACAAAAGATAGTCATAAGAGTTCACTGCAGGGCTCATAGGCATGTTTCAGTTCCTCTTCAAGTATCCGAGTCCGGTCTTTACCAAGGGGAAGTTTGTTCTGCTCTCCCCGTGGCCAGTGTGGCTGCTGCCACTGCTGATCTTTCTTTCTGCCGGCGGCCTTGCGCTCCTAATCGGCTGGAGGATGCGAAGCGCGGCCCCGCAGTTGCGAAATTGGCGAGCGTGGGTGGTGTGGGGCCTGCAGTCGCTATTGGTCTCGATCCTTTTACTCCTGCTATGGCGACCGGCAATCACAGTGGCCGCGCTGAGCTCGCAGAAAAACATCATCGCGGTTATCGTGGACGATTCCCGCAGTATGGCGATCAATGATAGCGATGGAAAACCGCGCGAAACGGCTGCACTGTCGACGCTTCAAAATGGCCTCCTCTCGGGGCTGCAGAAACGCTTTCAGACTAGAATCTATCGGTTGGGAAACAAGGTCACGCAGGTAGAAGCACTGAATGGCATCTCACCAACAGAAGCTGCAACCAACATCGGACAAGGGCTAAAACAGTTCTCGACCGAGACCTCGGATCTGCCCATAGGAGCGATCCTCCTGCTGACCGATGGTGGCGAAAACACCGACGGAATGAGCAACGCGGCCATCGGTCTGGATGCTCTTCAGGCATTGAAAAATCGCCGCCTGCCAGTGCACACAATCGGCTTTGGCAATCCTGAACGGACCCATGATGTGGAGTTGGAGAATGTAGACGTCGCTGCGAACTCCGTCATGAATGCGCGTCTTGCCACGACGGTCAGCTGGATACAGCATGGGTATGCCGGAGAGAAAGCTACCCTAACTGTTCGCGATGGAAACAGAATGGTCGCGACGCGGGACGTTACATTAGCGCCAAACGGAGTCCTTCAAACGGAATCCTTCTTTTTCCCATCCGGCGTTGCCGGTGCCAAGATTCTTCGGTTTGGAATCGAGCCACTTGCCGGTGAAGAAAATCTTTCCAACAATGCCAAGACAAGGTCAGTCCTTGTAAGTGATACGAAGCGGCGAATCCTGTATGTCGAGGGAGAGCCGCGGTGGGAGTTCAAGTTCATCCGGCGTGCTGAAGAGGACGATCCGACTGTTCAGCTTGTCTCCATGCTGCGCACGAGCGAAAACAAGATCTACCGCCAAGGGATCAGTAATCCCGATGAGTTGGCAGACGGCTTTCCCGTGCGTCCGGAATCTCTATTCGGCTATTCGGGCATCATCATCGGATCCATTGACGCAGGCTACTTTACCCCGCTCCAACAGGAGCTGCTTCGCGAATACGTTGACCGGCGTGGCGGAGGCCTGCTGTTCCTCGGCGGGCGCTCTTCGCTGAGCGATGGAGGATGGGGAGCATCTAGTCTGAACGAACTCTTCCCAACTTTTCTCCCTGCCGGTCGCAGCAGCTTTCACCGCAACTCTGCCACCGTGGAGCTAACTGCAGAAGGACTGGATTCCCCGGTCACGCGATTGCTCGATGATCCGACGAAGAACGCCGAGCGTTGGAAGAAACTGACTTATCTGGCTGACTATGAAGAATCGGGCTCCCCAAAACCCGGAGCAACCGTGTTGGCGCAGATGAATGCGGGGCGACGCAAATTGCCTTTGCTGATCACCCAAAGCTATGGCCATGGTCGAACGGCCATTATGGCAACGGGCGGAACATGGCGCTGGCAGATGAGCGAGGCTCTCGGTGATCCGTCTCATGATCTCTTCTGGCAGCAGCTGTTGCGCTGGCTTGTGGCCAATTCGCCCAGTCCGGTAACGGCGGCGATATCCTCGCGGACGATGATGGACGAGGGACGGGTCCAACTTACAGCTCAGGTACGTGACCAACAGTTTCAGCCGGCTGGAGACGCGCACGTTACGGCACATGTTACAGGACCAGGAGATACGAATGCTCTTCTGGATCTCAACCCCTTGCCGAACACGACAGGTCAATATCAGGCCGAATGGATCGCCGAAAAGCCTGGTACGTACCTTGCAGAAGTTATTGCTACCTCCAATGAGGTGCATTCGCAGGAGTTAGGCCGTGATGTCATTACCTTCCAGCGTGAAGACGGTGTTGACGAAAATTTTCATACGGAACAAAACCGACCATTGCTGCAACAACTGGCCTCGCAGACTGGCGGACGTTATTGGAATCCATCTGAGTTGAAGGATCTACCTCGCGACATCTCCTACTCCGAGGCCGGGATCTCTGTCCGCAGCACAGAAGAGTTGTGGAACATACCTATCGTCTTTCTTTTTTTGCTCGGACTTCCGATCGCCGAATGGCTGCTGCGGCGGAAGTGGGGTGTGGTGTGAGCCGTTCTTTCGTTCCATTCCGAATTCGGTTGCTCGCAGCGATTGCATGGTTCGTCGCGCTGCAGGCACACGCCGCCACCTTCTACGTCACGGTGGCGGGGCTTGGCGGTGAACCCGACTATGAGCAGCGGTTTACCGCCTCGGCGAAGGATTTGGACAAAGTATTCAAGGCCGACAGCACGGCCCATGTCTTCACCTTGACGGGGAATCAGGCTACGTCCGCTCAGCTGAAGGAGACCCTGAATGCAGTATCCCGTGATGCCAAGCCAGACGATGACTTCGTTCTCATTCTGATCGGGCATGGTTCTTTCGATGGTGCGGAATACAAATTCAACCTTGTGGGTCCGGATATCACAGCCAACGAGATTGCGACGATGTGCAACAGAATTCCGGCGCGCAGGCAACTCATCGTCGATACAACCTCAGCCAGCGGAGGAGCCATTCAGGCTCTCGAGCGTTCGGGACGCGGAGTTGTAGCGGCGACGAAATCAGGCACAGAGAAGAATGCAACTGTCTTCGCGCGCTATTGGGTGGAAGCTCTGCAGGATCCTGCTGCCGACACGGATAAAAGTGATTCCATTAGCGCGATGGAAGCCTTTACCTATGCGACGAAGAAGACTGGCGCATTTTATGATTCTCAAAAACGACTCGCGACCGAACATGCGAGCTTTGATGACGTAGGTCATGGTGAGCCGGTGCGCGAAGCCTCGAATGGACAAGGCGCTCTTCTCTCGAGCTTTACGCTGTTGAGATTAGGTGCGAGCCAACAGGCGGCAAATGATCCGGCGAAGCGGGAGTTGCTGGTCAGGAAAGAAGATCTCGAACAGAAGATCGATACGCTGAAGTATCAAAAGGCCGCGATGGACCCTGCGGATTATAAGAAACAGCTGACAGAGGCGCTCCTCGAGTTGGCAAAGGTGCAGGAGGGACTGGATAAATGAGACAGGTCATCTCATGCTCGATTCTCCTGCTCCTGTGCGCCTCGGTAGCCAGGGCAGTTGTCCCCACGGACTGCTGGTCGCTGAAGAAGCACGGACATCGTGCAGAAGCACAGTCTTGCTTTGAAGGTTTGACTCGCAGCAATGATGCTTACATGCGCGCTGAAGGCTTCTGGGGGCTTGAAGAATGGGACCAGGCGAATGCACAGTTTCGTCTTGCAACCCAACCAGCCGACAGCAAGAGTGCTTACAAAGTGCGTTGGGGAATGTTGTTGCACGAGCGATTCAATAACCCTGAGGCGGCCGATCTCTTTCGCGAGGTTCTGGTCAAGGAACCGTCGAATGCCGAAGCCTATTTGGGACTGGCGATTATCTCTGCCGATGGTTTTGATGGCAAAGCGGTAGAGTATGGAGCCAAGGCGATCACTCTCGATCCGAAGCTCGCGGAAGCGCACGAGCTTATGGCAAATCTTGCTCTTGAAAACGATGATTCAGATCTTGCCGTAGCGGAGGCAGATAAAGCTATTGCTGTGAAAAACGATGCTTTGAACGCAATGGCGGTTCACGCAGCGGTGGAACTGATCGCCGGCCGTTCTCCCGATGCCTGGTTGACAAAGATCACCGCGATCAATCCTACCTACGGTGAAGCTTATGCACAGGTGGCGCATCAACTCGAAATGCACTATCGCTATGAAGATGCCTTGACCTACTATCGCAAAGCGATTGGGCTTGATCCACGCCTCTGGGCAGCGCATTCGGCGCTCGGCATCGATCTTATGCGAATGGGACAGGAAGAGGAGCCGTTGAAGGAACTGGAGCTGAGCTACAACAATGGCTATCGCAATGCCGCTACCGTGAATAGCCTCCGGCTATTGGATAGTTATAAAACCTTCCAGATTTTTCGTGACGATACGACCATTTTGAAGGTGAAAAAAACAGAGGCTAATTTACTGCAGCCCTATATGCAGGCAGAGCTGCATACCATTCTCGCCACCTATGAAAAGAAGTATCAGATGAAGCTTCCGAAGCCGGTGCAGGTGGAGGTTTACGCCGATCATGAAGACTTCGCGGTTCGCACGATGGGAATGCCGGGCCTTGGCGCACTGGGAGTGACCTTCGGAGAGGTTGTGGCGATGGATAGTCCCTCTGCGCGCAAGCCAGGGGACTTCAACTGGGGTGCGACATTATGGCATGAGATGAGTCACGTCTACATCCTTACTGCGACCAACCATCGTGTGCCGCGTTGGTTTACCGAAGGCTTAGCCGTTCATGAAGAAGGAGAGCGCTCACCGGATTGGCGTGATCGGATAACGCCAGAGGTTTTGATTGCGATACGAGATAAAAAGTTATTGCCCGTGGCCCGACTGGATCGCGGATTTGTCTATCCCGAGTATCCCTCGCAGGTGGTGGTCTCCTATTTCCAGGCCGGAAGCATCTGCGATTTCGTAAAGGAGAAATGGGGTGAGGGCAAACTTCTCGATATGGTCCATGCGTACGCTGCATCTCAGACGACGCCCCAGGTTGTTCAACAAGTGCTTGGTCTTCCGCCCGAAGAGTTCGACAAACAGTATCTCGCGTGGATCGACCAGAAGTATGGCGCAAAGGCCGCTCACTTCGATGAGTGGCGTGAAAAGCTGAAACTGCTTGTGGCTCTTTCGCAAAAGAAGCAGTACGACATGGTGCTGACGCAAGGCCCTGCGATTCTTTCAATGTATCCGGAGTACGTGGGCGATGCTAACGCCTACGAGCTAATTGCAGAGGCGGACAGAGCCAGGGGTGACACCCGAGCGGAAGCGACGATTCTGCTGGCCTATGTGCATGCAGGGGGGCAGTCTCCTACCATCTTGAAACACCTCGCAGAGCTTCAAGAGACGGCTGGCCAACCGGTTGAAGCCATTTCCACGCTTCAACGTGTGAACTACATCTATCCCGTCAAGGATGAGGAACTTCATCGCAAGCTGGGGGATCTGCTGTATACACAAAAACAGTATGACGGGGCTATTCGAGAGTACGGTGCTGTGATCGCGTCTAACCCATTGGATAAGGCAGGTGCCCAGTTTCATCTGGCGCAAGCTTATCTTGCCGCAGGACAAAAAGATAAGGCCGAAGAGAGTGTGCTGTCAGCTCTTGAAGCTGCGCCTGGCTACAGACCTGCACAGAAGATGCTGTTGGAGTTGAATCAATCCGCTGCAAAGTAATTCGATAAGGATGGAAGCTTATGGCTACTTTTGCCGATTTGAATCAGGATGCCGCACAACTCCAGCAACGCGTTGAGCGTTTTCATGAAGTTCGCGAAGGCATCCTTAAACAGGTGCGAGAGGTCATCGTAGGGCAGGATGAGGTCTTGGATCAGGTGCTCATCGCGCTCTTTGTCGGTGGCCACTGTCTGATGACAGGGTTGCCTGGCACTGCGAAGACTTTGATGGTCCGGACTATTGCGGATGCGCTGGGATTAGAGTTCCGGCGAATCCAGTTCACACCGGATCTCATGCCCTCCGACATCACCGGCACGGATATCATTGAGGAAGATCTCGCCAGCGGCCATCGAAAGTGGACCTTCGTCAAAGGTCCAATTTTTGGCAATATTCTGCTGGCGGACGAGATCAATCGTACGCCGCCCAAAACGCAGGCAGCGCTACTTGAAGCGATGCAGGAACGTTCCTGCACGGTGCGCGGAAACATCTATCGACTTCCTGAGCCATTCTTCGTTCTGGCAACGCAGAATCCTATTGAGCTTGAGGGTACTTATGCTCTACCCGAGGCGCAGTTAGATCGATTCCTCTTCAACTCTGTTTTGGGCTACCTGAGCGCCGAAGATGAGCTAAAGGTGATCGACATGACGACAACGACCCGCAGCCCTGAGGTCAGCGTAGTCACATCGGCCGAAGAGCTACTCGACTTTCAACAGCTGGTCCGGCGAGTACCGATCGCGGAATCGCTCGCTCGATACGTGATCAGTCTCGTCCGAGCGACGCGGCCGAACAGTGAAAACGCTCCGGACTTCGTAAAGAAATATGTCAATTACGGTGGAAGCATTCGTGCCGCTCAATACATCGTATTAGCGGCAAAGGCCAGGGCCCTCTCGCGAGAGCGATATCACGTTACGTATGACGACATCACATCACTTGCCGTACCCGTGTTACGACATCGGATCCTGCTTAATTTTCATGCAGAATCCGAAAGAATCGATGCAGACGAGATCCTTACACGTCTCATAACGCATGTGCCGAAGCCGAAGGAGGCTTGATGCAACGCTTCCTCGATCCCGCGGTATTAGCCAGCATCTCCTCGTTGGACTTGGTGGCTAAGACTGTGGTGGACGGCTTTGTCGCCGGTCTCCATCGATCGCCGGATTTTGGGTTTAGTCAGGAGTTTGCTGAATACCGCGCCTATACTCCCGGAGACGATTTGCGTCATGTGGACTGGAATTTGTTTGCCCGCACGGAGCGCTGCTACCTGAAGCGATACCGTGGAGAGACGAACAGCCAGCTGGCTGTTTTGCTCGATGCGAGCAACTCGATGCTATACACATCGGCAGTCGTCAAAAAAATGGACTATGCGAGGTTCATTGCAGCCTCGCTCTTCTACCTGGCAATTCATAACCAGCGCGATGCTGCCGGCTTGATTGTCTTTGATGACGAGGTTCGAGAGTATGTAAGACCCTCCACCCGGCAAGGACAGCTTGTTCGTCTCTTTGCTGCTCTGGAGCAGGCTGAGCCGCGCGCGAGGACAGATTTCGGTAAACCTTTGCAGCACTTTCAGCAGCTTCTTCATCGGCGAGGCATTGTGGTCGTCATCTCCGATTTCTTTGAGGATCCAGCGGCAATCGTCCATTCCATCGAGCCGCTTCGATTTCATGGTAATGACGTCGTGTTGTTTCATATCCTCGATCCGCAGGAGATTCATCCCATTCTTAACGGCCCAGCCATCCTTGTCGATCTTGAGACCGATCAGAAGATCGAAGTGGTTCCTGAATATGTGAAGACGACTTACCGCGAGAAAATGGCCGCTCACATTGAGCGGCTTCGTTCACAGACACGAGCCGCCGGCATGGATTATCGGCTGCTCGTGACCGATCAGCCTCTCGATCACGCACTTCGTGAGTACCTCTCGCTACGGCAGGTAGGGAACTGATGGGATTTCTTGCGCCTTGGTTCCTGACGGGTCTCGCGGCTCTGGGCATTCCGATCTTCGTGCATCTGTTGCGAAAGCACGTAACCATTCCCCGTCCCGTAAGTTCACTGATGTTCTTCGAACGCGGCATCCAAAGTTCCACACGGCACCATCGCTTGCGTCACCTGCTGCTCTTTGCGCTCCGATTTGCGCTTCTTTTGCTGTTGGTGCTGGCATTTGCCAATCCATTTCTACGCCGACCCGTCATCGCCAGCGGCCATTTGCTGCTCATTGTGTTGGACAATTCTTTCAGTATGCGCGCGGGAACGGCCTTCGCGGATGCAAAACAACAGGCGCTGACAACGCTGGCTGCGAAGCCACGCGCCCAGAGAGCACAGATACTCGCTCTTGGAGGGCAACTGAGTGTGCTGACGCAGCCCATCGCAGATGCGGCCCAATTGCGCGCGGCTCTCGAGAGCATCCAGCCGGGAGATGGATACGGTAACTACGGTGAACTGGGAAGAAGCGTTCGCACGATGGCCGAAGCGATTCACGAACCAATTGATGTTCATCTCTTCAGCGATATGCAGCGTACGGCAATGCCTGCTGCCTTTGCCGACGTGACGCTGCCGGAGGGTGCAACGTTGGTCCTCCACAGCGTGGCCAGGAATGCTGCGCAGCCTAACTGGACGGTCGCGAGCGTGAGCGCTCCGGCCGAACTTTCAGATCCGAAAGATACGAAGAGATCCCGTATACAGGCTGTTGTGGCAGGATTCAATACGCCCGAAGCGGAAAAGTCGGTATCACTCATTTCGAACGACAAGGTGATCGCGAGTCGCACGGTAAAGATAGCGGCGGACGGACGAGCTACCGTTGAGTTTGCGGCACTCGATATCGGATATGGATTCAATCGCTGCGCTATAAAAATAGACGGTGGCGACGCCTTTCCTCCAGACGACACCAGTTTTTTTGTTGTTCGGCGAGCGGATCCCGAGCGTGTGCTGTTTGTTCATTCCGCAAATGAAGCGCGCTCTCAGCTTTATTTCGGTGCCGCTTTGGGAGCAGCAAGTCAGAGTTCGTTCGTTCCGCAATCGGTAACGGCAGAACAAACCCGGGATCTTGATCCAACAAAGTATGCGTTTGTCGTTCTCTCTGACGTTGGAGTTCTTCCTTCGATCTTCGAACACACACTCGAGCAGTACGTCGCGAAGGGGGGCAGCGTCCTGATCGCATTAGGAACAGGAGCAGGCCGCAGTGCTCATATCCCCCTGTGGGGAAGCAATGTCACCGATGTCCATTCCTACGTTCACTTGGGAGGGGCCGTCACCCTTGGACAGGTGGATTTCACCCATCCTGCTCTCGAGCAATCTCAACCAGTTCCCGGGAACGGAGGCTGGGCCGATGCAAAGATTTTTTATGCTGCCGTGGTTGATCCGAAACAGGCACGTATCGCTGCACGACTAAGCGACGGCACACCGCTTTTACTCGACAAGCAGATGGGGGAGGGCCACGTGCTGCTCCTTACGTCGGGACTGGATAACCTTACCAACGATCTCCCTCTGCATCCCGTCTTTGTCGCGTTCATCGACAAAGCCGCGCGATATCTCTCTGGAAATGAGAGACTAAGCGGCTCGCGGCTAGTGGACGCCTTCGTGCAACTGCGTTCTGCAGCGGCTCCCGTGGGTGAAGTCGCGAATGTAGAAGTTATTGATCCCGACGGACACAGGCCACTCTCGCTGAACGAGGCTCGCACCGTGCAGAGCGTCCGCCTCAACCACGCGGGCTTCTATAAGATTCGATTCGCAAATGGACGTGATGCAGTCATTGGGGTTAACCCGGATCGTCGAGAATCGGATCTGACTCCAATACCCAAGGATGTTCAGCAACTCTGGAGCGGGAGCAGCTCCTCCACCCCCCTGCAAGCGGCAGCCTCCGCGAAAGATGAGAAATATCAGCCCGTAAGCCTGTGGTGGTACGTTATGCTTCTAGCACTGGTGGTGGCGCTGGCGGAGTTCGTGTTTGCCAGTAGCTACATGGGCACGCAGCGGGAGGAAATATGAGCAGGCGGGACGAGCTCAACTCCTACATAGCGAAGCTGCAACGCAGGTTGCAACTTGGAATTGGGCTGCGTGGAGCAGCGATTTTTGTCGGCACCGCGCTTCTCGTCACCATAACACTGGTTCTATTCCTCAATCACTATGCATTTCCTTCCAACGGAGTAAGAGGCGCACGTCTTCTGTTGCTGTTTGCGTTGGCCGCGGTCGCTGCCGTCGGCATTGCTCTACCGCTCTTCCGCCTTACCAGAGCACGCGCTGTTCGCGAAGCAGAGGCCACGCATGTCGAGCTTGAAGAACGCCTGACTACCTTTCACGAGCGCCAGCGCGATGACGAAGATCCTTTCCTGGAGTTGTTAGCCGCCGATACGCTGGCGAGAGCGCAATATGCGACACCTTCGTCGCTGGTTCCCGACAATCGGCTTTTTGCGCTTGGTGGGGTCGGACTCGCTTGCTTTGGCGTGCTTGTATGGATGATCGCCGCCGGGCCAGGCTACCTTGGTTACGGTGCTTCTTTGTTGTGGACTGGCCCGAAGAAAAACGCCATGCCACTTTATACGATCACCGTTGCTCCCGGAGATGTAGCCGTGCGTCGTAACAGCGATCAACTTGTTACCGCACACATCACGGGCATGCATCCGGAAAAGGTACAGATCTACGCTCATTACCAGAGCTCTGGATCTTGGGAACCGGTCATGATGCAGCCGCAGCCTGATTCGGGAAACGCGGTGACGTATCAGTTTGTCTTCGCGGGGCTGCCGGAGAATGTCGAGTATTATGTGGCCGCTGGTCCGCTGGTTTCGCCTCATTACAAGGTACGCGTCGTCGATCTTCCATCCGTAAAAGAGATTCGCGTGGCCTATAAGTATCCAGCGTGGACCGGGATGAAGCCTGTAACGGAGGAGCACACCGGCGATCTGCGCGCCATTGAAGGAACAAACGCTGCTATCGAGATCCAGATGGATCGACCCCTGAAAGACGGGCAGCTGATTCTGGACGGTGGGAAAACCATTCACCTGTCGGGTGGCGACGCCAACAAGTATCAAGGCACCATTCATATGGAGAAGGATGGAGCCTATCACGTGGCTGCGATCGACGAAGGACAGCCTGTGCGACTCTCTGAGGATTACTTCATCGCGACCGATAAGGCCCAGCCGCCTGAGGTCTCGATCAACCGTCCCGGAGGAGACTATCGCGCGAGCCCGATTGAAGAGGTGACCGTCGGGGTAAAAGCGGCGGATCAGTTCGGGCTCAATGATGTGCGCTTGCATTACTCGGTCAACGGCGGTGCACAGCGTGACATCGACATGCTCAAAGGGCCCAGAGCTAAGGATGCTGATGGTTCCTATACGCTGAGGCTTGAGGAGTTCAAACTCGTGCCGGGCGATCTCGTGAGCCTCTATGCTACAGCGAAGGATGGGCACTCCGAAGCGCGTACTGACATCAGCTTCATCCAGGTCGATCCTTTCGAGCGTGAGTTTTCGCAATCGCAGCAAAGTGGTGGCGGCGGCGGTGGAGGCGGTGGCGGACAGAACAACCAGATGGAGATCTCCCGCCGGGAGAAGGAGTTGATTGCAGCGACGTGGAAGCAGCAGAACGACAAGACGGCGACTCCGAAAGATGCGGCAGCGACAGGGAAGTTTCTCTCTGACGCGCAGCAGAAGCTGCGCGATCAGGTGATGGCGCTCTCGGCTCGTATGCAGAGCCGCGATCTCACTGAAGCAAACGAAGAGTTCAACGGCTTCGAAAAAGATATGCAGACTGCGGCGTCTGCGATGGCTCCTTCTGCCGACAAACTGAAGGGCATGCAATGGAAGGATGCTTTGCCACTGGAGCAGAAGGCGCTTCAAGCACTGTTGCGAGCGGAAGCGACGTTTCGCAAGATACAGGTTGCTTTCGGTCAGCAACAGGGAGGCGGTGGCGGCGGTGCCAATAGCGCCGGACGCGATCTGGCGAGTCTCTTCGATCTTGAATTAGACACTGAAAAGAATCAGTATGAGACGGCACAGACCGCCTCTTCTGCGGAGCAGCACGAAAAGGAAGTCGAGGATGCACTGGCCAAACTCGATGCCTTGGCGAAGCGGCAGGAAGAGCTGGCGAACAAACAACCCGATCCGCAACAGAGCTTCCAGGAGCGCTGGCAGCAGGAGATGCTGCGGCGCGAGGCCGAGCAGTTACAGCAGCAGATGGAGCAACTCGCAAAGAACGGACAGGGACAGCAACAAGGCGGACAGCAGGGGGCACGCAGCTCCTCCTCGAAACAGTCCGGTCAGCAGGGGGGATCTTCGCAGGACGGATCGCAGTCTTCGTCGCAGCAGCAGGCGGGCGGCCAATCTTCTTCTTCGTCGTCCTCGTCTCCGTCTTCTGCTCAGAACTCCGATCAGCGCATCGAACAAGCTTTGAGTCGTCTGCGTCAGGCCGGTGAGGTGATGAAACGCAGCGGAACTCCGCAACAGAACACCGAGACTGCACGTAAGGCTGCGGACCGGCTTCGCGAGGCCACAAACCTGATGGGAGGTGCGCAGCAACAGCTTGCTAGCGGCAAGCTAGGCTCGCTCTCTCACGAGGCGGATCGGCTCTCCCAGGAGGAACGTACTCAGGCCGACCGGATTAACCAGTTTTCGAACCGGCAGAATACGGCTGACGCGATGGATCGGGACGCCATGATGGAGCGGCTGCGCGAGCGTGGCCGTTTGTCGAGCGACCGACAGGAGCTTTCGAATGATCTGTCGAAGTTGCAGAGGAGTATTCGTGAGACTGCGCACGATATGGCTTACAACCAACCTGACGTCTCGAAAAAGCTCCGCGATGCGTTGACCCAGATGGATGAGTCCGATCTGGACAACCATGTCCAGCGAAGCGCGGACTGGCTTCGCAGTGGAATCAACCCGAACTCCAACGGCACCGAGAAGGAGATTGCACAGGGGCTGGACAAGTTGAGCCAGCAACTTCGCCAGGCCCAACAGGGGGTTGGCCAGGGCAAGCCAGGTCAGCAGGCAAGATCGCAAGGCGATGAGACTGCGACTCTAGGACAGGTCGAGCGGTTACGCAGGCAGCTGGAGGCGATGACCGCCTCTGGCCGCGGAAACGGTCAACAGCAAGGCGTGGCAAGTCAGAACGGTTCTCGCGATTCCAGAGGCGGGCAACAGCCTGGCAACTCCCAACTGACACGCGGTCAGCAGTCAGGCGATAGCCAGCAGGGAAGTAGCGGACAACAGTCGGGCCGGAATCAGCAAGCTGGTGGACAGCAGCAGGGGCAGAGTCAACCGGGCGGAGGACAGCAATCCGGCCGAGGTCAGCCGGTAGGGCAGCAGGGTGGCGGGTTACAGGCCGGTCAACCGGGAGACCGTTTTGGCCAGCAGGGAGATGGTGGGTATCGGGGCGGAATGCAGAGCGGCGCCGTACGCAATGGTGGTGGAGGTGCCGACGGTGCTGTGTGGGACAACATCAATACAGGCAACAATCGTTACGGGCAGGCGCGACAGCAACCAGTTCCGAAAGATGCCTCCGGCAATCCCGCCGATGTCGAGCGCACCTACCGGCAGGGAATGCGCGAACTCAACCAACTCAGCCAGATGATCCAAGGAGATCCGCAGGCGGCCAAAGAGGTGCGCGATCTGGCTCGACAGATGCAACAGCTCGATCCAGCCCGGTTCCCTGGCAATCCCGCAATCGTCGATCAGATGCAGCGGGAGCTGCTTGGCTCACTCGATCGCATCGAGCTTCAGTTGCAACGCAACGGTGATGCCGAGGCAGTACGAACTGGCAAGCCCTCCGTGGTTCCCGAGGGGTATCGCGACATCGCTGCCGAATATTACAAACGGCTGAGTAAGAATCCATAATCTAACCTAGCTCGGGAGTCGCTGTTCCCTTGGCAAGCAATGAGTGAGCTTTCTCAGGCTTGAAATTCATCCGTGGATAGGGCCGGGTGCGAGTTCTCGTTGCTACGGCAATTTCGCATACTCCGCTTTGGCCTGTCGCAGAACGGGAATATCCGGGTCGGCGTCCTTCCATAGCGTAAGAAAATCCTGATAGGCCGCCTTGGCCATGGGGATATCGCCCTGCAACACATAGGCGCGACCGAGGCCAAGATGGGCCAGCGCACCGATGGGTTGGTTAAGAACGAGGCCGCGATGGTCGAGGATCTTCTGGAACTCGATGGCGGCCTCTCTACCCTGATGCGCAGCCAGATAGGCTTCGCCACGGACAAAGACCGGAAACATGGCGGTCCAATACAGCTCAATGGCTCTCGTTGCCCCCAGCTCATACGTTGCGGCGCCCCCAAGACTCTCAACAGCGCCGGAGGCGTCTCCTCTGTTCAGCGCAAGCCGTCCACGTATGCTCGGCAGATAATTGAGCTGCACAATCGTGTCTTCCGGAAACTTCTTGTCCAGATCGTCGGCCAGCGCCTTCGCTCGCGCATCATCCCTGGCGTAGGCAAACGCGAGCGTCGCAAAATACTGCAGATCGCGGCCGGTCGAGAGCTTCAAGGCCAAAGCGGCGCGTCGTCGTGCTTCGTCGGTGTTACCGAACCAGACTTCCCTCAATGCGGAAGTGCCAGAGTAGAGGGCGGGTGCGTCTTTCTCTCCGGCCCGTTTGGCGTTATCCATTGCGCGGTCGCTGAGCACGCGGGCGTCTTTAAGGCGCCCTGAATAGGCGGCAGTATCGCCTTCCATATTCAACATCAAGTGCTCCCACTTCGGCAGAGACTCCACCTTTGCAATGTGTTGGGTCATCGCCGCCTTGTCGTTCTGCGCGAATGCAAGGTAATACATGACGACATCGATATAGGGAGTATGCAATTTGCGTTCAAGAGCCTGCGCGTAGGTGGCCTTCGCCTCATCGAAGTGATTAAGAGCGGTGTACGCACGAATGGCGAAGGCGTGGGCGAGGGGAAAGTCAGGACGCAAACGAACTCCCGCGATGGATTCTTCCGCGGATCTCTCATTTTGTCCGACGACCGGCAACACTGCTGCCCCCAGGTAGAGATGCGGCAGCTCTGAGCGCGGATAATCCTGGATCCAAAGCTCGCAGGCTTCTATAGCCTTAGGGATGTTGCCGGTGACTCCTTTATGGTAGGTGGCGGTAATCCAATACTTCTCAGGCTCACTGGCTCGGTCGCGCAGTTCATATGCCTTTGTGCGGTAGTCCACGGAGAGGCTGGGTTCAAGCGTAGTGCTTGCCATGACGCCGAGGTAGGCGTACGCCACCGCAAAGTTTGGGTCGAGTTCGACGGCATGTTTGAAAAACGGCGTCGCTGTGTCCGGTCCTTTCGTCCTGAGAGCTTGCATGCCAGAGCTGTAGGCTTTCAGAGCCTTGAGCGAGGGTGTCGTCGCCTGCTCCAAGGGAGTATCAAATTTCTGGATCGTGCTGAGAGATTCGCCTAGCTTATTCCGAATCTCGATGGACACTTTTCCGAGTGCATCGAGCACATGGTTCTGGTCGTTCGCCTGTGCCTCCGCGCTCGCCAGCGTTTTTCCGCTCTCGCAGTCGACTGCCTTGAGCGTCAGAAGGTACTGGGCGCCAATTCTGGCAATCGAACCCTCGAGCGCTGCGGCGCTCTCCGTCCTTTGGCAGATCTCTCGTGCAATTGCCGGTATGAGTTTTGCATCGGCGGGCTGGCCCATCAGACCGAGGGTCTGCTGGATCTTCTCGTCAGGGATGATGCTGAGGAAGGGCGACTGTTCGAGTTGTACGGCGAGTCCCTGGCGTAGCGTGCCGTCGAAGACTTGATCGCCTGTGGTGTTGGCGAAGTCGGCAAGGACCAACACATCTTTGTCGGTGAGCAGCCTTGCTCGCGTGCGGTGTTGCCAGAGGAAGATCCCGCCAGCAGTAAGAAGGAGTACGGCGACAGCGAGTCCGTACCGCAACAGAGGTTTGTGACTTTGGCGGGCGGCGACCGAACTCGTGTTGGTTTGCAAATGCGCGAGATCGTTTGGCTCCGTGATCTCTGAAGCGGTATCCGTTTTCCGGACCTCCGGAACAAGGAACCGATATCCACGCTTCGGAATGGTTTCGATGTATCGGGGATCTTCGGCGTTATCGTCCAACGCCTCCCTGAGTTTGCGAACCGCGACCCTTAGGCTGCCGTCGAAGTCGACGAAAGTATCACCGGGCCAGAGGCGGCTGCGAAGTTCCTCGCGGCTGACAATTTCTCCGGGGTTTTCGAGGAGGACTAGGAGAAGCCGATAGGGTTGCTCCTGCAACCTTATCGGTCTCCCGTTCTTCAGGAGTTCGCCTGAGGCGACATTTACCTCAAACGGGCCGAATTGATAAACGGTTCCTGTATGAGTCTGCACACCTGGGCACCTCAAACCGTAGAGCCTCGATGAGGAGTTGAGTCTATCATCCGTTAACGCGGTTCACAGGGCATCCCTACTCGTCTGAGATGCCTGAAGTTAGCAGTTAACAAAGACTTCACGGCGAGTTCCTTTGACCTTCATAGCCGGGTGCGTTTTGATGGCCCTGTTGAACCCGGTTGATTGCCCTTGGTCAACGTTTATCTCACAGGATGTTCGGCCGGCCCGATAAAGAGGCCTCCTGTCGTCTCCCTGATCTCGGACGAGTTTTAAGCGCTCCGACAAAGCACGCAGCAAGGCGTCGACCGCTTGCGTGCTCCATGCACTTCCACCGCAGGTCGCACTATGAGGAGTTCCTTATGAATATTCCTTCTTCTTTCAAGCTGGGCGCAATCGCTTTTACAGGCACGCTGGTTCTACTCACCTTCTCGAATCAAAACGTTTTGCCGAGAGTGCAGGCGCATGAGGGGAGTGAAGGCTGCTCCACAGCTACCCTAAACGGAGCTTATGGACAGGTGCTTACAGGACAGGTTTTGAATGTGGGGCCTATTGCAGCGGTCGGCGTGTCGACGTTCGACGGTAAAGGTCACTTTCTTGCGGATCAGGCGGTCAATCTGAGCGGCAATTTCGTTCAAGCGCATCTGACCGGAACCTATACGGTGAATCGCGATTGCACCGGTATCGCTGACGTTGTTGGGACCGGTCCTCACTCGTTCGTCCTTATTGACGGCGGAAAGCAGATGGACCTGATGAACAACGACAATTCTCAGGTGATCACGATTCATTTCACCAAGGTAGGATCAGGAATGAACGATCGCTTTGGAGACTGAGTGGTGCGGCCATCTTTGTTGAACTGCAAAAGTAGGCAAAGATGGCCGCGCAATCCCTCCCGAATGGCAGCGTAAGTTCAAGGGCCTTCCATTTTCATCTATCGTCTCACCAGGAAATACGAAGAGTAGCGTCCATTTGACGATAACCATCCTGCTCAGGCTGGTTATAGTTGTATACCGAGGTAAACGCGCCGAAGTTCGCCTGAGAGATACTGGTATTGGCAGTGGCAAAGGTAGGTGTATTTGTTACGTCGGCAGCTTGCAGAGCGAACATCATCTTCAGGCGATCCGTTAGCGTCCACCGTTTGCTGACGCTCATATTCGCGTTGTGGATCGGATAGAGCTCGAGTGTATTGATCCGACAGTTGCCGTAACGTCCTGCATTGGCCGGAGGCGGAGCAAATGCATTCACATCCCACCACTTTGCATAGGTGCGCGGACCGGCAACGGCATCGCCGACACAGTCCGGAAGCTGCGTCACATTGCCTGGACTCGCGTTCGCAGGGTCAGGCCCCGTGAAAGATGGAGAGGTGTATTGGCCTGAGGCGAAGGTAACAATCGCCTGCACTGTCCAGCTCCCGATTGCAGCATCCGTAACCCGGTCGATCGAGCTGAGATAATGCTTTCCACGACCGAAGGGAAGCTCGAGCGACACCATGTTCGAGAAGTACAACCGCCGCTCATTCCCATCGCGAGCCCATTCGTTGGTTACGTTATACGGGTCCTGGGTGTTGTAGTAGTTCTCCAGGTTATTGGCCCAGGTAAAGTTCGAATCCAGCGTGAGGATTCCTTTTCTCTTTTGCACCTCAAGCTGCATCGCCTGTCTGCGCCACGATCCATCATTGCGAGACTCCGTTACCGAGTTGAACTGCGACCATGGTCTGCGCGATGTCGTAAAAGGAATGTTACTGGCGCGCGGCTTGTTGACGTTCAGGCTATAGTTCATGCCTGCCCCGTTCATGCCGATGAAGGAGGCGCGCAAGCCGAAGGTTCCCATCTGCCGCTCCACCGTGAGGTTGTACTGGCGCAACGCCCCTTCGTTGGTGTGCTTCGGAACATAGGTCACACTCTGGCTGGGTACAACCGAGTTCGAGATGTTCGCTGGAAATGGGTTGGGGAAGCTGAACAGCGGCGACCCCGATGGGTTGTTATACGACTCGTTCAATTGGAAGGGCACCGGGTTGTTTACGCGGCCGCTGGATCCGTACCCCCACGTCTCCGTGAACTCGCCATAACCGCCGCGAACCACCATCTTGTCCGAGACCCTATACGCTGCGGAGATGCGGGGCCTGAAGTTCGAGAGCTTCGCCGAGGCCGTTACATCTCCCTCCATCACCGGAATTTTGGTGGCAAGGAATAGGGGACTTACCCTTGCCATCGTTCCCTGCGGAACAATGACGTTCCCACTCGCGGGATCGAAGTTGTAGCTCAGGCCGTCTTCATAAGCCGGAGTTCCATAGAAATCCCAGCGCAGGCCGTAATCAAGTGTGAGCCGCGACGTGACCTTGAAGGTATCGTTCACGAACAGACCGGCCATGGACTGATACAGGTAGCGGTTCACTACAGGATCGCTAAGCCGTGAGCTGTTGTTCGGAAGCCCCAGCAGAAAGTCGGCAAAGCCGATGCCTGTGTAGGTTCCGTTGAAGCTGAAGCCTCCATAGACTGCCGTGGGGATGCTGCCCTGATGCTCTCCATAGCGCTCGAACTCGCCGCCGAAGTTCAGCACATGCCTTCCCTTCGACCATGTAACCGCATCTTTGAAGGTATTGAGGGAGTTGCTAGCGCAAAGACCCCCCAGTCCTCCGAGACAACCGCTGGTATTGCTTAGGGCGGTCACATTTCCTACACCGCCGACCGAGGTGTTCGGAAATCCGATGGAACTGAAGCCCTGAGGATTTACCCCCTGCAGCCCGATCTGGTTCACCACCTGATCTCCCAGAAGCGGCGTAGGAACGCCCGCCCAGGAATTACCGTACTTCAGGTGCTCCGAAGTATATCCGTAGGTAAAGTTGTTGACGAGGTTCTCGGAGATGACCCAGGTGTCTGAGCCCACCCACTGGGCGTCGATCTTCTGCTGAGCATAATCGAATTGCGAGCTTGGACCCGCAACCAATGCGCCCGGGTTGTACTTACCCAGCCAGCGCACAAAGATGCTGTTGTTCTTTGTGAGCTGATGATCCACACGGGCAAAGATGTAATCCACCTTGTATGCGGGATATGGATCGTTTCGCCCGTTGTTCTGCTGGAACAGGTTTGGTCCTCCCACGTTCGGCAACGGCCAGTATCCCAGCAGCTTCTGCGAGACATCGTTGAAGCGATCCGCAGGAATCTGGTTATTCGGAAATGGCTTGCCGGTCTTCGGGTCCTTAAGCGCCGTCACCTTTCCGTTCGGCGCGGTCGCAGGATCTAGAAACTGGCTGAAGTCGCCATTCCTCATCTGCGCGGTGGGCACGCTCGCCAAATACCATGATCCCAGCGGAACTACCTGGTGCCACCATCCTCCATAGAAAAAGGTGCGGTTTGAAATGATATGTCCGCCTGCTTCGGCCGCTCCCGCATGCAGGATGAACGGAGTATTGGTGGGGTCGAAGTACTTGCGCGCACCCAGGGCCGAGTTCGCCTCCTTCCACAACACGGAGCCGTGAAAGTCATTTGTTCCATGTTTGGAGGCCATATTGAATCCGACGGCCTTCGCGGCATCCGCCGCAGCGTTCACCGTCGTCGCTTCAATGGTCTCGAAGAATTCCGGGTTATCCATCTGCGCTGTATCGCTTCCGCCTCCGCCTGTGCCTGTCGTTCCATCTACGCCATCCATCGACCAGGCCTGCGCGTTGCCGGACGGAATTCCTGACATCACCATGTTCCATCCATTGCCCTGCATCCCGGGCGTGGTTACCAGCATGGAGAGGGGTGTGGCCGATCGATCGACGACCGCGCTCGTCGTGTACTTCGTCGCGTCGATCTGCCGGCTGATCGTGCCGTTCTCCGTTTCGATCAACTGGGCGCCCGCCTCGACCGTTACCGTCTCAGAGATCGTTCCCATCGACAGATTCATATCCACACGCCGGACCTGCTGCGGGTCCAGCAGTACAGAGCTGGTCACGAACCGCTGAAAGCCGACCTTCTCCACGGAGACGCTGTAGGTGTTCGGCTTAAGATCGGGAATCTCATAGTTTCCATCGCCGTCCGTCGTCACACGGCGCGCCAGCACATTCGTGCCAATCTCAACAACACTCACCGTTGCCCCAGGAACACCCGCACCCGAGGCATCCTTAACTGTGCCTCGGAGCGTCGCCATATTGATCTGGGCAGAGGCTGATGAACAAGCAATTAGCAAGATTGTAATAACGACGTATCTTATCTTTGTAAACAGGACGTTACTCTCGTTCTTCATGTCTTGAAAGTGGATGCCGTACATAAACACAACCTCGAGGAGAATCAATCGTCACAAATCGACTTGTGCCCGGCGCCAGATCAAGCGGGCCCCATTCAAGGGGCTACGAAGATGTCGCGTGATTTGGGGGGCGGACATCACTGATAGTGATTTGTCTCGAAAGGCTCATCAAGGGTATAGGTGGTGAATACCCCTGAAATCCTAAAGATTTAAACCTCGCCGTCACAAGGAATAAGGACTACTGGAATTATTAAAATTTGATGGCAATCAGGGGGTATACCCGCAGTGAATGCTAAGGTTTCAGTACAGATAGGCCATTAGCACGGGTGCCACAACGAAGAGACGATGATCAACATTGCTGAACCGGCTGAAACGTCTGTTGAACCGGCACAACTCGTCGATCAAGTACTGGCCAGCAAGCATTTCAGCAAGGCTCCGCTTCTTTCAGCGTTTCTCAGCTATACATCTCGGCGTGTCTTCGAGGAGGGAGCCGTCCGGATCTCGGAGCGGGATATTGGGATTGATGTCTTCCACCGCGACGCAGACTACGATCCCCGCGAGGACAACATCGTCAGAAACTATGCCCGGCAGCTGCGCAAGCGGCTTGAAGAATATTACGCAACGGAGGGCATTGAGGATAGTGTTCGGATCACCTTCCCAAAGGGCGGATACATTCCCATCTTGACGCCCCGCGCGAGCGACCTTGCTTGCATCGGCAAGGACCTGGATCTGGAGACGCCGAAGATTGGAGTGGAGAAGCGCGACGCCAAGACTCAGATTCGGTTCGAACCGAACCGGGAGATTACCTCCTCCAACGCGGGTTCTATCCACCATATCCTGTCGATATCGTGTCTGGTGCTCGCAGTGCTCGTCACCGTTTTGCTCTTCCTCGTGCTGCATCCCTCTTGGAGAGAAAACCGTGCCGCACCAAAGAATATGCATCCGCTCTGGAGCCGGATCTTTGAGCCGAATGTCACAACCACCTGGGTCTCGCTAGACTCCGGCCTTGTTTTGATGTCAATTGCAGTCCGAAACGATGTGTCCCTCGAAGAGTACATCAAGAGAGATTTCAGCCGACAGATAAAAGGTCTCGCATCGGAGCAAGCCAGTGAAGCTCTTACTTTGGCGTACCGGCGCTACACAGACTTTGTCGAAGTTGAGATGGTGCATCGCTTTGACACCTTGACGCCAACTAACCGAACTAATTTTGTAGTTAAGTTCGCCAGAGATGTGCGCGTGAACGACCTCAGGCAGGGAAACGTGATCCTACATGGTGCTCCGTTTGCGAATCCGTGGGTCGAAATGTATGAACCGGAGATGAACTTCGTCGGCAAGTTGGACTTCGAGCATCGAGGAAACATCTCCGAAAATCGAGGATTTCACTTCGAGAACAAACACCCCGGGCCGAACGAATTATCCTCATATTCCCTGCGCTGGAACGACCCCAAACGACCGCTGCTTGGCTCCGTAGCGTTTCTTCCCGGCCTTGACAGGAAAGGGGTAGTTCTTATCGTCCAGGGAAGTTCACTCGCAGCCAGCGAAGCCGTCCAGGATTATCTTCTGAACGATGATGCCTTCCTTCCTTTTCTCAAGAGGATTCGCAAGCCTGACGGAACGTTGCCGTTTTTCGAAGTCGTTCTGGAATCGCATGAAATCGATGGGACTCCCGGTTCATGCAATATCCTTACCTATCGTGTCTATTGAGATAAGCAAGGTCGGCACAACAACTGCATCGATTGCGATGGGCGACAGTCCTCTTTCGTCGGGAAGAAGCAAAATTGCGATTGCCATCGACCGGGCTTATGAGCGATCTGCTTGATTCCATGCATTCACTTCGCATTGACATGAGGGTACTGTTCCTGCCGTAGCCTTTCCGTGGAGGTTATCTTGCTTTGGAGCATCCTGAGGTACTTCATCTCCACACGTATTTTCTGTTTCCGATATCGATTGACCAGAGCGCGGTGATGGAGGAACACCCCGAAATCTGGCGGGGACGGCAGCCGTGGTTCGAAAGACTCGATCATTGGGTGACCACACATGTGGTTCCCGAATACCGCTCGGCAGCGACTTTCCTGGGCGGGTGGCACCGACACCCCGAGAACGGTCTCGATTTCAACTCTCCCACCTATCAGGAGATGATGTTTTTCCATCCTTTTATTCGTAGGGTGTTCTTTGATACCGGAGTCTTCGATCAACAAGACGAGGCGCTTGTCCATCGTTATGTCATTAATGTGGGGCCAGATTCCCGGATCTTCTATGAGGCCGAGGACGGTGTGGGCGAGTCTGTCAAAATCGAGGTCACGGACTTACGGTTGCTGATGTTTGCTAACGGAGTGGGGATTCTAACGATCGGCGTCGAAGCCCACAACATCCCGTACTCACAGGCTCTTTGGATCAACGAGATGATGCGAAAGGTTTATCCGTCCAGCGGGCATCAGATCCAGACCGCGCGAATTCCAAGTCGCATGGCACTCGTAAAGGAGACCCTCGCGGAGCGCCGGATCATCGCGGAAGAGTGTTGGGAGACTGGTCGCGGGGTCGGTTATCGTCCCCAGCTATCATCGATCGTTCTAAGCCTGCTTCACTTCGCCAACTATGATCGTGAGGAGTTCGAGGTCGCTCTGGACGAGCGCATGATTGTAAACAGCTTTGTCACCCTTGATCGGGCGCGTCTCGTTCCTCGGTTTGAATTCTCTGAAGAGTATGAGGTCGCTTTTAGCCATTTGCTCTATGTCGATCGCGATAGTTCAAACTATCGCTACAACCCGCAGTTTCTTCCCGAGCAGATGAAGAAGCAGGTCTACAGGAGATGGCAGCACGAAGGAACGCTTTACGGAACGACAGCCTACTCCAATGTCACATGTATTCTCTCCACTGCAGAAGCCCTAAGCGCGGACCACGTTGTTCATCGGATGTTTAGTACCAAGTACCTTCTCCTCGCAGTCATAGCTTTGTTCTACAAGACCAGTCTCCTCGACTTCGCAAAAGAATCGGCCCTTGTCTCTCGTCAGCTTTTCCCGGTGTTTTCAGGGCAGACAGTGCGCCATCGACATATTCAATTGGCGACTCGGTTGATGGCTGACTTCCACTACTTCAACAACTATTGGTTTCATCTGGAACCAACGAACAAGGACGAGGAACTCGAACATTTTGCTCTACTAAGAGACGCGTATCAACTCGCCCCCACGAAAGAAAACATCGAAAACCAGATTGATAAGCTCGCCGGCTATGTCGATAGACTCTACGCGCTCCGGAACAACGATGCCGTTAACAGACTCGCGATGATGAGCGTCATACTTGGCATCGGTGCACTAGTCACGGGTTATTTCGGCATGAACATTCGTCATCTCTTGGGCTTTTTGGACACCAAGTTAGGTTCTGCCGGGGCTCTCTTGTTGACGACCTTGATGGCTTTCGCTTCGCTATGGTTTATCGTATACATCGTCGCCTCGAACTGGCTGGACTACCGGGCCAGCATCTTGCCCCACCGGTATCGAAAGCCACTCGCGCCAAAGAGTCTGCGCCGTTTGCGGCTTTACGATAACGAGGGCGGACCAAACTGAATACGGATAGGGAGACAGGACAAAGTTGGGTCTTCATCCTGCCGCACACATCAAACCTCACATAGAACAGCGGAGGAACTATGGCGGACACTCAGACGTTGATAGCAAGGGCGTATGCAGCCTTCAACAAAAGGGACATCGACGGTGTGTTTGTGTTGATGAGTGAGCATGTCAGCTGGCCTAAGGCTTCGGAAGGTGGCCAGGTGGTGGGGAAAGACGAGATCCGTGCCTACTGGACTCGCCAGTGGAACCAATTCGACCCTCATGTCGAGCCGATTGAGGTGATCGACCGTGGCGAAGGCAAGACTGATGTCAGGGTTCATCAGCTCGTTAAGAGTCTTGACGGGGATGTTCTTTCAGATAGCGAGGTCTGGCACATTTACACCATTTCGAACGGTCTGATCGACCGTATGGACCTCAAGGAAAGTGATGGAAGCTCAGCTGCGAATCCTTCCGCCGCATTCTCGAGCCACTCATGACGGTTGCTTCCACATCGCTGGATTGTTTCTATTCAGGGTGTGTGTGACTACCGTATGGCGGTTAGTTCGGCGGAAATATCCATCTCATTTCACACAGACATGTGTGTTACTCCATACCTGCGATTGTTGGCTCCTCTCTTCTTGCCCGAGCGTTGACAAGTATTTTTTTCGAGCCTAAAGTTCTAGGCCGTCTCTACGTCAACGTTCCATGCGAGGTCTGCATTCATCTTGAGGGTAGACCTTCGCTTTGCTCTGGAGGATCATGATGCGCTTTCGTAACGCCATATCCCTTGCCCTGGCCGCCGCCCTCATCCTGATGATTGGATTGTCTTCTACGCCGGCTGATGCTCAGGGAATTACCGCGACCATCGCCGGGGTTGTCTCGGACGCGACTGGCGGCGTCGCCGCCGGAGCGCAGGTTACCGCCACCCGACTCGATACCAACGAAGATCGCATTGCTACAACTACGAATACCGGCGAGTTCATCATCCCGTTGTTGCAGCCCGGGCGATATCGCGTCACGGTGGAGATGGCCTCGTTCAAGACCTATCAACAGGAGTTGACGCTCGAGATTAACCAGAAGGTCGAGATCCACGCGACCCTGCAGGTCGGCTCGCAGAACGATAAGGTGACGGTAACCGCAGAGGCGCCGCCGATCCAGACAGAAGACTCCTCCGTTGGTCTGGTCATTGATAGCGCGACCATCGTAAACACGCCGCTCAACGGGCGCCTCAATATCACTGGTTTGATGGCCCTTGCGCCAGGCATTCAGAATCCCGGCGCGCAGGATTCCATTCCGGTCTTCGGTATCACTCCCTCCGTCGGTGGCGCCTCTGCTTACGGCTCCTCCGGCTTCACCATCGATGGCGCCACCAACACCAGCGCGTTCCTTCAGCGCGGCTACGGCGAATATCCCCCACTCGACGGCATTCGCGAGTTCAAGACCATCACCACCGGAGCGCCCGCCGAATTTGCTCAGCCCACACAGGTCATCGTCGTCTCCCGTGGAGGCGCCAATGCCTTCCATGGGATGCTGCTTGAGTTCAATCGCAACCGCGTCACTGCCGCAAAGAACTATTTCGCTGGAGCCAGCCCGCTTCCCAAGTACAACCGCAACGAGTTCGGCGGAAACTTCTCCGGCCCGATCATCCTTCCGCACCTCTATAATGGCCGCGACCGTTCCTTCTTCTTCTTCAACTACGAGGGCTTCCGCCGTCGCCAGGCCTCTACGCTCTCCAGCCAGATGCCGACCAACCTCGAGCGCACCGGCGACTTCTCCGAGTTCACCACGCCCATCATCGACCCACTCACCCAGACACCCTTTCTGAACAACAAGATTCCCGCCGGGCGCCTCAACGCCACTACCGTAGCGCTCCAGAACGCTCTCTACCCGCTTCCCAGTCGCCCCGGTACCGGCGTCAACCTGATCGAAAACGTCGGTCTCGCCGAAGACGTCGACCGCTATAGCTTCCGTCTCGACCATCGCCTCTCGTCCAAGGACACCCTCTTTGCCACGTACATCGCCGGCCTCTTCGGGCCGAATCCGTCTGTCCCGAATCAAGGCGCAGGCACCAGCAAGTTCGGCGGCATGGCCGGGATCGGCGAGCGCAATATGAACACCATCGTCGGCTGGACGCACATCTTCTCCCCCACGCTGCTCAGCCAGTTCATCGGCTCCTACAACCATGTGCCCATCTATCGCACGCCACAGAACGTCGGCACCGACTTCGCCTCCATCATCCCCGGTCTAGGCCCTCAACCTCTCGAAGGCGCACCGCAGCTCACCATCACCAACATCACCTCCGTGGCCGAACAGGGCTCCAAAGATCTCGACCAGACCTTCCAGCTCTCTTTCATCCTCACCAAGGTGCTGCACAACCACAGCATCAAGACCGGCTTCGCCTTCCTTCGCTCCAACCACTGGAACCAGGCCGTACTTGCACCGCAGCGCGGCTCTTTCAACTTCAACGGCCAGTACTCCGGCAACGCCTACGCGGACTTCCTCCTCGGCTATCCCACCCAGACCCAAAAGGCCAACCCTGCCGCTTCAACAATCCGAATTCTGCAGCCGCAGTATGCGATGTTCATCCAGGACGACTGGCGCGTAACGCCAACCCTTACTCTCAACCTTGGCATTCGCTACGACCTGCAATGGCAGCAGGAGAATCCTTACGGCCTGAACTCGATGTACGTTCCCTCACTCAAACAGATCGTCGTCTTCAACAAACAGCTCCCCGCAGCCACCCTTCCTTCTGTCGTTGCCGCCGTGCCTGTCGTGCTTGCAAACGACGTTGGCCTGCCTTCCAACATTTGGAGCTACCTTGGCCAGGACACCAACAACGTTGCGCCCCGCTTCGGCTTCGCCTATCAGCCGACACCAAAAACTGTCGTACGCGGAGCCTTTGGCATCTTCTTCAATCTCTTTCCAACGCTCGACACCGCCAACCCCGTCTTCACCGGTCTGCCGTTCTACTCCGTCCAGACCTACTCCCAGCCGACTGGCAAGGTGCCGTCCATCACCATGAGCAACCCCTTCCCCGGCTCCGGGACCGTCGCGACTAACCCAGTCGCCAACACGGAGAAGAGTCCCGTCACTCCTTACCAGGAGCAGTGGAACCTCGCCGTCGAGCGCCAGCTGCCCTTGAGCTTCGGCCTCCGCATCGGCTACGTTGGCTCGCGTTCTCTCAAGCAGAACAACTATCACGGCAGCGGCAACGTTAACCCTGACCTCAACGCCGTTCCACCGGCGCCCGGCAACATCCAGCCCCGTCGTCCCAACCAGCCCTTCTCCAACATCTTCTGGTACGACGCGCCCATCTTCAGCACGAGCTCTAACGCCGCGCAGGTAGGCATTCACAAGCAGTACTCCAACGGCCTTACCTTAAACGGCGAATACCAGTACATCCGCGTACTCGGCAACGAAAACTTCCAGGATTCGCTTCATACCAACGACTCCTACGGCAACATCGGCGTCATTCGCCCTCATCAGTTCATCGTCAGCTACGCCTACGATCTCCCCTTCGGCAAGAACAAAGCCTTCTTCGGCGCCGCCACCGGCTTTACCAATGCACTGATCAGTGGCTGGGCCATCTCCGGAATCACTACCTTCCAATCCGGCTCACCCTTCTCTGTTACTCAAGTCTCGAGCCTGCAGGGAGGCGTCTCCTGTGCGGGCTCAACGTGCCGCGCCAACCGCAGGCCCGGCGTCGCGATCTACCCCGGCAGCAAAACCCTCAGCCAGTGGTTTAATCCGGCTGCCTTCTTCGCCACCGACTTCCAGTACGGCAACTCCGCCTACAACATGCTATGGGGACCGCGCTACCAAAACTGGGACACGGCCGTCGGCAAGACCACCAGGCTTCATGAAAACGTCAACCTCCAGATTCGCGTCGACGCCTTCAACGTCTTCAACCATCCCACCTTCGCCAACCCCGCCGCAGCGATTACCAACACCAGAACCGTCGGCACCATCACCTCTACCAACGGAACCAGTCGTACACTGCAACTCGGCGGTAAGCTAACCTTCTAGGCAACGCGTCGCGTATTCAGGAAGAGGAACCTCGCATGCTCCTTCGACTCTCCAGGGTCATCGCACTTACGATGGCTCTGGCTTCACTCTCCATTGCCCAATCCGCCGCACCCCGCAACATCACGCCTGCAAAGCTCAACCCTAACGCACGCGAACTCTTCAACGCTGCCATGAAGTCCATGGACGCCGCATGGGACCCACAGGCCCACCTGGTTCGGACTCCCGACTCCCCCATTGAACACAGCAACAATCCGCGTGCGAAGTACATGGTCCGCGAGACCAGCTGTTATGCGCTTGGCCTCCTCATGCGTGACGCCAAAGGCGATCGCGCTCGCGCTGCCGAGGGTCTCGAAGCCGTTCTCAAAGAACAGTTCCTCGATCGGGACAAACCCTGGTACGGTACCTTCCGCCGCACCCCCGAGGAGCCCGACCCCTCCGGCGACAACACCACCATGTGGCGCAACTACGACCCCAACTGGCGCGAGTTCATCGGAACCACCTTTCAGATGATCCTGATCGAGTATCCTGACCGCATCTCTCGCGACCTCGCCATTCGCATGTTCGGCGCCATCGATCGCTCCATCCTCGGCGAGATGAAGCAGGGGCGCCTCCTCCCCACCTACTCCAACATTGCCCTCATGTACGGTGCCCTCTGGGATTTCGCTGCCACCCACGACAACAGCGTCGACTGGAAAAAACAATCTGCTCTCTGGATCACCACCGTCGGCAACTACTTTCACGAACACAACTCCTTCAACGAATACAACTCGCCCACTTACTATGGGGTCGATATCTACGGCCTCGCACTCTGGCGCTCCTACGGCTCCACCAATGAGATTCGCGATCTCGGCACCAGCATGGAAGCTACTCTCTGGAGCGACATCGCCGACTTCTATCAGCCCAACCTCCGCAACATCGCCGGCCCCTACGACCGTTCCTACGGCATGGACATGGAGACCTACGTCGCTTTCACTGGCGTCTGGATGCGCACGCTTCTCCCCGCGGCAAAAGCCCCGCTCCCCATCCCCGCTCCGCACACTGACCACCTCGCCGATCTCTGGTTTGCCCCGCAGGTCGTCATCCTCGGCGCCAACCCACCCGACAAAGCGCTCGCAATGATCCGCACCTTCTCCGGCGAACACGCCGTGAAACGGCAGATCACTGAAGACCGCCGCGCCACCGCATGGATCGGCGACAAGGTCATCCTCGGCGGCGAGTTCACCAACCTCACCAAGGACGCCCCCAATCCCACCCAGTTCCACCCTGCCACCGTGCAGTGGCGCACGCCAGCAAAGAGCATCGGCTGGTTCTACGTCTTGCAGGCTCCAAAGATCGACGCCATTGTCGACAAGACCAGCATGGAGATCGTCGCTGACGGCAACGTCATCTTCCGCCTGAAAGCTGCCGGAGCCAAACGCGAAGACATCACCGCCAATAAATGGACCCTCCCGGGCCTCACCGTCACGATTCAAGGCGACCAGAAGGATTTTTCTATAAAGGACGCGACTTACTACCAGCCCAACGACTCCTTCGAGATCACTTACACCGGTATGCGCCAGTTGACCCTGACCGTTCAACCGAATTGAGGAGGGGGCACCTTCCGTCGCATAGGTGCCCGACTCGGTCAGTTTTGTGAGAGATAGGTATCCGGATGCTTTGGGTACCCCCCCGTACATTTTTGCGCAAAGTCTTGGGCTAAAATAGCTTAGCTTCGGACTTACTGGTCAATGGCAGAGCAACTTTTCATCCGAAAAATTCATGGGCAGGAACTTCGCGGAGGGAGTTTTCGCTCTCTTTTTATTCTAGCGAGTTGAAGGATTCTAATCGGCAAGCTCTAAACTCAATCAATCGTTTCGTTTAGCCTCGATCACGTCTTGACAAGGTTTTTGTCAACCGACTCTTCTTGACATGCTAGAGGAAGCAGTGCAGACTTGCTGCGCAAATGGCTTCTGGTTCCCCCTTGTTTTCTGACGTTTGAAGTTATCTCCCCGGACCTTATTGCGAATTTTGCGAACTAAATCATCGGGTTCATTCAGCGCGAGTCTCCCCTGTGAATGTCCTCTGATGCAGAGACCTCGGCCTTCAGTAAAAAATGAGCCGCCATCATAACAGGGCTGCCTATCTTCGGTTCCTCGATACGACCCGTATTGGAAGTTGAAGCGAGAGAGGAGTTCCCATGGTTTCCAGGTTGCAGAAGTCACGCCTGCATCGGAGATTTTCGATGCGGTATGCGATTCTTTCCCTCTGCGTGGGATTGGTGAGTGCCTTAGCCGTTCCGAGTGCAGACGCCCAAGCAAAAAAAGTAAATTTCCTGGTCATCTTTGGAGATGACGTGGGACAGGCAAATATCAGCCGTTATACGCATGGCCTGATGGGATACGACACGCCAAATATCGACAAGATTGGTGAAGAAGGCATGACCTTCACTGACTACTATGCCGAAAACAGCTGTACGGCGGGACGGTCTTCGTTTATTACGGGGCAGTCTCCGATTCGTACCGGGCTTTCCAAAGTCGGTGTTCCGGGAGCTACGGTCGGTCTCCAGAAGCGGGACATCACGATCGCGGAGGCATTAAAACCGCTTGGCTACGCGACGGGGCAGTTCGGTAAGAACCACCTCGGCGACCGGGACGAGTTTCTGCCCACGAACCATGGCTTCGACGAATTTTTCGGCAACCTGTACCACCTGAATGCGGAGCAGGAGCCGGAGATGCCGTACTGGCCGAAGGACGATCCGGTCTTTATCAAGGTCTACAACCCACGTGGCGTCATCCACAGCTTTGCGGATGGCAAGATCGAAGACTCGGGTCCTCTAAATATCAAGCGCATGGAGACAATCGACGACGAGACGACGACCGCCGCCATGGACTTTATGGACAAGCAGGTGAAGGCGGGCAAGCCGTTCTTTACCTGGATGAACTTCACGCGCATGCACATTTTCACGCACGTGCGACCTGACTACATCGGCAAGGCTGGGCTGGGCAAGGGCTACGAATACGCTGATGGCATGTGGGAGATGGACCAGAATGTCGGCAAGCTGCTGAAGAAGGTGGACGATCTCGGCATCAAGGACGACACTATCATTCTATTCACGACCGATAACGGCCCGAACATGTTTACGTGGCCGGATGCGGCGATGACGCCTTTCCGCAGCGAGAAGGACTCGAACTGGGAAGGAGCGTTCCGTGTGCCCGCGGTGATTCGTTGGCCGGGACACATCAAGGTGAACACGTGGTCAAACGAGATTGTCTCTGGTCTTGACTGGTTCCCGACCTTTTTGGCGGCGGCGGGTAATTCCAACATCAAGGAACAGCTGCTGAAGGGCACCGGTCCTGGAGGCATGGCTCACAAGGTCCATTTGGACGGCTACAACATCCTTCCCTACCTGACGGGACAAGAGCAGCATTCACCGCGCAGAGACTTCTTCTACTTCGATGATGACGGCCAACTCGTGGCAAGCCGTCATGACAACTGGAAGGTAGTCTTCTGCGAACAACGAGCACCCGGCAATCTCGATATCTGGCAGAATCCTTTTACCTGCTTGAGAACACCGAGACTCTTCAACCTGCGACTGGATCCGTATGAGAAGGCCCCGGTTACTTCGGACCAATATCAGGATTGGGTCGTTCATAACGCGTACCTGCTCTTTGGCGCCGGTATCTATGCGCAGCAGTTCATGGATACGTTCAAGGAGTTCCCACCAAGTCAGCTGCCACAAAGCTTCACGATCGATCCTGAGGGAGCGCTCAAACAGGGCGAGGCTGCATTCAAGGCACAGCACAAGTAGCCGCAGGCGAAGTAAGCGTTGCTTGATCAACCTGAACGAAACCGGACCGGATTCATTTCTTCCAAGGGATGAATCCGGTCTCCTCCCAAGAGGGGCGTTAATGGGAAGTCTTTTGCTTCGTGGAGTAGTCTTTGTGGCATTCCTCGGTATGGGGGGACGCGTTTACGGACAGGCCCCGCCTGCGGCAGAACCTTCGGCGACGGACCTGGCGAAGACGACGCAGAATCCGGTGGGCGATATCGTCTCGATTCCGTTTCAATTCAACTTCAGCGGCGGCGGGGCGTATCAGGACCAGACGTTCTTCAACCTGAACTTTCAGCCTGTAATTCCGATCCATCTAAACCACAAACTGACACTGATCAGCCGGACGATCGTGCCGATCGACAGCATTCCAACGGGTAACGGCACGAGCTCGAGCGGCGTGGGCGACATCCAGGAGCAGACCTTTTTCACGCCAGCGCGCCCGCACAAGATCATCGTTGGAGTCGGACCTTCGTTCTCATTTCCTACGGCGACGGCCTCGCCAGCCGAGACAGGAACCTGGGCCGGTGGCATTTCGGGAGTGCTGCTGGCTCAGCCGGGGCCTTTCGTTCTGGGGTCGCTGTTTCAGCAGCTGTGGCCGATGTCGGATTCGGGCGGTGAGCCGAAGACGAACTTCTTTCTGTGGCAGTACTTCGTGAACTATAACTTCGGCCAGGGGTGGGCACTGACAACGGCGCCGAGCATTACGGCGAACTGGGACGGGGTTCAGGGACAGAAGTGGACGGTTCCGGTAGGCGGTGGCATCAGCCGGACGCTGATCTTCAACCGGCAACCGATGACGCTGGGCTTTCAGTACTACTACAATTCGGTGCGGCCGGATACGGCGAGTGCAACGACGCTGCGCCTTGTCTTTGCGCTGATCTATCCCCAGCGGCCGCACTAAGGCACGGCAGACAAGACGTTGGAAGCATTGTTCAGTTTTGAAGGGCGCGGTAATTTCTATGACCTCTGGTACTGTGTCATCTTCTTCGCGGTCGTCGTCAAAGGCCCGGAAGCCGGACGTTGCGGCAGACTCTCTTTCTGTTGCGCGTGCGAATGGGAGCAGGGAAGTCTTTGTGCTGGCATTGGCGCTCTCGGGCGTCGCGGCGCTGGTGTACCAGGTGTTGTGGGTGAGGCAACTCTCGCTGGTGGTGGGGCTGGAGGTGTACTCGATCACGATTGCGGTGAGTGCGTTTTTTGCCGGACTGGCGGGCGGAGCTGCTATGTTTGGCCGCGCGGCGGACCGGGTCGGGTCGCCAGCGAAGTTGTATGCAGCTCTGGAGGCGGCGATTGCGGTGCTGGGGGTTGCGGTGACGCTGTTGCTGCCGCATGCGTCGATGCCGTTTGTATGGTTGCGTGAGCATATGAACTTACTGGCGTGGCTGCTTCCGTTTGTGCTGGTAGGTGTGCCAGCTTTTGCCATGGGAGGCACGCTGCCGCTGGCGGTACGTGCTCTGCGTGCTGGTAGCGAAGCGGCGGCAGTGGAGGGCGGTCTGCTGTATGCTGCGAACACGGTGGGCGGGATTGTGGGCGCGCTGGCGGCGAGCTTTGCCCTCATTCCGTGGTTTGGTTTGCGCGGCTCAGGGATGGCGGCGGCGATGCTGAACCTTGCGGCGGGTGCTCTGGTATGGATGCGTGCGGCACGCGAGCAAAATGTAACTATTTCAGACACAAACGGTATTTTCACCACGAAAACCGCGAATGATGCCTTTGAGAGCGAAGTGATCGCGTGGGCACCGCTGGCGCTGTATGCGGCGGCAGGTGGCATCGCGCTGGGCTATGAGGTAGTGTGGACGCAGGCGATCGGGCAGTTTGTGAGCACGAGATCGTTTGCGTTTTCGATTGTGCTGGCGACGTATCTTGCGGGGCTGGCGTTGGGGAGCTGGACGGCATCGCGGACGCTGGGCAGGATGAGGGATTTGTGGGGGATGTTCGGCATGCTCATCATCGCTGCGGGACTGGTGGCGATACTGGAGTTTGCGGTGATGGGACCGTGGATTGTGAAGTTACAGACGGCATTGAGTAGTGCAGCTGGGGCAGCGACGGGAAGTCAGGCGATGCGGATGTATGCGAGCTTCGCGGTGGCGAGCGTGGGGATGGTATTTGTGCCAACGGTTTTGCTGGGTGCGGCGTTTCCCATAGCGCTGCGACTGACGGTGGGCGCGAAGAGCGTGGGGCGCGATGTTGGTGAGATTGTGGCTGTAAATACGGCGGGCGGAATCTTAGGCACACTGCTTACAGGTTTTGTTTTGGTGCCTGCGCTGGGCCTGGTGCGTTCGCTTAGTTTGTTGGCAATTGCGGCAGCCGCGGTGGGACTGATCTCTGTGCTGGTGGGTACAGGAGTAAGCCGCACGATGAAATGGTGTGCGGGAATGGCAGCTGTGGCGATTGTCATAGCTGGAATCTTGACGCCCGCGGATCAATTGGCAAAGCTGCTGCTGGTGCCACGTGGCGGTGGCGCGCTGGTGTTTTACGAAGAGGGACGAGGGGCAACGGTCGCGGTGGCGCAACAACGATCGAAGGACAATGTGTTCCGGCGGCTGTTTATCCAAGGCGTATCAAATTCGGGCGATGCGATGCCCTCGATGCGGTATATGCGCTTGCAAGCCATGTTGCCTCTGCTGATTCATCAGGGCGAGCCCAGGCGAGTGATGGTGGTGGGATTCGGGACCGGAATTACGGCGGGAGAAACGCTGAGATATCCCGACCTCGAAAAGAGAGTTTGCGCGGAGCTCCTGCCGGCGGTAATCCGGTCGGGACAGATGTTTCCGGAGAACTACAGAGCATGGAACGATTCGCGGATGGAGATAAGAGTGCGAGATGGAAGGCAGGAGTTGATGCGGAGCGAGGAGCGATATGACGTGATCACGCTGGAGCCTCCTCCTCCTTCAGCGCAAGGAGTCGCGAATCTTTACTCCACTGAGTTTTATGAGCTGGCGAGAACGAGACTTGGGCAAAATGGTTTGTTCGCGCAATGGTTACCGATTGCAACGCAAAACGAGACGGAAACACGGGAGCTGGTGAGGAGCTTTCTGGACGCGTTCCCCTACGCGACCCTGTGGACGACGGAGTTGCATGAGATGCTGCTGGTGGGATCGGAGACGCCGATCCGTCTGGATGCGAGTGCGATGGCGCGGAGATTCGCTTCAGAAACGGTGGTTGCAAGCATGAAGGCGGTTGGGGTGGGGTCGCCGGGAGCAGTGATGGCTACCTGGATGATGGGGCGCAAAGGGCTGGAGAAGTTTGTCGGGGTAGCGAAGGCAGTTACGGATGACAGACCGCGAGTTGAGTATGGATCGTGGGTCAGGCCGAATGAGATTACTCGAGTACTGCCGCAGCTGATGGCATTACAGACGCCTATTCCAGTAGAAGGTGCCGATAGTGCGCTGCAGTCGGAGATCGCGATACGGCACGGGACGTTGATGAATTTCTATATTGCGGGGCTGGCGGCGTATGAGGGGGATCGCGAGACATGGGCTAAGACGATTGCGAAGGTACAGGTCGCAGAACCGAAGAATGCCTATTATTCCTGGATTGCTGGAAGGGACTGAACTAACCACGCAGGGGGTCTGCGGCTGAAGGCCTTCGGCTTTTTCGCAGGTTAACGATGAAGAAATTAAGCCAAGTCTATGAGTAGATCTTCAGTAAGGAAGGTGAAGAATGCGACCGCAATTATCTTATTGGACGGTGTTGCTCGTTGTTTCGGGATTACTGATTCCAGGATGCCAACGTGCTTCTGATACGAAGACGGTTCAGGAAGTTCATGCAGATCCTCTTCCATCGTGGAACGATGGTCCCACCAAACGTTCGATCACAGATTTTGTAGCACGAGTTACCAAACCAAGTGGTCCGGATTTTGTACCGGTTTCGGAGCGGATTGCCACTTTCGACAATGATGGAACCTTGTGGGTAGAACAGCCTATCTACACCGAGGCGATCTTTACCAACGATCGTATTGAGCAACTCGCTAGCGCGCATCCTGATTGGAAAAGAAAGCAGCCGTTTGCAGCAGTTCTAAACCATGACACGAAGGCTTTAGCCGCAAGTGGTCAGAAAGGTGTGGCACAACTGCTAATGGTGACGCACACGGGCATGACCACTGAGGAGTTCGATCGGATCGTATCCGAGTGGATCGACCATACGCAGCATCCACGCTTCAAGCGGCGATTTACTCAGTGCGTCTATCAACCAATGCTGGAGGTGCTGACGTATCTACGTCAAAACGGATTCAAGACCTACATTGTCTCAGGCGGAGAACAGGAGTTTATGAGGCCGTGGACAGAGAAAGTTTATGGAATTCCGAGAGAACAGGTGATCGGGACTCAGATCAAGACGGAACTAAAGGATGGCGCATTGATGCGTGTTTCGCAAGTGGACTCGGTCGATGACGGACCCGGTAAACCAGTAAACATTGGAAGGTTTATCGGGAAAAGACCGATCGCTGCCTTTGGAAATTCGGATGGCGATCAGCAGATGCTCGAGTACACTGCGGCAGGGCGTGGGCCGACGCTGGAAGTGCTGGTCCATCACACCGACGCGCAACGGGAATACAGCTACGACCGTGAATCTAAGGTAGGAAGGCTGGATAAGGCTTTGGATGAGGCCCAGGAGAAGCACTGGGTTATCGTGGATATGAAGACGGATTGGAAGGAAGTATTTCCACCCGCTGGCACACCATAACAATTCGGTACAAGTCGTTGGAACAGAGACCGGCGTATCTCAGAAACGTAGATTTGCGCCAACGCGATGCCTGCCGGCTTTCTCGCTTCTTAGCATCAGGGCAGGGAATCGACCGCCCCAATGAGCGATAAGCTTTGTTATTGCTCATTGACTTTCCACGTAGAGATTATGGGGCACCGCAAGCCGAGTCGCTTCGCGGCTTCTTCAACGAGGGAATGCAATGGTCCTGGGATTCCTGGAACGGTCCAGCTTCGATCTAAGGGAATGATGCGTATCTCAATGTAACCACGTTCGCGCCGCCGCTTGGCATTAGTGTGATCGCGATCAGGCGACCATATTCATCGCTTCTCAACGGATCGATATCTTTTCCCGTAAGAGCATGCACAATCTTTGGGACCGTCGCCCTGTGACCTACAACGAGAATCGACTCGTTTGGCTTCAGTGAGGAGCGAACCTTCGAGATCAGTTCATCGAAGTTATCCTGCGGCACCATAACGGGGACTACGTTAGCTTTGTGCGCAAGCGGGGCAGCAGTCTCCTGCGTCCGGATCAACTCCGTCGTAAATATGTGTTTTACATTTGCGTCTGAGAGAAGCTGGGCGAGCGACTGCGCCTGCTCAGCTCCTTTGGGAGTCAGTGCAGGATCAGGCTCTGTGCCGTAACGATCCGCATGTCTGGTGACGAAAATCGTAGACTGGGCATTCGCAAGATGGAATGAACCGTAGAAGACAAGAAGGCCTAGCAGCGTCAGTATTGTTTTAGCTCTCATGCGCACGTCCTTCCATCATCAAGGCGGTGATTGAATATTTCATAAAAATCCCAAGCTTATAGTTCGTAGGCCCCTTTCCACACACCTTTCCCAAGGCAGAATCACAATATATGGATCGTCGAGAGCTTTTGAAGGCTGGCCTTATCACTGCCGGTGCCGCTTTCTTTCATCAACCCCATCTCTGGGCCGCTCCGCAGTTCAAAACAGATCCGTTTCAACTTGGAGTCGCCTCGGGTGACCCTTGGCCCGACAGCGTTGTTCTTTGGACTCGTCTCGCGCCAGATCCCCTGAACGGCGGTGGCATGCCCAACGAAGATGTACTCGTTCGTTGGCGTATCGCTGGCGACGAACACATGTCCAAAATCGTGAGGGAAGGCACTGTCGCCGCCAATCCTGAGTGGGCACACAGTGTTCACGTCGAAGTCCAGGGATTGCAGCCCGACCGCTGGTACTGGTACCAGTTCGATGTCGGCACCGGCGTGGGTCGCATCAGCAGCCCTATTGGGCGTACGAAGACGGCTCCCGCAGCATTCAGCCAGCCCGATCGCTTTCCATTCGCCTTCGTGTCGTGCCAGAAGTATGAAGCTGGCTTCTACACCGCGGTCGATCACCTGTGCGAGGAAGATATTTCCCTCGTCATCCATCTTGGCGACTACATCTACGAAAAAGGGCCTGTCCGCGGCATCCGCGATATGCCCGTAACGACCTCCGTTTCTCTCGAGAGCTACAGAAATCGTTACGCCTATTACAAGATGGATCCCTCGCTCAAGCGCCTGCATGCGCAGTTTCCCTTCGCTGCCGTCTCGGATGACCATGAGGTAGCGAACAACTACGCCGGGCTTATTCCTGAGAAAGAGTCGCAGCTGCCCGGCTTTAAAGAGCGGCGCGCCGCTGCCTATCGCGCGTACTACGAGCACATGCCATTCCGTATGGCGGTGCAACCGCACGATGCATACATGACGATGTATCGCACCCTGCGCATCGGAGGTCTGGCTGACATTCACATGCTCGATACCCGCCAGTTCCGTACCGACCAACCCTGTGGAGACGGGACCAAGCCCTCATGTCCTGAGCGGGAAGGCCCCTCGACCATGATGGGCGACGTCCAGGAAAAGTGGTTGCAGGCGCAGCTTGGAAAAGGGAAAGACTCGCACGAGCGCTGGAATATCCTCGCACAACAGATCATCTTTTCTCAGATCAATGTCGGCCGCGGCGACCAAGCTGAATACATGATGGACAAGTGGGACGGATACCCGCAGGCGCGTAAACGCCTAGTCGACAACATTGTGAATATCGGTCTGAACAACGTTGTGATCCTCAGCGGAGACAACCATAACAACTGGGTGTTTGACGTGAAGACGAATCCGGACGACGAAAAGTCTCCCGTCCTTGCATCCGAATTTGCTGGTACTTCGCTCACCTCGGGAGGGGACGGCACCGATATCGCTCCCGAGTTTGCACCCATCCTCGCAAAAAACCCTCAGGTCAAGTTCCACAACTCTCAACGCGGCTACGTGCGCTGCACAGTTACTCCAAAGCAGTGGACGAGTGACTATCGCATCGTTCCCTATGTCAGCAAACCGGGTGCTCCAATCCAGACGCGCGCAAGCTTTGTCGTAGATGCCGGGCACGCAGGAGCACAAAAGGCGTAGCGCATTCCCGGCAAGTGAAACCGGTTCACTTTTGAAGTCCCCGAAACATCTACGTTATCTTCTTTTGACCAATCTTTCTTATTGTTTCCACATCATCCCAGAAAACTGATCTGTGTTGCTTTCTCAAAGGGGGACATTCGTTGAAGCACATACTCTTCGTTCTTGCTTTCCTGTTGATTCCTGTGTCTCTCACAGCTCAGGCCACCGAGGGTAGCATTCTTGGCGCTGTAACCGATCCATCTGGTAGCGCGTTGGTGGGGGCTCAAATCACAGTAACAAACATGCAAACGAATTTTCCTAGAACAACGGTAACCAATGGCACAGGTGAGTATGTTGTATCTAACCTACCCATCGGCATCTACAGCGTGACTTCCGAAATGACAGGTTTTAGAACCAACATCGAGAGCCCCATCGAACTGACCTTGAAGGCACGCGTCCGTGTCGACATAAAGATGCAGACGGGAGTTGTGAATCAGTCCGTTGAAGTCACCAGCAGCGCACCTTTGTTGAAGACTGACACTACGGAAGTGAGCACCTTGATTACCCGGAAAGAGCTTGAGGCGCTTCCTTCCCTGGACCGTAACTTCCTCAGTCTCCAGGTGCTGACCCCCGGAACGCTTCGTACCTGGCCCAATGCCGGTGGCGACCGTATCGGTGACTTTTCGGGTGGTGAGTCCATGCAAGTCAACGGAATCAATGCCGGGCAAAATAACTTCATCCTCGACGGCATCTCCAACAACGTCGCCCTCACGGGCGGAATGAATTCCGTGCCTCCCATGGATGCCATCCAGGAGTTTGCGATCCAGACCAACGGCTACTCCGCAGAATTCGGAAGAGCCGGTGGCGGCATCGTCAACGTGGCGCTTCGCAGCGGTACGAATGAGATTCACGGCTACGCCTACGACTACATCCAGAACGACATCTTCAACGGACGGGCCTACGACTTCACCGGAACGAGCCCGGCGAGGCCTGCTCTCCGGCGCAACCTCTTTGGTGCTGGCGGCGGCGGTCCTATCAAACGGAATAAGATCTTCATCTTCTTCAGCTATGAGGGGCTGCGCCAGCCTCAGGGAGTCATCGAGTTAGATACCACTCCAACAGCGCTTGAGCGCAAGGGAGACTTCAGTCAGAGTGGTTGGCCTGTCTACGATCCTGCGACGACAGATAGTCAAGGAAATCGCACAGCCTTTCCCGGCAATGTCATTCCGGCCTCACGCATCGATCCACTTATGTCGCGTTTGGCCAGCATCTTTCCACTCCCAAACTACAAGGACCCTTCCTCGAAGGTCCTGAACAACTACATTGCTATCAACCGAAATGTCGACACGCGAAACACCTACAATGTCAAAGGCGACGTCAACCTAACCCAGAAAGACACCCTCACGCTTCGCTACTCCAAGCAGCTCTCTGAAAAGGATCGTAGCGGTTGGATACCCGGCAGTTGGATTGGCGGTAAGGGGCTTCTCAACGGCAACAACGCCGGTATCAACGAAACCCATATCTTTACTCCGAACCTGGTCAATGAAGTGCGCATTGGCTGGAACTACATCAACGATGGCAATAGCCCGCTGAATACCACACCCATCGACGAATTGGCTGAGATTCCGGGCGGATACAGGAAGGATGGCTTCCCAACGGCCTCCTGCAGAAACATAGGTTCAACCAAGGCAGTCCGCCCGCTCACCACCTTACCTAACCCCTACGTCGTCTGGCAGAACTCCATGCAGTACATGGAGAATCTCACTTGGCATAAGGGAAAACATACGATTAAGTTTGGCGCAGACTTCACCGATCAGCGCAACAGCGTCGGTGGTGGTGCGCCTCCAGGGGGCTACAAATTCTCCATCGATGGTTATGCTACGGTCCAATCGGTAGGTAAAGTAATTTCGAAGCGTCCAGATAATCTCACCGGAACCGCCGAAGGTCTGCTCGGTTACGTGGATACCTTGACCACCTACAACTACGGCGACAAGACAAGATTGCACCAGAACGCATGGTCCGCCTTTGTCGCCGACGAATGGCGCCTCACGCGTAAACTGAATGTCAGCCTCGGACTTCGCTACGAGTTCTCTCCAAGCTGGCTCAACGAAGGAGACCTTACAGCCAATTTCGATCTAGATGCCGGTAAGATTCTTGTGCCCGACACCACAAAAAATTACGTACAGAACGTCGTTGGCCTTCCCGGAGCTGTACTGCCTGCGAACTACCAGTACGTCTCCCCGTCAAGTGTCTATCCTCATAACGATCACATCGATTTTGCGCCGCGGATCGGATTTGCTTACTCGATCACTCCAACTGTTGTGTTTCGCGCAAACTACGGTCTCTTCTACGCACCTTCTGTGGTGCTCTCTATGAACAACCAAACGGGAGCTCCATTCAGCTATCAGCTCCAGGTTATTGGTGATACTGCTAATCCCGTCAAGATCACAAAGGGCTTTCCTACCGGGGGGGCATTTGACGAACTCGGTTCCAGTGAGATCGCCCCGGTCTACTATCAACATCACTACGACACTCCCATCATCGAGAAGTTCGGAGCCAACCTCCAGCTTCTGCCGTTCAAGAACACTGTCGTAGAGATGGGGTATGAAGGCAACCACGCACACGGCCTGGACGAGAGCTACCAGCTCAACTTTCCTACACCCGCAGATGGACCTATCCAAGACCGGCGTCCCTATCCCAATCTTGCAGAGGGAACCGGGACCATCTATAACGGCGAATCTTACTTCAATGCCTTCGAAGCGACCGTTCGTCAGAGAGGCTTCCATGGGCTCTCCGTTCAGAGCAGCCTCACCGTACAACATAGCTACGGTCAGAACGGGATCACCGATCCTTACCACTACAACTATACGTACGGTCGTCTGGCCTCCGACTACGGCTCACAGTGGGTGACATCCGTTATCTACGATCTGCCTTCGGCAAGAACACTACCGCTTGCCGCAAGGATCTTCCTTGGAGGCTGGCAGTCCTCGGGAATCGTTCAGTTACGCGGCGGCCTTCCGTTCTCGGTGGCATCCTCTCAGGTGATGAACGACGACCTGAATGCAAGCCGCGCGGACGTCAACTATGCCGGCGGCGACCGCAACACGCCCGTCGGGAAACGTTCCATTAACAACTGGTTCAATGCCAACGCGTTTAGTATCCCCGGGGATTACAAGTATGGCGACTCCGGAATCAACATCCTGCGCGGACCGGGATTCTCGCAGGTTGACTTTGCGATGCAGAAAACCTTCTCCTTCATGGAGCGGTATCATGCAACGCTGCGAGCTGAGGCAGAGAATCTTCTGAATCATCCAAACTTTGGAAATCCATCGGCAACACTGGGGTCTTCTAGCTTCAATACCATTCGCAGCCTTGGAGGAGATCCAAGACTTATGCAGATCGTCGGCCGCTTTACCTTTTAGAACAACTAGTTTGCAAAAGCCCAGAAGCGGTCAGCACTTTAGGCCTGCCTCTGGGCTTTTGTGAAGAAATCCATGTTGAATGAGAGCAGTTTAGGCCGTAGCTTCCACGCGATAACATGATCTCTCCAAGATGCCTCCACGAGCCGAGACCGTCAATGATATTTCCATCTGACGCGTAGAGGGAGAGCTCGGCGGCGAAGTCAATAATGACGACGATGACCTTTCTTATCATTGATTGATGGTGCCGAACGATGCTGGATTGCCGGTCATCGCGGCGCATTTGGGATGATAGCGGGTAGCTAGGCTATAGAGGCTTTGTCCAGTTCCCACACGTCCGGTATTTCTGCGGAATTTCGGCTTCTGGCTATAATCCAACACGCTTGGGGAATGGCTCAAACGAACCAGCAGAAAATAGTTAGCTAGAAGTATTGAGCGATAGCGAATCGTCGCGTAGCATCGGATGCGATCTTCGATCCACTGGTTCGATTGAAAGCAAAACAAGGTAAGGCGTCATTTCCATGATCTTTAGCCGTCGTGATTTTGTTGTTGGTGCAGCGTGCACCTTAGCATCAGGCAAATTGATGGGCGAGGTGAGTGCCGAGAAAGGTCGACCCCCTAAAGCGCGTGCGACACCGAAGATGAATGGTGGTTGAGGAGAAGGCCTTGTTTCTTTTGCTAGCTCATCGTCGTAACTTGATTGTGCTTCTATGGCTTACAGCGTCTCTGTGTGCTGCGAAGGCGTGTTATGGGGCACCGATCGCAGCGGACCTCTCAGGCGTGAAGCCTGGGCCGATTGCGGTCACCGCGGCGGGGAGCGAGCTTTCGATTGCGTGGCGCGACGGAAGCAATCATCAATGGAGGGCGGTGTTTGCGCTTGAGAGTAAGCTGCCACTGATTACTTCGATCTCGTCAGATGGGGCTCTGATTGTAGATCGCGCCCAGCCGTACTACCGTGTGAGCGCGGGAGTGCGGACGGGTGGATGGGATGCGTTCTTTGATTTCCCTCCTATGCGTCCTGAGGGTACGCGGACCTTTGTGCAGAGCTTTCACCCGACGTCGGTAAAGGCGACAACGATTGGCGATCGTGTAGAGGTCTCCTTTGATGGCGTGCAGATGGGGATCTTCTCGGGGACGATGCGGTACGACTTCTATCCGCAGAGCTCATTAATACAGCAAGTGGCGGTGTTAACGACGAACGAGCCGGATGTGGCGTATACGTACGATGCCGGCCTGATGATGATGTCAGAGGCGGATCGCAGGCCTGGGCTGAACATGGGCTCGAACATTGTCTACTATGACGCCGATGGGAAGCTGCAGTCGATTACATCGCCATACGGGTCTGAGCGTCATGCGCTTCGGGTTCATTATCGCGCCGTAGCCGCGAAGATGGGTGCCGGGAGTATCGTCGCGTTTCCGGCTCCTCATCGATATTTGTTCGCACGCGACTACACGACGAACATGGGGTATGCCTGGTACAGCGCGTGGCGAGGCAAGGTGGGACTAGGAATTCAGCAGTGGCCGGACGACAACACGCTGATCTATCCCTGGATGAATGCACCTTCGGGGACGAAGCAGGAGATGGGCATCTTCTTCCTGCTGGGAGCCGGTGCACCGCAGGAGACGCTGGACCATGTGTTGGCCTATACGCACAAGGACGTATATCCGCATATGGATGGCTACATTACCTTTGCACCGCACTGGCACTTCGCCTATACGGAGCAGGCGGTAGCGAACGGGCCGAAATGGGTTCCCCCGTTCAAGACGGCGCTTGAGAAGATTGGCGTAGATGCGGCGATGTTGATGGATTTTCATATCGACGGTCACCCGCAAGACCTGACGGAGCTGCGGCTGCGCGAACTGGACCAATATTACAAATCGTGCCGGAATGTGAGCGATAGCAAGTTTCTTCTGATTCCGGCGGAAGAGGCCGACGTGATCCTGGGCGGACATTGGTCACTGACCTTTCCGCACCCTGTTTACTGGATGATGGATCGCAAACCGGGGGACCCGTTTGCCACGCCGGATGCGAAGTATGGCACCGTGTACCGAGCCCATGACGCGGCAGACATGTGGAAGCTGGTCAAGGAGGAGCACGGGTACGTCTATCAGACGCACCCGCGAACGAAGGGATCGACGGGATACCCGGACAAGATCAAGGACACGTTCTATTTTCGCGATCCGCTCTACTTTGGCACGGGTTGGAAGGCGATGCCGTCGGATCTGTCGCTGCCGGGGCTGGGAGAGAGAGGCTTCAAGACGGTGGACGACTTGAACAATCTGGGCCTGCACAAGTTCATGATGGGCGAGGTTGATGTCTTCCAGTTGAACGCCGATGATGAGCTGTACGCGCACATGAACGTGAACTATGTGCGGATGAAGAAGCTGCCTGACTTTGATCACTACATCTCCGTGATGGAGGCGGCGGCGCATGGAGAGGATTTCATCTCAACCGGCGAGGTGCTACTGGAGAGATCAGCGATCACGGTGAAGGGAGATGCTGTTCACGTGGCGATCGCGACCTCATCCACGTTCCCGCTGCGTGTTGGAGAGGTGGTGTGGGGTGACGGTACGAGCACGCATCACGAGCGATTCGAGCTGGACAAGACGCATGAGTTCGAGAAGAGGGATTTCGCGTGGGATGTAAAGGCTCCGGGATGGAAGTGGGCACGAGTTGCGGTCTGGGATGTTGCGGGTGACGGCGCGTTTACAAATCCAATCTGGAGGGAGAGATAGTTGCGGTAAATTTGGCTAAGTCCGCGTCTCTTTTTATGGATTGGGACCATAACACGGCCGCATCGAACTCTGGCAATATCTCGTCTCCTTCTTGTACAACCAAAAACAGCCTTGCGAAACTTCGCGTCAAGCGACCAGCTCGGATCTCTAATTTCTTTGCAAAGGGATCTCGTTAGCAGATTTTCGCAGGCTGTCGCATCGTCATTTTGGCCAGATCGGGTTCCCGACAGCTGAATTTGTCGAAAATAGTCAGCAATGACAATATGTATTGGCATTCCCCGGGTTGTGGTTTGCTATCGTTGATATGTGGGGTAGCCCCGCACGATGAGAGCTCAGTTTCATGTGGATCGCAGGTTCGTATTGCTGTTCTTCTTCTGTGCTGCCCGGATAAGCTTCGCGTGCGATCAGTCTCCTACAGGACTTCCCCTTTGGATTCGTCTCTCCAATCCCATTTCCACGTACACTGCAAAGCCAGGAGATCCCGTTCACGCCGTTCTCACGCAGGACCTTGTCTGTGACGAAGAAGTTGTGCTGCCGATGGGAGCGGCAGTCAACGGCGTCGTACGAAGCAGACGCAAGGTCGGATGGGGAATAAGGCATGAGACGGCAGCGCTCGATCTAGAGTTTCACAGCGCATCCAGCAAGTCAGGCGAGACCATTCCTTTAGTCGCGCGCGTGGAAGAGGTGGCTAATGCGCGTGAGACTGTGCGCAACGGTGTGATTCAAGGTATCCGCAGCTCCAACACCTTTCAAGGGCGCATCAACAGCCGTCTGATCCACCTGCCTACCTGGAATCCGTACTCCGATCCGGTGCTTGTGATCTATAAAGCAGTTTTCCCGATCTTCCCTGAGCCGGAGATCTACTATCCGGCCGGAACAGACATCCGCCTGCGAATGAAGTCCGAGCTTCTGCCTTCTGCGAACACCGAGACTGACTCTGCTGAACCGGTGGTGGAGATTGCCTCACTGCCGATGCCAATGTTCCCGATGCGCGAAGTCTCTCTGGATTCTGCGACTCAGCCTGAGCAACTCGATCAGCTGGTTGACCAGATGCCCCTCCGAGTGACAACAACCAAAGACATTGAAGCGGATCTGCTCAACGTCGTCTTCCTAGGATCAAGGGAAGATGTGAACTCTGCATTTCGACACGCCGGATGGAACAGTGCAGATCCCGCATCGAGATGGAGTGCACTGAAGAGCATGTATGCTCTGCTGAATAACAGCGGTTACCATCAGCAGCCCATGATGACATTTCTACTGGATGGCAAACCGCAGGATATGAGCTGGCAGAAGAGCCTGAACAGCTATGATCGCCGTGATCATCTGCGCATCTGGCGATGGACGCCCAATGGCTCAACCCAATCCGTGTGGGTCAGCTCCTCGACCCAAGACACCAGCGCCGTGCTCGCGGTGAAGTACAAGGGCTTCGTGCACCACATTGCGCCCGACATTGACGACGAGCGTGCAACCGTCATTCGCGATCTCAATTTCGCGGGTTGTGTGAGGTCCGTCAGCTACATCTCGCGCTCGGATATGCCTCTCTCCACACACAATGCAACGGGCGATGTGATGCGTACTGATGGCTCAGTCGCTGTCGTGCGGCTGCAGGAATGCCGGGCGACGGTTACGCAGGCTGATTCCAGGTCACAGATCGACTTCAAAGCTGGCAACCATACCTTCCGCTTCTTCCGCCGCCAGATTCTCACCTTCAAGAACGACATTTTCCGCGCCAACATCATCTATGGCGCTTACGATGGCGGGCGGATGCTGGTGGGTGCCCTACGCAAACGATCGCGCGGAGTGACGCCCTAAATCGTTCAGACCACGGTGGGAATATTACGAGCTCAGCAATCTGAAGCTCGTCTAGGTCGAATTTGGCTTCGGAAGTCTTTTCTTACACCACTTTTCTCTTTGCCATATTGCAACTCTTCGCAACCTACCGGTGGAACCTTCCCCCGCCACCGCGATGCATGTTCTGGAATCGGCCGGTCTGCATCTGACCCCGCTGCCGCGCCCAACTTGAGCGATCAAGCCCCTGCATCGTACCGCTGTTGAGCGAAGGGCTCCGCGTCGCTCCGCCAAGGTTGCCGCTAGCGCTCTGGCGCGCGTTCGTTGCGTTCTGCTGGGCATTGGGATGGTTCTGCTGAAACGTCTGCCGGTTCTGCTGCGCGTTCGGGTGATTGGTGTTGAAGCTCTGCTGCGCCTGCTGCTTTGCCGCAGCTGTATCGACAGAGTTCCAATCTCCGTTGTCGTACTTGCTCCAATTGCCGTTCCCGTCCTTGCGGTAGACATTCCCGTCATTGCCCGCATACGTGTTGTTCGCGCCGCGCACCACTGTGCCATTCTGGCCACTAATCCCGCCGCCCCTCTGCCCGTTCGACGTCCTGTAGCCGAAGGCCGTACCATTTGCCGTCGACACGTGCCCCGTCTGTGCCCAGTTGCCGTTGCGCCCCACTACCGAGCTGCCCCACTGCGAGTAAGCGTTGTGTCCTTGCGAAGTCGCGCCATAACCACCCGTCCACGGGTTATACGCCGAAGCGACGGTGCGTCCGCCATACCATCCCTGCACACTTGCCGAGCGTCCATAACGTCCCGTCGCCGGGTTGAACCAGGCCGACGACCCTGCCGCGGCATATGGTCCATAGACCGCGCGGCCACCGGCCCATCCCCCCGTCCACGGGTTGTATACATAGCCGGCCCCATACGTCGCTGGCCAAGGACGATAGATCGGATACGGCCCGCCCCAGTACACATACGGCGGGTAGTACCACCCCGATCCATACACAATCGCCGCTCCCACCGCCGCACCCAAGATGAACATGCCAAAGTAGCCCGCCGTCGTGCTCGACTCAACCGTCGTAGCCGTCGGGTTCGTCTGCGTCACGTACTTCACGTTGTACACCGGCGAGCTCGGCGGAATGGTGTAAATCTCTGGTGGAACTGAGCCCGCCGTCTTCCACGGCCCGTTCGCCGACTTCGACATGAACCACACACCTTGGAAGCAAAGGTAGTAGAGGTCGCCGTCCTTGATCACCTTGTCCTGAGTATTCGTCGCATACTGCAGATTCGTCTTCTCGATCGGCTTGAACTGCGGATCGCCGTCGTACGTCACCTTCGCCTTGGCCTCGGCCTCGGCGCGGTTCACCGTTACGGTCGTCGGAATCTGCGCCAGCATCACCGCGTCCGCAGCCTCGATCGTCCCCGGCACCGACGCCAGCACGCGACCCTTCTCCGAGTTCTCGGGAATCTTCGTGAAGTCCTGCGGTAGCTTGTCACTCGCGTACGTCCACGGCCCGGTGAACGAGGGCGCCCGGAACCACCGCCCTGACAGCAGCGCGTAGTACTGATCCTCGGCGTCATTCAAGAAAAGATCGTTGTCCGTGTTCGTTACATACAGCAGCCGCGTCCCCGCGATCCGCGAGTAGACAGGCGTCCCACGCACCAGCAGCAGCTCCGCCGGCTGTTGGCTGTAGAAGACCTTCGGTGCCGAGCCTGCGACCGGTGGCGGAGGCACCGCATGCTTTACATCGTCGAAGTTCTCGCCCGGCGGCAGCTTCGTCATGTCCTTCGGCAGCGACTTCGTCATCACCCACGGTCCGCCCAAGTTCTTCGACGTCAGCCACATCGTGTTGTTCAGAAGGTAGTAGTCGCCCTTCGGCTTGTCGAAGAAGAGATCCCAGTTCGTGTTCACCACGAACTGCAGATCAGTCTTTTCGATCGGGCTCATCACCGGCCTGCCCTCGACCATCAACAGGATCGCCGGCACATCGCTATAGAAGATCTGCGGCGGATCGTTCTTGAGATTCGCCACCGTCTTGTACGGCGTCTGCCCCGCCGTCACATCTGCCATCAGCCGGTCCAGGGAAATCGGCTCCGGATCGCTGGGTGCCATCGCCCGAAACGTCTGCTCCAACTGCGCCTGCTGCGAGGTTTCTACGCCCGAGAAGCGCACGCTGGTGAACTTCAGGTCATGGAGGTAGACCGTGCGGGTATCCTTGTCCACGGTCGTTCCTGACTCCATTGACACCACACCTAGCGCCGGCTTCGCGCCTGCCGAAGGTGTAAGCGAGAACGCCATCCGCGCCTTGATCAGCCGGTAGCTGTCCCAGCTATCGACCTGCGGTTGGTAGTACACCAGTGTCGCGCCGTTCTTTATGATCTGCCGCGGCCACCCCGAATCGCCCGGTTGCCCCACAACGGATGCCGGCGCAGAAGGCGTCGTCTGCGCCGTCATCGCTGTCGATGATCCCACCAGCGACACAAGGGAAAGCCCTGCAACCAACCTGAGCAATACCCCGAGCCTCATCACCAGCCCTCCGATCCTTCAGTCCCAGTGCGCGCCTCGCTCATCGCGGGCAATTGAAACTCTCTCTATCTCGCTCCACATGATCTCGCTGTCTCAGGGGTGCGGCGGAAGAGCGATGTTCAGCCAAGTCAGTCCGAAGGCGTACACATCGCCCTGCGTCTTCGACTGCACCGCGAACTGCCTCTCATAGCGGAAGCTAAAGCCGAAGTGCTTCATCGGGTTGGTGTACTTGAACTCCGGTCCGATACCGAACGAGCGGTCGAGCGAATGGGTCCCAATCAGCGTGCTGTCGCTTCCCGAGTCGGCAGAGAGCTTGTGGTATATATATCCCGCCGCGCCGAGGTTGATCTTGTACTGGTCCAACCGGCGTCCCGCGCTGTACTCCACATTCAGCATCGGCCCGGGCTTCAAATCGAGCCCCTGCTTGCTCTGATTGATCTCCCACGTCGAAAGCGCCGACGCGTTCCACAGCTTCTTCTTGTCGAACGAGTAGCTCATGCCGGCTTGGATCTGGTGTTCCCAGAAGCCGAGACCCGGGTTCAGCGCCTTACTCGGGTCAAAATTGCCCGTCGGCGCATAAAACCCATAGTTCAATACAAAATTCGCCTTACCCTGGGTCCACCCAAGGACCACCGGCGCGAAGTAAATGTCCGAAACGCCCGCCTCCTGCTGATTGGTGTTCAAACGATTGAACACGACGCGCGTATTGACGATCGGAATGATCACCGCGATGCCAAAATCGGCGCCGAGGATCTTCTTGTGCGTCGTTACCTGATACGCCACATTGTGCGCCACAACGTTAAGGTCCACGCTCGCCAGCGTCTGGCCGCTCGGCCCCTTGAAGGAGTGGATCGCGTTCACATAAGGCAGGTACGCGACATACACACCCGGAGGAGCGCCGGTCCCATTGTCCAACCCGGTAACCCCTTGAATGTAGTGCCCGGTCTGCTGCGCCTGAATGCGAGCATCAAAAGAGATCAACGCAACCAATGCTATGGGAAGCGTCTGCAGACGCCTGAAACCGCCAAACGGCATAACCCCACCCCGAAAACAGCTTGTGGACTTTCTGACGTTTCGTGCATCGCCAGGCAAAACAAAAAGGGCCCGGGGAGATCCTCTTTATACTCGTCCTTTAGGACAAGACGTTGGGATTGCAGCAATGGCTCAGTTTTCAGCAGAAAGGCTTTGCCGCCTGCTTGGTGTGTAACTATAGCACGAAGGCTTTACCCGTTTGCTTCAGTAGTTTCGGAGGAACCAGGGAGTCTCATGATGCCAGGCGTATCCACGCTCCTTCCAGCAACGGCTCGCCTATGCCTTCCACGATTCGTCTGCCTGCGGCGCCATCCTAGCGCGAGCCCATGGCCGCCAAACCAACATCGCTTTCGTCGCGGGGTATTGTTTTGCAACTCCGGCGTCATCGACGACGCCCTCACCACCTTAATGGAGTCTTCCGGCGGCCAGACGATCCCCGATTGCGCCATTCTGAGGCAGACCGCCGAGAACAACCGCGCGGTACAGGACATGATTTGCATTAAGCCAGAGTAAGACAAGGAGGAGCCGTGACAGCACCCAACAACACCGTTCCAGACCTGAACGCCGTACCCGACCCGAAGCGGATCCCCAAGACCCGTCCTTTCCTCCTCGTGGAAGGTGGCCTCTTATATCGGATTGAGCGCCGTCTCGGTCTCATCCACGAAAACGCTCCGCTCACAAAGCGTCGCGCCGTCTTTGCCGCCTGCATCACCTGGCTGCCTCTGCTCATCTTCACCCTTTTGGGCGGCACCGCTCTCGGCAACGTCCGCATCCCGTTCTTACACGACTTTAGCGCTTACAGCCGCTTCCTTCTCGGCATTCCCCTTCTGCTCCTCACCGAGCTCATCCTCGCCCCGCGCATCGCCGAGGCCGCAAGTGAGTTCCTACTCACCGGCGTCGTCCAGACCAAGGACTACCAACGATTCCAGTCCGCGATTGAAAATGGCCTTCGCCTCCGGGACTCGACTCTCGCCGAGACCGTCATCGCCATCCTTGCCTATTTCGGCACCTTCCTCACTTACCGTACCCTCTCCGTGCATGCCTCCACCTGGTACTCCAGGGCGATGCCAGACGGTAGCTTCCAACTCACCGGCGCCGGCTGGTGGCAATTCCTTATTTGCGTTCCATTGCTGCAGTTCCTCATCCTGCGCTGGTGCTGGCGTATCTTTCTCTGGTTTCGCTTCCTCGGCATCGTCAGCAACTTCGATCTACGCCTCTTCCCCACGCACCCCGACTCCTCCGGGGGCCTCGGCTTCGTCGGCGAGGCCCAACGTTTCTTCGGCATGCTCTTCTTCTCGTACTCCTGCGTCGTTACCGGCGTCGTCGCCAACCAGATCCTCTACGGTGGTGTCCCGCTCCAACACTTCGGGCCCGCCATTGCCATCTATGCCGTCTTCTGCCTTCTGCTCGCCGCCCTGCCGCTGCTCGTCTTCACCCCGAAGCTTCTCGTCACCAAGCGCCGCGGCCTTCACGAATATGGCGCTCTCGCCACCGCCTACACCGGCTCCTTCCATCGCAAGTGGATCGAGGGCGGCAACCCTGAGCAGGAGCCTCTCCTCGGCACCGGCGACATCCAGTCCCTAGCCGACCTCGGCGGTAGCTACGAGATCATCAAGGGCATGAAACCCTTACCCATCGATCCAAAGGCCCTGCTCCAGCTCGTCATTCTCGCCCTGTTGCCAATGTCCACCCTGTTGCTTACCGTCATGTCCCTTAAGGAGCTTGTTAAGCTATTGATGAAGCTCGTTGTGTAATCCTGTTTGCAGGCCTGCCCACCTCGCCAACGGATCCCACGACTGCCCATTCCGAACGAAGAAGCTATTCTCGTTCAGAGAAGACTTCTGCGAGATCGTCGAGCGATTGCCCAAATCTCATCGCGTCAAACAGCTCCTTCGATCTGTCATTCCTGATGGTGGTTGTCCTCCAGCCAAGAGACTAGGGAAGGGAGCCTCTTTACTAGGCCGCAAATCCCTTCACGAGTGCTATTGGTATCCATGATGTGATCCTTTGTTCAAGTTTTGCCGTAGCGCTCGTCGTTGCGATCTAACGCGCCTCTTACTCTTGATCGAGAAGACGAGCGGCACCTGAAGGTAGAACAAATCGCTCTCCATTCAATGTCGAAACAGATTGGACATCGTCATAAAACGGCACAACGACTGAAACAATGTTCTCTATAAGGACGATAATGTCGGAGGCCTCGGAAGAAAGTGGAATCGCGAGGTCCTGGTGGTACTTGCGGATAGCGCGCTCAAAATTCGCCGCAGAAGTCTGAAGATCCGGGACAGGCTTCGGAGCTTTATCCGATATGTAACTCGACATCGCTCGCAGGATCGCCGCAATATTCTCTTCGAAGAGAATCGCTGCCTGGGCAACGTCCGTAGGAATCTGACGAAAAGAACGCTTCACTCGATATTGAGAGAAGGTGATTTGCAGTTGCAGGAGCGTGCGGATGGAGGGTTGCCAGCGACGGAAGTGATCTCGGATCCGTAGTTTTCTCTCGCGGTCCGGACCAAATTCAAAGACAATCGCATCCGCCTGCGCGGTGACAGCGGTGAAACCAGCGTTGATCTGATCGCGAAGCTGCCGAACTCGAAGGATCGCCTTCGTAAGGTCTCGTCGAATAATCTGCTCCGAAAATTCAGCCGACAGCTCAAGATTCTTCGTGAATGCGTCCCTCATTTCATCGAGTGCATTTCTAACCCACAGACGGTCGAAGAGCAGCCACATGGAGAACAGACCGAGCAGGACTCCGAAGACACGATCTCGGGCGATGGCGAGCGAGGTTTGAATCGTGAACTCCTGCAGGTTGATCAGATAATAAGCAAGCGCTAGTTGAACTCCAAGGTAAGATAAGCGGGCTGAAGAAGTCGAAATCCACGCGGAGATTGCCGTCACAAAGGCGAACAAAACTGTAAAACCGGCAATGGAGTCAAGGTAAGGAAGAATGAATATCTGCGCTCCCATCCCGAAGATCACGCCACCGAGAATTGCGCCTCCAAGCCGAAGAATCTGCTTTTGCCTCGAAGATCCTATGGTTGAAAGAGCGGTGATAAAACAGGTGGCAAGCGAAGTACTCAAACCTCTCCAATCCATTGCGTTATAAGCGATATAGCACGCCATGGCCGCCAGGGTCCCACGTAGAGCGAACTGCAGGTGCACAGGATTCGTCAGAGCATCGGTTACGAAGATTCGTTCTCTAGAAATCTGATCGAGAGGCGTAGGGACATAGCTGTCCACAGCGCCTGTTCCCATATATGCTTTGGGAATAAAGGCAACCGTCCTCTCCATCTCCGAAAGAAAGTTGAGGGAGGACACCTCGGTATGGGACGGTATCCTGCTGTCTTCCGGTAGCCTTCGCTGCGAAAGAGACTGTCGAAGCCTGGCAATCTGGTCTGCAAGTTGATTGCAACGTTCTGCATCCGCCGGTGCTATCTTCTCTCTCCGTACAGTCAATGCCTGTTTGAAGCTTTCGGCAATGTCGATCAGTCGGCCGACAAGAGAGACCGCGGCCGACGTCTGCGCCTTGAACTGCGCACTGTACTCTGAGCGAAGGATAAGCCGCCGGAGACGCGATACTCCGACTGAGGTATAAAGCTGAAGGCGGGCGTCGATTTTGGGATCGACAGCTTGGCCAACAGCCGTTGCGTGCAGGATATTTTCTACGGTTTCAAGTCGAGCATCAATGCCTTCCGTCAGATCGGAGGTGGGATGGACACTGCGAAAGACATACTCGACAACAATCGTTACAGCCACCCCGACGGCAACACTGAACGTAATCCATAGGGTATTTTCCAAGCGATCATTTACATTGAGCGCAGTCTCATCCCAAAGAGGAATAACGCCGGCAATCATAAAGCCAAACGCGACAGCAGTGCCATAGTCCTCCAGGATACGAATCAGATAAAAGGCGATAAATAAGCTAACGGTGATCCAAAGGAAATGTGTCAGAGGCTCGTCGATCAGCAAGGCGGCCGTAACGATGCTGTAGGCAGTCGCTATAAGAAATGCGGCCACGGCTCTAAATCCGGCCCGGAATGTCGCCATCGGGTTTTCACGCGTCAGAAAAAGAGTAAAGATCGCGCCAAGAAAGCCTCCTGGAAGCCGAAAGGTCATGACCAGAAGCATGACTATGGTCGACGCAATCGTGACACGACCAACCACCCAAGCTCGGCCTGGGTAAGGAGTGAGTTCCTTACGAATCAGCTGCCAGAAAGACTGCCCCGTACTAGCCGCCTTCGGAGTACCTGGCAGAACGTTTGCGGACGTTGCCATTTAGTTCTCCTTTTTGTCGCCGCGAATGACTACCACAGCAGACTCGCTGAGGCGAAACGGCTCCGATTCACTGGCGTGGATCCGCACGCGCACGGGGAAACGAGTCGCTAAATGTACCCAATTGAGAGAACGTTGAATGTTGGGCAAACCCGAGGCAAAAGATCCCACGAGCGTCGTATCCGGTTGGACACCAAACCCAACACTATCGACGATGCCGTCATATCGAACCGAAGGTCGAGAGAGTACATAGACATCGGCATGCATTCCGGGGTGAATGTGTCGAAGCTGGGTCTCTCGGAAGTTTGCGATAGCCCACCAGGTACGAGTGTCGATGAGCGTGAAGACCTGCTGCCCCGTGTGCGCATACGCTCCTTGCGAGATCGTGAGATTAGTCACTCTAGCATCGAAGGGGGCATAGATCTTACAGTTATTGAGGTTGTATTCAGCGGTTCGAATAGAGGACGCTCGCCCTTCCCTCTGAGCTGTAAGAGGATCAATAGTTAATACGCTATGTCGCGACTGCCCCAGCTGCGCATGGCTCTGCTGCATCGCAGCCAGGGTCTGTTCGTATTGCGCCTGAGCGGACTGCACCTGCGCTTCGGCAAGTGCAAGCTGAGATCGTTGCTGCTGTACCGCCTGTTCCCGCGCCGTTACTGCTGTTCTTGCCTGATCAATTTGATCGACGGTCACAAATTGCTTGGCCAGAAGTGGCTCGATGCGATGAAAATTATTGCTTTGATAGAGAAGCTCAGCGTTGGCTCGATCCAATGCCGCCCTTGCGTTGGCGACGTTAGCCTTAGCTTCATTAATAGCAGCGGCTGCGCGGTCAATGTTGGCACGAGCGCTTTCAACGCTGGCATGCGCCGCGTCGACTGCGCTCACCTGTGAGGCGATTGTCCTGCGTTGGTCGATGATCTGCCCCTCAAGCGTATTCAGGTCGGACTTCGTCTTTTCCAAAGCGTACTGATAGGGACGCGGATCAATCTCAAAGAGAAGCCCCCCCTCTTTTACGAAGCTGTTGTCCTTGACTGGCAGTTGCACAATAGGACCATCAACCTGCGGAGCAATGCCAATGAAGTTAGCAAAGACTTCTGCGTCGTCGGTGCGAGGAAACCTATTGGTTTGATTGATGACAAGCAGACCTGTAGTCAGAGCACTTGCGATAATCACGGCCCTGACAATTTTTCCCAGTCGCTTACGGGGGTCTGTGGATTCGCTTGTGGTCATTCGCTACTCCTTTACCGTCAACTGAAAAATAAAAGCCAGAGGCTAAACATGAAAAATGCAGTAAGACAGGGATAAACAAGAATCAGAGGAGAGAGATGTTGCTCAAAACCAATCTTCAAAAAAAACAGCCGGGCAGCGACGGTAAGAAATATCCCAATGACACCGCATAGCATCCATGACGGGAAATAAGACCCGAGCAGATTGAACGAGGGCGCGCGGGAACATCCGATAATGGCCATGAGTGGCGCAAGGGCGTAGAGGCTCAAGAGCCTTTTCACGGGAAGATTGTCAACAGCATAGTATCGTTTCAACATGCTACGGACCTTTGGCGTAAAGTAGATTTCCTGTTTCAAAAGCGAGGTCGGCAACACCGATCAACAGCTGCGTGCGAGCGTTGACGTCGGCGGTTCGTGCCACTGCAAGGGTGCGCTGGGCCGAAACAACATCGATCTGATTTCGTACACCGTAAGAATAGGACTGAATCGCTGCATTATAGGATTCCGTCGAGGCAGCCAGTAACGCAGCTGCAGCCTTCTGTTGCCTTAGCGCTGTGCGCGCGGTTGAGTAGGCGGCCCAGACCTGGTTTTCCACCCGATCCTGAAGTATCTTCAATTCCGCCGCAGCCTGACTCTCATCGGCCTTTGCACGAGCCAGACGACTTTCGCGCGCGAAGCCGTCGAAGAGATTCCACGTAAGGCTCAGCCTTGCATTCCATAGCTCCTGATTCTTCGAGTAAACGCCCGGCAGCTGGTTCTGTTCCCCATATGTCTTTGCCAGGCCCGCAACGCCACCGATCTTCAGGCTAGGAAAGTAATCTCTCTTTGCCAGTTTAACTTCAGATTCAGCCGCTCGCAGATTCTGGATCCTCTGCATCAAATCAGGCCGTTGTGCCAATGCCTTGTCGATCGAAGTCTCAACCGTTTCAGTCAAGTCTTGTGGAATTGTCAGGTTCTGAATGCTCTCGACTTCAAACGATACAGTGGGTGAAATACCCATCGAGGTGGCAAGATCGCCATGCGCAATCTCGGTAGCGCCGACCGCCGCCTGGAGATCGTAGTCAGCCTGCGCGGTGGCGCTCCGAGCCTCCAGAACATCGGGCAATGTCGCCAAACCCGCTTGCAGACGCGCCTCGGCGGCCTCCTGTACAGTCTGGGCGTTTTTCAGAGTCGCATCAGCGGCTTCTTCCTGGCCTTTGCTGTTCAAAAAACGATAGTAGGCCTGCATAACCTGGAAGATGACTCTGCGATGGGTATCGTTGAAAAGAAAGTTTGCCGCTAGCAGGTTTTTCTTACTGATTGAGATTCTCTGCGATCGTCTTCCAAAATCAAAAAGAACATAATCGAGGGAAAGTGTGGGAGAGAAGGTCTCCGTGGTTTGGCGAATGTAGGTCGGGGCAAAGAAGACATTGTAGCGAGCCGATTGGGCGATGGCCGCTGCAGCGAGCGTAGGATATAACTCTGCTTCAGCGATGCCTACCTCAGCAGCTCGCACCTTTGCAGTCTGCCATGCAGCCTTCGTTTCAGGATTGTTGGCCTCTGCCGCATTAATAAGCTCCGGAAGTGTGTAAACCTTTGCTGAATCAAGTACCTTTCCGTTGGCTCCATTTTCCAGGGAGTTCAGAGATGTGCCTGAAGGCGGGGACCACGGTCTGTCCGAAGTACTCGGAACTTTCTGAGCGGCAGAAGACATGTGCAAGGTCAAGAAAACCAAGATCATCAGCGACCTGGAAGGTTCAGGCTGTAGCGAACTGCGTCTACATCTGTTTTCGACGCACGGTACCCGGATGGATCGTTGGTTTTCCATATCTATCGAGGAAGCCCATTCTATATTCGGTAGAAGATCTTCCCTAAGCAGTCTTCAACAGGTTTGTTCAATCGAGGCATGCGTCAGCCGGTCCAAACCGAGTCGCATTGCTTTATAGCCAAATACGTCTGAGAATCAGAATGTGGTAGTGCTCGAATGCCCTAACAGAAAAGCTGGGTCGCGGGTATACCTTATCAGGAGATAAGGTAGGGGCAAAAGGTACTTATCACGTTTTCTTTGCGCCTTGGCAAGGCAAGGTGCAGACTCGGGGATTGAAGTGAGGGAGCAGGCTCGCAGTGACTACGCAAAGTTCCGGTAATTGTCGATCAACGGACGAGCGCTTATCGACGCGGCCCATCTGATAGTGAGATGCAGTATCGAAGCTATTCAATCTCTAGAGCTACTTTGCGCCATACGAACGAACAGATATTTTCGCGAAGGAATAAATTAGGATCTCCCAGGAGGGAAACGTGAATGTTGCCGATCCGAAATCGCTTACTGAGCCGGACGAGTTGAGCGATGGTGTCGGATCCCGTCTCCCAGAATCACAGTACCTTCCAGGCACATAGTCCCCACAATACCAAGGACACAGCAACCACGGAGGCAATTGAGCCGCCCGTAAGTAATACAGTGACCATGGTTTCACGCATAGCGCTCGCTTGGTGACCTGCGCCGGCGATGGGTGTCGCGCGGCTGGTGCCCCATAGTGCGGCAAGAAACAGGCTAACAAAAATCGCATACAGTCCCACCACGGCGACGATCTGCGCAGCCCTCTCCGCTCCAGCAGGCAGCGCAACATGCTGCCACATTAGTCCCAGCGCCCATAGCGCCATTCCGCTCTCTAATCCGGCGACATGCGCTGAGACACCCATACGCGGATTAGCCAAGAATGGCATAGCGAATCCGCTCAATAGACTGAGGAGAAATAGGACGGTGCCAGAAATCAAGAATTGCTGCGGAATCGGGTTCATGGGCTCTCTTCGGACGTTATTTAGGATCAATGGTTATGGATTCGTCTGTTCGTCCGCCACGATGCAATCCAATATCCTTTCGGGCATTTATCCGGTGCGGACAAGATCCAAGCGTGATAGGCACTCTCACTTCGCCTCTGAGGTGAAAATCATGCAGGTTTCGCTGCCGTGAGCGAGCAACTTTCCGCGCTGGTCGAAGAGCCGGCCCTCACTTGTCGCCGTCCTGGTGCCACGATGGATGAGCTTGCTCTCGCAATGTACGACTCCGATTGATGGGAATACAGGACGGATATAGTTAATCTTCATTTCGAGGGTTGTATATTCTTCACCTGCCTTCAATGTCGAATGAATGCAATACGCCATTGCCCCATCTAAAATCGTCGCCATCCAACCGCCATGGATCGTGCCGATTGGATTGAGGTAACGTGCCGACGGGGTGCCAGCGAAGACGACGCGACCGTCCTCAATCTCAATAAGGTGAATATCCATCGCGTCGGAATGAGGTGGACTTGGATGGCGTCCACTCAACATACCGGTCAAGAAGGACCTGCCGTCCTCAGCTAAGAACACCTCACGTGAAACTACGCCAACCTGGCGAATCTCGTTTTGAAGATCGTCTTCTTTCGTCTCAGATTCCAATAGTCCCTGTGTGCGTGAGTTGTACAGGTCGCTCTCGCTGAGCTCGATCCGGCAAGTCTTATGTTGAAAAAATTCCATTCCCTAGTATGGATAAATTGGAAGCGTTCTTTCGCGCACGATCTGATGAACCTGCGCACATTCTGATGGAGAAATGGGGAGCCGCTAGGACGTATGCCGGAGATCGCGAGGTGTAATCCCGAGAATTCTACGCATATGCCGCGCCATGTGGCTTTGGTGCGCGAAGCCAGCCGTCTGCGCGATCTCGGCAATGGACAAGCTGCTGTGCAACAGCAAGGATCGTCCAAGTTCGACCCGGCGCTGAATAATGAACTGATGGAGCGGTACACCCGTGGCGCGCCGAAACAGCGTTCGGGTGTATGAAGGACTCAGACCGGCCACAGACGCAACTTGGTCGAGTGAGAGATCTTCTGCAAGTTGATCTTCTATAAACGCAAGCACCTGTTTTAGGCGGTGCCCGCTCAAAACTCCGTTCGGTACCTCGAGCACGTTCTCCATTGAACTATGGCGCGTCACCAGCCGAGACGCAACAGCTAATCCAATCCCATCCAGATAAAGGCGACCTGAGGGATAGTCGGCCTGCATCTCTCGCTGGATCGCCCAACAGAGTGTTTCCAGCTCCGAATCGCGAATTTGATGCCGGTTTCTCAGCTCTATCGGGAATGCCGAGCTCCTTGTATCCACAAGGATGCTATCGAGAAGTAACGGCGGTAGGCTGACAAGCAGTTCAGCCGTGTCATTCTTATCAAACATCTCCCAGCGTGCTGGCGTGTTCGCAGGGATAATGTCGATATCGCCGTGAACGGCAGTCCCTCTGAACCATCTACCGCCCCGGCGGCAAGCGATCTTAGCAGACGGGCCAACGTGTATGGCGATCACAGTATTGTCGCGTCCTGGAACTTCGAGCACGCTTGGGGGATCTTTGCGCAGTTGAAAGGCTATGCCCTGAGTGGAAACTCGATGAGCCAATATCTGCGGTGATGGGTCGGGAGAAGGCATGCGTCGTGATTAGGATAAATCGCACTCAGAGGCGGAAGAACATCGCTCATGCCCTTTAACCAAACTGGTCTCCCATCCTCTCGGTATTAGCCCAAGTCTGTTGATGTTCGTGGTTAGCAAGTTGGAGGAGCCGAGATTACGTCTTGGCGAATATATGCACGGACCAGCTTGCGAGGCTGATAGACAACTGGCCGTTACTGGAATCGAGGACATAGCCGTCGTTGCCGATCGTGTTCCCGCCGCCATAAACCGGCGCCTGGAATTGAAAATCTCTCTCCAGGAGTCGGAGTCCCCGTCGAGGCTCACGGCGTACTGGGTGTTGTCCCATTGCCCGTCGCCGGCATGGACGACGATCAGGAGGACGTCGCCAGCGTTGTTCCATCGTTTGAACGCGACGACGTTGTTCGTGCGGTCGGTGTGCGTGATCTGGCCCGCAGGCGAGCGCAACGCCGGGTGGTTCCAGCGAAGGTTGTTCACGTCGGCGACCATGCGCTGCATTGGCGCGCCGAGATTGTCCCCGATGCGGAGCCAGTCGAGACGATTGTCAATACCCGGGCCGACCCATGGATTCCAGAAGCCGTCAATGTGCCCTTCCGTGCCCATAAAGAGCATGGGAGTGCCGGCAAGAGTCACGTTAAGGGCCCAGGCGAGTCGGCTCTTCGCTAGAGCGTGGCCATTCAGGCGACCCCCAAAGCGCTGGGTCAGGTAAAAGCCGTTGGTGTTATTGGGGTCGTTGTAGATCTGGTCATGGGAGCCGGTCAGGTAGCTGACGAGGTGCCAGGGGTTGGGATCGGAAAAGTTGCCGATTCGCGTGCAGAGGTAGTCGACGACGTTGATGCCGTTGAGAATGTCAAACGCCCTCCACGGACTATCCATGTCCCAAGTGGCGCAAAATCCCAGACTTCCGTAGGGATCGTGCCACGGGGCGACAGAAGTTCCGGGGTCGTTCGGGTTGTATTCGGCGATAAGGTATTTGCTCGGGAAGTCGTTGCGCAGAGACCAGATGATCTCGGAAACGGCGCTGGGGTCGATGGCTTGTACGGCGTCGAAGCGAAGTCCGTCGACACGATAGTCCCGCAGGTACATGCGGGCGTTGTCGAGAAGGAAGTCCTTAACCTCGCGTTGCCAGGTGGCGAAGCCCTCCCCCACGGGGTGTGGTGACCGTGGACGTGGTAGATGCCCCCGGGGATTCCATTGTCGCCGGAGCAGTTGGCGTCATACTGCCAGTAACGATTGTCGTTCTGGGCGGCGTGGTTGTATATGACATCCAGAATGACGGCTAGGCCGATGCTGTGGGCCGCATCGATGAGTTCGATGAGTTGCGCCACCGCCTGGTCGGGGCTGGTCGCGTATAGGTTTTCCGACGCAAACATGTCGGAGGGTCCATAGCCTTCCCGGCTCCGCCTGCAGTGTCGGCCTGAAAGTTCGAGATAGGAAGCAACTCGATGGCGTTGAAGTTAAGATTCCGTATATAAGAAAGGCGATTCTTGAGTTCGACAAAGTTGGACGTTGGGACGATCCGGTTGAGGTGGTACCCGGTCCGGGATCGAAGAGGACGACGTTGACACCCGACGCAAATGGGGCCCAGACACGAAAACGGGCAGTGTTGTCGGGATAATGAAGGCTGCCCATGCCGTCTTGCTTTTGGGACGGTGCGGTCATGTGCGTCTCCTAGGGGGGCCTCTTTGGAAACGTGATGTGAAAATACTAACAAGAGTTTCGGACAGCTTGATGCAAGCATCTTCCAACTGATGCTACTGGCTGTGGAGCGAGACGGTTACGCGATTTTGGCTGCTGTCTGTGCGGCGACCCTGCCAGCATTCGTATGTCTTTTCGGAGATACTCGGGAGAAAATGATTGTATATCAGCGGATACGCTATCTTCCAAGTAGCTTTTCGAGGCGGCTCAGGCTGTCGGTATCAGTGCTGGGCTGGTCCTCGGCGGCCTTTTACCAGGCAGCGTTGGCTGGCGATGGGTGTCCTGGGTCTCAGTTCTGTTTGATTTTGGTAGGAGTCGTCTTTGGCTGGTTTGAGCTGCGATAAACAGTTCAGAGGGGCGTCGGAACAATTCGATCGCTGGGGCGCGGTATTGCTGAGCCCCGCATTGGAGGCTTTCGTGTATCGCTAAGCAAACTCGGAACCTGGCAGCACCGAAAACATAGAGTACTATGGTTGCGAGTTGTCCATGTACTGAGATCTCGGTGAATGATGTTCACAATCGCGATGTTGAAATCCATAGCGATCTACATGTCTCCCGACGTTGTACATGGGCGAACAAGCATCTTTTCGCCACAAGGTACTCCTGCTCATCTGATCTATGGTCTATCAACACTCGTCCTTAGCTTCACGCTCGGGATCTTTCTGGTTGTTGGAGGCCTTCTTCTCTATTCCCTGATACGCTTCCGGGACCGCCCATCAGAGGCTGATGTAGCTCGGGAACCGGCGCAGATTTATGGCAGCACCCAAATCGAGCTGTCTTGGACTGTTGTTCCGGTTTTGATCGTTTTGATGCTGTTTCTTGCCACGGCAAGGGTTATTTATTCAACAGAGCGTGCGACGAAACCATCTTCGGCCTTGGATGTCGTCGTCATTGGTCATCAATTTTGGTGGGAATATCGATATCCGAAGCTTGGAATTGTTACGGCGAACGAACTGCATATACCCGTCAGCGACCCTAAACATTCCATGCCAACCTACCTCACGATGTCTTCGGCGGATACGAATCACAATTTCTGGATTCCTCAATTGGCGGGGAAGATGGACGTGATACCCAATAAGGTAAATACGATGTGGATCGATCCCGCGACTCCCGGTCTTTACTTGGGACAGTGTGCGCAGTACTGCGGAACGCAGCACGCCAAGATGCTGCTGCGCGTTTATGCGGATACTCCTGCTGAGTTCGCTATATGGGTTTCTCACCAACAACAACCTGCGGCTCAAAACTCCGCTGCCACAGAAGGCAGATCGGTGTTTGAACACAATGCATGTATCAGTTGTCACACGATAACCGGTACTGTAGCCACTGGACGCTTTGGTCCTGACCTCACCCATCTGGCGAGCCGCGAGACCATCGCCTCTGGCGCTGTGCCGAACACCGAGATCAACATTCGCAAATTTGTCGACGACCCCGCGCACTTCAAGCCGGGTGCGCTGATGCCACCCATGCACCTCAACAATCACGACCTTGACGCCGTAACTGCATATCTCATGACGCTGAAGTAAACCTGAAGGAAGCTCACCATGGCTACAAACACTCAGGTCACAGTAGTTCTTGACGAGACCACCACGGTTGCGCCACGGCTGACGGCGCTTCAAATACTGCATGATTGGGTGACGACGGTCGATCACAAAAAAATCGGCCTGATGTACATCGGTTATGCGTTGCTGTTTCTCGTGATCGGTGGAGTCGAGGCCATCCTGATGCGAATTCAGCTGATGATTCCGAACAACACCTTCGTGTCGCCGCAAGTATTCAACCGCCTCTTCACGATGCACGGCACTACGATGGTCTTCTTTGTCGGCATGCCGATTCTGTTTGGCTTCGGAAATTATCTGGTTCCCCTGATGATTGGTGCGAGGGACATGGCGTTTCCACGCCTGAATGCATTCAGCTTCTGGGTGGCTGCGTTTGGCGGCTTTCTCCTTTACTTCAGTTACGTCGGCGGCAGCGGCCTATATGGCGCGGGAACCGCGCCCGATGTAGGTTGGTGGGCTTATGCTCCTCTGACGGCACAAGCATTTTCGCCTGGCCATAGTACGGACTACTGGACACTTGCCATCCTGCTTGGCGGAATTGGAAGTATCGGGACCGCGGCGAACATAGTCGCTACGGCGATCTGTATGCGATGCCCCGGCATGAAGCTGAGTCGCATGCCGTTACTGGTGTGGCTGTATTTAGTGATGTCTCTCATGGTGTTCGTTACGATCAGCCCCCTCACGGCGGCGCAGGTCATGCTGATGCTGGATCGTTACGTCGGATCGCATTTCTTCGATACGCAAGCAGGCGGCTCTGCAGTGTTGTGGATGCATTTCTTCTGGATCTTCGGACATCCTGAGGTCTACATCCTTGTCTTGCCGGCCTTCGCGTTTGCCAACGAGATCATTCCTGTTTTCTCACGGAAGGCGATCTTCGGCTATCCAGCTATGGTTGCGGCATCCGTTGGGATCGGCTTCGTAAGCCTGAGTGTGTGGGCGCATCACATGTTTACCGTTGGCATGGGACCTGGAGCAAATACGTTTTTCGTACTCTCAACGATGGCGATCTCTGTGCCGACCGGAATCAAGATCTTCAACTGGCTTGCAACGATCTGGGGAGGCAAAGTCCACTTCACGGCGTCGATGATGTTCGCAGTAGGATTTCTGTTTCAGTTTCTGGTGGCAGGGCTGACTGGAATCATGCTGGGCTCGGCACCGTTCGATTGGCAGTTGAGCGGATCATACTTTGTGGTCGCGCACTTTCACTACGTTCTGGTGGGCGCAATCCTGTTCATGATCTTCTCTGCGTTCTATTACTGGTATCCGAAGATGACCGGCCGCATGTTGAGCGAGAGGCTGGGCAAGTGGCACTTCTGGCTTTTTCTTATCGGCTTCCATCTAACCTTCGACTTCATGCACATCCCCGGCATTCTGGGCATGCCCCGCCGCATATACACCTATGAAGCCGATCGTGGTTGGATGATATGGAACATGATTACTTCGAGCGGCGCGGTTTTCCAGACGATTGGCACACTTATCTTTGTGTACAACTTGATCTGGTCGTACTTTAAAGGACCGATTGCGGGACCGGATCCATGGGATGCATGGACGTTGGAGTGGTCCACACAGTCGCCTCCGCCTGTTTACAATTTTGCCGTAATTCCTAGCGTGGAAAGCCGTCGACCTCTTTGGGACCTTAAGCATCCGGAAGATCCGGATAGCACCTACGAATAGGAGAGCAGGACACGTGAGCGAAATAGCCATTATTCCGCACAGCATGGACTCGGAGTGGAAGCTTCCCTCGCGTGGTGTAGTCGGGATGACTTGCCTCATTCTGGCCGAGTCTGCGATCTTTCTAATTTTTGTTGTGGCGTATGTTTTTTATATCGGTAAGAGCTTGAGTGGGCCCACACCACGCGAGGTGCTTACCCTCCCCATCTTCGCCACGATCTGCCTTCTCTCAAGCAGTGTTACCGTCCACTTTGCCGTCTCAGCAGCGCAGGCGGCAAAGCAGGGCCTTTGCTCACTCTGGCTGGCGGCGACACTAGTCTTGGGTGGCATCTTCCTTGGGGGAACAGCGCTGGAGTGGCATCACCTTATCTATATCGATGGGCTCTCCATCAAGACAAATCTGTTTGGTACGACGTTTTATTCGCTGGTTGGTCTTCATGCGACTCACGTGATTGTGGGACTATTTATGCTCACAATTGCGCTGGCTTTTTCGTTACGCAGACCTGCGGCCGAGAAAGACGCGGAGCGATTGCATGTGCTCTCTCTTTACTGGCACTTTGTCGATGCGGTGTGGGTTGTTGTCTTTCTTGTCGTTTATGTTCTCGGCCGGTAATTCCAGATGTCGTAATGATCAGGAGTAAAGATGCACGAACATACAGATCATGTTGAGGTCGGCACCGTCGAGCTTCCATCGCCGACAGCGATGCCGATGATCCTGTCCTTTGGGGTCGCGCTCATCCTTACGGGGTTGGTGACGAATGTCGTGGTCGGACTGCTCGGGCTTCTGCTTGCGCTTTGGGGAGGTATCGGATGGTTCTTTCAGGTGCTTCCGCAGGAACAGCATTCGAGCGTTAAAGTTGTTACGGAGGAGGTCCGTATCTTCAGCTCGCGCAAGCTTATAGAGCGTTTGCCGACGAGCGATCTGCATAGGAAATTTCTTCCGATCGAGACGTTTCGAATCAGTACCGGAATCAAGGGGGGAATTGCCGGAGGAGTCGCGATGGTAATACCTGCGGCTATCTTCGGTTTACTTCGCTATCACAGTATCTGGTACCCGGCAAACCTGCTTGCCGCTGGTGGATTCGTGCAGTGGATTGGTGCGAGCGATGCCTTTCTTGGCGCATTTCATATGCAAGGTCTTCTTGCTGCTATAGCTATCCACGGTCTTACGTCAATTCTTGTCGGACTTCTCTACGGAGCGATGCTGCCGATGTATCCGAGATATCCCATCGTTACAGCGGGGTTAGTTGCTCCGCTGATGTTTACCGGCATATTGCATTCTGCTTTGGGCGTCGTTAGTCCGATACTGAATGAACGTATCCACTGGCTCTGGTTCTTTGTCTCACTCATTACCTACGGATTGGTATGCGGCTTCGTCGTGAACCTGCACACTCGTGTACGAACTGCTCAATTTCGATCGCTTCCATTTTCTGTTCGCGCAGGCATCCACAGCGATGAGGGGGGACGACTCCATGAATCGCAGGTGGATCTCGACAAGAGAGAGCCTCCACAATGAACGCACGCTCCCTTGTATTCGCGCTGTTAATCAGTGGCGCATGCCTTCTGACAGGAGGCTGCCACGCGCCCGGAAAGCCAACGATGCGGGCCGAATCAATCCGGCCAGACCAGGTGCTCGATTTCAAGACCCTCTACAGGGAGAACTGCGCGGCTTGCCATGGCGAAAATGGAAAGAATGGCGCGACGATATCGCTCGCAGATCCCGTCTATCTTAGCTTCGCGGGTGTCGACACCATCCAGCGAATTACAGCGTCGGGTGTACCCGGCACATCCATGCCGCCATTCGGCAAGGGTGCCGGTGGCATGTTGACGGATCAGCAGATTGCGGCCATCGCCAACGGAATGATGCACACATGGGGAGGTCCCGTTACGACAGCACCATTGCCGTATGCCAGCGCGGGGCAAGCTGATGTCGCAAAGGGAGCGGCTTCATATTCGATATTTTGCGCACGCTGCCACGGTCAAGATGGAACTGGGATAAAAGGCAACAGAATCCATACTGGCTCGATCGTCGATCCGGCTTACCTTGCACTAGTCAGCGATCAATACTTGAGAAGCACGATCGTTGCCGGACGGCCTGAGCTTGAAATGCCTGACTGGCGATCTGACCTCTCTGCACCGGAGTCGCGTGCAATGACAAACGAAGAGGTTACGAACGTGGTGGGGTGGTTAGCGTCACACCGCACTGCGACACCCGGACAGCCTTACCAGCAGCAAAAGTAATCCTCGGATTACGAGCGGAGACACGTATGAGCCGATTCCTCAAATACCCTGGAGAGTCCCGCAATGACCAGCTTCCACCGGCAGAAAAGGCGGCAGCACACTCACGCAGAACGTTCCTGTTCAAACTTTCTCTGGCACTGAACGCGGTAGTGGGCTCGGTGCTCGCCGTGCCTCTGGTTGGTTACCTGCTTGGGCCGGTCAAAAAGGACTCTGATGTCGGCTCATGGGTCAGCCTTGGCGCCTCCGACAGCTTTCCCTTGGGAGAGATCCGGCTCGTTGACTTTCAAAGTCCGGTGAACAGCCTGGGAGATGGAGAGACTGCGAAGGTTGCGTGCTGGGTGAGGCGCGTCTCCTCAAAACAGTTCCAGGTCTTCGCGGTAAATTGTGCTCACCTTGGCTGTCCAGTACGCTGGTTCGCTCAGTCAAAGCTCTTCATGTGTCCGTGTCATGGCGGCGCTTACTATGAGGATGGATCACGTGCAGCCGGGCCCCCCGAGCGCGGACTCTTCGAATATCAGACGAAGGTGGACGGCAATGCACTCTTGATTCACGCAGGCAATATGCCCACGCTTTCCACGCAGGCGTCGTGCGGCAAAAAGCCGTTGATCCAGATCGAGCCGAAAGCAGATGCCACGAGGTCAGTTCCATGGCAAGCCTAAAGAAACGCGGTATCGTCGCCGGGCTAAAGGCCTATCGATGGCTCGAACACAGGCTCGGCTTGATCGAGCCGTTGAGCAAGGCCGCTGTACATTCAACGCCTTCTAACAGTGCGAGCTGGATGTATGTCTTCGGGAGCGCCGCGACGGTTTTGCTGGTGATGCAGGTGATGACAGGGATCCTGCTCGCACTTGTCTACAGTCCCTCCGCCAATGAGGCGTGGGGAAGTCTGCAATTCCTCAATCACAACGTGGCACTTGGCTGGTACCTGCGAGCGTTGCATGGCTGGGGTTCGGACTTCATGGTCGCTATCGTGCTTATCCACATGGTGCAGGTATTCCTCTTCGGAGCCTTCAAGTTTCCGCGCGAACTGACCTGGATCATCGGAGTACTGCTTCTTCTCATGACCCTCGGCATGGCCTTCACCGGCCAGGTTTTGCGCTTCGATCAGGATGCCTACTGGGGACTCGGGATTGGAGCATCGATCCTCAGCCGCGTACCCTTCATCGGCGCTCCATTGGTCCACATGATGCTCGGTGGGCCGATCATTGGGGGTGCGACCCTTTCACGTTTCTTTACTTTGCATGTCTTCGTGATTCCAGGTCTTTTACTTGCAGGTGCTGGTGTTCACATCTGGATGACGCTCCTGCATGGCGTAAGTGATTGGCCTATGCCAGGACGTATTGTCAGCAAAGCTACCTATGAACGCGAATATCATGCGCTCGCCGAAAAGGGAATGCCTTTCGTACCCGATGCAGCCTGGAAGGACGCAGTCTTCGCCGCAGCCATCATGTTCTCCGTGATGGCATGCGCATTCTTCTTCGGTCCCTTCGGTCCAAGCGGTCCTCCCGATCCGACGATCATTCAAACTTCCCCAAAGCCAGACTTTGCATTCCTGTGGATCTACGCCGTTCTTGCATTCCTTCCTCCATCGATTGAAACCCCGGTGATCCTTATCGTTCCCGTGCTCATTATTGCGGGCATGCTTCTACTGCCTCTTCTAGCGAGCGAAGGGGAACGCCATTGGGCACGACGTCCGGTAGCTGTTTTAACCGTCTCCGTCATCGCAGTGACACTCGGAATCTTCACCCACCTTGGCACATATACGCCCTGGAGCCCGGTTATGGATGCTTGGACAAGCGATCCAGTCCCTCTGAAGTACCTGCACAATCGAACACCTCTCGAACGACAGGGCGCACTCGTGCTGCAGAATAAGCAGTGCCGTAACTGTCACATGCTCGATGGAACGGGTGGGCAGCGCGGACCGACCCTCGATTCGATCGCTTCTCAGATGACGGAGGATCAGATCATACGTCAGGTTCTACAAGGCGGAGGCAACATGCCTGCGTATGGGAACGCGCTTACACCTTCGGAGACGAAGGCCCTCGTGCGTTTCCTGATTTCTATACGAACCAGTGGGTCCCCTGCAATCGATGCATCCCGGAGCCTCACTACCTCAAGCGAACTAACGACGCCGAACGCGGGAACCGTACCCTCCAAAAGGAAGACCCCTTAGAGCATGTCGGATGCGGCGCGGGACATCATCAATGAATGGTCACTTCCTATATGGTTGACTCTATCTATCGCGCTGACTGCAATCATCTATTCGCGCGGGTGGTTAGCCATACGCAGAACGCGACCAGAGCAATTCACGACATTACGGATCGCATCTTTTGTTTCTGGCCTGATGATTCTGTGGCTGGCGATTGGGTCGCCGATGGACGGTTTCGCCGACGCCCTGCTAAGCGCACATATGGTGGAGCATCTGCTCCTAATGTCCGTTGTGCCGCCGCTTCTGTTGTGGGGCTTGCCAATTGTTCCGCTGCTGCGTGGTCTGCCGAAGCCGTTTCGCCGTTACGTGGTTGGGCCATTATGGAAGATGCCGATCCTTCGTTCGCTGGGACGATGGATTGTCATGCCTCTTTTCGCATGGCTGGCAATGAATGTTACATACCTGGCCTCACGTTTTCCAGCAGCCTATGACTTCGCGCTGGAGAACGAGACCTGGCACGACATAGAACATCTCTGCTTTCTCGGCACATCCATTTTGTTCTGGTGGTGCATCCTTAGACCCTGGCCCGCCAACAGAGTTAGGGAACGGTGGGGAATTCTGATCTTCCTGATCACGGCAGATATTGTCAACTCGTTGATCTCGGCTTTTCTCGCATTCTGCGGCCGTCCAGTCTATAGCTTCTATGTCGACCATCCCAATGCATTCAATCTATCTCCTCTCGAGGACCAGGTTTTGGGGGCCTCCATCATGTGGGTCATTGGATCGCTAGCTTTTCTCACGCCAGCAGTTGTAATCACGATGCGCACATTGCGCCCTAGTCGCTTAGCTTAGTTTCCTCAGCTGCCTTCCGTGCAGCAGCCAAGACCGCAGGATAGGTGTACGGAGACCATTTCAATACATATCCATTGCCAAGCTCAGTGGTGAACTTGAACCTATAGGCATCTGGATGTTCTGAGCCGGTCGATTGCTCATACTCCCACATCCCATGCCTATGCTTCACCCACGCGGCGTGCATGTTCTTCATCATGTGATACATGAAATAGATGGAAGCGTGAGCTTTGCCTTCGGTATCGTCCGGCGCGAACTGGACATAACCATAATTTGGATCCTCCCCTTGGCATGAGCCCCGGGTTACGATGCCTGGGATACTGTTCATCAACTTGATGAGATCGATAACACCTTCGTCGATCTCGACTGATTCGCCCGAACCCAGTTTCAGCATGACGGATGGGTGACCGAACGAGACGTAACCTTCTCTCAACGTCTTTCCCGACTTGTTCTGATCCGATTCTTTGAACATCATCCTAGGGTAAATGGCTCATTCCCAGAGCCTCTGCTTGAGGGCTTTCGCATGAAAGGCATACCGTCAGCTGTCTATAGTCGGCTCCCCATAACGCTCGCAGCCCCATGCGTCATTCTCAGTGGACAGCGAAAGCGAAGAATCAGGGTATTCTGCCCATCGAGCCACATCTTTCCGAGGAACAAGCGTCGATGCCAAAATCGAGGTCCGGACCTAAGTTTATTTTTTCCAAGACTTTGCGCAAAAAAGTGCGAGAGCAGGTTGCATCGCCGCAAGCATCCGAACGTCTAATCCACAGGGAAAGGACTAGACCCAATGACCATCCGGAATTTTCTATTTGCGACTGCACTTCTTGCTTCACCCCTCCTCTATGCTCAGGAGGGTCAGATGCCGACCCAGGCTATCGTCACCATCGATTCCAAATCGCCTCAGCCACTCACCACACAGAATCTTAAGGCGAAGGTCAATAATCGTGACGCCGAGATCTCGGCGGTCGTTCCCGTCAAGCCAAACGGCACCCAGGTCGCCTTTCTGATCGACGATGGTCTTCGCACCTCTGTGGGCCGTCAGTTCCAGGATATCCAGGGATTTATCAAGGCCCTGCCAGCGGGTACGGAGATCTTCGTCGGCTATATGCAGAACGGCCGCGTCGTTCCCCAGCAGCCCTTCACCACCGACTACCAAGCTGCTGCTGCGAATCTTCGCATCCCTATGGGTTCGCCTGGCCTCAACGCCAGCCCCTATTTCTGCCTCTCGGATTTCGTGAAGAACTGGCCCGGCGGCGCCGAAGGCTCCAGCGCCGAAGGAACAGTGCTCGCGGCGAAAGCACGCTTCGTCATCATGCTGACCAACGGAGTCGATCCTTATAACGGCAGCGTCAGCCCCACGAACCAGAACAGTCCCTATGTCGATAGCGCAATCCGCGACGCCCAGCGTGCCGGGGTGCCGGTCTACTCCGTCTACTACGGGGACGCCGGAGTTCGGGGAGGAGCGGCCAGCTTCAGCGGGCAAAGCTACCTCGCCAAAGTGGCCGACGAGACTGGGGGGCAGGCCTATTTTCAAGGCCTGGGAAACCCGGTTTCGCTCACGCCTTTCCTGGATAAATTCCGGAACTCAATCGCCGAGAGCTTTGTCGCGACCTTCCCCGCTACAGCAAAGCATAACGATCTGGTCGAGTTGAAGTTCTCCTCATCCCTGAAATCGACCAGGCTGCAGGCTCCCCGCGCCGTGCGCCCGGGAACCCGCATCACCTCAGACTCCGGCCAGCCATCGGCTACCCCAGAGTGATGCCTGCAGCCTTGTAGATTGACTGGATATGCTGCATATCCTTTAGCCCCTCTTCGCCCGGTGTGTCGGGAGTTCGATTCTCCACGATGCACCGGCTGAAGTGGTCCGCCTGCCGGACGAAGTGCATCGGATCGGGCTCCGGGTTCGTCTCGTCGATCTTTATCGGCTGCGCGCCGGGCCCGCTGCGATAATTCGCCTGCAGCCGCTGGCCGTCGTAATGAAAGGGCGCGACTTCGAGCCACCCCTTCGATCCGAAGACTTTGTAATAGCCCTGCATTCCCGCGCCGTAGGAGGTAGTGCAGCTTGCCACCGCGCCTGAAGGAAACTTCATCGTCCAGGCCAGGTTTTCCTCGACCCCCTGGAAGCGGCCGTCCTGATCGGGAGTCGTCGCGACCGCGGTGAAAGCCTCCGGTTCTTCGCCGGTAATGTAGCGTGATGCGTTCAGCGAATAAATTCCCACGTCCATCAGCGGTCCGCCCCCTGCCAGGGTGCGGGTCGAACGCCATTCACCCTTTGCGATATTGAATCCGTTCGCGCTCTCGAAGCCCTCGACCTTTCCGATCGCGCCATCGCGAACCAGCTTGATCGCCTTCAGATTGATCGGCTCGAAATGCAGCCGGTAAGCGATCATCAGCTTCACGTTCGCAGCCTTGCAGGCGGATATCATCGATTCGGCCTCAGGCACCGAGACGCACATCGGCTTCTCGCACAGCACATGCTTGCCCGCCTTGGCAGAGCGGATGGTGTACTCGGCGTGCATGCTGTTGGGGAGGCAGATGACGACCGCGTCGATTGCCTTATTGTCGCGGATGCGATCCATATCCTCATAGCTGTAGATCGACTCCTTCGGCACGCCGTACTGCGAGGCTATCTTTTCTGCCTTGTCACGATGGCCGCTGACGAGCGCGGTAATAGTCCCCGAAGAACCCTGGGCGATACCCCGCATATGATGATCCGCAATGCGGCCGAGCCCGATGACACAGTATCCGACCTTACGCGGGGAAGTCTGTCCAACCAAAGGAACTGCTCGCGCTGCCAACCCAAAGGCTCCAAGCCGCGAAAACTCTCTGCGGGTCATCATTCCCATTGCACCTCATGAAAAATGGATAGAACTTCTCCCGATCAGCATAGAGCAGAAGGCTCCAGCCGCGCAGCCGGAGCCTGATTTTTAATTGCAGAATGAATCAGAACAGAATCTTTGCGCCGAACTGGAACTGCCTCGGATTGTTGCCCTGTGTCGTTGCCAGTCCTGCAGAGGCATTGCCGATCGTGCTTCCTGGATTCCCAGGAATGACGACGTTATAGATGTTGAAGGATTCGGCACGAAGCTCCAGATTCAGGTTCTCCCAGATTGGAGTCTCCTTCACCAATGAGAAATCGAGGTTGTTGGTAGGAGGCACGCGGAAAGGCATCTTGCCCATATTTCCGTAAGATCCGACGGGAACTGCAAACGCTGACGGATTGATCATGCAGAATCCGTTGGGTCCGCGTTTGCCCACCGCTGTTGCGCCGCAGCTGCCTGAGAGTGGATTGCCAACGACGTTGGGCCGAGAGTAACCGCTTACCGTTCCATTGTTGCCCGAGATATTCGCCGGATCGCCGCCGACGTTCAGGTTGAAAGGTTGTCCTGAACGAATCTGGAAGAGATAGTTTGCTTTCCAGCCACCCAGCGCGTAAGAAGCGAAGCCTCTCTGCAGCCACCGCTGCCCCTTTCCGAAGGGCAGCGAATAGATCACGCTCCACGACAGGTAATGGCGGAGGTCATAAGACGAGAGACCGTAGGCGTTGCGTGGATCGAAGTAGTTTTGAACCACAGATCCGCCGCCGGTTCCGTTCTCAGCCTCAAACCAGCCGCTGCTGTTGTCCAGCGACTTGGACCAGGTATAGGAGAGGATGCTGTTCAACGAGTTCGAGAACCGCTTCTGCAGGCTCACAAGCAGAGCGTGGTAGTTGGCATAGCCTGTATCGATGGAGTAGTGCCATGTCGGCGCCATCCAGGGCATGTACTTCAATGCATCCACCTGCGCGGTTGTGGTCGTGGCCGAATTGGTGGCACGCTGAGCTGCATTGGCAAAGCCGGTGTAGTTTAGCCGTGTGCTCTTCGAGCCTGCATAGCCCAGTGTGAAGAGTGTTGTGGGCGCGAGCTGCTGCTGTACCTGAAGGTTCCACTCGACCGCGCGCTGATCCTTGTAGTTAGGCTGCGAAGTGTAGCCACCTCCGATGGTGAGCCAGGGGCTGGAAGCTACAACTGGATTCGGGAAGTTGCCCTCAAGGCTGGTAATGAGTGTGACAGGATTCTGTGGACTCCCGGGCCAAAAGCCGCCGGTCTGAATGTTCGTCTGCTGGTTAGAGATCCCAATGGTCCATGGCCACGTCGGGCCTTCGATGTTGTTCTGGACCCACTGACTGCGCGCGGTGATGGTGTCGTAGAAGATACCGGCTCCGCCATTGATCACAGTCTTCTCACCCCAGGCATAGGCGAATCCGAGGCGTGGGCCGATGTTGTCGCTGATGGAGGGGCCGGCGAGCGGGGAGCCATTTCCGAACTTAATATGGTCGTTGAACGGTACTGAATTGATTCCGCCAGGAATGCACGGATTCGCGAAGGTTGACGAACAGGCGGGAACCGAGGAAGCCGAGATGGTGTATGTCTGATTCGGAATATCGAGCACATTGGCCAGCCGCTTATCGAGCATCTGGATGTTTGGAAGATATTCGTAGCGAATTCCAAAGTTGAGAGTGAGGTTGGGCGTGGCCTTCCATGAGTCCTGAAGATAGCCCGACCATAATTGCATGTTGAAATACACTTCGGCGTTGCTGGGCGTCTGGGCAGTAAATGTTGCCGGTGTACCCAGCAGGGCAGACACCAGCGAGTTGCCTGTAGCCAGCTTGGTTGTTGGGTCAGTCTGATTGATGTTGCTGGTGACCGCATCGGTGAAGGCGAACTGCTGGGAGAGATTGCGTTGAAGCCTGTTCTGATAGATGTAGTCGACACCGCCTTTGAAGGTATGGCGTCCATGAATCCAGGAGACGCTGCCACCCCCGTTTACGACGGGATTTCCGCGCTGTGAGTCGCCTGAGCTTCCAATATTGTTTCCGTTGCTTCCACCCGCATTGATATACGGACTCGCCAGGTTTATGTACATGCCGCCGTACTGACTTACATTTTGAAATCCGGCATCGATCGCACCTTGTGCTCCCAGGTCGGAGACCACGGGGTTGAAGACGTAGGGCTTCAGCATCGCACCCCCGCGAACATCCAGCAGGAGGTTTTGCGTGAAGACGTGTGTGAAGCCTCCGCCGAAGTTATAAGCGTGATAATGCGAGATGTTTGAGGAGATGGTTCCGGCGACCGGCTGCGAGTCATCGACCCACATCTGGCTGATGCGGCCAAAGCCGAAGTTCTTGTCGCTCAGGTGAAAATCGATACGGACCTGATAGGAGTTATTATTGTCGATCTGCGGGCGGTTCTCGATGAAGTTGTACCCGGAGGGCTCAGTCCCAGGTGAATTGGGCTGTTGATAGTACGACTGCAGATACTTCAGCATCGTTTGATTCAGCATGGAAGCCGGGACCTTCAGGCAGGGCACGCCGGCGGCCTGAACATTGTTCACGGGTGTAAGTGCATTGCCTGCCGTATCGCACTGGAACTGCTGCACCGTGCATCTGCCACCAGAGCAGGCGGTCGAGTACGGGTTGTAGAACTTGTGCTGATAGTAAGAGAAGGCATTGCTCGAAAAGTCTCCCGCCAACTCCTGTTGACTGGGTACAAGCGTGGTCGTCAGCGTTGGCTTGCTGTATCTCCAGCCCTCATAGGCTCCCTGGAAGAAGATCCGGTCCTTGAAGATGGGCCCCCCCAGCGCTGCGCCAAATTGATTCTGCGTGTAATGACCCGGCTTGGCAGCTGTTGTTGTCGGCGTTCCAATCGCGCAACGGCCAACCGAGCAGAAATCAGTGAAGCTGTTGCGCGCGTCGAACATGTTGTTGCGTACAAATTCCCAGACGGAACCATGAAACTTGTTCGTTCCTGAACGAGAGAGCATGTTGACGATGCCGCCGGTGACGACTCCATACTCCGCGCTGTCGATATGGGACTGCACCTTGAACTCGCTCATCGCATCGATAATGGGCAGAAATCCGTAGATGGCGCCTCGCAGATCTGTATTAACGATTCCATCCATCAGGTAAAGCGTCTCGCGATTCTGCTGACCGAAGAAGGAGACCTTGTAGAACTGAGTGCCGGGAATCGCACTGATGCCTGCATCCGTAGTGCTGATGCCTGAACCCTGAGCAGTCGATACCGGATTGACGCCGGGCGAGAGCACCAGCAGGGAAGTGAAGTTTCTTCCATTCAGCGGGAGCTGCTGAATCTCCTTCGCCTGGATCACCGTTCCAAGCTCTGAGTTGCTCTTCTGTAGCATCACTCCTACCTGGTCCGAAGTGACTTCGATGGTGTCGGTCGCTGCTCCAACACTCATCGTCTCGTTCTCAGTCAGAGTCTGGTTCACTGTAAGGCTGAACGAAGGCACCGTGATGCTTCGAAAACCCTGCTTCTCAAATCTCAGGGCATAAGGGCCTGGATTAATGTTCAAAAATACGAACGACCCACTGCCGTTGGTCGTTGTGCGATTGGTGATATTCGTGTCCTGATTTGTCAGGGTGACGGCCACGCCCTCAATCACGCGCGCTTCCGGGTCGGTAACCGTGCCGTTGATCACGCCTGTCGTCCGCTGTGCCAGCACCGGCAGCGTCGAAACCAGCAACATGAGGAACACGTGAGAAAGTCTGTTACAGAGAACTCCGTAATAGCGCATATTGCGCCTCCTAAAAATGAAACGTTGGTGTTAGGAGCGAACAGCTCTGCTCTGTTCGAAGTACCTTTTTGGGATCGCGCCGGTGTTTTCACATCCTTCCCGCGGGAACGTTAGGCAAATCCGCGTATGCCTGTCAAGTATGAAAATTATTTTCTGTATATGAATTATTTCTCGACGTGATCCTGGCCCACTTAAAGCCGAAGGCCTCCGGAGTTACCGGAGGCCTTCGTGTTGTTTTCTTTGAAACGGATTAGTACATGCCGTCCATGCCGCCGCCGTGGTTGTGTCCGCCAGCCGGAGCTTCCTTCTTCTCCGGGATCTCGGAGATCATGGCTTCGGTGGTGAGCATCAGGCCAGCGATCGAGGCAGCGTTCTGCAGCGCAGTGCGCGTTACCTTGGTCGGGTCGATGACGCCGGCCTTCACCAGGTCCTCGTAGACGCCGGTTCCGGCGTTGTAGCCGAAGTTGGGCTCCTTCGATTCGTGGATCTTGCCGATGACCACAGCGCCCTCTTCGCCTGCGTTCGAGACGATCATGCGCAACGGCTCCTCGAGCGCGCGACGGATGATCGAAGCACCGATCTTCTCGTCACCCTCGAGCGACTTGATGACCTCGTCGACTGCGGAGGAAGCGCGAACCAGCGCTACGCCGCCGCCGGGGACAATGCCTTCTTCGACAGCAGCGCGGGTTGCGTGCATCGCATCCTCAACACGAGCCTTCTTCTCCTTCATCTCGGTCTCGGTAGCAGCTCCGACCTTGATGACGGCGACGCCGCCAACCAGCTTGGCAAGGCGCTCCTGCAGCTTCTCGCGATCGTAGTCGGAGGTGGTCTTGTCGATCTGAGCGCGAATCTCCTTCACGCGACCCTCGATCTCGGAGCCCTTACCACCGCCATCTACGAGGGTGGTGTTGTCCTTGTCGATGGTGACGCGCTTCGCAGTGCCTAGGTCTTCGATCTTGACGCCCTCGAGCTTGATGCCGAGGTCTTCGGTGATCGCCTTGCCGCCGGTGAGGATTGCGATGTCTTGCAGCATCGCCTTGCGGCGGTCGCCGAAGCCGGGAGCCTTGACGGCAGCGACGTTCAGCGTGCCACGCAGCTTGTTGACGACCAGGGTCGCCAGAGCCTCGCCGTCCACGTCCTCAGCGATGATGATGAGGGGCTTGGCGGTGCGGGCGATCTGCTCGAGCAGGGGGAGCAGGTCCTTCATCGACGAGATCTTCTTTTCGTAGATGAGGATATAGGGGTTCTCGAGAGCAACTTCCATGCGCTCCGCATCGGTCACGAAGTAGGGCGACAGGTAGCCACGGTCGAACTGCATGCCCTCGACCACGTCCAGCTGGGTCTCCATCGTGCGCGACTCTTCGACGGTGATGACGCCGTCCTTGCCGACCTTCTTCATCGCTTCCGCGATGATGGTGCCGATCTGCGCGTCGCTGTTGGCCGAGATGGTTCCGACCTGAGCGATCATGTCGCCCGAGACAGGCTTGGAGAGCTTCGAGAGCGATCCGCCGATGACGGCGCCGTTCTCATCGCGCTTCCCGATGATGGCCTCGACAGCCTTATCGATGCCACGCTTCAGCGCCATCGGGTTTGCACCGGCGGCGACAGTCTTGACGCCCTCGCGGTAGATGGCCTGGGCTAGAACGGTTGCGGTGGTGGTTCCGTCACCGGCGACGTCGGAGGTCTTCGAAGCAACCTCGCGGACCATCTGCGCGCCCATGTTCTCAAGCGCGTTGCCGAGCTCAATCTCTTTGGCGACAGTGACGCCGTCCTTGGTGATGGTGGGCGAACCGAACTTCTTCTCGATAACGACGTTGCGGCCCTTGGGACCGAGCGTTACCTTGACTGCATCCGCGAGCGTGTTGACGCCACGCAGGATCGCCTGACGCGAATCTTCTCCATGCAGAATCTGCTTTGCCATTTCTTTTCTCCTCGCGCCGCACTCAAGCGGCAGCGTTGAATTTTGACCTCAGGGGCTAAAGCCCCGTTGGGGAATCTGCTGACTCACACGGCTGAAACCGTGTGCTTAATACCGAAGCTCAGCTTCACTTCATTGAGGTGATCCCTCAGTCCAGACGATGAACGCGGCGAAGCCGCCGTTCGCCGTCCGCGAAGGACTACTTGAGGATGCCGAGGACTTCTTCTTCGCGCATGATCAGCAGCTCTTCGCCGTCGAGCTTGATCTCGGTGCCGGAATACTTGCCGAAGAGGATCTGATCGCCAGCCTTGACGTCGAGCGGGAAGACCTTGCCTTCGTCGTTCGACTTGCCTTTGCCGACCGAGATTACCTCGCCCTGCTGCGGCTTTTCCTTGGCGCTATCGGGAATGATGATGCCACCACGAACGGTTTCGTTCTCTTCCACGCGGCGGACCAGAATGCGATCGTGCAGCGGTGTAAATGTCTTCGCCATTGCTAACGTCTCCTTGTTGCATTTTGTATTCCGGCAGAGAACCTCTGTCCGGGTTGAAACGCGCACCGAGATCTTCGAGGCCAATTCCGCCCCTGGTCCGATGCAAGCTTTTGGAATTGCTAAACGGCGCCTCCCCAAAGCGATTCAGGAGGGGCCTTGCAGTCGGTTAGCACTCAATGCTTCCGATTGCTAACGATAGGGCAGGGCTCTGCCGGATGTCAACCCAGGGAAGATGAAATCTGAGTGAAAGGCACGCAAGCGCAAATTCAGCTTCCGCCAATTCAGCGGCAGCTGAGGACTTTCAGGGGTAGGTTGATCCTGCTCCGCGGCACCCGGCAGATCGGAGAATTCATCGCGGATTCTGACCCAGTGCCCATCTCCACTTCGAAGGCGTAAAATATCTGGCATGGTGTCGTCGCGTCATAATCTTCTGTTCCGTACTGTTCTTCTCTGTGCCATGGCCGTGCTTACTGCTTCCAGTCTGCTTGCGCAGGATTCTCCCGTAAAACGCGGTCGCAAGTACAAGCCGCCGCCTGAGACCTCGAAAATCAGCGTACAGGTCACAAAAAAATTCAACGGTAAACCCATCATGAATGCCGCAGTCATCTTCAATCCTTACAAGGATGGCAAGGATATCGGCAATCTCGAGGTAAAGACCGACCCTGAGGGCAAGGCCACGATCGACATCATCCCTACCGGATCCCTGGTGCGTGTTCAGGTCATTGCGAATGGCTACGCAACCTTCGCCGAGGAGTATCAGGTCGACGAGCCAAGCAAGGACATTGCTATCGAGATGCTGCGGCCGCGTGAACAGGTCTCCTCTTACAAGGACAATAAAGGGGATGCCTCCAGCAGAAAATGGGGCGTGCAGGAGCCCATCCGGCCGAAGCCTGCCGAGCAGAAGCCCGATTCGAAGTCCGCGCCCCAGGCCTCACAGCCTCCGGCAGAAATCGAGTCGACTACGCCTTCGTCGACCCCGCCTTCGCAGTCGGCACCGCAGCAGTAACCTGATGATGAAGCCTCTCGCAGGAAAGACTGCGCTTGTTACCGGTGCTGCGAAGCGTATCGGTCGCGGGATTGCCCTTGCTCTGGCTGAGCAGGGCGCAGACGTTGCGATTACCTATCTGGATTCGTACGCAGAGGCTGAGCAGACGGTGCGGGATCTGGCCGCCCAGGACGTCGATGCCCTTGCTGTCCGATGCGACCTTCGTAACTCCGACGACATCGACAATGCAATCGCCGAGGCTGTCGATCAGTTTGGGCGGCTCGACCTTGTCGTGAACAATGCAGGGATGTTCGAGTCGGTTGCGTTGGAAGAAATTTCTTTGGAACAGTGGGACAGAATGTTCGCCACCAACACGCGAGCACCGTTTTTAGTCGCGCGGGCCGCGCTTCCTCATCTCCGCGCCGTGCAGGGAAGGATTGTGAACATCGGCTCCCTGGGAGGGCAACATCCCTGGGCGACGCATGGGCACTATTGCACCTCGAAGGCAGCGCTGCACATGCTGTCGAAGACGATGGCGAAGGCGTGGGCTCCGGAGGTCAGCGTGAACTGCGTGGCGCCGGGAATGATTGTTCAGGGAGAGATCGAAGAGGCTTATGAGCGCTTCGCCCAGAAGACGCCTATGCTGCGGAACGGATCGGCTGCGGATGTCGCGGCTGCGGTCGTGTTCTTTGCAACAGCGCCGACGTTTATTACAGGGCAGCTCCTGACGGTCGACGGCGGGCTGGGATTGAGCTAGAACAGTTTTCCTGAAAATGCAGGGTGAGGCAAAAATGTTCGCGTCGTTTTCTATCCACGAAAACGAATTGTTTCTCTACTTCCGTTACAAAGCGGCAGGAAAACTGCTCTAACGGAGTTGTTCGGGTTCGATCTCCATGCCGAAGCGCGATAGCTCGCGCTTCTGCAGGTGATAGTCGACGAAGAAGCCGATGCCGATGGCAAGGGGGATGAAGCCGGCGGCGGCTCCGGCGAGGACGTCGCGTTCGCGCACAATATAGCAGAGGCTAACGAAAAAGAGCATCAGTCCAATGCCGGAAGAGACAAGCACGATGCCGGCGCGCCGGGCGTTGCTCAGGCTACGGAGGGGGTCCTTTGGCGCACGGTCAACATCGTTGGCTTTGCCAAGAATCTTTTCAATCTCTTCGCTGGACATCCCGCGGGCTAGCATGGCCATGCGCTGATCGGCGCGGATTCGCTTATTGTGGATATCGGACCAGATGCCGCCGGCGATGGCGACGATGGCAACGGCAAAGGCTCCGATGGGAACGATAAAAGGGCTATTGAAAGCTTCCATGAGGTTCTTCCTTTCTGCCAGCGTTAGACAAAGGAGCGATGATTAAGTTTCATTCTTCGTATTGAAACTTTCGCAGAGCACCGAGGTCTAACGTTGCCGGTGAGTGCCGATCTCAGCTTCGAGCAGGTGGTGCGAGAGCATCAGGCGATGGTCTTCCGCACGCTGTACCGACTGACGGGGAGCCGGGAGCACCTGGAGGATTTGGCTCAGGATGTCTTTCTTCGGCTTTACCGGGCTCTGCCGAGCTTCCGGGGTGAGTCGCTGGTCTCGACTTACATCTATCGCATTGCCGTGAATGTGGCACAGAATGAGTGGAAGCGCAGACGCCGCACGGACCGTCCGCTGATCTCGATCTCCGAGGAGCTGAGTGGATGGGAAGATCGGCTGGAGCATCCGGAGCGCAACGCCGAGCAACAGATGGAGGAGCGGGAGTTCCGTCTCCGTGTCGAGGAGCAACTGCAGGAGTTGAGCAACGTCGAGCGAACCGTGCTTGTGCTCTACCATCAGGAGGAGCGAAGCTATGAGCAGATTGCGGTGGCGTTGGGAATGCCGATCGGAACCATCAGGACACATCTGCATCGCGGGAGGAAGAAGCTTCGCGAGCGTTTGCAGCAGCAGACCGCAGGGGAGAGGGGAACGGCATGTCCGGTGACGAGATGAAGCTTGAAGCATTCGCGCAGGAGGCGCGTGAGCTCGACGAGCGCATCCTGCGAGAGCTGGAACGCAGTCCAGAGATCTCCGCGACGATTCCGCAGGATTTTGCCGCTCGGGTGGCGGCGAAGGTTCCGGTTCGGCAGCCAGTGGCGGTAAGGACGAGTCACTATGGCCGCCTGTTGATGGCAGCGAGTTTGGTGGTTCTGTTTGTCGCTCTGGTCGTATTGGCGGCGCGCGGCTTTGGGGGCTCTCCTCTCGGGCAGGCGATCGAATGGACTCTCTGCATCCAGTTTCTTGCCATTGCGGTGTGGATGGGGACGCAAAGCAGGCAGTCGAACTAGCTGCTCTCCTTTTTGCTCCGAATCACCATATCGAGGAAGAGCTGATGGACGCGGGTGTCGTGGCCGAGCTCCGGGTGGAAGGTGGCGGCTAGCAGGTGGCCTTCGCGAACCAGGACCGGATGATCGTCGCGACGAGCCAGCGTTTCGACCCCTTCGCCGGTGCGGATAATGCGCGGGGCGCGGATGAAGACCATCTCGAGGGGCTCGCCGGGTAGTTTGGATTCGGCGTGAAGAATCGACGAGTCGATCTGGCGTCCATAGGCGTTGCGCTCCACCGTGACGTCGAGAGCTCCCAGTGACTTCTGGGCGGGATGCGTGACGTCCTTTGCCAGAAGAATGACTCCCGCGCAGGTACCGAAGGTGGGAGTGGTGTGGACGAAGTCCCTCAGTACGTCGAAGAAGCCGCGCTGCTCGAGGAACTTGAGCATCGTGGTGGATTCGCCGCCGGGCATGATGAGGCCGTCGATTCCGTTGAGATCCGAGGGCAGGCGGACGAGCTTTGGGGTCGCGCCCAGGTGACGGAGAGTCTGAGCATGCGCCTCGTAGGCTCCCTGGAGCGCCAGAACGCCGATGGTCAGGGCCTTTGGATCGATGCCTGTCTTTCTGCTGCTTTCCGTCACGCTCCCCCCATACTTATTTGTGCAAAATATTCAAAATAATAGACTTAGCTTGGTACTTGCCGATTGATCTCCATCGTTGCCGACTGCGTCGGGCTGAACTTTCAGCTGGTTTCTTTGGAGGTCTTGTTTAAAGTATAGAGAATTTGCCGCATGGAATCGGCAGCTAAAAGGGATTCTTTTGCTTAGAGTTAGACGAATGTTAGCTTGACAGAGATTTTGGTCGGTCTTCGCGACCTTATGAGGCGTGGCATAGAGGAGGTCGGTGGACGATATGAGTGGGATGGCGGTTTATCCGAGTCTTGAGAATCGAGTGGTGGTGGTTACGGGCGGTGCAAGCGGCATTGGTGAGGCGATCGTTGAGGGATTTGCGGGGCAGGGAGCCCAGGTTGTATTTCTCGATGTTCAGGATGAGACGGCGAAGAAGCTGATCGGGAATATCGAAGGGAAAGGCCTGAGAGCCCCGGTCTACTACCGTTGCGACCTGACAAAGATCGAAGAGTTGCGGGAAGTGGCATCGTCCATTGTGGACCAGTTCGGGACGGTCGATGTGTTGGTGAATAATGCCGGAAACGACGCGCGCCACAGTATCGATGAGGTCACATCCGAGAGCTGGGACGCTACGATTGCCGTCAACCTGAAGCATCAGTTCTTTATGACGCAGGCGTTCGTACCGGCGATGCGGAAGGCGAGGCGGGGGGCGATCATCAACATGGGATCGATCAGCTGGGTGATCCCATCGACGAATGTGCCGGTGTATGTGACGGCGAAGGCCGCAATTGTGGGAATGACGCGGACGCTGGCCCATGAGCTGGGCGCAGACAATATTCGTGTGAACTGCGTGATGCCGGGGGCGATCGTCACAGAGCGGCAGAAGCGGCTGTGGCTTACGGAGGAGTACAAGGTGGAGATCCTGAAGCGCCAGGCGTTGAAGAGGCTGATCGAGCCGGAGGAGGTGGCGCGGCTCATCTTATTTCTGGCTTCGGACGACAGCTCGGCGATTACGAATCAGAGCTACGTGATCGATGGGGGATGGGTGTGAGCAATTTTTGAGAGAGAGTTCGTGGAGAGGGGTTCGAGCTTCGCTCGAATGTTCCCACCCACGTCGCGATGAGACTGCGTCTTGAATGGGCCACCCGGCAGGTCACTTCCCATATGCCGACTTCCCATTATTAATATTAATCCGGCCTTGATGAGCGCATTGGCGATTTCGCATAAAACGAGAACTTTATTGCTTTGAGGCGCGGGATCGGCCGGATCGCTTAGGAATTGCGCTCTTTGGCAATCGCGGAACAGCCTGAACGCCCGCCCAAAGCGTTGCGATCGTTTGTTCGACCACGAGGGTCTGGTCAGGCAAGTCAGGCACAACCCCCTGGATGACCATGAGCGTGGCGAGACCGAAGATCGTGTACCACCAGGTGTGGGCTACCACGATGTCATTTCTGCTTGGCAAGCCTTCATCCTTGGCAACATCGAAAAAGAGCTGCACGAAACGTTGGAACAACGGCCTGCCAATGTCGTCGATATATTGTCCGGCGCGGATGCCATTGCGGTTCTCCGGTCCGAAGAAGACGTTCCGAAACTGCTGTGGATGAGCAGTGCAGAACTGAATCAAGCCGCGTGAAGTCGCAAAGAGGCGCTCTTTCGGGGCAGAATGTTTAGCGGCAATCGCGTCGAAGTCTTGAATCAGCAGCCCGACCGTCGCGCTGCTCAGCTCGGCAAGAATATGCCATTTGTCGGGAAAATGTTGATAGATCATGGCGTGTGTATAGCCGATCGCTTTAGCGATCTCGCGAAGCGTCACAGCTTCGTAGCCGCGCTCGGCAAACATTTGGCTTGCAGCCGCAAGAATTTCGCCCCGCAACTTCTCTTTGCGCTCTACCCGACGACTTGGTGATGTGGAGGTCACTTCAATAGTTTAGCCTTTTTGACAGCCTTTTGCGACCAATCGTTTATTTATGACCATTAGTTAATAACCAATGATTAATTTGTAACCAACGGTTATTGTGAGCCTCTAATCGTCAGGTCGTTCATTGGATGGACGGCAAAATACGAGGCAAAAGGAGAAAACGAGCATGTATTTAGTCATGGGTATTACGGGTAAAGTTGGCGGCGCCTCGGCACGGCATCTGCTGAAGCAGGGCAAGCAGGTACGAGCACTTGTACGCGATCGCGAGAAAGCAGCGAAATGGGCAGATCAAGGCGTTGAGTTGGTGGATGGAGACTGGAACGATGCGACAGCCATAGCGGCCGCGCTCAAAGGTATTGATGGCGCATTTGTTATGTTGCCGTCTGTATGGGCACCCTCGCCTGATTACAGAGAAGCAAAGGGCGTGACCGCAAACTATGTCGAGGCGTTGACCAAGGTAGTGCCTTCGCGGGTGGTTGCGCTCTCGTCGATGGGCGCGAATAGAACAAGCGGGGTGGGAATGATCACGGCCTTATCACTCTTGGAGCAGGGTCTCCTCAGCCTGCCGTTTCCGGTCGCATTTGTGCGCGCTGGCGGCTTTTTCGAAAATTTTCTCTACGGTTTACAGGCTGCCCAGGGCGGAACACTACCGGTCTTCTACAACCCTACGAGCCGGAAATCGACAATGGTCGCATCAGACGACATCGGCGCAGAAGTGGCAACGCTTCTCACCGGGCCGGCATGGTCAGGGCATCGCGTTATCGAGTTGGGTTCGATGGTAAGCGCGGATGAAGTGGCCGCGCAATTGGGTAAAGTTCTGGCACTCGACGTAAAGGCCTTTGCAGTCCCTCGTGCAGGGTGGGCGGAAACATTCGAACAGTTCGGAGTCCCAAGGGGCCACACTGGACCTGCCGAAGAAATGTTTGATGCCGTGAACGAGGGATGGATGGCTCTCGGAGTTCCGGATACGGAGCACGTAGCGGGTACGACATCCGCACGCGATGTATTTGCGGCTGCACAGAACGCCGTCAAGTCGTAAGTCCGGGGCAGACAGCCTCAGCGCCCGAGGGGCGGGAACAGCCAACCGCGACCACAGCGGCTTCGTGTTCGACCGGCGGTTCCTGCCTTTGCTGCTCAGCCATGGCCGACTATTGCAGAACGATTTAAACCATTCAACTCAACCGGAAAAAGGAGGATCACTTTAAATATGAAAGCTAAACACACAACCGATAAACCCGCGCGGGCAGGTCGAGCAACTCAAATAGCCGCGATGGTAATAACCGGCCTCGTCGCCTTCACCTGGGTTTACTTCGGAAGGTTATATCTAATCCACGATCCCGGCGAATGGCGGATCGCCAATCAGCAGCTCGGATACCCGAGCTATATCATCCCTCTGATTGGCGTGACCCACATCCTTGGCGGTGTGGGCCTTCTGATTCCCAATGTGCCTCGTTTGACTGAGTGGATTTATGCTGCTCTCTCGATCGATCTCTTACTCGCGTTCTATTCACAACTGAATGGCGGTGGCGGTACTTGGGCTAAATTCGATCCGATTCTCGTCATGGCGTTCGTCTTTGCTTCGTATGTCTTAAGGCGTTGCATGCGCGCAAATAGATGGTCGATATGAAGGATAAACTCAAATGGCGAGAACGTACCCAGAAACGCCGTTCTGGGCAGTAGTTGCGATTCGACTCGTGCTGTGCTGCCTGAGGCGCAAACCTTCATTTCGCGGAGCAGTTCTTCTTCCCGGTATCGGCAACGCTCGCGATTACCCATCTTCCGTTCACACGGACCAGGTTGAACAGATCTGTTCCGCAGTGATCGATTTTCCCATCGACGAGAAAATCGAACGGCGCCCACACCACGGCGAGATCGTTATCGATCCGGATCAGTGGATCGTGAATGCGTTCTTCAATCTGGGTCGTACCGGGTTTACCGACGCGGTCCGCGAAGGCTTCCAAGGTCATCTGCGCGGGCTTGCCGTCGCGCATCAGCACCATCGTGCCTCCCGGCAACGTGGGCGCCTTGATCGCCGCGGCATCTCGTTTTGACATGCCGTCAAACATCGCATGGATGGGCGCCAGCACAGCCTGCTCCTCTGCTGATTGCGCCAAGGCGTGGGTTGCGAGGCCCGTTGCCAGAATCGTGCCGAAAAGGAAGACGAGCCGCCTTGCGTGTCTGTTCATGCCCGCCATTCTATCTTGAGATCAATCCCGAGAAACGCCCTTGTCGTCAGTGGGTCATACTCCGCATTGGCTTCGCCGTAGCGGCGGGCAAAAGCGTTGGAGATGACGAGAAGTGGAAAGATGGGTCTAGATCCGGTCTGGCCAGACCGAATCTGCATTCCTAGATCTTGATAAAGATCCGTTTTCTGAATAACACCAGACATGGAATAAAGCAGACCAGAACATAGCTCAGCGAATAGAGGAGTGAGCCGAACGCCGGATCGACGATAGGAGCGAAGATCTTTGTATAAATCAGTTCCTTCGCTGCGCGATCTCCGATGTGGATGACCTCCAGGATGATGGACAGCAATTCTGCAAAGGCGTACGCGAAGATGGCGTTCGATCCGAAGACCTTCCATGGATAGGTCCACGCGCCGTGGTGTTTCCTGATCTCGATCGCGACGTAACAGATAAATAGGATCAGGAGGGTCCATCCAGCTGCGAACACCACGTAGGAGCTTGTCCACAGTCTCTTGTTGATGGGAAATGACATTCCCCACAGACCTCCCAGAACGAGCCCCGTGATTGCTCCCGCCAGCAGACCGCCCGCCTTCTCCTTCATGCTTCTTGCGGTGCGAAGCCAGAGCCCGGTCAACACGCCGAAGAGGCAGGTTGCAATGGCTGGAATTGTGCTGATCAGCCCGAGGGGGTCCCGTGTGTTCTCCAGCAGTCGTCCAGGAAACAATCTTCGATCGACCACGGAAACCCAGTTGATGTCTTTGTCGAGAAATGGAAAATCGCGCCCCGGCACTCCGAATTGAGGAATAGGAACCCAACGCATGAGAATCCAATATCCCAACAGGCATGCGATCGATACACCGATCAGCGTGATGACACGCCGGTTCCAGAGATAAAGTACGGTCGTTATGAGATAGCAGAGGGCGATTCTTTGCAGTACGCCATAGATCCGCAGCGTTGCCGGGGGATAGCTGGGGAATCCATGAATGAGGATTCCCAGGGCGAACAGGATTGCGGCTCGCTGCAACGCATGCCTGAACAGGGAAAGTCGCGGCTCGCCGCGCGCAATTCGCGACGCGGTAGAGAGGACAATCGTAATGCCTACCAGAAAGAGAAATGTGGGGAAGACTAAATCGGTCGGTGTCCACCCATTCCAGTCGGAATGCTTCAAGGGCCAGTAAGCAAGTCGCTCGCTGCCGTTATTGTTGACCAGAATCATGAAGGCAATGGTCATTCCTCGAACGACATCGAGAAAGACAAGACGCTGGGACGTCTTCGCTATAGCCTTTTGCGGATCAATCTGAGATGACGCACTCACAGCCATTCAGAAATTGCTCCTTGGTCTTTTTCAGAAGATCTCTGCGCGTTGAAGGCATTCTATGCTCCCGAGGATTGGGAGAGGTGCTTTTAGTTCATGATAATCACGAGGTCGGAACTACGTGGCTCGTGAGGAAGGGTTTCGGTATACATAGGGCTATGGGAATCGATGGGGGGCGTGTGGCGCGTTCGTTCAGCCGAAGATTTTGTCCAGATTCGTTTCGCAAAAACCGAAGACGTTTGCTACGGCGTGTGGTAATTTGCCCGCATGAACATCCGAAGCACGACTCTCTTTCTCGGTTGTCTCTCCATGGTTGTCTTTCAACCAGGTGCCACCGCTCAGGGCACTGGCGACGCTCGCCTGAGGGCCCAGAACGCTCTTTTCGAGGAGTACTACCAGGACCAACTGAAGGAGTTTCCTGAACGCGCCACTGCCTTCGGGGACTACCGTTATAACGATCGGCTTAATGATTATTCTCTTGCAGGCGTTGCGCGGGAACATGCATCCGATGTCGCGTACCTCGGCCGCCTGAATGCAATTTCAACTGCAGGGTTCTCCGAACAGGATCTGCTCTCGCATGAGCTACTAAAGCGCACTCTGGAACAGCGCTCAGCTAACTACGAGCTAAGAGAGTATGAGATGCCGGTCGACCAGATAAATGGCGTCCATACAAAACTTGCTGATCTCCCGCTCTCTGTCCCCCTCGATTCGGTGAAGCACTATGAGGACTACGTTGCGCGGCTCCATCAGATTCCGCGTGTGCTCGACGAGACCATCGAGGTTCTCCGGACAGGCATGACGGACAATTTAATGCCTGTCCGGTTTTTGTTGGAGAAGGTTCCCGGACAGTGCAACGGAATCATCGAAACGGATCCATTCCTGATTCCCACGAAGAAGTATCCCGCCAGCATCTCTTCGAAGGAACAGAATCGCCTCACTGCTGAAATCACGGAGGCCGTTGAGAAAGATGTTCTCCCGACCTATCGCAGATTCGCATCGTTTATTAGAGCTGACTATGCTCCGCATGGCCGCGCCACTCTGAGCGTTACGTCGCTACCGGATGGCACGCGCCGTTACCAGAACGATATTCAGGCGCAGACTACGACGCATCTCACGCCCGATCAGATTCATGCTCTCGGGTTAAAGGAGGTGGCTCGCCTGACCGCTGAGATGACTGATCTTGCCCATAAGGCAGGCTTTAAGAATCTTGCTGAGTTTCGCGCGTCTATCCAGAGCGATAAGAAGCTGGTGCCCACGTCAGAGCAACAGATTATCGATGATTTTCGCCGCTACATCGCCCAGATGCAACCGCAGCTCCCGCAGCTCTTCACAGTGATTCCTACAAGTCCGGTCACGGTGGAAGGTATTCCGGCCTTTCAGGCTGCGGAGGCTACGCACTACCAGACCGGTACACCGGATGGTAAGCGTCCCGGCCGGGTTGTCGTTGCTGTCGCCGACTTTGCGCACCGGACGCTGCTCTTAGATGAAGCTGTCGCCTATCACGAGGGAATTCCGGGACATCATATGCAGCGTTCGGTGCAGCAGCAACTGAAGGGCTTGCCAAAGTTCCGTCTCCACACCAATGCGCCTGCCTATACGGAAGGCTGGGCGCTGTATGCGGAAGAGCTTGGCAAGGAGGTGGGCTTTTACCAGGACCCGGTTAGCGATTATGGCCGGCTGAACTCTGAGCTCTTTCGGGCCGTTCGCCTGGTTGTCGATACGGGCATCCATGCGAAGGGTTGGTTGCGTGATCAGGTGGTCCAGTACATGCGCGAAAACGATGTTAACGAACCGCTGATTCAATCGGAGACCGACCGATACATCGCGTGGCCCGGGCAGGCCTGCGCTTATAAGCTTGGCCAGCTCAAGATCATTGAACTTCGCGAGAGGGCGAAGAAGCAGCTCGGTGCGAAGTTCGACATCCGCACCTTCCATGACGAGATACTGAGTGGAGGCGCATTGCCGCTCGACATGCTCGATGAGCGGACGGAAAGCTGGATCAAAGTCCAGAACGCATCGCTGGCTACGGGAGCGAAAAACTAGGCGGGTAAAAAGAAAATGCGTGGGAGACAATCCCACGCATTTCTGAAGGTGCCGGTGATTTACCAGCCGCGGGTCTGGAGGAGCTCGTGCTCTTCGAGGGCGGCGGCGGCGAGGCCCTTCATGGTTCCTGTGACCAGCTCAGAGGCTTCGGCTACGATCTTGGGATCGTTGTAGTGGGTGGTGGCGATCACGATGGCCTTGGCGCGGGAGACGGCTTCGGCGCGCTCCTTGGGGTCGTTCTCGACGTCGAGCGGGGTGGCGCGTTCCTTCATGAAGATTCCGGAGCCGACGAAGACAGCCTCGGCACCGAGCTGCATCATGAGGGCGGCGTCGGCGGGGGTGGCGATTCCGCCGGCAGAGAAGTTGGGGACGGGAAGCTTTCCGGCAGCGGCGACCATCTTGATGATCTCGTAGGGGGCCTGGTGGACCTTGGCGGCGTTGTAGAGCTCGGAATCGTCGAGGACGGTAAGGGCGCGCATCTCGCGGACGATCTGGCGCATGTGCTGGACGGCGTGGACGACATCGCCGGTTCCAGCCTCGCCCTTGGTGCGGATCATGGCTGCGCCTTCAGCGATGCGGCGACAGGCCTCGCCCAGGTTGCGGGCTCCGCAGACGAAGGGGGTGGTGAAGGCGTGCTTGTCGATGTGGAAGGTCTCGTCGGCGGGGGTGAGGACCTCGGACTCGTCGATGAAGTCGACGCCGAGCTCCTGGAGGACTTGGGCCTCGGCGAAGTGGCCGATGCGGGCCTTGGCCATGACGGGAACGGAGACGTTGGCGATGATCTCTTTGATGAGCTTGGGGTTAGCCATGCGGGCGACGCCGCCTTCGGCCCGGATCATGGCGGGGACGCGCTCGAGCGCCATGACGGAGGTGGCGCCGGCCTCTTCGGCGATGCGGGCCTGCTCGACGTTCATGACGTCCATGATGACGCCACCTTTCAGCATCTCAGCGAGGCCGGTCTTGAGGCGGAGAGAGGAAGATCCGAGATTGCCGTTGGTGGTGTGGGTTGCCATGACGATTCTCCTTGGGAGCCGCGGTTCCGGTCTTGAGGTTTTGGTAGGTTGCCGCGAGAGGTTTAAGTTTAGCAGTTTGTTTCACCTGGATGAAGAGCGGAGTTGAGGTTAATCAAAGGAATCCCGGGGAGCGAGGATTTTTGGAATTTTCAAACAGCATTCACGCGGTTGGCAGGGGGGAAGCCTCAAGCTGCGAGAGGGAACGGTGTAAAGGGTTTCGGAGGTAGGATGAGCGCTGAGCTGACGATCGTGATTCCGGCAAAGAATGAAGCGAAGATGCTGCCAAAGTTGCTGGGTTCGCTGGCAAGGCAGGATTATGAGGGGATTGCGGAGACCCGGGTGATCGTCGCGGATGCGGGTTCAACGGACGGCACGGTAGAGGTGGCGCTCAGCTTTCGGGACCGGCTTGCGGTTGAGGTGATCGAGGGAGGATTGCCTTCGGTGGGCCGGAATGCCGGAGCGAGGCTGGCGACGACTCCTTATCTGCTGTTCCTGGATGCGGACGTGGAGTTGTCGGAGTCGACGTTGCTGCGGCGGGCTCTATGGAGAATGCGGAAGAGAAGGCTGCACCTGGTGACGACGAACATCGCGTGCCGCCATGGGAGCTTCTTCGACGATGTTCTCTACATGGGAAACAACTTCATGCAGCGAATAGGAGCGGTGCTAAAGCCGTTCGCGACGGGCATGTTCATGCTGTTCGATCGCGAGGCGTTCTGGGCGTTGGGTGGGTTCAACGAAAAGGCGCTTTTTGCCGAGGATTACCTGCTGTCGAAAGGCGTCGCCAGGACGCGCTTCCGGATTGTGCGCGGGAAGATCTGGACGACCAATCGCAGGTTCCGGAAGGTGGGGCATGGAAGGATGGTCTGGATGTTCTTCAAGACCATGATGCACAGCTGGAACGACAAGTACTTTCTGCGTGACCAGGGGTATTGGGAGGAGTCGGAGGTTTAGTCCTCAGGCCCGGTGAGACCGATGCGGGCCAGGATGGCCTTATCGATCTCGATGAAGACTCCGCTGCCTCTGGCGAGAACGATGCCTTCCGGAGAGAGAATTTCTGCCTGATGGAAGAGCTTGCGCCCTTCTCGGCGGAGATGGCGGCTGGTCAGGATGAGCGGCCGGAAGAGAGGGACCGGCTTGAGGTAGTCGACCTCCATGTGGCGAGTGACTGCGAGGACATCGAGAGGGCGATTGAGCTTGCTCATCGCCTCGTCGAGCAGAGTTGCCACGATACCGCCGTGGACGTAGCCGGGTGGACCTTCGTGAAGCCGATCCAATTGAAAGTGCGTAGTGGCCACAGGGTGGCCGGGATCTTGTGTGTTTGTGGTGAAGGTGAGATGAAGCCCTTGTGGATTCTCAGGTCCGCACCCGAAGCAGTGATTGGCTCGCTCATCGATGGTGGGGGTGCCATCCATCGAGATGGGGGAGTGGCGGGTTGCGTCCGGCGGATTCATTGCTGAATGAAACGTAGCACAATGGCTGCCTGTTGCGGTGTGCATCCGGGTGTTCAATCTGAGAGGATGGCAGCGAATCATTGGAGGGTTGAAAAGTGTATCGCTGGAAGACAGGGTTGCTGGGAATGATGTTGGCCTGGGGAGTGGCTGCGTGGGCTCAGATCGCCAACGACTCGAGGGTAGTGCTGGTGATGACCGATGGAATGCGCTGGCAGGAGATCTTTCGCGGAGCCGATGAGAGTCTTTTGACCAAGGAGCGCTACTACGACGGACGCAGTGTGGATGCATTACGCCAGAAGTATCTTGCGGGGACAGCCGAAGAGCGACGCCGCAGGCTGATGCCGTTTTTGTGGGGTACGTTTATTCCGCAGGGGCAGATCTATGGGGATCGCGATGCAGGCTCCGACGCCTATGTAATCAATGGATTCAACTTCTCCTATCCGGGGTATAGCGAGACGCTGACGGGGCATGGCGACCCGAGAATCGATTCCAATGATGACAAGCCCAATCCGAACGTAACCGTGCTGGAGTGGCTGAACCGCCAGCCAGAGTTGAAGGGGAAGGTGGCGGCATTCGGAGCGTGGGAGACGATCTCGAATATTGTGAATTCTGAGCGCTGCGGCTGCACGGTGAACGTGGGATACAGGCCGATGGAGATTCGTCCAATGACGGTGAGGATGGATCTTCTGAATGAGGTGAAGGCCAACTCACCGCGGTTCTGGGACGATGAGTCTTTCGATGCGCCTACGTTTTATACCGCAATGGAGTACATCCGGGAGAAGAAGCCGCGTGTGGTGTTTTTATCGCTGGGAGAGACGGACGACTGGGCGCATGCGGGGAACTATGGGGAGTATCTGGAGTCGGCGCACCGGGTGGATGGATATATGAAGCAGTTGTGGGAGACTCTGCAGTCGATGCCGGAGTACAAGGGCAAGACGACGATGATCTTCCTGGTGGATCATGGCAGGGGATCGGCTCCCGAGGAGTGGAAGTCTCACGGGCAGAAGATTCCGGAGTCGAAGTATATCTTCATGGGGTTTATGGGGAGCGGAGTTCCCGCGCGGGGTCTGCGGACCAACGTGCCTGCGGTGACGCAGAGCCAGGTAGCGGCTACGCTGGCGAAGTACCTAGGGCTGGAATGGAATGAGGAAGAGAAGAAGGCGGGAAAACCCGTGGTGGATGCTGTGAAGTAATCAGATGACCAAAATTTTCAACGAACCATCGATTGGAGGCTTGTGCCGAATTTTCTTGAACAACTTGTTGCCGAATGGTTTGAATATCGAGGGTATTTTGTGCGCCGAAACGTATGTGTTGGAAAGCGCGTAAAGGGCGGTCATGATGGAGAGTTAGATGTTGTTGCTTTTCATCCCGGGGAAAATAAGCTCGTTCACATAGAGCCCTCGATGGACAGCGATCGTTGGGATGAGCGCGAGAAGCGCTTCAAACGCAAGTTCGATACAGGGCGCCGGCACATACCCGAACTGTTTAGACATTTCGGTTCGCTACCCGAGATAGAATCTATCGCGCTCCTCGTCTACGCTTCGTCGAAGACGCGTTCCCACGTTGGTGGTGCACGCATTCTCATGATCCATGACCTGATGAAGGAGATACGAGAATATCTTCATTTTAGAAGGATCGAGAGGGAAGCTGTGCCTGAACAATTTGTGATTCTACGGTCGCTGCAATTCGCATCCCAGTATTGGGATTGAAGGCTGGCCTATTCAGTACAAATATCTATGATGCTGGGCCCAAATTTTTCGATCTTCTCAAGGCTGATTCCGTCGATCATCTTAAGTTCGGAGAGGGTGCGGGGGCGTTGGATCGCGATGTTGCGGAGGGTGGAGGTCCCGAGAACAAAGAATTGCGGAAGGCCGAGACGTTCTGCTTCAGAGGTGCGCCAGTCGCGGAGGCGTTGATCGAGAAGCTGCTGGGCGGCGGTGAGTGGGTTTTCTTCTGGTTTCGGAGCGGAATGGGGCGCGGCGCGGAGCTGCTCTGGTGCGGGATGATGTTGTCGAGATACAGGGATCTCTCCGCTCCGGCGAGCGATAAGGCCGCTCGCCTCCGGTCGAGATGACGTTTGTGAAGGTGGTCGAGATGGGGATTTTGAAGACGGTCTAGGTGAGGTTTGTGAAGGTGGCTGTGACGCCACAGCAGAAACTTCGCCGCGGCAGATAGCGATTACGGCAGCGCCGTAGCGGTCTGCTTTGTCTGGACCTATGCCGGAGATTTGCTGCAGCTCGGCCAGGGTGGCGGGGTGGGCCTGGGCGATGTTTTTGAGGACTGCATCGCCGAAGACGATGAAGGCGGGCTTGCCGGTTTTGGCGGCTTCGGCTTTGCGCCATGCGCGGAGGTGTTTTTCGAGCTCTTGTTGTTCGGGTGTCATCGCGGGAGACGCGGATCTCTCCGCTCCGGCCCTTCGGGCCTCGGGTCGAGATGACGCGGCTGAAGAATCAAGGCTGCGACCTGCGCCACTGGTTTGTTTGCGGCGTTTTGCCTTTGAGGATGAGGATGCCGTCTGCTCTTCGTCGGGCAAAAAGATGCCGAGATCATCGCTCTCGTCGCGGGTGCGGCCCTCGTGGGTGAGGGAGGCGCGCTTGAAGTTGATGACGTTGCCTTCAGCGTTGGTGAAGGTGTCGGTGGTCAGGGTAATGATGCCGGCGCGGGTGAGCGCGTTGAGGTAGACATCGAACTGCTTGCGGTCGATTCCGAGAGCGAGATCGGTGTGGAGCTTCCCGGTGGCACGCGGCGGAGCACCGTCGAGTGCGCGGAGGATGGAGCGGAGCTGGCGATCCTCCTGCTGGGTGGGCTGGCGGAAGCTCTGCGCCTGGGCGCGTTCGGGGGAACAGAAGTCGCAGTGGCCACAGGGGCGCAGGCCGTCGGCGGTGTCGCCGAAGTGCTGGATGAGTGCGGTCATGCGGCACTGCGGTGTTTCGGCGAAGCGGGCCATGCGGTCGATCTGGGCTCGGCGAAAGGCGAGCTGCCGGTCGTAGCCGGTTTGCCAGTTCTTGTTTTCAGTGGCTCGAAGGTTGCCGGCGATGTCGAAGGCGGCAGCGTTCTGAGCGGCGAGTTTTTCCGCGGTGCGGTCGAAGGTCTCGACGTCCATATGGAGGCGTTTGCGGAGAGCGTCGGGCTCCTGAAATTCCGGAGTGAGGATTCGGGCGAGGCGGGAGAGCTCGGTGGGAGCAGGGTAGTCGCGCTCGAGGAAGAACTCGTGCATCTTGCGATCTGCGAAGGAGTGAAGAAGTACGGTGCGCGAGGTATTGCCATCTCGTCCGGCGCGTCCGATCTCCTGGTAGTAGGCCTCGACCGAACCGGGAAGAGCGGTGTGAATGACGGTGCGGACGTTGGCCTTGTCGATGCCCATGCCGAAGGCGATGGTGGCGACAACCACTTCGAGCTTTCCGGAGAGGAAGTGGCGCTGGACGCGCTCGCGCGTGGCTGGATCGAGACCGGCGTGATAGGCCGCGGCGCTGCCGCCCAGCTGCGAGGCTAATTCTTCGGCAGCCTTGCGGGATGGCGCGTAGACGATGGCGGGGCGATTTTCAGCAGACTTGAGCAGATTGGTGGCGAACTGGTTGCGGCGCGGCTTTGAAAGCTCGACGACCTCTATGGCGAGGTTGTGACGACGGAAGCCGTGGATGAAGAGCGCGGGATCATGCAGGCGAAGCTGGGTGGCGATGTCGTGCTGCACGGTGGGCGTGGCGGTGGCGGTGAGCGCAATGACTGGCGCGGGACGCAGGGAGGGAAGATAGTCGCCGAGGGTGCGGTAGTCGGGGCGAAAATCGTGGCCCCATTGCGAGATGCAGTGGGCCTCGTCGATGGCGATCAGAGCGGGCTTGCGTTTGGCCAGCATCTCGGGAAAGCCGGGGACGCGCATGCGTTCAGGAGCGATGAAAAGGAATTGTAGGGTGCCGTCGAGATAGTCGCGGCAGGCCTGTCTAGAGTCTTCGCGGGAGAGTCCGGAGTGGATGCGGGCGACGCGGAGATCGAGCGCGGAGAGCTTGGCGGCCTGATCGTCCATGAGGGCGATGAGCGGAGAGATGACGAGGGCGGTGCCTCCGCGAGCGAGCGCGGGAAGCTGGTAGCAGAGAGATTTTCCCGCTCCGGTGGGCATGACGAGCAGAACGTCGCGGCCATCGGTGGCGGCGCGGCAGACGGCCTCCTGGTTGGCGCGAAAGCCGGAGAAGCCGAAGGTCCTGTGGAGGAGATCGGAGAGGGAAGAGGAGTCCATAGGCCTTGGGTCATCTTCGCATATTGTTTGCCTGCTGCGGTGATGTGGAAGAGGACGAAGAATATGGGGAGCTACGGGGTCGGGCCTGCAGTATCGCTATACTTCAGGCCATGAACATGGAGCGGCGACAGAGCTTCCTGAGAGTGACAGCTGCGATTGCGGTTGTCATTGGATTGCTGTTGTTGCTTGTGCACGCCGGAGCTCCGTCCGGCGATGTAGTCGCTCTCGTCGTGCTTGTTCCTGACGTTTTGTTTGGAGTGGTCGAGGTGCCGCATTCTCTCTGGACTATCTCAGAGTCGGTTGCGGAGTTGCTGCCACAAGCTCCCGTCTTTGACTGGTTGTTACAGCGTCCTCCTCCTTCAATCGCATAAATCCTGAATCGATCTTGTGCGGTGCGCGCCAGTTGCTCTGGCAGACGCCGTGATTTTCGTTGTGCGGATTTTTGCGCAAGGGGGAAGGCTATGGAGATATTCGGCGCGTTCTTGCTGACAACAGGGTTTTGGTTTGGCTGCGTGTTCTTTGCTCGAAGATATCTTTGGAGGAAGAGAAGACGCGCTGGAGCGCTGCGGCGCGGCTTTTATCCCCAGGCCGCCATGCTGGGAAACGCACTGCATCATCTGCAGGCGATCGCCGAGCCGCAGGTCAAGTACGTTGTCCAGGAAAAGCTGGACGATCATGAAGAGGAGGACGATGAGGCTGGACCGAAAGATCCGACAAGGCATTTGAAACGACAGCTTCGAAGGATTCGGGACGGAGAGGAGATCGACAGGCTGGTTGTCTTCAGAAGATCTGGAAGTTGACTTCTACGGTCATCCAGCAGGGGACGGGCTTGCCGTGCAGAGTGGCTGGCTCGAAGCGGTAGCCTTGGACGGCTTCGATGGCTTTGGGTTCCATGGAGTGAAGGGCGTCGCGGTCTTTCTGGCTTTTATTGGGCCGTCCGGTGGACTGGGTTACCTGGATGTCGCGGAGGTGACCGTCTGCTTCAACGATAAACTTCACCGAAATATCAGCGCTGATCTTTCGCTTGCGCGCTTGTTCGGAGAACTCGGGCTCGACGGAGTAAATGAGCTTCGGTGCGGTAACGCCATCGCCGATGTGGTAGATGCCGTTTGCGTCGGGATTGGAAGGGACTGCGGTTTTTTGCGGTGAGGGTCCATCTATTGCTGCGGGTGTTGTGCCTTGTTGTGCATGGGTCTGAGTCGCGGCCGCGAAGCCCAGGAAAAGGATTAGGATACGGAATCTGCAGGCTGCGGGCATGGCGCTACTCTTTCAATGGAAGGAAGCTACAGGCCTGAATCGGGGAGAGCCCCCAGATTCGGGAACAGGTTACCATGAGATCTTTTCCGGCTGCCTTCGGAATCCAACGGGTCGTTCGGGAATCTGAATACCAGCCAACATAAGTAGAGGAAGGCCGGCCAGGAGGCAGGGAAAGGAGCAGATCATGCTGTTTGCGACTGCAGTATCGTTGGTGGTGGCGGCGGTGATCGCGGTTATTGGCGTGGTGTTCTGGAGATTGCGGGCGCGGCGTCTCCGCGAGATTGATGGACATACCATTGACGCCGATGCTCTGCGCGATCTACTGGAATCGAAAGCGAAGATCGAGGTATTCGATGTGCGCCAACCTTTGGACGTGCTGGCGTACTCGGAGATGATTCCGGGAGCGAAGCGGATTCCACCAAAAGAGGTGCTTGCCAATCCTTCGCTGATTCCGGCGGATACGGATGCAGTGCTCTACTGCACGTGCGAGGGGCAGAAGACCAGCCGGGAGATCGTTCGGCACGGGCTGTCGCTTGGATTTCGCAAGGTAAAGCTGTTGCGCGGGGGACTGGCTGCGTGGAAGGCGAAGGGGTATCCAGTCGTACCGTACAAGGAGTCCTTTCGTCTGGATACGGCTGTTTAGGGGAACTGAAGATAAGTCCGGCGGTTATGATGGAGGTATCCGAGAAAGCAACGTTGGCTTACAGGGGATCCTCGATTGAACGTGTGCAAGCGATTGCGTCCGGCGCGGGCGATAGTATTGGCGGCGATGGTAGTGACCGGAGCCATGGCTTACGGTCAGGACACTCGGGCGACGAACCCGGATTCGAAGGGCCAGGACGAGAGGCATAAAGAAGAGGCCGGGGTTCCCATACCTCCGGAGACCACTTCCGTTACGAAGCATGACCTGACGGTGGGTGGGCAGGTGATCCACTACACCGCGACGGCTGGGAACCTTCTGATCCGTGACGACCAGGACAGGCCTAACGCAAGCCTCTTCTATACCGCGTACACGCAGGATGGGGTGGATGCGAAGACCCGCCCGGTGACCTTTTTCTATAACGGCGGTCCGGGAGCGGCGACTATCTGGCTGCACATGGGATCTTTCGGTCCGGTTCGCGTGGTGACCCGAAGTCCTGAGGCGAGTGGCCCAGCGCCCTATGCTTGGGTTCAGAACGAATACAGCCTTCTGGATAAGAGCGATCTGGTCTTTATCGATGCTCCACTGTGCGGATTTTCGCGTGTCGTAGGAAAGGGGACCGTAAAGGATTTTGCCGGGACCGATCAGGACATCCAGGCCTTCCGCAGGTTCATTGAGCGCTATATCACCGCGAACCAGCGGTGGACCTCGCCAAAGTTCCTCTTTGGGGAGTCCTACGGCACGACGCGCTCTGCAGGATTGGTAGCGGCGCTGCAGAATGATGGCGTTCCATTCAATGGAGTGGTGCTGCTCTCTTCAATTCTCAACTACAGCATTAGAAATCCTGGCTATGATAATGAATCCATTGGGTATTTTCCTTCGTTTGCAGCGATCGGTTACTACTACAAAAAGGTGAAGACGACGGAGACGCTGGCGAACTGGGTGCAGCAGGCTCGGGAGTTTGCGAGGGGGCCGTACGCGCAGGCGCTTGCTCAGGGAGACCGTCTACCGCAGGCAGAGTTTGAGGCCATTGCTGCCCGGATCTCGGCCTTCACCGGGCTGAAGGTGGAGTATGTTCGCGAGGCAAAGCTGAGGGTTGCAGCGGCGCGGTTTCGGAAGGAATTGTTGCGGGACGACGATCGCACCTTAGGCCGCTACGACGCCCGTTTTATGGGGTGGGATCCTGATGCCGCGGGTGAAAGTCCGGGCTTTGACCCGTCGGACACCGGCATCAGCGGAGTCTTCGTAGGGGCGTTTCATGACTACATTCAACGCGAATTGAAGTACATGAGCCAGGAGCCGTATTACACATCAGGCCCGGGTGTCAGCCAGGCGTGGGAGTTCAAGCATCATGTTGCAGGGCCGGGGAGGGGAGAGCAGCCGAGTCCTGATACTGCTGTGGATCTGGCCGATGCCATGCGGAAGAACCCCAGGCTGCGAGTGTTCTCGGCCAATGGATACTTTGATCTGGCAACGCCATTTTTCGCAACCGAATACGACCTGAGCCATATGAGCCTTCCGTCGAAGCTGGTTGGTAACGTTGAGTTCGGTTACTATCCCGCCGGGCACATGGTTTACCTGAATGTGGATGCTCTGAAAGAGATGAAGGCGGATATGGCGAAATTCTATGCCGAGGTGCTGCATAACTGAGGCAACAAAAGAGGATGGCACCTACCTGCCGGGATTGGGAGCATAACCGGAAGTCCCTTGATTTTCAAGGATTAAATGGCGTAAAATAAAGATTGTGCCCTGTCGTCCTTTTATTTCGAGACGAAGGAAGAAGCAGGCACAACACACTTAAAGAGGTCCTTGCACACTATGGCGAAACGTCGTGGAAATCCGAACTGGGGCAAGCCGGAGCCGATTGGTCCCGTCGTCCCAACGGTAACATCGTTCGAGCAGGTCGTGAAAGAGTTCAAGCTGACGCCCGACCAGTATATCCGGTCCACCAGACTGCGCGAATGGGCGCGCCGGAACAAGAACTCGAAGTACATCCCGGAGGCCCTGCTGGAAGCTTGGGGCTTTGAGATTGAGTCGACTCTGTAGGACAAGGTTCCGTGAAGCATAGAACGCCGCCCAATCCCTGGGCGGCGTTTTCTTTTTTGCGTCAAACGTATGATGAAAGCAGTCGAAAGAGATGCTGGAGGAAGCTAGGCTATGTTTGCTGAGGTCAGTGAGGCGGTTTCGGAGATACGCGCAGGCAGGATGGTCATCGTGGTCGATGACGAAGATCGCGAGAATGAGGGAGACCTTACGCTCGCGGCCGAGTTTGTTACGCCTGAGGCGATCAACTTCATGGCAAAGTTTGGGCGAGGCCTGATCTGCCTGACTCTGACCGAGGAGCGAGCCGACTATCTGCGATTGGGCCCGATGACGCAGGAGAATACCTCGCGTTTTGGCACAGCATTCACTGAGAGCGTCGAAGCGCGTGAAGGCGTAACCACGGGAATCTCGGCGGCGGACCGGTCGCACACGATCCGGGTGGCGATCGATCCGAAGTCGACCGCGCACGACCTGGCGCGGCCGGGACATGTCTTTCCGCTGCGAGCGCGCAAGGGTGGCGTACTGGTGCGTGCGGGACAGACCGAGGCCGCCGTCGATCTGGCTCGGATGGCAGGTCTGGTTCCGGCTGGTGTGATCTGCGAGATCATGAACGACGATGGGACCATGGCGCGGGTACCGGACCTGGTGAAGTTCTGCGAAGAACACGGTCTGAAGATGGTGACGGTTGCGGACCTTATACGCTATCGACTGCAGAACGAGCGATACATCCATCGCGTGGCTGAGTCTCTGATGCCGACAGCCTATGGGGAATTCCGGGTGATCGCGTATGAGAGCGAAGTGGAGGGAGGCGAGTCGCACGTTGCCATGGTTTATGGAAACGTCGATGACGACGAGCCGGTAACCGTGCGGGTCCACACCCACTGCCTGGCTGGGGACGTCTTCGGGACGACGCTATGCGATTGCCGGGCGGTTGTGGAGAACTCTCTCAGGATGATTGCCGAGGCTGGGCGTGGAGCCCTGGTGTATCTGCATAACGGAAGTGCAGGTTTTGGAATCGACCGCAGCGTGACGCCACACCGCGTGGTCTTCCATCGGGAGCATCGATCACGGGAGCGTGGGGAAGATCGCGCGCAGAGGACACTGCGCCAGGTGGGGCTGGGAGGGCAGATCCTGTCCGACCTGGGGATTCACAAGATTCGACTGTTGACGAATACGCCGACGCACGTTCCGGCATTGCAGGGCTTCGGCATCGAGATTGTGGAGCAGGTCCCGGTTTCGATTCCGTCAAAAAACGAGAGCCGTTGAGTTGGAATCGAGAGCCGCTAGGGAGCGGTGACGATAAGGTTGAGGATGACCGTCTGGCTGAGAGGTGTTCCGGCGGCGCTGGTGGCGGTGACCTTGTACTGATACGTGCCGGCTGGCGTATATCGCAGGCTGGGATCGGCCTTGTTGATGATGACCGTACCTCCGCTTCCGCATCCTGAGATAAAGAGGGTTGCAGTTGTAAGGATCGCAATTGCGAGGACTGCCCGGCTGCGCCGAAAGAAGAACATCCCAAAGGGAAGAAGGCAGAGCGCGAGTTGTGTGCTGCCGCTGCGGATTCGTAGCGCAGTTGTGACCTCCGTGACGGTATTGAGGGTCGCGACCGAGGCCTGGGCAGATCCATTGAGCAAGGTGACGCTGGAGGGTAAAAGCGAGCAGGTTGCGTATTGGCCGGCGGAGACGGGCGTGCAGTTCAGGACGATGGTGCCGGTGTATCCGTTTTGCGGGGTCAGGGAAAGATGATAGCCAGCGGGTTGTCCGCTCTTGACCTTAATAGCTGAGGTTGTATTGCCGTCTACGGATAAGGCGAAGGTTGGAGTGGCGGTGCCGTTGCCGGTGAGGGGAATCGTTACGGGCGAGCTGGGATCGGAGCTTGTGATCGTAAGATTGCCCGAACGTGCTCCGATGGCGTGGGGATTGAAAGCAATCGTTATGTCGCAGCTTGCTCCTGCGACAAGCACTGTGGTGGTGCAGGGCTTCGCAATTGCATAGTCGGCGCCTGTGATGGTGGAGGAGATGGCGTTCACCGAGGAGGTTCCGATGTTGACCAGCGAGATCGTTCGGCTGGCGGAGCTGCCGAGAAGGGAGTCGCCAAACGCGAGGGTGGACGGCGTTATCTGAAGCTGGGATTGAGCCCCGATGCCGGTGAGGGTTGCCGAAAGGGCCAGTGTCGTCAGAGAGGTGGCAACCGATACAGCGCCTGTTCTGGTACCGGTCTGCGAAGGCTTGAAGGTTACCTGAAGCGTACATGCGCTGGCAGGTGCGAGTTGCGCGCCAGCGGCCGGGCAGTCACCTTTGACGGTGTAGTCGCCGGTGATGGCGATACTGCGAAAGACAGCCGGAATGCTGGTGGAATTGGTGATGCGGATGGGGAGTGTCGCCGGTCTTCCGACGAGCACGGTGCCGAAGTCAAGCGACGCCGGCGAGAGGCCGAGAGTGGAGGGCGTTGCCATTCCAAGGAGGCTTACGAATTCGAGTGAGGTGCTGGAGTCGGAGAGGATCTCCAGCGCATTGATGACGGTGTTGCTGGTCTGGGAAGAGGAAGCCTGGGGTGTGAAGGACACCGTGACCGGGCAGCTGGCACCGGGAACGAGGGTTGGGCAGGCTCCAGTGACAGAGAAATCCGGGGTGGTGACGAAGTTCCTGAAATGAAGCGTGGTGGTGCCGGTATTTGTGAATGTGATGGTCTGAGGAGGAGAGACGTCTCCACCTGGCGTGTCTGCAAAGCTGAGGGAGCTTTGAGAGATCGTGTACGAGACGAGCGGCGCAGTGTTTGATGGAACGGCGACGGTAAGAGGGGTGACGGTGCCGGTGAGGTCGATGAAGTCCGGGCTGGAGGCGGCATCGCTCTCGATGACGAGGCTCCCGGCATCGGTGTTGAAGGGGGCCGGTGTCGAGCCGGTGGCGGTCTGGTTGAGTGGTGAGTATGTGAGGGTGACAGAGCAAGTGGTGTTTGGGGGGAGAGAGCTGCCGCAGGTCGTGGTGGAGAGGAAGGGCCATTCGCTGGTGATGCGCCGCACTGTGAGCGGGGTCGATCCGGTGTTGTTGAGTGTAAGTGTGCGGGTGGAGGTCTGGCCGGAGGGGACCTGGCCAAACTGCATGATGCGGCCGGGAAGGAGGTCGCCCGTGATCGTGAGTGAGCTTGAACTCTTGCCGAAGCCCTTGACGTATCCCAGGACGTTGAGGGGAGGACGACCGTCACCTGGAACGCCTCGCACGAAGATGGTTCCGGTGATGTCGCCGTTGGTGAGAGGAAGAAAAGACACCAGGAAGGTGCAGGCGGCGCCGGGATCGAGTGTAGAGCAGGGACTATCCAACAGAGTGAACTGTCGCGGTAGCGTGAGCGAAAGGGTGATCGGCTGAGGGGTCAGATTGTTGACAAGGAATTGGCGAGTAAGACCAAGGGTGGAGGTCGGAGTTGGGCCGTAATCGGCCTCGGCAGGGAGGATCTGAAGGCCATTGTCTTCGGCAGTGTAGGCGCCGGTGAGAGAAACGGTATAGGTCGTCTGCGGACTACCGGCTGCCGAACTGGTGACCGGTATTGAGAGAACGCCGGAGGCCAGGGCCTGTGAGGGTATGAAAGTGACGGTGATCGTGCACGAAGCTCCGGGCGAGAGGGCGCTGCAGGAGGTAGTGGATTGGAAGTTCGAGGAACTGGAATCAGGAGAGCCGATCTGCAGGTCGTACAGGCCTGTATTGGTGACGCTGATGATCTGTTGTGTAGCGGAAGGGCTGGGGACGTTGTGAAAGACCAGGGCGTTGGGGCTGAGGGAGAGGCCGGGGTCCGGCGAACCAAAGCCCGCAAGGGCTGAAGTGGCAGTACCAGCGTTCGAGGCAAGGGTGAGGGTTCCGATGGCTGGGCCGGTTCCGGTTGGCTTGAAGACGACTTGCACGAAGCACGAAGCGTTGGGAGGGATTGGCCCGAGACAAGTGGGGCCTCCGCTGACCGCGTTGCTGATTATGAAGTCGCCGCTGGTGGAGGGTGGGGAGAAGTCCGCGGTCGCTGTTGTGAGATTGGTCAGGGTAAAGAGTGTGGCTGCGCTCGAGCTGTGGACTGCGACGGGGCCGAAGTCCTGTTGCGCGGGAGTAAGTAGAAGTCCGGTGAGCGGAAGCCCATCGCCGGTGAGAGCGAGAGTATAAACGGCTCCGCTGCTGCTGGAGCCGAGGGCGAGAAACGCGCTGCGGGAACCTGCGGTGGAGGGAAGGAACTGGACTCCGAGCCAGCAGTTCGTGCAGGAGCCTACGGAGGAGGGCGTGAACGCGGAGACCGCAGGCTGGCCATGGCCATAGCCGATGTCTTCGACGAGGAGGACGCTGAAGTCGCCGGTGGTCGTTGCCCTCAACTCGCTTAAGGGTTGGGTGATCTTGTACCACTGGACGACAGGCTGGCCGATGGCTGAGCTACCGAGATCGAGTGTTCCGTTGTTGGAAGCGAGGATGGGAGTGGCGGTTCCGGAGAGGCTCACATAGGAAGGTGTCGTTCCCGCTCCCGAGGAGACGGAAAGAAGACCCTGGCGAGCTCCGGGCTGCGAGGGGGTAAAGGTGAAGACGACGGAACAGGAGGCCCCACCTGCGAGCACGGAGGTGCAGTTGGTCGAGTCGATGAAATCTCCTGAGATCGAGAGGCTGAGCGGAAAGGGCTGCGTCCCGGTATTCGACACGGTTGCCGTCTGCGTGTTGGCTGAAGTTCCGGTGACCAGTACGGCATTGGGGAAGTTGATTGCGGCAGGAGACACCAGGAGGTTCGGATTCACAGTTGTTCCACCGACTCCGGGCTGAGGGACGGTTTTGCCGGTGACAAGCACGCTGGTTCCCTGATCGAGAGAGAGGGTAATGGAGTCTGCAGAGGTGCGGGGGGACTCGTAGTCGATCTGAAGCTGGCAGATGGTATGGGGTTGAAGCAGGGTTGGGCAGCGGTCCGTCACGGAAAAAGGAGATGACGGAGGAAGGACGATGGGCGAGTGTTGGATGGAGGTGGTGGAGTTGTTCGAGAGATAGAGATAACGAGGCAGGCGCAGCCCTCCTGTGAACTGAGTGCCGAAGTCAATCTGCGCGGCCGAGAGATTGAGTGGGTTTAGCTGCGTATATCCGGTGAGGGTGACAGAGCTGACTCCCGAGGACCATGTGCTTTGAAACGCGACGTCGTCGGTCGCAGTGGAGGGCATGGACATGTTAACGACCAGGTGGCAACTGGCGCCGGCCTGAAGCGGCTGAGAGGAGAGTGAGCCGGGGCAGTCACCGGAGAGAGCGATTGCATCGTTGGCAGTGACGGGAAACGACACAGGGAGAGGATCTGTAACCGCCGTTGAGCCGAGATTCGTCACCGTAATGGCTCGACTGACAGGAGGAGAGGATGGAGTAACGATTCCGAAGTCGATCTCGCGGGGCGAGTAGAGAACAGTTGCAGCGGGTCTGGCAGTGGTGATGGCGGGGATGGCGATCGTCTGTGGGGTGGCGTTCGAGGCCTGAACGGTTACGCTGCCGGGACCGCTTCCGGTGAGGACGATGTCGCACTCCGCGCCAGCACCAAGTTGTGTGGGGCAGTTCTGTGCGATGGTAAAACCGGAAGCGGTGATCTGAAGGTTCGTTGCCGTTGACGACCCCAGATTGCGCAGTATGAGGTTTGGAGAGGAGTCTGTGGAGAGCGCCAGAGCGGGACCGGGGGTGAGATTCAGTTTTGCGAGGTATGCGGCAGAGCCGGCACAGATGCTTCCGCAGTTAGAGCCCGGCGCAAGCACGGCATCGCGCAGAGAAGAAGGCAGCGCCGCGGTGGGATTGCTGAGGAGCGGCAGATCGTAGGTCTGGTTTGCGAGCAGACTGGAGCTGGTCGTGGGAGCCGCGTTGCCGGCAAAGATGGGCTGTCCATTGGTGTCAAGGGCAATGGAAGCGATATTAACGGGAAGGCTTGAAAATTGGGTGCTGGCGCCGCCAAAGCGAATGCTCTGATCGATCGTGCTTTGCGCTGTGAGGTGAAAGGCCGCGGTATTGCCGATCCCGGAGATCGCCGGAAGGGGGAGAAGAGGTGTGGTGAGCGGAAGTGCAACCCATGCGCCTCCGTTGGGAGCGGGTGTCACCGCGGATTGGGTCCCAGGGGCAAGCAGTACGGAAGTGAGAACGCGGCTGCCATCCAGTGGCATTCGGACCATGGTCTGGTAGTCCGTGGAGACCATAGGCGCTATTGCGGTGGTTATGGGGAAGCTGCCCGGAGCGATGCTTCCAGAGAAGAGCAGTGTCTGTGTGACGGGATCGAGCGCGAGGGAAGTGGGCCCCAGGCCGGGGATGAAGGTCGAGAAGACGATGCCATCGCCTGTGGGCGTGAGCTTCGTGAGGAAGCCGGAGTTTGCACCGATGATCTCGGGGACGACTGCATTGATGGTTGGATAACCGGAAGATGTGGTGTAGCCCGCAACATAGGCACTCCCTTGAGCGTCGGCTGCAATGGCAGCAGGGTTTGTGTCGCCATCGAGGCCGCTCAGGTAAGTTGCATACAGCAGTGAGGTCCCGTTGGCGTTGAAGCACTCGACAAAGCCATTGCCGGTGCTGCCGGGCGAAGGCGTCTGAACAATTGCTGATGGAGTGACAGGAAGCGTCGGAGCATAAATTCCACCGGTGATGAAGATGCGGTCCGTGGTTGCGGCGATTGCTGTCGAAGCCATACGCCCGCTTCCCGCATACGTGACGAAGATGGGATGAAGACCGGAGTCGAACTTTGCGACAAAGGAGTTAGTCGAAGTGTCGGCAGGTGAGGGAAACGGTACCCCGGAGGTAGTGGGCAGCGAGCCAGAGGCCGTTGTTCCCGTGATGAGGACGTTTCCGGCAGGATCGAGAACGAGGGCCAGACCGATGTCTCCCTGAGCGCCGATATGGGCTTCGGCAAGGACCTGGGTGGCCTCCGGGTCCGTCTTCAGGACGCGGACGCCGTCTTTCTGATCGAGCAGGAGGTAGAGATTTCCTGAGCTGTCGCTTTGAATCGCATTGAACTGGCCTTTACCGGCGGAAGCACGAAGCCCGGCAAAGGCGAGGTGCTGCGTGTCGTTCTGCGCCAGAACCGGAACATGCAAGGCCAGCAGGATGCTGAAGAGAGGCGCGATGGGGAGGATGGATCGCAGAGATGGTTTCATGGTCATGTGGCTGCGGGTACATCGCTGGTTGCAGCCTGCCCTCAATATCCATGGATACATGCAACTTGAGTTGAAACCGGTGTAGATGCCGATACAAAGGTCACGTGTCTTCCCAAAATGGGAACAGATGGGAAGGAAGGGTGACTCTACTGCGCTGTCGCTGTAACGGGATTCAGCAAGGACGAAAGGCCAAGCTCGTTCATCTCACGCTCGAACGAGTCGTGGTCGCGATACTGGATGGCGTGCATTCCGGAGGCGCGAGCAGCTTCGATATTTTCGATCTTGTCGTCTAGGAAGAGGATGTTTCCCGGAGCGGTTTCGAGGCCCTCGGCGGCCGCCTTGTAGATGGCGCTTTCAGGTTTGGCCACGCGAAGACGATAGGACCAGGTGCAGTGGTGAAAGCCGTTGATCCAATCAAACTTCTTCAGCAGGCCGTCGGTCATGGCATCGCCGATGTTGGAGAGGATCCCGGTGCGAATTCCGGCGCGCTGTAGCCTCTGCGCCCAGTCGAGCATGGGGGCGTTGAGCCGCGTCCAGAGATCGACATCCGCTTCGATCAGATCCGTTATCTGTTCTGCAGTGAAGGTTGTCCCGGCGGTTATGGCGACTTGCTCCCAGTAGGCGAGGCCGTTTAGGTCGCCACGGTCATACTCGTGGCGAAAGGCCCAGTAGCCGCGATGCAAGGTCTCTTCGTCAAAGCCTGTGATCTGGCGCATGCGCTGCCAGGCGGCGGGGTCGGGGGGAGCGGAGAGGACCATGCCATAGTCGAAGAGAACTGCCTGAATGTCATTCATGGATACAGCCATTGTAGGGGAGTCTGGTTTCAAAGCCATTAGCATGAAGGTGTGAGTCAACGATTTTCATCACGCACGGGATGGGACCTGGGAGAAAGCTCCTTTGCTGCGGCGATTCGGAAGGCAAGATCGGAAGGCCGAGAGCTGCTCGATCTTACCGTTTCGAATCCGACCGTCTGCGGGTTTTCCTATGATGCAGATGCGATTCTCTCTCCCCTGAGTGATCCTCGCGCGTTGGTCTATGATCCTGATCCCAGAGGAATGCGGTCCGCGCGAGAAGTTGTCGCAGCCTATTACGCAGACCACGAAGCGTCAGTCGATCCTGACGATCTGATTCTGACCACCAGCACGAGCGAGGGATACGGGTATCTCTTTCGCCTATTGTGCGACGCGGGGGACGAGGTGCTGGTGGCGCAACCCAGCTATCCGCTTTTCGAGTTCCTAGCTGATCTGGAGGACGTTCGATTGCGTCTTTATCCACTCTTCTATGATTACGGTTGGTGGATCGATTTCGCAGAGCTCGAGCGCAGGATTGGACCGCGTACCCGGGCGATCGTGCTGGTTCATCCGAACAATCCCACCGGCCACCAGACAGCAGATGAGGAACGCCGGCGTCTGGAAGAGATTTGCGCGAGGCATGGCCTGGCGCTGATTGTCGATGAGGTCTTTCTCGATTATTCGCTGGGGTCGGAACGCCTTCAGAGCTTTGCTAAGGGACCCCATCCCGTGCTGACGTTTGTTCTGAGCGGTATGAGCAAGATTGCCGGGCTGCCCCAGATGAAAGTTGGATGGATTGCTGTCTTCGGGGCCGAGTCGGATCGTCGCTCCGCCTTGTCACGGCTGGAGGTGATTGGCGATACCTTCCTCTCGATGAATGCCCCTGCTCAGTTTGCGTTGCCGCGATGGATGGAGGGGCGATTTCAGATTCAGAAACAAATCCTTGAAAGAGCTGCGGTAAATCTCGGAAATATAAAGACTAAAGGACTCAATGCCCTTCATGCAGATGCTGGATGGAGTGCTGTGATGCGATTGCCAAGAATCGGGATTGGAGCTGAGAACCTGCTGCAAAACGAGGGAGTTGTGGTGCATCCCGGCGCCTTCTACGGGATGTCCGAAGAGGAGAGGATCGTCGTGAGCCTGATCGTTCCACCGGAGAGATTCAGCAAGGGAATTGGAAAGATCGCGGCCCTGATGAAGGTGGATTGACGTGCTGGATGTCGACAATAAAAAGGCCCACAGATGTGGGCCTTTTTCGTCAGTCGACAACTTGGGTTATGCGGAATAGGTTCGCACCCATTCGATGATGGAGCGGACTGCGACCCCACTTGGTCCCTTGGGATGCCACGGTTTGACTTCTTCGTTCCACGCGCATCCGGCGATGTCGAGATGAATCCAGGGAGTATCTTCGGCGAACTCCTTCAGGAACATGGCCGCCGAGATTGCGCCGCCCCAGCGCGACCCGCCCGTGTTCATAATATCGGCGATCTGACTCTTGATCTGGTCCTTGTAATCGTCGGTACAGGGGAGCCGCCAGAATTTTTCACCGGAGACCCGTGTCGCTCCCAGAAACTGTGTGAAGGCATTCTCGTCGTTCGAGAAGAGGCCTGCGTTGATGATTCCCAGGGCGACGACGCAGGCTCCTGTCAGCGTGGCCGCGTCGATCAGGTGAGTACATCCAAGCGTCTTTGCGTAGTGCAGACCATCGGCCAGCACCATCCGGCCCTCCGCATCGGTGTTCAGGACCTCAATGGTTTTGCCTGACATCGCCGTGAAGACGTCGCCCGGTTTGTATGCGGTCCCGCTGGGCATGTTTTCCGCCGAGCATACGACTCCGATTACCTTTACGCTCGGCTTCAATACCGCGATAGCATGCATGGCGCCGATCATGGCAGCAGCTCCGGCCATGTCGTATTTCATCTTTTCCATGCCTTCGGCGGACTTGAGCGAGATTCCGCCGGTGTCAAAGGTAATCCCCTTGCCCACCAGGCCCAGAACCGGAGCGTCTTTGGGCGGAGTCTTTCCTTTTTCCAACTTGGGCTCGTAGGTCATGACGATCAAGGCCGGGGGTTGGGCCGATCCCTTGGCGACAGCTGCGAAGGCGCCCATCTTCAACTCTTCAAGCTTTGCGGTCGAATGCACCTCGCACTTCAATCCCTTTTCCGCGCACATTGCCGCGGCCCGGCGGCCAAGTTCGGTCGGTGTCAGCACGTTGCCTGGCTCATTTACAAGAGAACGAGCAAAGTTCTGTGCCTCCGCGATGATCTTGCCTTCTTCAAACCCTGTCTGAATCTCCCGGGTGGTCGATTCCTCGCTCTCGGGAGCGACGATCGTAAGGCCCTCGATCGATCGATCTTTTCTGTCGCTCTTATACGTATCCCAGTCCGGCTCCGCGATTCCGGCTCCTTCTACAATCGCGCGGCAAAGCAGGGTGCACGGAAGATTGTCCAGATGCTCGTCGGAGAGAGCATGGTCCTCCGGAAACGCGACGGCCATCTGACGCACACCGCGAGGCTTGGCCCAGCGCACGGCCGCTCCGGCTGCTTTACGGACCTCATCGATAGAGAGAGTCTTGGCCTTGCCCAGCCCCACGACCAGCAGCCGCTCCGCTTTCAGCCCGTTCGGGCTATGCAGAACCACCTGCTCGCCCAGCCCACCCTTAAACTCATCCGATCCGATAATCACGGCTGCGGCATTCGTAATCGCATCCGACGTTGTGAGAAGCGCAATGAGTGGATCGGCGTCTTTTCCAATTGCGACATCCACAGCGAATACCACCAGCAGCGACGTCTGGAATCCTGCCGCATCCTGAAATACAAGCTTCATGTCCATTGCAATATCCTAGCGCGAGCCGAAGCAACTCCCGGCCACAGAAACATCAAAAACTATCGATCAACCCGGATTTGTTTTTGCGGGAGTGCAAGTTCCATCTCTCAAAGCAGGCCTTGAAGAGACTATGCGCGTTGTCTTCGTGCTATCGCAGCCCGGGCCTCTTTATCGGCCTCCCGGCGGCGCTCCGTCTCGCGCTTATCCCAGTCCTGCTTACCCTTTGCCAGCGCAAGTTCGCATTTGACACGACCATGGCGGAAGTAGAGACGTGTCGGAATCAGCGTAAATCCCTTCTGGCGCGTCAGCGACTCCAGTTTGCGCAGCTCCCCCTTATGGAGCAGAAGCTTGCGTGTGCGAAGTGAATCGTGATTCATCATGTTGCCATGAGAGAAAGGACCGATGTGAGCGTTCAGTAAAAAACACTCTCCGTCCTTCAACAGGCCATAGGAGTCCTTCAGGTTGGCCTTGCCCTCGCGGATGGACTTCACTTCGGTTCCCCGGAGGGCGACTCCCGCCTCAAAACGATCGGTCAGGAAGTAGTTATGGCTTGCCGCCCGGTTCACCGCGGCATCGCGGTTTCCTGCCGCCACGGGGTCACGATCTTTGGGCTTGGCCGGTGCAGCCTTCGCCTGATAGGCGGCCGTCGGATTGGAGAGTGAACGAGGCATGAATCTTTAACTTTAACACGTGGCAAGATTGCGTCTCACCCGACGAGCTCAGGCCCGTCTAAGTAAGAAAGCGTTGATCCCACACACTCTCAATCACTTCCCGCTGGCACGGCGTGAGCCTACAGAACGGTCTATTGCAAGGACATAAGGAATCGCAGCTCCGAATGCTATACTCACCCGAGCGCAACAGCCTGGCAGGAAAAGCCTCCACAGGCAGCGTCCTCCCCTGCGGAAATCCGGGGGCAGGCGTGTACTCCGGCAAACGCCTCACTCTTTTTGGTGTAAAGGACGCAGACGAACGTAGTATGAGTCGCGGTAAACCCTCACCTCACTTCAGGATCGCCTCGGGCGCCTCGCAGGCGTTCCCGGCCCTTCTCTTTGTCCTTCTTATTCTAAGCAGTGCCACCGCACATGCTCAGTCCGCCAAGACGTGGGATAAGAGGGGGCAGGATGCGGAACTTCGTCAAAACTACGATGCCGCCTACGAAGATTACCGTCAGGCCACCCTTAAAAATCCGAAGGATCTCCGTTATAGGGCTCATTTTGAGCTTATGCGCTTCCAGGCCTCCGTCGGCCACGTCGACCGGGGCCGTGTTCTGCGCCAGAATGGCGATCTCCAGGGGGCGTTCAATGAGTTCACCCGCGCGATTGAGATCGATGGCGGTAACCAGACCGCGCAGCAGGAGCTGGACCGCCTCGGCCGCGAAATTGCAAATCAGTCCTCCCCGGCGGTACCGCCTCCAGGACAACAGATTGGTATCGACAATCTCGCCGCGATCGGAAGCGTTGCCGGCCCCATCGATCTGAAGCCCGTCTCCGACGAGCCGATCACGCTCCACATGGTTGAGGACGTCAAAAACATCTATCAGGCCATCGGCAAGGCCGCGGGTCTCAATGTGATCTTCGATCCCGATTACACCTCGAAGCGCGTTCCAGTCGACCTGACCAATGTCTCTCTGGCTGATGCTCTGCGCATTGTCGGCACGCTCTCCGGAACGTTTTATAAACCTGTAACGTCCAATACCATCTTTGTTGCGCAGAACAATCGCACCAAGCGCACCGATCTCGACGAGCTCGCAGTACAGACCTTTTATTTAACCAATGCAAGCCAGCAGTCGGACGCCAACGAGGTGCTCACCGCTCTCCGTAACGTTCTCGATCCCAGCTCCAAGATCACACTTGTTCCCAGCCAAAATGCGATCATTCTGCGGGCTACGCCAGACCAGCTCCTGCTCGCCCAGAAACTCATCAATGACGTAGATCGCACTCGTCCCGAGGTCACGGTCGACGTCGCAATCCTTCAGGTCAATCGCGAGAAGATTCGGAAGCTCGGCATTACCTTACCGCAATCTCTAACGATCACACCACAGGCGAGTCCTAGCACGACGACCAACACCGGCAGCTCCTCTGGCACCGGAACCACGACTCCTTCCAACTTCACGCTGAATACGCTGGCTAACCTCAATGCCACTAACTTTGCGGTCGGCCTGCCCGCAGGCACGCTGGATGCCTTATTGAGTGATAACGACACGCGAATCCTGCAAAACCCTCGCATCCGTGCGACCGATGGCCAGCGAGCCAACCTCAAGATCGGCCAGAAGATTCCTATCGCCACCGGCTCGTACAACGCAGGCGTGGCAACCGGTGTGGCCAGCATCGGTGTTCAGACCCAGTTCACCTATCTCGACGTGGGCGTCGAGATCGATATGACTCCCACCGTTCATTACGACCGCGACGTTACCCTCAAGATGAAGATGACGGTCTCGTCACAGCAGAACACGGTCACGATCTCCGGTGTAGCGGAGCCCGTCATTGGCCAGAATGTAGTCGAGCAGGTCATTCAGCTGAAGGAAGGGGAGCCCAGCATCCTTGCGGGCCTCGTCACCAAGCAGGACACTCGCGGCCTTAACGGAACCCCGGGCCTCAGTGAGCTTCCTCTTTTCAAATACTTTTTTGCTTCGAACTCTCGCGATATTCAGGACAACGAGATTGTCTTTCTCCTTATCCCTCATATCGTTCGCGAGTCGATTATCACGAAGCTCAATACCCGGGCCATCGACACGGGAACGAGTACGTCGTTCCAGCTTCGCCAGGATGCCTCTCTCGCTGGTCAGAACGAAGACATCGTTCCCGGCAGACCGAGACAGTTCGGCCAGCCCACTACGGCAGCGAATGCCGCCACCGCGGCGGCGCAGCAGCTTGAGCAGCAAACGCAGCCGCCTAAGCCGCCGACTCCGGGCACGACCACGCCTCCGGCAGGTGCTGCGACGCCGCAACCTGCCCAAACGGCACCTGCCGGGGCGCCAGTCAGCCTCTCGGTGGCACCGCCAGCAGGGGTTCAGGCGATCGGAAGCACTTTCCAGGTTTCAGTGAACGCTTCCGATGCGCGGGATCTGTTTGCGGTGCCCATGCAGCTCCAGTTCAACCCTGCGGTCCTGCAACTGGTCAATGTTGATGCCGGGAGCCTTCTGGCACGTGACGGACAGGCAGTCTCCATCGTCCATCGAGATGAAGGTAACGGCCTAGTCACGATCTCTACGTCCCGTCCTCCGAACTCGCAGGGGATCAGCGGGCAGGGAAGCGTAGCCACCCTGACCTTCAAGGCAGTAGCGGCAGGTGACTCCAATCTCGCGCTGGTCAAGGTTGGCGCCCGGAACAGTACCCAGGCCAATCTCCCGGCAGTGGGCTCTCAGTCCGTGGTGCATGTGAAGTGATTGTGAGCAACAACCCGGCGGTTCGACGGGCTATAACCCTGGATGTTCCACCTTCGCGGCGATTTCTGTCTGTAAAGGTGAGTTCTCAAGAACGCTGCGACTCCGAGGCCGGCCTCACCCTGGTCGAACTGATCATTGTCGTGGCGATTCTCTCGATCCTGGCCAGCGCGGCTATTCCCATCGCGCGCTTTCAGGTTCGTCGCGAAAAGGAGCGAGAGCTGCGCCGTGACTTGTGGGAGATGCGGGCCGCCATCGATCGCTACAAGGACGCCGCCGATAAGGGAGCCTTTCAGATCAAGGCCGACTCTCTCGGCTATCCTCCCGATCTGCAGACTCTCGTCGATGGCGTCGACGTGCAGGGAAAGAAAGTTCGCTTTCTCCGCCGTATTCCCGTCGATCCCATGACAGGAACTCCGGAGTGGGGATTCCGTTCCAACCAGGACGATCCCGAGTCCGATTCTTTCGGCGGCCAGAATGTCTTCGATGTTCATTCCAAGAGCCAGGGAACTGCCCTGGACGGTTCAAAATACTCCTCATGGTAGCTTTTACTCCAATTCGGGCAAGGCGTCGGTTCGAGCGGGGATTTACCCTCATCGAGCTGATGATCGTGATGGTGATCATCGGACTTCTTGCCGCTATTGCAGTCCCCATGTACGTCCAGAGCGTTCGCCACGCCCGCGAGGCCGTCCTCAAGGAAGATCTCCGCACTCTGCGTTCTGCGATTGACTCCTATACGGTTGACAAGCAAAAGGCGCCCCAGAGCCTCGACGACCTGGTTCAAGCCGGGTATGTCAAGTCGATGCCGGTTGACCCCTTCACGCACCGGTCAGATACCTGGATTCCTGGGCAGGACGACACCCTCCAGAGCATTGACCAGACCGAGGCCGGGATCAACGATGTCCATTCAGGAGCCCAGGAAGTCGGTTCCGACGGTACGTCCTACTCCAGCTGGTAGAGTTATTTACTGCCTGTGGTGTCGAATAGGCATGCGATGGGTAAATCTTTGCCCAAGGGAACTGTCCCCTGTGTGATTTTTTTTTCCTATTCCCGATTCATTTCATACTGTTTCGGAAGAAAAATTCCCTCCTCCCCAGCCAATTCCAGCGATTTTCGGGGCTTACCGAGATTGGCGTGTCACGTGCTTTCACTAGGTCGTTCCTGTTTTCTTTTAGATCGACTTATGGAAGGACTTCTGTGCGTATTAAGGCCCTGTCTCACATCATCTTTGCTCTCGCAGTAACATGCTTTTCCGTGTCTGCTGCGAAGGCTGATTCTCTCTTCACAGGCTCCCAGGCCGGTTTCTGCTGCTTCGACGTGAATCTTCATCAAGTGGACTCCACGGACATGCAAGTCACTGTTTCTCTGACGAATGGTGCTCAGTACTTTGTGAGCACCGGTTCAGGAAACCACCCTGGATTCGCCTTCAACCTTGCTGGTGATCCCACAATCTCCGTTACTTCTATCAGTGGTCCTTGGACTTTGTCCGATGTCCATCTGAGTTCCGTCAATACCAATGGACCAAGCTTGGGAGCATTCGATTACTTCATCACCAATCCTGGTCCCGGAGCGAGCAAGCACAACGATGGACCGCTTGTTTTCACCATTCGCGATGCCTCTGGAATCGCCTATAGCGATTTCACCGCGAATAATAGTGGGAACTATTTTGCCGCAGACATCATGAATGCAGCTGGTAACACCGGCATGTCTGCAATCAATACCCCTGGATCGACACCCTCCGCCGTTCCTGAGCCGTCCTCTTTGGCGCTTCTGGGAACGGGAATTCTGGGAGCCGCTGGTTTCATCCGGCGCCGGATGGTTCGTCTCTAACGCAGAACGGCTTTGTATTCTGCATCAGAGGCTCCCCATTATGAGGAGCCTCTGTTTTTTCACCTGTCTGGCTGAGTGTAGGAGGAGATGACTTCTCTCCGCTGCGGTACACCCGGCATTCGTTTTGTCTTCCGTAACTTTCGGGAGCATACTACGTCTAAACAATGCAGAGCTGCGTCCATCATCGAATCAGGGAGCGGCTCCATAGGAGACTTCCCATGCGTTCCGTAACGCAGTTCGGTTTGGCAGCCATTCTCGTCCTCTCCTCTGTCTCCTACGCGCAGACCAATAGCCAGACTCCAACTTCCACGCCACCTCCACCTCCCGGCAGCTCCAAACCCATTCCCGGCTCTCCCACGGCTACTCCCGAAGAGAGCAAGGCTGCGAAGGATACCGCCAGCAAGAAGGCCGACTCTCTTCCTTCTCCAGGTGAGGCGCTTGACCCCCACATAAAGGCTGGCAGTGAAGACGACGTCAATGCTATCGGAACCCGCAACATCGGAGGCCGCGGTCTCGGCAACTGGTACTCCACCGACTGGGAGATCCGCACTGGCAAGGGCTACTCGATGGAGATCGAAAAGTCGGCCCATATGGTCACCGACCCCGTCATCAACGAGTACGTCAACCGCGTCGGCCAGAATATCGTCAAGAACTCCGACTGCAAGGTCCCCTTCACTATCAAGGTCATCGACTCCGATGAGATCAACGCCATGGCTCTTCCCGGCGGCTTCTTCTACGTCAACTCCGGCCTCATTCTCGCCGCCGACGAAGAGGCTGAGCTCGCCGGCGTTATGGCCCACGAAACTGCTCACGTCTGCGCCCACCATGCTGCCCGGCAGATGACCAAGATGAACATGGCGCAGATAGGCTCCATCCCGCTGATCATCTTCACCTCTGGCTCCTGGACCGGCTACGGCATTTATCAGGCTACCCAGCTCGCCATCCCCATCGCCTTCCTCAAGTTCTCGCGTGTCGACGAGTCCGAGGCCGACTGGCTAGGTCTCCAATACATGTATAAGGCCGGCTATGACCCGCAGGCTTTCATCCAATTCTTCGAAAAGATCGCGGCGCTCGAGAAGCACAAGCCCGGAACCCTCTCCAAGGTCTTCTCCGATCACCCGCAGACCCCCGACCGCATCGGTCGCTCCGAGGAGGAGATTGCGACGATCATGCCTGCGCGGCCCGACTACATGGTCTCGACTTCGGAGTTTGACGACGTCAAGGCACGCCTCGCCCGGCTCGAGAACAAGCGCAAGCTTCACGATAACAAGGATGGCAATCGTCCTACGCTGCGCCGAGTAGGCGGGGGCAGCAACGATCCGTCGAATCCGAACAATCCTAATAGTCCATCCAACTCGGACGATCGCCCGACGTTAGGCCGTCGCGACTAGGCTCAAGGGTGCCCTAAAAGGGCAACCGTCCTGAAGTATTTTCACGAAGAGAAATGAGAGGGAAATGGTGCGCCCGGAGTGATTCGAACACCCGACCTACTGGTTCGTAGCCAGTTGCTCTATCCAGCTGAGCTACGGGCGCACATTGCGTTGAATGCAACCTTCTCAAGATACCGGATTTTCCGTCGAAGAGCAACCCTCGCACGAGCTAAGCCTTAGCGCTGATTCCGTTTTCTGCTGAGCGCTTTTGAAACTGCTCGCGAGCCTGTGTGATCTCGTCGTAGTGCTTTTCCGCCCAGATCCACACACCACAGAAAGCGGCACCAAGGCCGTGACCTAGGTGCGTCAAACTGTACTCGACCCGCGGTGGGATGACCGGATGAATGGTGCGAACCACCAGACCATCGCTTTCCATCTGACGAACGGTTTTGGTCAACATCTTCTGGCTGATATCCCCAACCAACTCCCCCAGGCGCGTAAACCGGACCGTGCCATGTTCCTCGAGAACTTCGAGCACCAGCATGGTCCACTTGTCGGCGACGCGTCCGATGATCTCACGCACGAGAGCGTCGATCTTTGGGTCGACGTCCTTTGGCGGCTCGGCCGGAGTGGGATGAATCGGCGAGGCGTAGTTTTTCTTTACGGCAGAATCAGGTTTCATGGTCACTCTCTTTTTGGTAAGTATAAGTTTTTTAGGTGCCTACTTCCCTTTGGTAGGTAACATCCCTATATTACGCCTTGAGGAGAAATGCAGATGAACCTAACAGGCAATACCATCCTGATCACCGGCGGCGGTTCCGGCATCGGCCGAAGCCTGGCGGAGGCGTTTCACAGACTGGGGAATCAGGTCATCATCACTGGACGGAGGAAGCAGGTTCTTGAAGCGGCAGCCGCGGCGAATCCCGGCATGCTGTCTGCTGTGCTCGATATCGAAAGCCCCGACAAGATCCGTTCTTTCGCGGATATGGCGGCGAAGACGTATCCCCAGCTCAACGTCGTCATTCATAACGCCGGCATCATGAGGCCGGAGAATCTGCTGGAGCAGTCCAGCGATCTCGACACTATCGACGCGACACTCACCACAAATCTGCTTGGACCTATCCGCCTGACGGCGGCTCTGCTCCCTCTGCTAAGGCAGCAGCCCCGGGCGACCATCATGACGGTTTCCTCGGGACTGGCGTATATTCCGCTCGCACTGACTCCGACCTATTGCGCGTCCAAGGCGGCGATTCATTCCTACTCGCAATCGCTGCGGTACCAGTTGAAGTCTACGAACGTTGAAGTTATCGAGCTTGTGCCTCCGTATCTGCAGACGGAGTTGATGGGGAGCGAGCAAGCCAACGATCCCCGAGCCATGCCGCTGAAGGAGTTTATTGACGAGGTCTTTGCGATTCTCAAGGCGAAGCCGGATGTCACCGAGGTGCTCGTAGAGAGGGTGAAGCCCCTCCGGTTCGCCGAGTTGAATGGCGTAGAAAAATATGAGGCGTTCTTCAAGACGTTCAACGATGCTGCGCCTGCGCCGCACTAATCTCAAAGAGAAAGGCCAATGCATTGGAGTCGAACGACTCGATGCATTGGCCTTCGTTGCTTTTGAAACTGGTGCGCCCGGAGAGATTCGAACTCCCGACCTACTGGTTCGAAGCCAGTTGCTCTATCCAGCTGAGCTACAGGCGCGGTAAAAGCAGAACTCTACTGTATCGCAAAAACGATTGTACGGCCTCTGGTCCTTACTTGGCTGTGGGAGCTGCAGCAGGGGGAGCTTCAACGGGCTCCGGAATCGTGAACAGCGTTACCTTCTCCACCAGATCAAGTCCGGCGCGTCGCAGAAGCTGATGAACCATTGCCTCGTTCAGGCGGGTGGCATCGTACTCCACACGAACCGTCTTCTGAGCCTCATCCAGGACAAGGCTGCGGATGCCATAGACTTCGCGTACCCTGGCCACGGCCAGCATACTTGCTTCTGTCGGCGGCACGCCGTACCGGTACAGGACATCAAGCTGTGTCATACCTTTGATCATACCAGCGGAACGGGCTAGCCAAGCCACTTCGGATTGGCCGCGGTTCCGTCGAAATGGCTCGAAGTCTTGAAGAGCTCAAAGCGCCCTTCACTGGCTGCATCCTTTGTGCGGGCAAGCAGAGCAGAAACCTGCGTCTCGCTGAGCGGCTTGAAGGTCTTTGCCGCCGTCAGAGCCTGGTCGAGAATCTTCGGAGAATCGATTCCTGTAATGACTACCGAAACCGGCTGGGTCAGGCCGTAGTGCAGCGCCTCGATCGGTTCGACCGTCTTGCTATCGAGAATGAAGGAGCTGCCGAAGGTTTTCATGGCGAGAACGCCGATGCCTTGTTTCAAGGCGACGGGCATCACCTGTTTGGTGAATGAACGGAAGTGAGCGTCCATCACATTGATTGGCATCTGCACCGTGTCGAAGTGGAAGTTATGTTTCTGTGCCATTTCGAGCATGCGCAGATGAACGGCCGGATCTTTGTGTCCTGTGAAGCCGATGTAGCGGATCTTGCCTGCCTGCCGTGCAGCAACGGCGGCTTCAATCGCTCCTCCGGGAGCAAAGATGCGGTCAGGATCTTCCATGCGGATGACCTCATGGAACTGCACCAGGTCGATCATGTCGGTTTGCAGGCGGCCGAGCGATTGCTCGAGCTGTTTGTCGTAGGACTCTTTGGTGCGGCCATCCATCTTGGTCATCAGGAAGACCTTCTGGCGATAGCCGTCGCGAAGGGCTTGTCCCATGCGAACTTCGGCGATGCCGTCGCTGTAATCCCAGCAATTGTCCAGGAAGGTGATTCCATGGTCTACAGCGGACCGCACGAGGCTGATCCTGGAAGCAGCATCGGGACCGCCACCGATGTGAGCTCCTCCCATGCCGATGGCCGATACCCTCTCGCCCGTGGTGCCAAGCGTCCGGTAGATCATGCCAGGAGCCTCCGGGCGGGTTGCAGGTGGAGAGGGCGGTGTTTGTCCCGAGGCGGTTGAAACAGTGGAGGCAATTCCTGCGGCGCTGGCGGATTTTAGAAAGTCGCGACGGAGCATACCCTTTTGGATGCCCGCTGCTGAGGAAGAGTGGTTCTGGGGGTCGATTCGAGAGCTATTGTGGATCAGAGGCACGCGCGATCAGCGTTGCCGTATAAGCTGCGCCGAAGCCATTGTCGATGTTCACCACCGTGACATTCGGCGAGCAGGAGTTCAGCATTCCAAGTAGCGCCGCAGCCCCCTGAAAACTCACGCCGTACCCCACGGAAGTAGGAACAGCGATGACCGGAACACCTACCAGCCCCCCTACAACCGAAGGCAGAGCCCCTTCCATACCGGCGCAGACGATGACAGCATGCGCGTCGTTTAGCTGCTCACGGACGGCAAGCAGGCGATGAATCCCGGCAACCCCGACATCGTACAGACGGGTAACCTTGGTGCCGAAGAGCTCCGCCGTTACCGCGGCCTCTTCCGCGACAGAAAGGTCGCTGGTGCCTGCGCATATCACGGCAATATGTCCCTGCGCCGTCGTCTTCGTCTGACGAAAGCTGATAGCTCGTGCCTGGGGATGATGGGTCGCCTGGGGAACCGCAGCGAGGACGGCCACTACGGTGGGCTCATCCACTCGTGTTGCCAGTACATCGGAGCCTGCGGCTGCCATGCGAGTAAAGATCTCGGCCGTCTGGGCCGGAGATTTTCCTGCGGCATAGATAACCTCAGGCAGTCCGGAGCGCAGAACGCGATGGTGGTCGATTCGCGCGTGGCCGATGTCTTCGAAGGGAAGGTTGGCAAGGCTTTCACAGGCATCCTCGGCTCTAAGAGTGCCACGTTCCACGGAGGCCAGGAGCTCGAGAAGGCGATTCCGATTCATTCCACTCCCTTAGATCGCCCTGCTGGCCCGATAGGCAGCGATGGCGGATTGCTGAACTTCCTTGACTGGCACATTGTGGGCAGCAGCGGCGGTGCGACAGTCCTCGAACTCGGGAGCGGCATTGAAGACCTCTCCGGAGCGAGAGCCCACCTTGATGCGAATCTCTCCATAAGGAGTGCTGACGGCGAGGTGGGAGCGATCCAGGCAGGAGCGGCGCTCATGATGGATGCGAACTCCCAGCGTGCTCGTCTCGCGCAATAACAGGTCTTCCAGTGCGGCGGTCTTTCCATCGTCGGCGAGAATTGTGATCAGTGTGCCGAGCCGACCTTTCTTCATCTGGACGGCGGTTGACATTACATCTAGCGCCCCAAGGGTAAAGGCGCGCTCCGTGACATGAGCGAGAATCTGGGGAGAGATATCATCGAGAGCCGTCTCCAGTACGGCGACCGACGATTGGTTGGCGTCTCCTGATTCGCCGATGGAGAGTCGCAAAACATTCGGGAAATTCTTTGGATTACGGGTTCCGGCTCCATATCCGATCGTTTGGACGCGCATCGCCGGCTGTGCTCCGAAGGTTGGTGAGAGGGCGCGCACCAGAGCGGCTCCGGTTGGAGTCACCAGCTCCTGCTGCACATGTGCCGAATACGTTGGAACTCCCACAAGCAGGTCTGCCGTGGCAGGAGCGGGAACAGGGAAGCGGCCATGCGCGCAGTCCACCATGCCTCCTCCAACATTAAGAGGCGAGGCATACCAGGCGTCCACGCCCAGAGCATGGATGCCTGCGCTGGCCGCGACGATGTCCACGATAGCGTCGACGGCACCCACCTCATGGAAGTGAATCTTTTCGATGTCGACATTGTGGATCTTTGCTTCACTCGCGCCCAGCAGCTCAAATGCCTGAATCGCTGTGCGCTTGACGGGGTCAGCAAGCTTTGCAGATTCGATCAGCTTGCGAATCACTGAAAGCGAGCGCCCATGCGTGTGCGGATGGGAATGCTGCTCGGCATGCGAATGAGAATGGCTGTGAGAATGCGCCTGCTTTTCCTCGTGATGGTGATGATGCTCATGACTGTGGCTATGCGTATGACCGGCTTCGGAAACCGCCGCCTCCGCAGGCTCGCCTTTTTCGAGAACCCGTACATGGGTTGAGGAGATTCCGCTACGGTCGACCTTGCTCAATGCGAGTGACGCATCCAGGTCAAGAGCTTTCACTGCGTCATGAAGAACTTCAGTTGAAACACCGGAGTCAATCAGGGCTCCGAGAAACATATCTCCGCTGATACCGGCGAAGCAGTCGAGATAAGCGATGCGCATGAGAGCTATTGTTTCACGGGGACAGGGGCGATAGCAGCAGCGGGAAGAATGTCGTTCATCGAGCCGGAACGGTAACCCTGGGTGTCCAGCGTGACGTAAAGAAACCCCAGGGGCCGCAGGGCAGCCGTGATGCGATCGAGCATCTCCATGGTGAGTGCCCGAGGCATATCCGGACGTGCGATCTCGATCCGGGCCAGCTCGCCATGGTGCCGCACTCGCACCTGGCGGAACCCAAGGGCATGCAGCGCCTCTTCTGCCTGCTCCACCTGTGCGAGATTTTCTCGCGTCACTGGACGGCCGTACTCGATGCGTGAGGAGAGACAAGCTGAGGCAGGCTTGTCCCAGAGCTCAAGGCCGGCCTCGTGGGCCAGCTGCCGGATCTCAGCTTTTGTAAGCTGCGCGGTGACCAGCGGAGCAAGCGCATGATGTTGCGATGCTGCCTGTTGTCCCGGGCGAAATTCACCTCGATCGTCGAGGTTCATTCCATAGGCGAGATGGGCAAATCCGCGACTTGCGCGCTCCGCTTCCATGCGGGTAAAGAGCTCATCTTTGCAGTGGAAGCAGCGCTGCGAATCGTTACGCTGATAGTCAGGATTGTCGAGCTCGGAAGTAGGCAGGATCTGCGTGGGGATTGCGTGGAGTGAGGTAAACGCCAATGCCGCTGCCAGCTCCGCGCGAGGCAGGGAGGCGGAGTCCGCGATCACCGCAAGCATCCTGTCGCCGAGCACCTGGTGTGCGGCCCAGGCCAGGAAAGCGGAATCCGTTCCGCCCGAGTAGGCAACCATCACACTGCCAAGGTCCTTCAGGGTCGTATTGAGCAGGCCGTGTTTGGAAACGAGATCCATACTTGTGTAGATGCTAGCGGAGTTCGCCGCGATTGGCGAGGCGGTCTAGAGGGCGTTGATGTGGTCCCAGATCACTGGATCAACGGGGATACCAAGTCGAAGATTCTCCTCACGCAACTGAAGTGTCTGCTCTCCCGGGTAGCGGATCGGGCGGGCAGGATCGGAGGGCGTAGCGTGGTGAAGATGCTCCAGAATGCCATCGGCAATATGCTGCAACTCATTTGCTGCGGCGATGTTTGCGGGATCGATTGCCAGAAAGATCTGGGATTGCCCCGCCTCCAGAGTCGACTCCCGAGGCAGCTGGAAGGTCGCCAGCCCACCGGATAACATGGCCGCAATCATGTCCAGAACCAGTGACAGCCCCGAACCCTTCCAGTAGCCGATCGGCAGTGCGCGCTGTGACGCTTCTATAACCCCGGCGTCCTGCGTAAGCTTACCTTCACGGTCGAATCCGCCCGGAACCGGCAGCGGTTCGCCCCGTTTTGCATAGGACGCGAGCGCTCCATAGGAGAACTGGCTCATCGCCATATCGAGTACTACATGTTCGCCGTTCGCTCTTGGAACGGCGATGACCAGGGGATTATTGCCCAGCGTCGGCACCGAAGAGCCCCAGGCTGGCAGGTTGGCCAGCGTGTTGGACCAGCACATGGCAAACATGCCTTCCTCGGCAGCCTGCCAACCGAAGGCTCCACCGCGCATCCAGTGATTCGTGTTGGCCAATGCCACAACACCAATGCCATTGGCCCGCGAGAGCTCTACAGTTCGCTGCATCGCCACGTGTGCGTTTACGTTGCCTACACCCCGATTACCATTCCAGCGCTCGATACTTCCAAATGCCGCAGTGGGCGTCGCCTTTGCGCGCACATCGATGCTTCCATTCCGAACCATCGCCTCAAAACGGGGGAAGCGGTTCAGGCCGTGCGAATAGACGCCATCGCGCGTGGTTTCGGCAAAGAGACGGGCAGAGATCCGGGCCGCTTCCGGCAAAAGGCCAAGGCGCAACATCGCTCGTTCAAGGGCGGAGGAGAGGTCGTCAAAAGGAACGCGCAGCATGTATGCAGTGTAGAGGAGAGTGCCGGAACGAGTGTTATCGCACCAGGGCAGGTAGCTTGTCGCTGACCCCAAACAGGAAGATGCTGCCGATCACAAAGCTGTAGATGGCAGTCAGAGACGTTACGAAGATTTGCAGACGCGGACGGTGTTTGCTTGAGGCGAAGATACCGGAAGCTGAGGCCGTCATGATCGTATTCATCACCAGCAGCCCACCAATGAAGCAGAGCAGCCCAAGAAAGCCGCGGCTGGTTCCTCCCAGGTTGGCTGCCAGCAGAAAGAGGAGCAGTTGCGATGGCGTCTCCGCTCCCAGGCCATGAATGATCCCCACCGCAAAGACCGAGCTGCGGTCATAACGAAAATGGAACGGATCAGGGCGAGGCAGGTCGGAATCTCTCAGACGGCGCAGCCTCCATCCCGCATAGCGCGCCCCGGAGATCAGAAGAGCGATACGGCTGGAAGGGATTGCATGCTGATGCGTCGCGCCGGGCCGGCGGCGTAGAAACGTAATGAACACATACACGGCAAGAACGATCAGGGTTGCCCCTACAAGTCTTTCTCCGATGGCGTCGAGATGTGCAGGAAGGCCGAGGTGAAGGAAGATCACCGCCGCTCCAAGGATCGCGACGGTGAGGGCATGGCCCAATGCGTACAGCAATCCGAGCCGCATCCCCTCTCGCCATGTACGTTGCACGCTCGTGATGTCCGTAATCGCCGCCAGGTGGTCATAGTCGAAGCCATGACGAAGACCCAGCAGCGCACAGGAGACGAGAGCGAGTTCAAGCGCAGAAGACATCATTCTTCTGGTAGGTTACGGGGAGCGTCCTGAGGCTGCAACTCGCCTTTTCCGGCGGTCAGACAAACGGGTTTTGACGATAGAATTCGGATGGAAGTCAGTAAAAGAGGATTTTCAGGAATGGATTTTAAGAACATAGTTCAGGATGCCGTCGCGGCGCCGCGTCCTCGAGTTGCTCGGCCCATCGTCATGATCGGTTCCGGCGGGATCGTTCGGGATGCGCATCTGCCGGCCTATGCCAAGGCTGGATTTCCCGTGGCGGCCTTGGTGGACGTGAGTCTCGAGAAGGCCGAAGCCCTGGCGAAGGAGTTCCATGTCCCTCGCGGCTTCTCTTCGGTCTCCGAAGCGATTCAGTTTGCGCCGAAGGATTCTCTCTTCGATATCGCGACTCCCGCGAAGGTTCTTCCGTCCATCCTTGAACAGCTGCCTGACGGTGCTGCGGTGCTGATGCAGAAGCCGATGGGCGATACCTTGGCCGAGGCAACAGAGATCCTGCGCACCTGCCGCAGAAAGGGGCTGACGGCGGCAGTTAACTTTCAGCTTCGCTGGGCCCCCAATATGCTGGCCGCGCGTGCCATTACCGGCTCCGGTGCGCTTGGGGAACTGCATGACATGGAGGTCAAAGTCAGCGTCCACACGCCATGGGAGCTCTGGAGTTTTCTAAGCACCGCGCCGCGGCTCGAGATCCTGTATCACTCCATCCACTACGTCGATCTGGTGCGAAGCTGGCTCGGCAATCCGCGCAAGGTCTACGCAAAGACCGTAAAAAGCCCTCGCACTCCCACGTTAGCGGCGACTAAAAGCGTCATTATCCTTGACTACGGTGATGACAAGCGCGCCTTCGTAACGACGAACCACAGCCATGATTTTGACCCTCACAGGCAAAGAAGTTTCGTCCAGTGGGAGGGAATGAGCGGAGCCATGCGAGCGCAGATGGGAGTCAACCTGAACTACCCCACTGGTCTACCCGACAGCCTGGAGTACGTTTTGCGGGATGGTGCGGGATGGAAGCAGGCTGCATTGAGCGGTAATTGGTTTCCGGACGCCTTTATGGGCTCTATGGGATCGTTGCAGGCATTCGTACAGGGTGAAGCCGATACTCTCCCCACCAGTGTCGAAGACGCCATAGACACGATGCGAACGGTCGAGGCGGCTTACCTTTCGAGTGAACGGGGCGGGGAAGAGCTCCCGCCGCTCGAGTAGGACGCTTGCACCGCGTTGCTCAGCGCCCCATCCATCCACCATCGACCGTAATTACCGTTCCCGTGACGTAATCGCTTGCGGGCGAGCTGAGATAGAGCGCAGCACCCGCGATGTCCATCGGTTGTCCCCAGCGGCCCGCTGGGATGCGCTCGAGGATCTGACGATTGCGGGTTTCGTCGGCTTGAAGCGCCTCCGTGTTCGTCGTCGCAATATAACCGGGAGCGATGGCGTTCACCTGGATGTTCTTTGGCGCCCATTCATTGGCCAGGGCTTTGGTAAGCTGAGCCACTCCGCCCTTGCTGGCCGCATAGGCGGGAACGCGAATGCCCCCCTGGAAGCTGAGCAGAGACGCGATATTGACGATCTTTCCGGGGGCGTTTCTTTCCATCATGTCGCGCCCTGCCAGCTGCGAAAGCTGAAAGACGCTGGTCAGATTGACCTGTAGGACCGTCTGCCAGTCATCGAGAGGATATTCCGCAGCGGGGTGCCGAATGATCGTTCCCGCATTGTTGATGAGGATATCGATTCTCCCAAACCTGGCCTTTACCTCGGCAAACAGCTCTTCCGCTCCTGCTGTAGTGGACAGGTCGGCTCGAAAAGCGGCGGCTTTGGAGCCGATTGCATCTGCCGTTTCGGTGGCCGCACGGCGATTGCCGTGTACGGCTACGGTAGCGCCGGCCTGCGCGAGGGCTTCTGCAATGGAGGCTCCCAGGCCGGTGGCGGCACCGGTCACAAGCGCGACCTTCTGGTCGAGACGGAAGAGATCAAGGATATTTGGCATGCTTCCTGTCACTCTAACGGCGGTCCGCGCGAGCAGGCAAATCGATCGTCTGTTCGGTACGGAGCAGAGAACAGGGGTTACTTCGCAATCGTGCGGTTATTGGCGCTTTATTGACGGTCGTGAATTTGGTTTCGTATCGTTGTTAGGGCCGTCTCCATCTCGAACCGCCAGTCTTTGGCGTATTCGAACGAACCTAGAGACGTACCGGATTGCTCGACAGGCATTTAGGTCATATGGCTTAGGGACGGCGGGAACAGGAACGATATCCTTGTTCTACACCCGTTTGGAAGAGCACCTGCGGAGAGGGTTCCGCAAACAGAGGAGAACTGCGATGAGGCTGTACCAGATGGCAGATTCAGTCCGCTACGGGCTGATGAATACTGAGGAGCTGCGCGAGACTTTTTTGCTAGAAGATTTCTTCCAGCAAAAAAGTCTCGCGCAGCTCCTCAGTATCCTTGATCGCACGGTCATCGGCTCGGCAGTTCCGACCGGCACCCCTCTGAAGCTTGAGACTGAGCCGGAGCTGCGAGCGGATTTCTTCCTCGAGCGTCGCGAGCTTGGCGCGCTGAATATCGGAGGAGCGGGAACCGTCACGGTCGACGGCAAGACCTTCGAGATGGACAAGCTCGATTGTCTCTATATCGGGCGCGGATCGAAGGATGTGACCTTCGCCAGCAAGGATGCGGCCAAGCCCTCGGAGTTCTATCTGCTGAGCTATCCCGCGCACGCGGAGTATCCGACCGCCATGGTGAAGTTCGCCGACTTGAAGCCGGTAGAGCTGGGCACCGTCGAGACCTGCAACAAGCGCAAGATCTACAAGGCCATCTTCAAGGATGGCCTTAAGAGCTGCCAGCTGGTGATGGGCTTCACTATGCTGGAGCCAGGAAGCAACTGGAACACGATGCCTCCGCATACGCATATGCGGCGCAGCGAGGTGTATTTCTACTTCGACGTAGACCCGGCACATCGCGTTCTTCACCTGATGGGGCCGCCGGACGCGACCAGTCATCTGGTGATGAAGGATAAGGAAGTTGTAGTTTCGCCGGGATGGTCGATCCATGCCGGTGTTGGAACAAAGCACTATACGTTCTGCTGGGGTATGGGCGGAGAAAACCAGGCGTATGACGATATGGATGGCGTTGCCATCGCGGAGCTTCGATAACAACAATGAGTGATTCGAAAAGTTTAAAGATTCGTAAAAAAGAAGAGTGTAAGTGGGATCTGGTCAGCCTGGGCGAGGTAATGCTTCGTCTTGACCCAGGCGACGTTCGTGTCGCGACTACGCGACAGTTTCAGGTGTGGGAAGGTGGTGGCGAGTACAACGTCGCTCGCGGTCTTCGTCGTTGCTTCGGCTTAAAAACGGCCATCGTGACGGCGCTTGCAGATAATCCGGTGGGCCGCCTGGTCGAGGATCTGATGAACCAGGGCGGCGTGGACCAGAGCCATGTGCAGTGGGTTAAGTACGACGGCGTGGGCCGCACGGTGCGCAACGGACTGAACTTCACTGAGCGCGGCTTCGGCGTGCGCGCGGCGCTGGGCTGCAGTGACCGCGGCAACACGGCGGTTTCGCAGCTCAAGCCCGGACAGATCGATTGGGACGAGATCTTCGGCAAGGAAGGCGCACGTTGGTTCCACACTGGCGGAATCTTCTGCGCACTGAGTGAGTCAACCCCGGAGGTCTGCAAGGAGGCTCTCGTGGCCGCCCGCAAACATGGCGTGATGACCAGCTACGACCTCAACTACCGCGACTCTCTCTGGAAGTCGATCGGCGGCAAGGCGAAGGCCACCGAGGTCAACCGCGACCTGGCGCAGTACGTCGACGTGATGATCGGGAACGAAGAGGACTTTACGGCTGCACTCGGCTTTGAGATCGAGGGCGTTGGCGATGACCTCGGCGAACTGGACTCGGCAAACTTCCGCAAGATGATCGAGAAGGCGGTCGCTGCTTATCCGAACTTTAAGGCCGTAGCGACGACTCTGCGGCACGCAAAGACAGCGAGCGTCAATGATTGGGGCGCGGTCTGCTATTACGAGGGCAAGTTCCACGAGGCCCGGCCGATGCCCGACCTCGAGATCTTCGACCGCGTCGGCGGCGGCGACTCCTTCGCTTCGGGCCTGATCTATGGCTTCCTGAACGAAAAGGGCGCGGATTGGGCGGTGAACTGTGGTTGCGCCCATGGGGCGCTGGCGATGACGACTCCCGGAGACACGACGATGGCGACCTTCGATGAGGTGCAGCGAGTGATGAAGGGCGGCGGAGCTCGAGTTCAGCGATAGAAAAATAAGCAGAATTTTTTACACAGGCCTGGCTGATCGGAAATTTCAGCCGGGCCTCAAGACTTGAAGAAAGCGAGTAATTCAGATGAGTAAAGCCGCTGTTCTGGCTTCCTTGAAACAGATTGGACTGGTTCCGGTGCTTCGCGCCGAGTCGGTCGAGAAGGCGCTGGCGCTGGCCGAGGCCATTGCTGCAGGCGGCGTTACGGTGCTCGAGATCACGATGACGGTTCCTGGAGCGATCCAGGTGATGCGCAAGCTCGCCGAGCAGCGTCCCGACATCCTCATCGGCGCGGGAACGGTGCTCGATGCTGAGACGGCTCGGGCGTGTATCCTCGAGGGCGCGAAGTTTGTCGTTAGCCCGGCGTTGAACCTCAAGACGATCGAGATGTGCCATCGCTACTCGATAGCCGCTCTGCCGGGCGCGCTCACTCCCACTGAGGTAGTGAATGCGTGGCAGGCTGGTGCTGACGTAGTGAAGATCTTCCCGGCGAGCGCAATGGGCGGAGCGAAGTATCTGAGCTCGTTGAAGGCTCCACTGCCCCAGGTGGAGATGATCCCCACAGGAGGCGTTTCTCTGGATACAGCGAAGAGCTTCCTCGAGGCGGGAGCCTTTGCGCTCGGCGTCGGGGCTGACCTGGTGAATACCAAGGCCATGGCCGAGGGCAAGCCAGAGATTGTTACCGAGAGCGCGAAGAAGTACCTCGCGATCGTCAAGGAATTTCAGTCCAAGTAACCCTGAGTTTTAGTCAAATCAGGTAGAAGATTTACGTACAAACAAGCAGGGCCTGGGAATGTCTCCCAGGCCCTGCTTGCTGTCTTTGCTTCGGTTAGAAGTGCACTCGCAGCACGAACTCCATCGTGCGTGGATCGGTTGTGCTGGTGACTTGTCCGAAGGCGTTCTGGAACTTACCGGTCGAGCTGAAGTTCGGCTGATACGATCCGTCTGCCTGCTGAGCGCCCAGGGCGGGACTGGTTGATGCGCTAATTTGGAAGGGCGACAGGTGGTTCGGAGCGTTGAACATCTCGGCGCGGAACTCCAATCCAATCTGTTCGTGAATTGCAATATTCTTCTGCAAAGCTACATCCCAGTTGTTGAACAGCGGTCCCTTGATGGCATCGAAGCCAAGGTTGCCATAGGTCCCCGGCGCCGGCGCGCGGAAGGCAGCGGGATTCAGGTACTGCTTGCCTTCGCCGGTGTGAGAGTAAGGGTCGCCAACGAGGTTCGGGCGTTGTGCAACGTTAGCCGTTGTGACCAGGTTGCCTGCGACCGATAGGCCGGAGGGCTGAACGACGTTCATCGGCAGGCCACTCGCGATACGGGTAATGCCCGAGAGTTGCCAGCCGCCGATGGCCTGTTTGTACCACTCGTGCTCATTCTGCCAGAACGGGATGGGATAAACATAGCTCGCGACGAAGATCTTCGGCTGGTTGTAGTTGGCCGGACCATAGTCAGCGTGGATGTTAGTGCTGTCCTGCGGCTGGTAATCGAAGGTAGAGCCGTTGGTCAGAGCGCTGGACCAGGTCCAGGATACTGTGGCAATGCCGCTCTTACCAAAGCGGGACTGCATACGTACCTGCATCGAGTTGTAGTTCGCTTCTGCGCCGTTGGTGTACTGGTAGATTTCGCCGTAGCCCCTGTAAGGACGCAGTGCGTTGCGCTGCGTGATTGTTGGATTGGCCTGCTCAGTACCAGCAGGTGCCTGATTTAGGTTCTTACGATAAGTGAGGTTCGAGGAGTTCGAGCCTACATAGTTAATTTCAAGGGAGGTGTTGTTGAGCAGCTTCTGTTGTATGCCCAGGCTGTAGCTGTGAATCCGTGGGGGTGCAAGATTGCGTCCGGCGGAATTACCAATGTTGGTCGGTGCTGAGCTGATGCCGATGCCGCCTAGACTGTCAGCATTGCCGGCGCTGGCAAGGTTGGCGACTGCGGTGAAGGGAAGCTGCGAAGCCGCGCCGTAGATGTAGTTGCCTTCGACGCGTTCGTAGGAGATGCCGTAGCCGCCATGCAGCACTGTCTCCTGCCTGCCACTCAGGTCATAGGCAAATCCAACGCGCGGAGCAAAGGTGTTATAGACGGTGTTGATGAGGCCGGAAGGCAGGTTGTGGAACAGCGCCTGTACCTGAGGATTGTTGTAAACGGACGGCGCAACGACCTGCTTCGCTTTATCGGAGAAACCGGTGCCGGGTAGTACAAGGCCGTTATACGGTGACGGATTGGAGGTAATGGATCCGTTTGCCAGGCTGATGGTTGCGGCTTTCGATTGATCGAACGTGGTCGGATCGAAGAAGGCGGTGTTGTTGGGCCAGCTGTAGATCGGTGGCATGTACTGCCAGCGTAGACCGAGGTTCAGGGTCAGTCGGCGATTCACGGTCCAATCATCCTGCACGTAAGTCTCGAACTGCGTGAAGCGAGCTTGAATCTGCGGAATGTTGCTGCCTTCGGTGTAGCTGACAAAGTTGCCTGCCACGAGACCCGCGAGGTTTGCGAACGTGAAAGCACCGTTCAGTTGCGGTGGTGCGGTCTGGTTCTTGCGAGCGCGCCAGAAATATCCTCCCACTTTGAGGGTGTGATTACCCAGCACACGGGAGAAATCATCCTTCATGGCGTAAATGCGCTGATAGTTATCAAACTGCCGGGGAGCTACTCCGGGATTGCCAAAGCCCGTGATCGTGATCTGAGGGATCATGGGCGACGCGTTGTACAGGGTCGCGTATGTCAAACCATAGTCGGAACGGTTGATGGACCTGTTGCCAAACTGTGGATTTGCTCGGATGTTTCCACCTTCGTTGATGATGTTTCCGGAGTAGGAACCTACCGCGGTATTGACGGTCTTCGAATCGAAGGTGTGGGTCCAGGACACAGAGCTCGTAAGGCCGGGGATGGTTCGGTCATAGATGACGAAGTTCGTCGGATTGCCGACATTCAGCACGTTGTCGTGAACGAAGTGCCCACTGATTGTGTTCTTTTCATTCAGGTTGTAATCGATCTTGACCAGATACTCCGACTGGTTGTTGTTTCCCAGGCTTAGATAGCTAAAGTTGCCACTTGGATCCTGCAATACCGATGAGGCGAGAGCTCGGCCGGTTGCGGTCGAAGGTCCGGTGGTGATTGCGCTCGCGATGGCTGCTGGGGTCGGAACTGTCACGTTCGTTACGGTCGAGGTGCGCAGGCGCTTGTACTCCTGCGCGACAAAGAAGAAGAGCTTCTCTCTGTTTTTATTGAATACGCCGGGGATCCAGATGGGGCCACCGATCGTGTAGCCGAAGTCGTTATAGCGTAGCGGCGGTTTCACAAACGGCTGGGTCGATTGATAGGTGCTGAGAGCACGGAAGGGATAGGCCTGGATCGCATCGTTGCGGATGTACTCGTAGGCGTTGCCATGGAAGTCGCGTCCACCGCTCTTGATCGCAACGGAGACGGTAGCGCCGGAGGTGCCGCCGTAGCTGGCGTCATAACTGGATGCGACGTTACGGAACTGCTGCAGCGAGTCCGGTGAGATGTTGACGAAGTTGTTGCCGCCACCACCGTTATCCTTGTTGTCGACCCCATCGATGAAATAGTTCGCAGAATCGGTTCGGATACCGTTGACCGACTGCGAGTTGCCGTTGACGCCGTAAGTGCCGAAGATGGCGAAGCCGCTGGCCACGGTTTGGGAGACGCCAGGCTGCAGCGTCAGGAGTTGAACATAATTGCGGCCGTTCAACTGGATTTGAGTAGCTTCCGTGCTGGTGATAACACCGCCGATCTCGGCGCTTGTAGTCTGGATCGGAACTATGCCGGCTTGTACCTCAACGGATTCGGTGGCCTGGCCGACGGCAAGCTGGACGGGAACGTCGGGCTTGCCGCCGATGTCGACGTTGACCCCAGCCAGAACAGACTTCTTGAAGCCGCTCACGGTTGTCGTAACGGAGTAGACGCCCACGGGAATGTTGAGCACGGTAAAGTTACCATCGGCGTTGGACTGTACAGTTCGGCTGACCCCGGTGGCTTCGTTGGTAACAACAATATTCGCCTGTGGCACAGCAGCACCGGTAGGATCGGTGACAGTACCGGTAATCAGCTGTCTATCCATCGATTGGGCGAGAGTCAGCCCTGCCGATGATATGAGTAAGAAAAACGTGATGACCACTAACAGACGCTTCATTACGACCCCCTCGAAGTTGAAATGGGTTGGATCTATCAACAACGCCAGAAAGACATGCCCCTTGTTTGGCAGCAACATTCCAACGATGCATTTGTATTTATTACGCGTGCGAAAATATACATGTCCGGGTAGATGCTCTGTCAAACAAATAATTGAGACTCGGCTAAGTGGAGATATATGAAAATCCGAAACGATTTAGTCAAATATCAACCGGCGCGCCAATAAAGCACCCTAGTCGCCTGGATTAAATTCGGATAGGAATATAATCTCCGTTGACCTCAAGCATCTGTCTGGTTGAACAGCGCTGCACCATGGGTTGTCGCCCATGATCCATGCAATACGGGAGCGGATGGGATCTGACTTTCACGCGGAGATGTTCAATTTGCCGAAACATCTCTGTCCGTTTTAACCTGTTGAACAAAATGTGTATCTGGAACTTCGGACAGGTTATGAAGACGACGGATCCGAGGACGATGGAGTTTGCCCTACAGGTTTACTTCCTGACGCCGCGTTGGAATGTTTAAAAGACTACTGCCGCAAGGAGTTCTTCCTTGCGGCAGTAGTCTGTGCAGTACAGCGTTGTCTGTGACGAGAACGACTAGAAGTTGGCTCGGAGCGAGAGCTGAATCTGGCGGTTGGCTCCGATGCCTACCTGGTTTCCTACGGTTGAAGAGAGTACCCCGAAGGCCGAACCGGCGGTTCCCTGGGTGAAAGGTGCACCCGGCTGGTTTGCGGCTCCAGAGGTGAGGGTCTGGTTCAACCGAATAGTGCCGGGATTGGCGTAGTTGGGGTGGTTGAGGATGTTGTAGATGTCGGCACGGAATTCGAAGTAGGTTCTCTCCGTGGCGTGAAATTGCTTGCCGAGCGTCATGTCGAGCTGGGCCAGATTCGGTCCGCTCAAATCATTGCGCCGGTAGTTGCCGAAGGTTCCAGGAGCCGGAGTGGAGAATGCCGCCGGATTAAGGAACTGGAAGCCACTCTTGATGAAGGGATTGACCCCGGGAACGACATTGGGACGGCGGATGTTGCGGCTGTTGCCGCCTCCGGGCACGTTGACGACGGCGGTCGTCTGCACGACGCCATTGGTTACAACCGGGCTCCCGAAGGTTTGACCTGCGATGGAGGTGCCAGGATTGCCGACGTAGGCGAGGTCGGGGCGGGTGATGAGTACGTCGATCGGTACACCGCTACGGAAGTTGACGATTCCACCGACCTGCCAGCCACCTGCAATCACATCCATGGGACCCGACAGCGAGTAGGTCTTGGCGTGACCGAAGGGAAGATCGTAGAGAAGGGTTGCGTTCAGGCTGTGACGGATATCGAAGGTACCGCGACCATACTCCGTGCGGAAGTCGTACGGATTCTGAGCCGTTGTTGCTTCGTTGGAACCGCTGGACGTTCCAAGCTCCTTCGCCCAGGTGTACTGAGCGCCGAGAGAGAGGCCGCGGGCGAAGCGACGCTGCAGCGAGGTCTGGAGGGCGTTGTACATGTCGGTTCCGCCGGAGGTCTTGTAGTCGACCTCGGCGAAGCGGCCACCGAACTGGCGGGTCGCAGTGCCGACTCCAGTTGCGGGATTGGTGGAGACTCCGGTGATCAGGTTGGTGATGGAACGGAGGAAGAGATTGCGACCAGTCGAGCCGACGTAGCCGACCATGAATTGAACCTGGCCGGGGAGACGCTGCTCGATGGAGGCAGTGTAAGTAGTGACGCGCTCTGGAACCTTGTAGTTCGGAGCGTAGGCGCGCGGTTGATAGCCCAGCGTGGGGCTGTTGATGTCGTAGTTAGCGTACACGTCGGTTTGAGGAATGATCGGATAGATCTTTGAGAAACCGGTAGCGTTACTCTGGCTGAATGTACGCTGAACGCGGTCGTTGGCTTCGGGCTGGATTTGATCTTCGGTCTGGCCGGGGCCATAGAAGACGCCGCCGCCAATGCGGAAGATGGTGTTGCCGTTGGTCGCGTCGGGCGACCAAGTGAGTGCGAGACGTGGACCCCAGTTGTTCGTTGAGCTGGCGTACCAGTCTCCCGGGTATTTGGGAAAGATGTTGCCGACGGCCATGTTGAAGACGACGACTTTATCGCGGACTTCGTGGAGGGGTGAGTAGTACTCGTAGCGCAGCCCGTAGCTGAGGGTGAGGTTGTGCCTGATCTTCCACTCGTCCTGCGCGTATCCGATGTAGTAATTCTGTTTGACCTGCGCATCTCCGCTGAGGCCAGTGAAGGGGCTGAGATCGCTGAGGTCGCCGTAGAAGGCGATTTGAGAAGGCTTATTGCCTGCGAAATCACTGATGCTATTGAAGGTATAGGTGGTTCCACCGAGCTGGTTGTTAAAGAGCGAGATGGGCCGGATCTCGACACCAAACTTCATGCTGTGGTTGCCCTTTAGCAGGGAGAAGTTGTCGATGTAGGAGAAGCTCTGGCCAGTGTAGGGTGCGCCGATGCCGTTGAAGGAGCTGGAGAGGCTGATGAGGGAACCGACGTTGGTCAGACCAGCGACAGCGATACGCGCACGGCTGATATCGGCGTTGGGGCTGGGGCCGGCGATGCCCTGAACCCGCATCTTGATACCGTTGTAGCCGAACTTGGTCTCGTTGAAGATGTGGGGTGTCCATACCTGTGTTAAAGCGAGTACGCCGTTCTGAGGAACGGAGACCTGCCCGAACTGACTGAGTGAGGCATCCTGAATCTGGGTGGAGCTTCCCTGGTCAATGTTGTAGCGGGCGTAGACACCGAAGCGATCGTTGATGTGGTAATCGAAGCGGATATCCCCGAAGTCTTCCTGGATTTTGTTGGCGCCGACCGTGGTTACGGTTCGTGAAGCGAATGCAGGATCGGACGGGAAGGGATCGGCCGGGAATGCAGCAAGCAACGGATAGATGCTGCTCGTCGTCGGGATTTGTGACTTTGTAAAGTTGCTGAGCGTTGCCTGTCTATAGGGGGCGGCCCAGCTCTGTCGCAGACCTTCGTAGTTAGCGAAGAAGAAGAGTTTGTCTTTGCGGATGGGACCGCCGACGGAGCCACCGAACTGGTTCAGGCGGAATTTGGGATTGCCGGCTATGGGGTTCGCCGGAGTTGCTCTGCGGTTGAAGGTGTTTCTGGCATCGAAGAAGTCGTTGCGAACGTATTCAAAGGCAGAGCCGTGAAAGTTGTTGCTTCCTGATTTGCTGATGAAGCTGATCTGGCCGCCGGTTCCGGTTCCCATCTCAGCGGGATAGCTGGAGGAGTCGATGCGGAACTCCTGAACGGCCTCGAGGGACTGCTGAAGGCGGAAGAGGGAGCCAAGCTCGCCGTTGAGGTTGCCCGGGGATGTATCGATGATGGAGGTGGATTCGATTCCGTCGAGGCGGATGATGTTCTGTTCGACGGCGCGGCCGGAGAAGCGGATGTCGCCGAAGGTACCGGAGCCGGAGTTGGTGGCGCCGGGAACGAGGAGGTAGAGCTGCGAGATTTGCCGTCCATTGATGGGGAGCTCTTTGATCTCGCGACTGGAGACGTTGCCACCAATCTTTGCGGAGTCGGTGTCGAGGGAGACTTCTGCGGCCTCTACCGTGACGGTGCTCTGGGCGTTTTCGACGTTAAGGGTGAAGTTGCGACTAATCTCCTGGCCGACCTGAAGAACTAAACCTTTTGTCTGAAGAGTAGAGAAGCCAGTGTGGGAGATCTCGAGGGTATAGGTGGAGGGTGGGAGTTGAACGAGAGTGAACTGTCCTGAGTTATTGGTTGTAGTGGTGCGCTGTCTGCCAGTGTTTTCATCGGTGAGGGTAACGTTGGCATCGGCAAGAACGGATTCGGATTTGTCTGTGAGGAAGCCTGTGATGCTTCCTGTAGTGGTCTGTGCAAAACTCTCGGATAGAAAGACAAGCAGTACTAGTAACAATCGAATTGGTCTCATAGGGCCTCTTTAGGTCGAGTATTCGAGGTCCAAATGAAAATCGTGTTACTTTTCGGTGAATAGCAGAACTATTCGGCAGTGTCTGTGTCTAAAATTAGCCGCCGTCCTGATTTGTATTAACGTGAGATAAATTTGCACGGCCAAGGCGGAGGGTATTTTTTTGTGGGGTTTCTGCCTGTCGTACCTCGCTACGGGCGAGGGCGAGTGACCCACAGCAGAGGCTGACGAATGGGGAAGGTGCGATCGAGTTCAGGATTGGATGTGTCCGCGGGGAGAGTGCGCCATGTATCTGCGTATTCGGGGCGGCTGTAGGCGCGGGCGGCAAAAAGAAGCGCAGGGCGGCGGAGAGGGAGCTCGGTGAAGAAAGCAGCGTCGGCCTTGTAGGGCCAGCTTCTTCGGTTGGCGATGAAAGGGTAGAGGCGGGCGAATGCAACCCGCATCCCGGGACCGTCTTGCAGTTCGTAGGTCCAGACACTCTCAAAGCGCGTGGAGAGCAGATCGCAGCAGGCGGCGAGCATATCGAGATTGAAGAGGCTGTTGCGATAAGGATTGGGAGTCGTGAGTTCACGTGGGAAGGTGCCATCGTAGGTGATCTGGGCACGGATAGTCGAAGTTCGGAATTGATGGCGCAAGGTGGTCAGAGCGCGGTCGTCCTTTAGATTCAAGCGCGCGCAGGCCGCCGCCTGAAGCAGCCAGGAGGAGCCATTGTGGTCGCGCATGTCGCGGGCGAGGCCGGCGGTGCGGGAGGTATTGAGCCAATCGAGGTAACCGGTGAACCAGGTATTGATGGTTACCAAGTCTTCAGGGGTGAGGGCTTCGGAGTTTGAGAGAAAAGGGATGGATTGTGCGACCTCGGCGAGGTGAACGGCTTCGATTACGCCTTCGGGACGTCCGGTCTTAGCAGGAGAGACGACCTGGGCGTACTCGAGGGTGGGAGTCATGGAGGTCTCGGGGGAGACGAACCAGGCACGGAGGTGGGCGATGGCGTGCTGGGCGTATCGCTCCTCTTTCGTGAGGACATAGGCGGAGGTGAGGGCGGGGACGATGTGGCTAAGAGAGAGGAGAGCGTCGCGGTGGGTCGTGAAGGTGTCGGGTTCGGAGTAATAGTCGTGGGGCGTTCCGGGAGAGTTTGGGGCGGGCAGAGCAGTGAGCGGCGTGGGGGGCTGAGTGAGGAAGCGGTCGGCGGCGGAAAGAATGCGGTCGTGATCGATGACGGCGACGTTGGGGCGGGTGGGAGTTACGGTGACGGGAGT